>Ga0169931_10011158_pt1 | contig 12714 bp, 5 predicted proteins | sample Kivu_15m_20L_FD_129675 | JGI IMG/M metagenome (GOLD analysis project Ga0169931, IMG submission 129675) | Freshwater microbial communities from Lake Kivu, Western Province, Rwanda to study Microbial Dark Matter (Phase II) - Kivu_15m_20L... | ecosystem: Environmental > Aquatic > Freshwater > Lake ...
CTGGTGATCGCTGCCGCCGACGCCCTGCCCCGAGAGCGACACGTCGAGCTCGAGCCCCACCTGCGGGCCCAGCTCCGCGAGCCACGCCGCGAAGGGCTGCGCGGAACCGGCGCCGAGCACCGCGAGCTTGCTGTCCCCCGCGCGACCGACCATGTCGAGGTTCAGGTTCGCGACGACGCGGCCGAGCTCGTCCGTGGAAGCCTTGGCCCAGTGCTCGCTGCCGAGCAGCCCGAGTTCCTCACCGGACCACAGTGCGAACAGCACGTCGCAGCCGGGCTTGGGACCCGCGGCGAGCGCGCGCGCGACTTCGAGCACGACAGCCGTGCCGCTCGCGTTGTCGTCCGCGCCGTTGTGAATCTGAACGCCGCCCTGAGGGTCGAGCGAGCCTTCGCCGCCGTGGCCGAGGTGGTCGTAGTGCGCTCCGATCACGACGCAGCGCGACGAGTCATTTCCGCGCAGGATTCCGAGCACATTCGTCGCCGGTCCGCGCTCGCGCACGACGTTCGCCACGACGCGCGCGCTCGCCGTCGGCCGCGGAGCCTGAGCGAGCGGCGCACCGGCATCCACTGCGGAAATCGCAGCGTCGTAGCCCGGAACCAGAGCCGCCGCGAGTTCGTGCGAGATGTACAGCGCCGGCAGCACGCTCTGCGCGGCGCGGCCGAAATCAAACGGCGGCAGCGGCTCGGACTGCTGGCTCGGGTGCGGCGCGACGAGCACGGCCACCGCACCTTGGCGCTTCGCCGTCATCACCTTCAGGAACAGCGAGCCCGAGTTGCCCCAGCCCGCGCTCTCGTGGACCGCGCCGCTAGGCTCCGCGGCGGCCTCGGGCTGCGTGCCGATCGAGTCCGGCGGCGTGCCGCGCACGATGAGCGCCACCTTGCCGTCGATGCGCTCCGGAAAGTCGTTCCAGCCCTTCGAGGCGTTCACGATTCCGTAGCCGCACCACGCGACCTCGCCCGCGACGTCGCCAGCCGTCGCGCACGACATCGGCGCGACCTTGGCGGGATCCGTGACGCCATTCACTGCGCTGCCCGGGCGCACCTCGACGGGCTTGGGCACTTCGAACGACTGCAGGTAGCCCTGCGTGCCGCGCGGCTCGAGTCCGAGCTCCGCCATGCGATGCGCGATCCACTCGCCGGCGCGCAGGCCCGCCTCCGTGCCCGCGCGACGCCCTTCTTGTTCGTCGGCGGCAAGCCACTCGACATCCGCTGCGAGCCTCCGGGCCGTGAGCTCGGCCTCCGTCGCGACGATGTCCGGGTTGCGCGGGCTCGCGCAGGACGACGCGAGTGCAAGTGCGAGGAGCGACAGGCGACGCAGGTTCGCGGCGAAACTCATGGCGGAGAGGATAGGCCGCTGCGCGAGCGGTTTCAGCGCTCCATGCGAACCCGGCCGAATTCGCCGAAGCCAGCGAAGCTATGCTCTGCGCCCGCATGCACCTGCAGGTGATCTCGTCGGGCAGCAAGGGCAACTGCGCGCTGGTGCGCGCGGGCGAGGTTCGCGCGCTCGTGGACGCCGGTCTGCCGGGGCCGGAGCTCGAGGAGCGACTCGCGCAAGCCGGAATGCCGCCGCCGAGCACGGACCGCAAGACGCTGCAGCACGTGTGGGTCACGCACGGCCATCTCGACCATGCACGCTCCGCCGGCAAGGTCGCTCGCTCGCACCGCTCGCTGCTCCACTGCGCGGAGAGCCTGATGGGCAATGCGGCCATCCGGCGCTGTCGCAACCTCTCGACGCTCAAGGTCGGTGGCACGCAGGAGCTCGACGGGCTCGTGGTGCGCAACGTCCCGATCCCCCACGACGCGCATCCGACCGTGGCGTTCCGCATCGAGCACGAAGGCCGTGTCGCGGCCATCCTCACCGACATGGGCCGCCCCGACGACGGCGTCGCTGCGGCACTCGCCGGCGCGCACGTGCTCGTGCTGGAGTTCAACCACGATCTCGGCATGCTCGAGCGCGGGCCCTATCCACCGGCGCTCAAGAAGCGCGTCTCCGGGGACAGCGGGCACCTTTCGAACGAGCAGTCCGCGCAGATGCTGCGCAAGCTCGCCAGCGAAAACCTGCACACGTTGGTGCTCGCGCACCTCTCGGAGAAGAACAACCGCCCGGACATCGCGCGCGAGGTCGCCGAGCGCACGCTGGGCGAGCTGGGCATCGCGTCGCGCGTGAAGGTCCTCGTCGCGAGCCAAGACGCGATCGGCGAAAACCTCGCGGTCTAGCTCACTCGACCGGCATGTACTCGTCGGCCTCGATGAAGAACAGGCTCGCCTGCACCTTCTCGCGCGGCAGTCCCGCGATCGCGGCGACAGCCTCGCGGTAGGCCTCGAGCTGCGGGCGATAGTGCTCGCGCCGCTGCTCGAGATCCGCTTCGGGCTTGCTGGTCTTGAAGTCGAGCACCTCGGCCTTCACGACGCGCTCTCCCTCGTGCCAAAAGAGCACGCGATCGAAGCTGCCGCTCTGCAGCGCATCGCCCACGAGACGCCGGAAGCGCCGCTCGCGCGAAACCCGCACGTCGCCCTTGGGACGCGTGAAGTGCTTCACAAAATTCGTCTTGTTCAAGGTCGCGCGGAACTCGGCCAGGTCCTTCTCGAGGCCCTCGGTGTCGCGATCGACCTCGAGCGCGAGCGCGCGGAGCTCGTCGTCCGTGCGCGCGAAGTTGTCGAGCCACTCGAACTCCTCGAACCAGCGGTGGAAGCGACTGCCGCGCCGCTGGCTCGGCGTGTTTCCCACGCTCTCGAACAGCTTCTCGGTCTTGACCGTCTCGTCGTGGCCCAGCTCAGAAGGGCTGCGACGCTCGAGCTCGCGACGCTTCTGGCTGGGCGCGAACGCGAGCGTCGCCAACGGCGCGCGCGCGGCGACGGGAGCGCTGGCGCGCGCGCGCAGGTGAGCTACCCAGCTATCGTCCGTCGCACCCAGCGCAAGCACCAGCGACCTCGGCTCGAGCGGCTTGTGCCCCAGACCCAGGCGCTCGCGCAGCAGGCCCGACGGCGTGCAGCGCGGATCCCCTTTCTTGTTGCCCACGGGATGGAGGACGAGATCCAGTCGACAGCGCGCGCGCGTCATCGCGACATACAGCACGGAGAGCTCGTCCCGCATGCTGCGCTCGCGCGCCAGCTCGCCGAGCAGCTCCGGCTCGACCACGCCGGCGCGTGCCAGCGTTCGCCGGGTCGCCTCCGAGACCTGTCGCGACACGAGCTCGATCGGCCGCTCCGGATCATCCTGCTCCCGACGCCAGTAGAAGGCATCCGAGCTGACCTTCCAGTCCTGATCGAGTTCCGGCAGCACGACCGCATCGAACTCGAGTCCCTTCGAGGCATGGACGGTCATGACCTTCACCGAGGCCGAGTTCGCATCTTCCACGCGCTCGCTGCGCACACGCTCGAGGAGGTCGTCGAGCGAGCCGCCCTGCGGCTGGGCGAGGCAGAAATCGATCAGCTGGGCGAAGCGATGCTGCTCCCACGTGCCGAGTCGCTCGGCCACGGCTCCGCGCAAGCCCGCAAGCCAGCTCGCCACTCCCAGCCGCGCCAGCGAACGCCGCTGTTCGCGGTGGATCGAGGCGGCACCGCTCCCACGCAGCTCCGGCGTGAGCCCGAGCGCCGGTGCGAGCACGCTCGTCGCAGCGTGGTACAGCGCGACATCATCGGAGGGATGCTCCAGCCAGTGCAGCGCCGCGACAGCCGCCTGAACCGAGATGGCATCGACGAGCGGATTGCCACCCTCGCCGCTCGCCGCGATTCCCGCATCCCGCAGCTTCGAAAGCAGCAGCGCGGCAAAGTGGTTGCGACGCAGCAGGATGGCGATGGTGGCACGCGCGTCGAGCGCGCGGATCTCGCCAACGACTTCGACGGCACGCAGAATGCAGTGCAGCGATCGATCGAAACGCTCGAGCGGCTCCGCGCCGGTGTGAATCCGGACGACTCCGGGCAAGACCGCATCGTTCGCAACGTGCCGGTGATAGCCGGAGGCAAAAGCCTCGAGCGCACGGGCGTAACCGATGCGTCCCGCGAAACCGGAGAAGGGTTGCTTCGGCTCGAACACCGCGTTGACGGCATCGAGCACGACCTGTGAGGAGCGGAAGCTGCGATTGAGTTCCTCGACGTCGAGCGGCTGGAGCCGCTGGTCCATGTTCTCGAGCAGCCGCGGCTCGCCCGCGCGCCACCCATAGATCGACTGTTTCGAGTCCCCCACGCAAAAGAACGTGCGCGCCCCATCGGGATCTTGCACCAGCTCCTCGGCAACGCGCCGCAGCACGCGCCACTGCGTCGGAGCGGTGTCCTGGAACTCGTCGAGGAGCAGGTGGTCGATGCGCGCGTCGAGGCGCTCCTCCAGCTCGGTCGAGAGTGACTGCGGGCCGCTCGACGCGTGGTGCGCCAAGGTGCGAGCGACCTCGTCGAAGCCCAGCTTGCGCGTCCGATCGCGGGTGGCGATCTGACGCTCGGCGTAGAGATCGAGCAGCCGTCGCGCAGCACGATTGTGCGCCACTAGCCGCTGCGCCTCGTCCGCGGCGAGCACGCGCAGGAGAACGTCGTGCACTGCGATCCACTCGTCGGGAATCGGCATGCCATGGAAGGTCAGCTGGCCCTTGGACAGGCTTTTTCCGATGCCCTTGTCGAGGTATTCGCGCAACGCCTCGCGCCCATCGGCGGAGCGTACCCACGCCGAAAACTCCTCACGCTCGACGAGCAGCTCGAGCTTGGGGCGCAGCGGCTCGAAGCGCGAGGAAGGCTTGCCCTTGCTGTCGGGCACGGTCGGCAGCGCGCGCACGAGAGCCGGGAGCGACCGCAGTTGCTCCTCCGTGGCGTCGAGCGGCAGGGACAAGCGATCCCACGCAGCCGCCTCGCTGTCCGTATGCAGCGCGAACGCGATTTCGACGGTCTTCGTCAGGATCGAATGCACCCCGCGACCGTCGGCACCGCGCTCGAGTTCCCGCAGCAGCACTCCCCACTCGTCGACATCGAGAGTCGCGAGCGCGGCCGCGACCGACTCGTCGCGAGAACGGCGCAAGTCCACCTCGTCCGCGATGCTCCACTCCGGCGGCAGTCCAAGCTCTCCCGCCAGCGCTTGCGCCAGCAGCACGAACAGCGCATCGAGCGTGCTGATGCGGAAGCCATCGATGCGGCGAGCGAGCTCCTCGAGCCGCGCGAGGTAGCGGGAGCGCCCGAGCTTGAGACCCAGCTGGTCGTCGAGCTTGCGTGCCTCGTCTTCGCTCGACGCGGCCCGGGCGAGGCGCGCGAACACGCGCGCAAGGATCTCGCCGGCGGCCTTGCGCGTGAACGTCGAGGCGACGATGCGATCGTGTGCCACGCCGCTGCAGGCCAGCCGCAGATAGTGGTTGGTGAGCTGGTGCGTCTTGCCGGTCCCGGCCGACGCGCGATACAGGCGCGAGCGGTGCTTCATTCGTCGCCCTCCTCTTCCGACTCGTCCTCCTCCAGATCCTGAGCCGAGAGGAGATCGAAGCCACACAGGGACGCGAGCGACCGATCGAGCGGTGCCTTGCTGGGCAGCTCGTCGAACTTGCCGGCGCGAATTGCAGCCACGACCTCGCGTGCACATTGCAAGGCGAGCTCGAAATGAGCTTCACCCAGCGGGTACTGCCGGAAGAGCTCGGTCGATTCCTGCTTGGAGACTGAGATGTACCCCAACTGCACGTTGGCAAGCGCGCTGCGGTGCTGGGGCTCGTACAGCCAGAAATAGAGCGGCAGCTGCAGGTCGCGGAAGCGGTCCGCCTTGAAGTGCACCTTCGCGGGCTCTTCCACCTTGTCGCCCGTCTTGTAGTCGCAGATGCGCCACTCCCCCGTGCGCTCGTTGAAGTCGACGCGATCGATGATCCCTCGGACGCGCATCCCGTCGAGCTCGCGCTCGTCGGCCTTGAACTCGGTCGCCTTCACGCGCCAGCCAAGGGCCGCCTGCCGCGCCTGCCAGCAGGCGACGCGCACGAGCCGAGAGCGCAGCTTCTCGACCTGCAACCGCACGGCGGGGCGGGCCGCAGCGCCGAAGCGCGCGCGTGCACAGCGATCCAGCTCGGCGAAAAGCGCGCCGCGCAGCCGTGACTCATCTTCGCAGCCCGCGAGTTCCGACTCCCCTAGCACCTTGAGCACCTCGTGCGCAAACGTGCCGAAGGCGCGCGGATCGAGCTCCGGCTCGAGCCAGCCCGCGCTGCGGCGCTTGAGCACGGACTGCACGTAGTACAAGAACGGCGATTCGAGATAGGTGCGGAACTCCGTGACGCTGATCGTCTCCGGGATCGACTCGCTTCCGATCCGCGGTTTCCACGGCTCGGGACTGCCCGACTGCGGCGGGAGCTCGCTGTCGTGCTCCGGGAAGGCGCGGCGCACGCGCTCGAGCGTCGTCTCCGGACCGGCGCGAAACAGAAAACGGCTGGGAACGAGCGGATTGCGCTCCGCGTCCTTGCGCGCGGAGAGCAGCAAAGTCCTCGGTCGACCGGCGACGATGGCTGCAAGGGCCCACACGTCGCGCGCAGCGCGCCGACGTTCGTCGAGCAGACCCAGCTCGCGCCGAGCAGGGTCGGAAAGCAGTCCGCCGCTCGTGCCGCGCGCGGGCAGCGAACCTTCGTTGAGCCCGCACAGCACGAGATGCTCGGCATCGTCGAGCGCGAGCTCGAGCCAACCAAAGATCTCGACCACGGGCAGCTTGTCCGAAGGCGGCGCGGGCGGGAGCTCGATCGCGGTGAGGTGACGCTCGAGCAGCTCCGAAAGTTCGTCCGCAGCGAGCGCGCGTCGGCTCCCTGCGAGCTCGGCTACGGCGAGATTGCCGACCTGTCCGGCCAGAGCCTCGAGCGCGCGCACATGGAGCCAGCCTTGGGGATCGCGGGCCTGAGTCGGAACGCTCGGATAGGCCTTGCACAGGAGAGCGCGGATGCAGTCGGCCCACTCGCGCAACGAGCGGTTTGCCACGGCCTCGGAAGTGCCGAGGAGCTCGTGGGCACGCGCGAGCGCCGTGCGCAGCGAGCCGAGCCCACGCTCGGTTGCGTAGCCCGGCTCGAGCGGGAACTCGCCATCGATGCACCCGGGTGCATGCTCGGATCGCAGCGCATCCACGGCCGCGGCCAGCGTCCCGCCGGGCAAGCCGCACAGCGCCTCGAAGTCCGGATGCCGCGCGAGCGCCGCAAAGTCATCGGCACTGCGCGAGGCGCTCCAGCGCAAGGCCGCGAGAACCAGCCGCGCGGGCAGCGTCTCGAGGAGCGGCGAACCACCGGCCCAGCGCGGCTCGCAGCCGAGCTCGAGCAGGCGACGCTCAAGGAACGGCCGCACGTCGAGCTCGGCGAGACCGATGGCGACGTTCTCAGGAGCCGGTGGCGGAGCGAGTGCCGCAAAGTGCGCAAGCGCGAGCTGCGCCTGTTCGTCGGGCGAGTCGACGCAGCTCCAGCGCTCCGTCGCGATGCCCGGATCACGCTCGCTCCAGTGCGCAACGTCGAGGAATCCGCTCGCGTCGAAGCGTGACGCCTCCGAAGCGGGCGCAAACACATACGCATCGACCTGCCCGACGCGCTCGAGCACGCGCCGCAGAGCGCGCGGCGGGTCCACGACGGCGAGCAGGTGCACGCTCCAGCGCGGCTCGAGCTCCGCATCCAGCGCATCCTGTGCGGCGGACGCTGGATCAACCACGCCGCGCCGACCGAGTGCTTCGCGGTACAGCTGCTCCACCTGCGCGTACGCGCGCCACAGCTCCGCGCCGCCGACCTTGGTCGAGGACTCGGCAGCGCGCGCCACCTCGAGCGGCGCGACGTCGTCTGCCGCGAGTTCCGAGTACGCCCGCGCGCACAGCCGTGCGAGGCCGGCGAGCTCCATGCGCTCGCCGCCGCCCCACAGCTTCCCGCGCACGGACTCGCCCGCCGCCTCGAGCGCTTCACGCCAAGCGAGAGCGCACTGCCAGTCCGTCGCGAGCAACGCCCGCCGCTTGCGCAGCACCTGCGCCAGCTCGCCCTCGGACACGACACGCGGCGGTTCCCACTGCGCTGGGGCAAGTTCCGCCACCAGATCCTCGACGCGCCGCGCCGCGCGGCGACCGGGCAGCACGAGCACGCAGTTCTCCGACTTCGAACGCCCAGCTCGGACCCGCTCAGTCCAAATCTCCACCGCCGAACGGAGGAAGGGCCTTTCCCAGCCCAGGAAGATGCGCTCGCCCATCGCAGGGCGGAGGGTAGCCGCGCGGCCGCAGGGGCGCCACCGCGCAGTCCACGAAATCAGTGCGGGCGCGACTCGCGCAGCGGCTTCACGCCCGAGAACAGGGACCAGCGCACGATCGCCCACAGCGCGATGAAGGCGTCCTTCAGGCCGATCTTCTTGCCCTCGGAGTAGTCGCGGCCCGCGTAGCTGATCGGCACTTCGTACACCCGCACGCGCAGCTTGGCGACCTTGGCCGTGATCTCGGGCTCGACCGCGAACGTGCGCGAGCGAATGTCGAGTCGGTCCGCAACCTCGCGCCGGAAGACCTTGTAGCAGGTCTCCATGTCCGTGAGGTTCAGGTTGGTGAAGCAATTGGACGCCAGCGTGAGGGCGCGATTGCCGACGTAGTGCCAGAAAAGGTGCACGCGGGCGTACGCGCCTCCGAGGAAGCGGCTTCCGAAGACGACATCCGCCTTGCCTTCGAGGATCGGTCGCAAGAGGACGTGATACTCGCCGGGGTCGTACTCGAGGTCGGCGTCTTGGATCAGCACCACATCGCCCGTCACCTTCGAGAAGCCGGTCGCGAGCGCTCCGCCCTTGCCAAGGTTGCGCTCGTGGTGGAACACGCGCACGTTGGTGTGCTCCGCTTGGAGCCGGTCGAGGATCGCGGCCGTGCCGTCCTTGGAACAGTCGTTGACGAGGATGATCTCCTTGTCGAACGGCGTGGCCTGCACGCGACGCACGATCTCCTCGAGCGTGCGCTCCTCGTTGTAGACCGGCATGACGACCGAGAGTTTCATGGCGAGTTTCTCCAAGCGCGCTCAAGATTGGAGCGGGTTCACACCGCGCTCGAACGGACGGAAAAGGTCGTCGAGACCGTAGAAGTTGGCCATTCCGGAAATCATCTCAGTCGACGTCGGATCGCTCTCCACGTTCCACAGGGGTCGCAGGAACAGCGAGAAAATCTCGGCATCGCTGCGCCGGCGGCGCGACTGCACCTCGGCCCGACGAGCCATGCGATGCGGCCAGCGCACCAGCACCTCGTGCACGGCGATGAGATCTGCCACGGCCTCGCGCGAGATGTCGGGATTCGGGCCGACCGCGCCTCGCGCGGGATCGAGGTCGATCGGCTTCGAGTAGTAGATGAAGTAGGGATGCTGATCAGGGATGTGAGCGGTCATCAGCATGCGACGGATGGCTACCCCCAAAGCTACCGGCAGCACACGACGCAGGTTTTCGTCATCGTAGTTCTTAAGAATCGTGAGCAACGGGTTGCGAATCTGGATGAGACGCACGGTCTCGGGCGGAAAGCGCTTCGACGTGCTGCTGTGGTGATGCCAGCAGACCGAAGTCGGGACGTAGCGCACCTCGTGTCCTAGCACCCACAGTCGCCACCCGAGGTCCACATCCTCGTAGTACGCGAAATACTCGCGATCGAAGCCGCCGACGTCTTCGAAGGTGCGAGCGTCGATGGCCATCGCGCCACCGCAAGCGAAGAGCGTTCGCCGCGGAACATCGTGCTCGAACGTCGGCACGTCGCCATATCCGTACTGGATGCCAATCCCGTGGAAGTTCATCCCACTGCCCGCGGAATCGATGCGCGCGCCGTCCCAGCTCAGCATCTTCGATGTGGTGGCAGCGCACTCCCCGCGCACGATCGGAGCCACGAGCTCGCGCAACCACGCGGGATCAACGCGCATGTCGTTGTTCAGAAACGCCACGATGCTGGCGTCACGGCGGTTGGAAGCGCCCTGATTGCAGGCCGGAGCGAAGCCGAAGTTGCGCGGGTTCTTGAGCACGCGAACCCACGGAAAGTGGGCCTGCATCTCCTCGATGCTGCCGTCCTCGGAGCCGTTGTCGATCAGCAGAACCTCGACTCGCTCGCGCGGATAGTCGAGACCCGCGAGGCTCTCGAAGCAGCGCTGCAAGTGGTGTCGACCGTTGTAGTTCAGCACCACGACGAGCACCTTGGGCAGCGCCTCGTTCGGCACCGGAGCGCCCGGCGTGACGTAAAGATCGGCCAGCGAAGGAACGTAACCGCTCACGCTACGACCGCCTTCTTGAGCGTCGGCGGAGCACTCGGGAGCGGTCCTTCCGGCAACTCGAGCACCGTGACGCGCGCGATGCGCAGGTACGAGTGGGGACTCTCGCTGCGATTGTCGATCCGCAGTCGGCTCGCCGGCGACTGGAGATCGACGCGCCAGCGCACGACGAAGCTCTTCTCCTCGTCGGCGCCGGAGAAGAGCTGGATCCGCTCGAGCTCGCGCCCGTCGAGCTGCACGCCACCGCCGAAGCGGGCTTGGATCTCGCCGCGCAGGGTGACAAGCTCGAGCTCGATCTCGAGCGGTCCGTCACCTGCGGCCGAGAGGTCATACTCCACGGCGGAATCGCTGCCCGGTCGCAGCAGGACGAGCGTGCCGCGCTGCTCGTCGACGCTGCCCTGCCGCGCCGCCGTGGCTGCGCCCGCGAGCTCGAGCCGCTTGGGCGCGATGCGCTCGCGCGCGAGACAACAGAGCTGGCGATAGCGCGCTTCCATCTCACGCGCGTCTTCCGCCATGGTCTTGACGCCGCGACCGCACGAGACGCGCGCGAGCAGTCCGGGCTCGTCGAGCAAGCGCGCGACGGCGCGCGCGAGCGAGTCCGGATCGCCGACCTTGAAGTGCAGACCGTCGACTCCATCGCGCACGAGCTCGGCCATCCCGCCGATGTCGCTCGCGAGCACCGGCGTGCCGAGCAGGAACGCCTCGTGGATCGTGATCGGCGAGTTCTCGAACCACACGGACGGCACGACGAGCGCGTCGATGCGCTCGTGCACGCCTGCGATGTCGCGATTGTCGAACACACCGTGAAAACGAACCGTGTCGCCGCAGTCGCGGGCGAGCCGTTCGAGCTCCGCATGGTGAGGATCGCGCTCGGGGTGGAAGTCGCCGAACACGTGCAGCTCCACCGGCCGGCCGTGGAGCGCGGCCATCGCGCGCAGCAGCACGTCGACGCCCTTGTACCAAACGAGCGAGCCGACGAATCCGAGCCGCAGCGCGCGTCCCTCGCGCGGCTCGCGGCGCAGCGGACGCAGATGCTCGGTGAGTGTTCCGTAGTCGGAGTACAGCGTGCTACGCCGGTCGAACTTGCCCGACTCGAGCAGACGCTCGCGCAGGAAGCGACTCGGAGCGATCACGAGGTCGCACGACGCATAGGCGCCCGCCACGATCCCGTGGCGATCGGCGACATCACCGAACTCGCCCACGTACTGCCCGAGCGGGCCCGCGCCCGGCGCCTGAAGCGATCCCAGCGCGCGCACGAGCGACTCGAGCGCCGGCAGCGTTTCGTGCGAGCGTTCGACGAGGGACAGGTCCTCGCCCTTGATGCACGGCAGGCAGCCCATGCCCTGATTCTTCGCGCAGCGCACGCCATCGGGGCGGATCAACTGCACGCGCGCGCACAGCGCCCAGTAATCGTTCACCGTGACGACGGTCGGGATGCCGAGCTCGCGACACACCGCGGGGAGCCCCGCCGACATGTGGATCAGGTGCTGGAAATGCACCACGTCGGGAACGAGCTCGAGCAGCAGCTTGCGGAACGCCGCCTCGGCGAGCGGCTGCAAATAGCTGTCGCGGATGCGCTGGTGCGCGATGCGATTCGTCATGCGGTAGACCCGCACGCCCTGAAACTCGCTCGCGTGAATCGAGAAGTCCGGCTTGCCGCTCTCGTCGCCGGGCACGCGCGCGAGCACCGCGACATCGTGGCCGCGGCGCTGCATCTCCTGCGCGAGTCCGCGCGTGTAGACCTCGGTGCCCGCCCACGTATCCGGAGGGAAGCCGTGAACTACGTACAGGATCTTCTTGCGCGTGCGCCGCACGAAGCGCGTCGCGACATGGCGCTCGCGCGACTTGCCGCCTTCGTAGAGTCCGACGAAGGCCGCGCGTCGCAGGCGCTCCGCGCGCACGAGCTGGGCATCGAGCTGCGCGCCGTCGAAGCCAGCGTTAGCGAGCGCCTCGCGATCGAGCTCGAGCTGCCGGCGGACGAGTTCCTCGGCCTCCGCGCGCGTCCCGAAGCACGTTCGGTCGAGCCACTCCGCGTTGAACTTGCCGTCGATCTCCGCGCGCTTGCGCATCTCATCGGGGCCGTAGTCATGGCTGTGCTCGACGGTGGCGACGTCGTCGTAGACGACGGTGAAGCCGGCCTCGAGCAGCGCGCGAGCCGCGAGCACGTCTTCGCCAAACTCCGTGCGCGGCATGGGATGCCGCTCCCACACGTCGCGCCGAATGGCCGACGCGACATCGTTGAAGTTGTAGAGCAGGCGCCGCGCGTGGGCATCGAGCGCTGCGTAGTCCGCAGGCTCCGGCAGGCGCACCTCGCGGCGTCCAGCGGTGTAGCCGGGATCCTTCTCGCTGAAGACGCGCGTCAGCAGCTGGGCCTCCGGCCGCGCAACGTTGCGGCAGTACGCCGCAGCCACGAGCGGATCCTCGAAGTTGCTCGCCAGCTTCGTCAGCCATTCGGGGCCCGATGGAATCGCGTCCTGCGTCAGGAACACGAGCAGGTCGCCGCCCGACTCCGCCGCGAGGAGGTTGCGCGTGTCGCCGTGGTTGAAGGC
>Ga0169931_10011159_pt1 | contig 12713 bp, 11 predicted proteins | sample Kivu_15m_20L_FD_129675 | JGI IMG/M metagenome (GOLD analysis project Ga0169931, IMG submission 129675) | Freshwater microbial communities from Lake Kivu, Western Province, Rwanda to study Microbial Dark Matter (Phase II) - Kivu_15m_20L... | ecosystem: Environmental > Aquatic > Freshwater > Lake...
CTCGTGGCGCGCGCCCGGCGCCCCGCGCGGCGGACGCTCCCCGGGCCGACAGGAGCCATTGAGGTATTTCCGACGGCTGTTAGGATAGCAGGGACAGGTTGCCGAGATCCGCCCCTCAGGAGGGGGGCGGCTCGGCGTTCGGGGGGTCGAGGCGGGCATGAAAATCTACACGCGAACGGGCGACGACGGCACGACCGGCTTGTTTGGCGGGCCGCGGGTGTTGAAGCACGCGCCGCGGATCGAGGCGTACGGTTCGATTGACGAGTTGAACTCGTGGTTGGGCATGTGCCGGTCGGCGCGGTTGCCCGACGGGGCCGACGCGGTGCTGGAGCAGTTGCAGTGCGACCTGTTCGCGATGGGGGCCGAGCTGGCCAGCCCCCACCCGGAGGGGACGGGGTTGACCTTGTTGGGGGCGAGCGAGGTGGCGCGGTTGGAGGCGGCGATCGACCGGTTGGAAACGCTGGTGTTGCCGCTGAAAAATTTCATTCTGCCGGGCGGTTCGTCGGCCGCGGCGCACCTGCACGTGGCGCGATGCGTCTGCCGCCGTGCGGAGCGGGCGATGTCGGCGTTGCACGAGCAGGAGCCGATTCGCGAATTTCTGCTGCAGTACGTCAACCGCGTGAGCGATTTGTTGTTCGTCATGGCGCGTGCCGCGAATGCGACGGAGGGGCGGGCGGACACCGAATGGCACGCGACGCGCGGCGGGGGGGCGTAACGCCGCGGGGCGACGCCCGGCGCCGCGGCGTCCGGTCGGGGCGGGGCGCCGCCGCAGCGAGGTGCTCGGCGGGCCGTGCGATCGGTTATGCTGGGGGCTGCCGAGGGACGGCCGCGACCCGGCCGTTGACGTCGGCGGGGGGACCTGCCCGCGGCAAGCGTATTCCCAAGGGGGGGCGAGCGATCCGCCTCCCGTATGCCGATGCTTTTCCGGTCGCGCCGCCCCCGCGGGCGGCATGCATTCTCAGGAGAGACGTGCGATGAAGAAAGTCGAGGCGATTATTCGCCATTTCAAGCTGGAAGACGTCAAGAACGCCCTCAGCGAGCAGGGGGTGGCCGGCATGACGATCACCGAGGTCCGCGGTTGCGGGCGGCAGAAGGGACACACCGAGACGTACCGCGGCACGGAGTATGCGGTCGATTTCGTGCCGAAGGTGAAGCTCGAGGTGGCGGTCGACGACGATCGGCTGCAGGCCGCTCTCGACACGATTCTCCGGGCGGCCCGCACGGGCCAGATTGGCGACGGGAAGATTTTTGTCACGGATCTGGTCGATACGATCCGCATCCGGACGGGCGAGACCGGCGGCGACGCGTTGTGAGCGCGTCGCCCGCCGCCGGTCGTGACGGCTTTGCGAGAGGCGAGGAAGTGCGATGGCTCAGGTTTCCGCGCACGGCGAGGCGGTAGGAGCCGCGCGGAACGATTTGGAAGTCGGGCGCCGGCAAATTGGCGACATGCACGCGCGCGGTCTCGACGCGCTGCAGGTCTGCGGACGTTTGACCTCGCTGATCGACCGGGTGGTGCTGCGGCTCTACGACGCGGCGCTCGACGAATGCCCGCCGGGCAAGGCCGACGCCCTGCGGTCGCGGCTGTCCCTGGTGGGACTGGGGAGCTACGGCCGCCGCCAATCGGCTCCCTTCTCGGACGTCGATCTGATGGTGCTCCATCGCGGCGCGGTCGATCCGCCGCTGGCGGCCCTCGTGCGGCGGCTCACCAGCAGCATTTTCGACGCCCGGCTGAGTCTCGGGCACAGCGTCCGGACGCCCGCCGAGGCGGTGCACCTGGCGCGGCAGGACGCCGTGATCTGCTCGTCGCTGATCGACAGCCGGCTCGTGGCGGGGGACCGCGGCGTCTTTCAGGAGTTCCGCGAATCGTTCGCCAAGGCGGTCCGCCGCCGGGCCCGCGCCGCGGCGCTGGCGCTGCACGAGGCGCGGAGCAAGGAGCGGCAGCAGTACGGCGAGAGTCTCTACCTGCTCGAACCGCACATCAAGCGTTCGCGCGGCGGCTTGCGCGACCTGCATCTCGTGCAGTGGCTCGGCTTCGTCGAGCATGGCGAGTCCGACCCGGATCGCCTGCACCTCATCGGCGCGATGTCCAAATACGACTACCGGCGGCTGCTCACGGCCCGCGAGCATCTGCTGCGGTTGCGCAACGAAATGCATTTCCACGCGCAGGCGGCCAAGGACGGCCTCGACCGGGCGGAGCAAGTGCGGCTGGCCGCCTGGCTGGGATGCGCCCCGCGCGACGGCTTGCTCCCGGTCGAGCACTTCATGCGGGAGTACTTCCGCCACACCAACCACCTCGCCCAGATGGCCGACCGCCGCGAGGCGATGCTCAGGGCCGAGCCCCGCACGGTTTCCCGCCTGCTGGCCCCCGTGCTGAGCCGCAACGTCACGGGCGACTACCGGGTGAGCGGCCGCTCCATCACCGCCACGGCCCAGGGACGCGCGAAGCTCGGCGGCGATCCGGACGAGGTGTTGCGGCTGGTCGATCTGGCCATCAAGACGGGCAAGCTGCTCGACCAGGCCACGTGGTCGATGCTGATGCTCGCCGCCCCCGAGTGTCCCGAGGAACTGTCGCCGCAGGCGGCCGAGCGGTTTCGCCACGTGCTGGCCAACGCGCCGCTGCTGGGAAAGACCCTCAGTCTGCTGCACCAGCTGGGCTACCTCGAAAAATTCGTCCCCGCCGTCCGCCGCGCGCGGTGCCTGCTGCAATTCAACCAGTACCACAAGTACACGGTCGACGAACACTGCCTGCGGGCGGTGCAGCAGGCCGCCGATTTCTCCCCCCGCGACGACGCCTTAGGCGAGGCCGTCCGCCAGGTGGCCAACCGCCGCGTGCTGCACCTCGCGCTGCTCGTGCACGATCTGGGCAAGGGGGGCGAGGAGGACCATAGCGTGGTCGGCGCGCGGATCGCCCGCGAAACGGCCCAGCGGCTCCGCCTGCCGGCGGCCGAGGCCGACGATCTCGAATTCCTCGTGCGGCGGCATCTGGCGATGTCGCACCTGGCCTTTCGCCGCGATCTGAGCGACCCCCGCGTCGTCGAGCAGTTCGCCGAGCAGGTCGGGACCGCCGAACGGCTGCGGATGCTGTTCGTGCTCTCGTGCGCCGATCTCGCGGCCGTCGGGCCGGGAGTCCTCACGCGGTGGAAGGTCGAGGTGCTGGCCGACCTCTACCGCCGGACGCTGGCCCTGCTGGAAGCGAGTCCTGGCCGCGAAGCCGAGCGGGCTTCGGCGCAGACCGCCCGCGTGCTCGATAGCCTGGGGCCCGGCCAGGCGAACGATCCCTGGTTCCGCAGCCGCTTGGCCGCTCTTCCGCCGACCTTCCTGCTGGCCCTCGAGCCCGCGGAAATCGCCCGCACGCTCATGGCGTTCCGCGCCCTCGCGCCGCGGCAGGCGACGGCCTGGGGACGTTACAACGCCGAGGCGCGGACGGTCGAGTTCGTGGCGGGCATCGAGACGGGCGTCGGTCGCGGGGCGTTTTCCAGCATGGCCGGCGCGCTGACCGCGCGGGGCCTGCAGATCCTCTCGGCCGACAACTTCGTGTTGCCCGACGAGCTGCTGGTGCTGCACTACGTGGCGATCGATCCCGACTCTCCCGCCGGCGCCGCGGCCGACCGGCTGGACGAAATCAGCCAGGCGCTCGCGGCGTCGGTGGAGAGCGCCCAGCCCCCCAAATTCCGCCGCGTGTTCGGCCAGGAGCGCGCGCTGGCCGCCGTGCGGCTGTCGCAGCTCCCCAACCTCGTGCGGGTCGACAACGACGCCTCCGACCGGGCGACCGTGGTCGAGGTCTTCACCGTCGACCGCAGCGGTCTGCTGTACGCGCTGGCCCGCCGCCTGCACGACCTCGAATTGACCATCCGGCACGCCAAGATCAGCACCCACATCGACCAGGTGGTCGACGTGTTCTACGTCACCGAGCGCGACGGTCGGAAGATCGTCGACCCCCAGCGGATCGACGGACTCCAGCGGGAAATGCACCTCGTCATCCAAGCGGAGAGCTGACCCACCCCCGACGGCCGAGGACCCCGGCGCCCCCCGGCGCCGACGCCCCGACGGAATCCCCCGGCGCGACGTCGGCGGCTGGGATGCCAACGAACGGGCCTTTGCGGAGACCCCCCGATGGCTGATGCTTCCGAGTTCCCCCCCGCCGTGCCGCGTCGCGGCGACGCCTACCCGCACATCTACGTCGACGACACCGACGCGGAGCTTCCCAAGTACCAGACCACCGGCTTCGGGCGCTATACCGACTTCAAGCCGCTGGCCAAGGGAGGCACCGCCACGCTCCGCACCTGCCGCGACAAGAGCCTCGGCCGGACCGTGGTGATGAAGACGCTCCATCCCCATCTGGCCAACCATCCCTACCAGCAGGCGCGGTTTCTCCGCGAGGCTCGCGTCACCGCCCAACTCCAGCACCCGACCACCGTCCCGGTCTACGACCTTGGTCGCGACATGGAAGGCCACCTCTACTTCACCATGAAGAAGGTGGTCGGCGACACCCTGCGGGAGATCATCGAAAGCCAGATCTCGGGAGACGCCGCAGCCATCGAGCGCTACAATCTCGAACGCCTGCTGGGCGCGTTGATCCAGGCGTGCAACGGCCTCGCCTACGCCCACGCGCACGGCGTCGTGCACCGCGACGTCAAGCCGGAGAACATCCTCATCGGCTCCTTCGGCGAGGTGATCATCCTGGACTGGGGCGTCGCCAAGGTCTGGGCGATGGAGCAGTCGCAAGACGGCACCCACTCCCATGAAATCCTCACCGACGTCAACCAGCGGCCCGGCACGCCCCTCTACATGTCGCCCGAGCAGGTCCGCGGCGGCGGCGACATCGACGCCCGCACCGACGTCTACAGCATCGGCGCGGTGCTGTACGAAGTGCTGACGCTCGCCGAGCCGTTCCGCGGCGCGCGGATCAGCGAGACGTTCGAGATGATCGTCAAGTTTCCGCCGGCCCCCCCGCGACAACGCGCGCCCCGGCGCCACATCCCGCCCGAACTCGCCGCCATCGCCATGCAGGCCCTCGAGAAGGATCCCGCCCGCCGCCACGCCAGCATGCTCGAGATGATCGACGCGATGCACCAGTTCCGCAACCGCGCCCTGCAGTCGCTGTCCGACAGCTGACAGCCGGCGGCGCCGCGCCCCCCGCCGGCCGCCCGACGCGGGTCAGCTTTTCGCGGACCGCGCGCCGCCGCTCCGCCGCTGGCAGACCGCGCAATAAAACGTCGACCGCTGCGCCTGCACCATCCGCCGGACCGGAGCCCCGCACCGCGGACACGGCCGGTCGGCCCGCGCGTAGACGCGATGCGCGTTCTGGTAGCTCCCCTGCTTGTTGAGCGCGTTGCGGTACGATCCGTCCGACAAGGTCGAACCCTCGTAGCGGATCGCCTCTTCCAGCACCGCCAGCGCCGCCTCGTTCACCCGCTGCCACTGCGCCGCCGTCATCCGGCAGCAGGGCGTCGCCGGATGCACCCGGGCCACGAACAGAATTTCCGAGGCGTACAGATTGCCGATGCCCGCCACCGCCCGTTGGTCGAGCAGCGCCGTCTTTACCGCGCGCCGCGACGCCCCCAGCCGCTCGCGGTACGACTCGCCGGTCATCGTCAGCGCGTCGGGGCCCAGCTTCCCCGCGCGGAACAGCTCGGTGAATTCCTCGGGGGTCGCCAGCCGCACGTTCCCCAGGCCCCGCCGGTCCCAGTAGACGATCTCCGGCGCCGCCCCTCCGGTCAGACCAAGCCGCAGGCGTGCGTACAGCGGGTCGGGCGAATCGGCCAGCAGCAACAGGCCGGTCATCCGCGGTTCGAAGATCAGCCGGTCTTCCGAATCGAGCCGCAGCACCACCCGCTTGCCCGCCCGCTCCGCCGCGACGATCCGCCGCCCCTCGACGCCCCGCCGCATCGCCGCCAGCGACGGATGCAACGCAATCGGCTTGCGCGGGCAGGACAGCCGCTCGAGGGTCGCGATCCGACAGCCGACCGCCGGCGCCACCCCGCGGCGCATCGTTTCCACTTCCGGCAACTCGGGCATCGCAGGCGCCAGCCAAAGGGAGCGAACGGTCGGGAGGCGCCCCCCGTCGGGGGCGCGGACGACGTGCCGCCGTGCGGCAACCGACCGCGGCGAGGGCCGTCGGCCCCCGCCGTGCGCCGCCCCGCGCCCAGGAGTCGGTCGCGCCCAGGGCGATCGCGGCGCGGTCGCGGCGGGGTCGCGGCGGGCCAGGGGCGCGGCGGGCGGGGGGCCGCACGCTGCCGATTGTAGGGGCGTCTGCCGCCGGAATGAACCCGTCCCGCGGCCGCCGCGGCCCGCCCGGGCTGCGGCAAGGCGTCGCGGCAGCGCCTTGAACGCTCCGCGTTGCCAGTCGAGAATGCAAGTCCACCCGCGGACGGCGACCGTCCGCGGCCCGCGGGCCCTCCCTCCAACCCCCGAGACGCCATGGCTGTTGCCACCCCCAACGTCCCCGACGCCCAGGGCCGGTTTGGCGTGTTCGGGGGCCGCTACGTCCCCGAGACGCTCGTCTACGCGCTCGACCAGTTGGCGGAGGCGTACGCCCAGGCCCGTCGGGATCCGGCGTTCCAGGCCGAGCTGGACGACCTGCTGCACAACTACGTGGGTCGGCCGTCGCCGCTGTACCACGCGCGGCGGCTGTCGGCGCAGTGCGGAGGGGCGCAAATCTGGCTCAAACGCGAGGACCTGAACCACACGGGCGCCCATAAAATCAACAACACGCTGGGCCAGACGCTGCTGACGCTGCGGATGGGAAAGCGGCGGGTGATCGCCGAGACGGGAGCGGGCCAGCACGGCGTGGCGACGGCCACGGCGTGCGCCCATTTCGGACTTCCCTGCGTGGTCTACATGGGCGAGGAAGACATCCGTCGGCAGAGCCCCAACGTGTTCGCGATGAAACTGCTGGGCGCCGAAGTGCGGCCCGTGACCAGCGGTTCCCGCACGCTCCGCGACGCGATCAACGAGGCGATGCGCGACTGGATGTCGAGCGTGGCCGACACGCATTACATTCTGGGGTCGGTCGTGGGGCCGCATCCGTTCCCTCGGATCGTCCGCGACTTCCAAGCGGTCATCGGCCGCGAGACGATCGACCAATCGCGGAACCGCATCGGCCGGTTGCCCGACGTGGTGGTGGCGTGCGTCGGCGGCGGCAGCAACGCCGCCGGCATGTTCTACCCGTTCGTCGAGCACGCCGAGGTGGAGATGGTGGGCGTGGAAGCGGGGGGCCGCGGCAATCGTCCGGGCGACCATGCGTCGCCCTTGACGTACGGCCGGCCGGGCGTGCTCCACGGCAGTCTGAGCTACGTGATGCAGGACGAAGACGGCCAGACGAGCGACGTGCACTCGATGTCGGCGGGTCTCGACTATCCCGGCGTCGGCCCGGAGCACAGCTACTGGAAAGACACGGGGCGGGTGCAGTACGCCAGCTGCGGCGACGACGACGCGATGCGCGGCTTCGACGCCTTGGCCTCCGCCGAAGGCATCATGCCGGCGCTCGAGACGTCGCACGCGATCTTCAAGGCGATGGAGTTGGCGCGCCAGCGGCCGCGCGACCAGGCGATCGTGGTCTGCCTCTCCGGCCGCGGCGACAAGGACGCCCGCGAGATCGCCCGGCTGAAGGGCGTGAACTTCGGCTAGCCCGCCGGGCCGCGCCGCCCCTCGTTCCAGGAAACCGTCCGCCATGTCGGCCATTGACGCGCTGTTTGAGGAACTTCGTCGCACGGGACAAAAGGCGTTGATGCCGTTCGTGACGGCCGGCGACCCCGACGTCGCGTTCACCGCCGCGCTGCTCCGCGAGGCGGTCGCCCGCGGTGCGGCGATGTGCGAGGTGGGCATCCCCTACTCGGATCCGATCGCCGACGGCCCGGTGATCCAGGAGTCGTACACCCGCGCGCTTGCCGCCCGCGTCAAGCTGGCCGACATCCTGGCGATGCTTGGCCAGACGGCCCCCGGACTCGCGGCGCCGACGGTCACGATGGTCAGCTACGCGATCGTGCTGCGGCACGGCCCCGAAAAGTACTGCGACGACGCGGCCCGTGCGGGCACGGCGGGCCTGATCGTTCCCGACCTGCCGGTCGACGAGTCGACCGGACTCGCCCGGCTGTGCGCGGCGCGGGATCTCAGCCTGATCCAGCTCGTCACGCCCACCACGCCCCGCGAGCGGGCCCTCCGCATCAGCCAGACTGCGACCGGCTTCGTCTACTACGTGTCGGTGGCGGGGATCACCGGCGAGCGGCGCGACTTGCCGCCGGAGCTGATCGACAACGTCGGCTGGCTGCGGGAGCAGACGTCGCTGCCGATCTGCATCGGCTTCGGCGTCAGCCAGCCGGAGCACGTGCGGCTGCTCGCTCCGGTGGCCGACGGCCTGATCGTCGGCTCGGCGATCGTCCGCCGCGTGGCCGCGGCCGCGACGCGGCCGCGCGACGAAGTGCTCCGCGAAGTCGGCGACTACGTCGCGTCGCTCGTCGCCGCGCTTCCCAAGCCGGCTCCCGCCGCCCGCGCCTGATCCGGACGTCGCGGCGGTTCCGCCGCGGACGGGGTCCGCCGCGCACGGGGGACCGCCGCGTGCCGCGGGGGGGGGGAATTTCTCAAGCGGTCGTTTTGCTCCAGCCGATGCCTGGAATGCAGCGCCGCGCGCGGCGAAAAATTTGACTCGCCCGCGCCGCGGAAATTACACTGCAGGAAGTTTGGCCGGCCCCGCGCCCCCGCGGCGCGCGACGCCGCGCCAAACGACCCCGCCGCGGCGGATTGCCGTGTCCCGGCGGAGGGGTCGCAGGCCGACGGCGATTCCGAGCCGCATCCGTCGGCGGCGCGCTTGGGATCTCCCGACGCAGCGGGGCCCTCGAGCACAGCCCGAGGCCTCCGCGATCCCTCTCCGCGATCCCTCTCCACGCAGTCCGTTCCGCAAGCCCCAGTCGGGCGGGGTTCGGACTGCATCGCGTGGAGGCCCTGATCCATGAACGCCCCGGGCGCGCCCGACCGAGACCTGCTGCTCCGCCGCTTTTTCTCCGGCGTCACCGAGTTCGCCTTCGAGGTCCGCCTCGGAGTCGTCGATCCGCCGCTGATCGACTATCTCGCCGAGTTGCTGGTCCGTTTCGTGCGGCACGAAGCCGTCTACGGCCTCCGCTCGCCGCGCGGCGAACGCCTCGCGCTGGTGACCGACATGCTCGCCGAAGCCGAACAGCGGCAGGGCCCGGCCCGCCGCCGCGCGCATCGCCACATCGGCGACTTCACGCTGTTCTGGACCGGCGTCTATCCCGAAATCGCCGACCGCATGCGCCGCGCGGCCTGGAAAGACTCGCTGCTCGACTACCAGAACGAGGGAAAACGCAACTACTACCTCGCCAGCCGGCTCCCCGCCGAGCCCGAGTCGCCCTCGGACGACGTGCTGCAGCGGCTGAGCGAAAAATTCGAACTGTGCGTCTACGGACTCGGCGAGGTCCGCAAGGCGTGGGAGCAGCGCGAAGGCGAGCGCGACGCGCCGCTGCTGCTCGGATGATCCCCCCCAGCTCCGCTTCCCCGCTGTTGCGCGCCGCCTGCCGGCTGGAGGTCTGCGCCGGCGGCGTCGCCGACGCCGAGCTGGCGGCTCGCCAGGGCGCCGACCGCATCGAGCTCTGCGCCGCGCCGGAGCTCGGCGGATTGACGCCTTCGATCGGCCTGCTCCAGGAAACGCTCGCCCGGCAGCCGCTCCCCGTCGTCGCCATGAACCGGCCGCGCGCCGGCGGCTTCCGTTACGCCGCCGCCGCCTTCGCCGCCATGCTCCGCGACGCCCGCGCGCTCGTCGCCGCCGGAGCGTCCGGCGTCGTCTTCGGCGTCCTGCAGGCCGACGGCCGTCTCGACGTCCCGCGATGCCGCGCCCTCCGCGAAGCGATCGGCGACGCCGAGGCCGTCTTCCACCGCGGCTTCGATTTTCTTCCCGATCCTCCCGCCGCCCTCGAACAACGGATCGAACTGGGCGTCGACCGCGTTGTGACCAGCGGCGGACAGCCCGCCGCGCTGGCCGGCGCGGAACTCCTCGGGCAACTCGTCCGCCAGGCCGCCGGCCGCATCGAAATTCTCCCCGGCGGCCGCATTCGCGGCCGCGACGTCGCTCCCTTGCTCCGCCTCTCGGGCTGCTCCCCAATCCACGTCGGCGCCTCGGGGCCCGGACGCGACCCGTCCCTGGCGGGTCGCCCCGAACTCGCCCTGGCCGATCCCGCCTGGCTCGACGACGGCGGCTACCGGGCCGTCGATCCCGGCCGCCTGCGGGAAATCGTCGCCGCGCTGCGGGCGGCCTGAACGGCCGCATCGGCCGCGCCGCCGGCGGGTCGCCTGGCGGTGCGGGAAGTCGTGCCGACGCGTCGCCGTTGTGGTAAGCTACGTGCATCCCCGACAGGCCGTCGCTGCGCGGCGCTCCCGGGGGCGCGCGAGCTTTGCGTAAGATGATCTTTTTGGCCCGTTCGGATTTCTTCGCCATGAAATTTTCCTGTCGCTGTCGGGCGTCGATCGCAGGGGCGCTGTCTCTGCTTCTGTGGGGCCCGATCGCCTCGAGCGTCGGGGCGGAGCCGCGGACCATCGGCGCCGTTGATCGGCTCGATCCCGCGCTGGACGCGATCGTGCCTCCGGGCGCCGAGATCGAGGTGTTGGCGGAAGGATTCGAATGGAGCGAGGGGCCGGTCTGGTCGACCGAACTGCAGGGCCTGCTGTTCAGCGACATTCCGCGCAATCGCGTGCTGCTGTGGCGCGAGGGGGAGGGGGCGAAGGTCTTTCTGGAGCCTTCCGGCCACGCCTCGGCGGCGCCGCGCGGCGGCGAAGAGGGCTCCAACGGCCTGGCCTTGGATCCCCAGGGGAGGCTGCTGCTGTGCCAGCATGGCGATCGCAGCCTGAGCCGCATGGACGCGCCGCTCACGCGGCCGGCGCCCAAGTATCTGCGGCTGGCCGAGCGCTACCAGGGGAAACGGTTCAACAGCCCCAACGACTTGACGCTGCACTCCAGCGGCGCGATCTACTTCACCGATCCGCCCTACGGTCTGCTCGGCCAGGCCGACGATCCGGCCCGTGAAATCGACTTCTGCGGGGTGTACCGGCTTGCGCCCGACGGCACGGTGACGCTGCTGACCTCCGAGCTGACCCGCCCCAACGGCATCGCCCTCTCGCCCGACGAAAAAACGCTGTACGTCGCCGTCTCCGACCCGGAGCAGGCGATCTGGATGGCGTACGACGTGCAGCCCGACGGCTCGATCGCCCGCGGCCGCCTCTTGTTCGACGCGACCGATTGGGTCGGCGAGCGTCCCGGGTTGCCCGACGGTCTGAAGGTCGATCGCCGGGGGATTCTGTTCGCGACGGGCCCGGGGGGCGTGCTCGTCTTCACGCCGCAGGGCAAGCACCTGGGCACGATCGGCTCGGGGGAGAAGACGGCCAACTGCGCGCTCGACCCGGAGGCCCGCTACCTCTACATGACTTCCGACATGTACCTGTGCCGGGTGCGGCTGGCGGCGGCCGAGTGAGGGGCCGTCGGCCGAGGTCGGGCAACAGTCCGGGGGCCTGCGGGCAGGAACGCGGAGGCAGTGCGATGCGCGGCAGGAGCACGACGGGAAGTTGGTTGTTGGCGGCGTGGGCGGCGGCCTGTGTCGTCGGGGGACCGCAGGCACGGGGGGAAGACTTGTATTTCGATTCGGCAGGAGTTCGGCTGCGTTACACGGTGACCGGCGACGGGCCGCCCGTGCTGCTGGTGCATGGCTTTGCGGTCAATATCGAGTTCAACTGGCTGGGCGTGATCGAGGACTTGGCGCGCGATTACCGCGTGGTGGCCTTCGACTGCCGCGGCCACGGCAAGAGCGGCAAGCCGCACGACCCCGGCCAGTACGGCAGGCAGATGGTCGACGACGCCGTGCGGCTGCTCGACCATCTGGCGATCGAGCGGGCGCACGTCGTCGGCTACTCGATGGGGTCGCTGATCGCCGGCCGGGTGGCGGCTTACCACCCCGACCGGGTGGCGTCGCTGGTGCTCGGCGGTGGGGGCGTGAAGCTGGCCGGCCGCGTCGGCGGCATACCGGAGGAACTGGCCCGCTCGCTCGAGGCGACCGGGAGTTTCGAGCCGTTGATTCGCGCCCTGCATCCGCCGGAGCGCCCCGCGCCGACGGCGGTCCAGATTGCCGCCACGAATGCGTTTTTGTCGGCCTTCAACGATCCTCGGGCGCTGGCCGCCGTGGTGCGCAGCTTCGGCGTCGTCCAGGAGGAGACGCCCGCCACGTTCGCGCCCCTCGGTCGGTTGCCGGTGCTGTCGGTGATCGGCGACGAGGACCCCCTCGGCGAGAGCCTGCCGTCGACTCGCCGGCTGGTTCCGGGGCTGCGGGAGGCGTCGATCCCGCAGGCCGACCACATGACGTTGTTGACCGATCCGCGGTTCGTGGGAGAGATTCGCGCGTTCCTCGCGGAGCAGCCCGACCCGCGCGGCGGCGTCGCGGCCGATCGGGCGTCGTCGGGCCCCCTCGAGGCGGCCGACGGTCTGCTCGAGGAGGCGGCGGCAGGAGCGGCGCGGTGATGGACCACGAAGCCTCCTACGTCTGCGATACGTGCGGCGAAGAGATCGTCATTCCGCTCGACGTCTCGCAAGGGCGCGACCAGCAGTACGTCGAGGATTGCCCGGTGTGCTGCGCGCCCAACGTGATCCGCGTCGAATTCGACGCGGATCACGTTGGGCGCGCAGCACACCGGGCAATCCTCGACGTACTGCTGGTCGC
>Ga0169931_10011160_pt1 | contig 12713 bp, 9 predicted proteins | sample Kivu_15m_20L_FD_129675 | JGI IMG/M metagenome (GOLD analysis project Ga0169931, IMG submission 129675) | Freshwater microbial communities from Lake Kivu, Western Province, Rwanda to study Microbial Dark Matter (Phase II) - Kivu_15m_20L... | ecosystem: Environmental > Aquatic > Freshwater > Lake ...
AGTCGCATGGTGGCAGCCTGCGGGCAAACAGCCTTGCAACGTCCCAACAACGCCATCACCAGCGCACGCACCTCCGGTGCGAAACACAGCCGGGGGCTCCCGCCCAACCGCTCAGCCGCTCGGAAAGAGGCGTTATTTACGAATGCCCTGCTTGAAAAATCTCCTCCGGACTCACCGCGCGATGTTCGGCTACTGAGCGGTAGCAGGCGTCAACGAGGGCCATGGTGTGCAGATTGTCCCTGCCACTGATTTGCGGTTCCCGGCCCTGCTCAAGGGCGCACAGAAGTTCTGCCATCGGGCCGATGAAGGCATCCGGGAACCAGACAGAATCCCACGACGGCTGATGCCACTGGCCGCCGTCGTGAATGGTCGACCAGCGAATCGTGCTCGGTTTGCGTGCTGGATAATCAGGCCAGCCGATGGTGCCCACGGCCAGACCCTCAGTTCCCTCCACTCGCCACTGGATTCCAATATCGGCCGCTGCACCTTCACGACCGGGGCCGGTCCAGACATCTTCAATGGTCGAACCCCGTGCACCACCGGGAAACTCCAGAATCGACAGAGCAATCCCGTCCGTGTGCAGAAAACGTCGCGATGTCCTCGGATCCGGACGAACACTTGTGAAGACACGTTCCGGGTTTCCCAGCCAGTACCGCAGGGTGTCCAGATGATGAATGCTCATGATCCGAACCGTAACCCAGCCCTGCCGTTCCTGCCAGGGCATCCAGTGGGGAATGGCGCGCATGTCAATGGTTGCAAGAACGGGTTCGCCGAGCAAACCCAGTTGCAACAGGGTATGGCACGCCACCACAGACTGGTCGTAGCGCATGTTCTGGTTCACTGCCAGCATCACCCCGGCAGCATCGCATCGCTCCACGATTTCGCGAGACTGGAGGAAACTGGTGCCCAGTGGCTTCTGAGCGAGAATGGCTCGAGGACGTCGTGAGCAGGCGAGGATCCTGAAGATCACATCTGCCTGGCAGTCCGGGGGCACCGCAATGTCAAGGACCTGCACGTCGGGGTGAAAAACAACTTCTTCAATCGATTGGCAAACAGTGCGAATCCCATGGCGAGCCGCTGCCGCTGACGCAGACGCCGGTGTGCGGGACGTGATGGCGACAGGGTTCAGCCCATTCCGGCGGTAGGCTTCGAGATGGCAGTCCACCATGATGAAGCCGGCCCCGATGCAGCCAATCCCGGGAGAACAATCCCGAGGAAGAGAGGGCGTGATCGCCCGGCCGACAGCCTCCAGTACGTCTCCACGCTCGTTCGGAAGCATCGGCTAATCGACCTCTTCGGTGAAAGCCAGATACATGAACCGAAAAGGAGCAATCAGGTACTTCATGTAGTGGCAGGGGGTCCAGCGCACGTCAAAACAGTGCGGGCAATTGGAGAGTCGAAATCCCAGCGCGAACCACAATGCGGCCGGAAAACGCAGCGGGAGCGGTTGCAGCAGCTTGAGACAAAAAGGGCAGCGATAGTTGAAAGTCCGCCAGAAAAGCGACGGAACATTCGCCACCGGCACAGAACGTTTTCGGCTGCTGCGGCGACGGCCTTCGGGGGATGGTTCAGGTGGCATAGTTGAGCGATCGAAGTCTGCTGTTTCCTGTGAAGCTCAATGAATCAATCACGCAAGGAGCAAAGATTCCCCCACCATCCTGACTTCTGCTGGCAGGTCTGGTCCAGATAAAATCGGTCATTTCCGCCTTCCAGGAGCGTATTCCCGCCTGAGAAACCGCAGGATTTGTGAAAACGAAAATCCTTGACTCGATATTTATATGTATGCGTGTTCAGCATATTACGCGCATTCACCACCCTCGGAAATTTTTTTTCTGCCGATTCAGTATCCTGCCGTCAACCTTTCAGTGACCGCGCAGTACGCCGGTCAAAAGCCGCAAAACCGTGCCCGAAATCCAAAAAAGGTGCCATGCACCTAACAACCTCAGATCCCCACAAAAGTGCCACAAAAATCTTCAAAAAGGTGCCATGTACCTCGCAAAACTCTGCAAGGGTTTTTATTGTGCGAAGAGTGTTTTTTGAAAGGTGTCCCATGCCGCGAGTGAATCGTCGAGAAATCTTCTCAGAAACTGACATTCAGGTGTTCCATCTGATTAGTCGCTGTGTGCGTCGCAATCATCTGTGTGGTCGGGATCGCAGATCGGGGTGCGATTATTCGCATCGTCGCGAATGGGTTCGCGGTCGTCTGGAAGAGCTGGCGGGCATCTTTGCGATTGATGTGCTCGGTTACGCGCTCATGGGTAACCACATGCACATCGTCGTTCGTACCCGGCCGGACGTTTCTTCGGGCTGGACCGACGACGAAGTCGCCCTTCGCTGGTGGACGCTCTTTCCTCAGCGTCGCACGCCATCCGGTGCCCCGGAACAACCCACCACAGAAGAGTTGCATCACATCAAAAACGACGCTGCCGGTCTCGCCGACAGGCGTCGGCGACTTGCAAGTGTTTCATGGTTCATGAAATGTGTTTCCGAACCCATCGCCAAGCGCGCCAACCGCGAAGATGACGTCACTGGCCACTTCTGGGAGGCCCGCTACAAAGCTCAGCCACTGCTTGACGAAACCGCCATTGCCGCGTGCATGGCCTATGTCGATCTCAACCCCATCCGCGCCGCGGTTGCTCAGACGCCAGAAACCAGTGAATTTACAAGCATCCAGGATCGAATAGCGGATCGTCAGGCTGCCGAATCCGCCTCCTCTGCGGATGTTCAGGGCACACAAATCGAGCACGGCCCCAGGGCCGGCTGGCTGGCTCCAATTGCGCTCGAACCACCGTGTGAAAAGTCGCGCGAGCGTTGCGTCACTCGTCGGCTCACCAATCGTGGTTGCCTGTTCATGTCTCTTGAACAATACCTCCAGCTGGTTGACTGGACTGGTCGTCAACTGCGACTGGACAAACCAGGCCGGATCCCCCCGCATCTCGATGCGATCCTTACGCGGCTCGACTGCAGCATCGAGACCTGGCTTGACCTCGTTAAAAACTTTCGCCGACGATTCCTCACTGAAGCCGGCCGTCCCGAAACCCTCCAGTCCGTCACTCGGCTGCGACGAAATTGTCGGGGCAGGCATCACCATCCGTGACTGGATTCGCTCGGATGTTGTCGGCTGTCTTTGCCAGCGGACAGGCATTTGGTTTATCATCTGTTGCCTGTGTTTTCCTACTTTCGTTCGCCAGGACTCACCAATGCCAACTTCTGCTCAGGCTGCCCAGCTGTTTGTTCTGCTGTTTTGTCTTCCTCTGTTGACTGCTGGTGCCGTGGACGAAGGGCCGGCCAAACCGGCGGCGGCGGCAACCTCGGACAAGGGAGCAGCGAAGGCTGGCTGGAAGTCACTGTTCAACGGCAAAAACCTCGATGGATGGAAAGTCACCAACTTTGGCGGTGAGGGTGATGTCCTGGTGGAAAACGGCGAAGTGGTGATCTCACAGGGTGCGGATTTGTCCGGAATACATACCGATCAGAAGCTGCCGAAGGTCAATTACGAGGTCGAATTTGAGGCGATGCGAGAGGCTGGGAGTGACTTTTTTGCCGGCCTGACGTTTCCGATTAGTGACAGTTTCTGTTCGCTGATCTGCGGGGGCTGGGGAGGTGGCGTTTGTGGTATTTCCAGTTTCGACGGCCTGGACGCTTCAGAGAACGAGACAACGACGTATCAGCAGTTTGAAAAAGGCAAATGGTATCGGATTCGGCTGGTAGTCAGACCCAGCCATATCGACGCGTGGATCGATGATTCTCAGATCGTAAACGTGGATACGACGGACAAAAAAATCAGCGTGCGATTTGAAGTGGAACGATCGAAGCCGTTCGGTTTTTGTACCTACGCCACCACAGGTCGAATCCGCAACGCGCGAATTCGTTCTCTGACGCCTGATGAGGTTCAGTCTCCGGGCAAGTAGTGCCGAAGGCGATCTAAGTAGTGCCGAAGGCGATCTAAGATGGTCGCCCGTGTTCGGCCGATGTTTTTCTGTCTTTGTTCCATCAGGAATCTCCCAGTGTCTGCAGCATCTTTTTCCTATGAGCCGCTGTTTCAGCTGAGTGCCGGTGAAACACCGTGGAGGTTGTTGACAGCCGAGCATGTAGAGGTGCAAAGTTTTCAGGGTGAAAGAGTGCTTTGTGTGGCTTCACAGGCCCTGACACTTCTCAGTTCTCAGGCATTTCACGACATCAATTTCTTCCTGCGACCTGCACATTTGAAACAGGTGGCTGCGATTCTTGACGACCCGGAAGCCTCCGAGAATGACCGCATGGTGGCTCTCACCATGCTCCGCAATGCCGATGTTTCCAGCAAGGGGGTGCTGCCATTCTGCCAGGACACGGGCACAGCTACGATTGTGGGGAAAAAGGGCCATGCTGTCTGGGCCAAAGGTGATGAAGCGGCCCTGTCGCTGGGCGTCTACCAAGCCTACAACGAAAATAACCTGCGATACTCCCAGAATGCACCCCTGACAATGTGGGACGAGCGGAACACGGGCACAAATCTGCCGGCCCAGCTGGATCTGGCTGCCTGTGACGGTGACGAGTACCACTTTCTGTTCATTTCCAAAGGTGGCGGATCTGCAAATAAGTCATACTTATTCCAGGAGACTCGAGCGATTCTCAATCCGCAGACCCTGGTCAGCTTCCTCACTGAAAAGATGAAGGCTCTCGGTACAGCAGCCTGTCCGCCTTATCACCTTGTCTTTGTGATCGGAGGCACGTCTGCCGAAGCCACGCTGAAGACCGTTAAGCTGGCATCCACCAAGTATCTTGATCATCTGCCTGTCACAGGCAGTCCCGGTGGTCGGGCCTTCCGGGACGTCGAACTGGAAGCTCGACTGCTGGAAGCCGCCCGCAACTGCGGCATCGGTGCTCAGTTCGGCGGACGCTACTTCGCGCTGGATGTGCGAGTCATTCGGCTTCCGCGTCACGGCGCCTCACTCCCAGTGGGTATTGGCGTGTCCTGCAGTGCTGACCGCCAGGCCAAAGGCAAAATTACGGCAGATGGCGTGTTCCTTGAGCGACTTGAAACCAATCCGCTGCAGTACATCCCGGAACATTTGAGGGCAAGCCGCGACACAAGTGCCGTGCGAATTGACCTGAATCGTCCCATGCCGGAAATCCTCGAAGAACTCAGCCGCCACCCGATCACCACGCGTCTGCTGCTCAGCGGCCCCATCGTCGTCGCCCGCGACATTGCTCACGCAAAACTTCGCGAACGGCTGGATGCTGGACAACCGCTCCCCGACTACTTCCGAAATCACCCGGTCTATTATGCCGGTCCTGCCAAGAAGCCACCGGGCTATGCCAGTGGTTCATTCGGCCCCACAACAGCTGGACGGATGGATTCTTACGTGGACCTGTTCCAGGCGCATGGTGGCAGCATGGTAATGATCGCCAAAGGCAACCGCGGCACTGAAGTCACTCGCGCCTGCCAGCAGCACGGAGGTTTCTACCTCGGCAGCATCGGTGGCCCCGCTGCAATCCTCGCAAAGGAAAATATTCGCTCTGTCGAAGTCGTTGAATTCGCTGAACTGGGCATGGAAGCAATCTGGAAGATCGAGGTCGTTGACTTCCCCGCATTCATACTCGTTGACAACAAAGGCAATGACTTCTTCGCCACCATTGGTACGGACCAATGCCATTGACCCTCGTGCGAATGAAGATCGATTTCCGCAATGATGAAAACCGTCCGCCACGTTAAGAACAACGAGGCAGCCCGGCCCAAATCACGGCAAGCCGCAATATTGCGTGTCGTTCTGCGGTCTGAGACGTGCGAAAGCCCCGGAAACGGTCAGGGAACGGTCAGGGAACGGTCAGGGAAGCAGAATGCCGCCTGTGCCCCGAAAACCGATTGTCTGATTTCGCGGGGCACTCCGTTTGAGTCGCCATCTTCGCATTTGACCATCTCACCATCCCAATGCGCAGGTGCTGGGCAGTGCTGCCTGGAAATCGATCCATTCCCGCTGCCAAGCTTCCTGTGCACTGATGAAGGCGAGAAAAATGTGGCAAAAAACGCAGGGATTTCAGCGTTTGTGCCAATTCCATCGCATTCAAATTTCTTTTGGCACGCTGCTTGCTGCTCCCTATCCCCGGAGGCGGTTGTCTGCGTGGTGGGACCGGACAGCCGCGTTAACTCTGCAGGAGTCAAAGGAGGGGAAGGTCAGGAATCTCGCCTGTTCCCGCTCATATGGGTGCGTGGCCCGAGCGGGAAACTCCTGCCGAGAAACTTGTTTCGGCAAGTGCCTCGGTGGAAAGGGGAAAGGCCTCGTGCCTTTCCCCTTTCTTTTTGCGCCGAGTCCGGGATTGAATCTCGCAGCGATTCTGCTGGGATGCATGCTCAAATCCTTTTTGGTATTCCACGTCGTCTTCTCCGGCACGGCTTTCAAAGATGCTCTGCGATACTCGCGTACTGCGTCTTCCTGAATCCGCCGGGGTGACAATCGGAGCCGGTGGGGCGTGAATTCTTGACTTCGCGTGGAGCGAGTGATGCAGTTGATCGAAATGGCCCGGGACGCGGCTCGCGAGGCGGGTCGGATATTGCAAGGGTATTTCCGAAGTGGTGTGGAGGTGCGTTCCAAGGCGCCCGCAGATCTCGTCACAACAGCTGATCTCGCCGCAGAACGCCGTATCGCGGAATTGATTCGCGAGCGATTTCCAGGGCATGCGATTCTGGGTGAGGAAGAGAACGCAGGGGATATCAATGCGGAGTATCTTTGGGTAGTGGACCCGCTTGATGGCACTACCAACTTTGCACACGGCCTCCCGCATTTCGCAGTTTCGATTGCGTGTCTGCATCAGGGGCGGTCTGAGGCAGGAGTGGTCTGGAATCCCATCCGCGACGACTGGTACGAAGCAGTGCGGGGTGGAGGAGCGTGGCACAACGGCGAACGGCTGCAGGTAGCCCGGCAAACGCAACTCGATGAAGTACTGATCGGAACCGGCTTCTACTACGACCGCGGCGCCATGATGGAAGCGACTTTGGCTGCGATTCGTGATCTGTTCCGACAGAATATCCATGGAATCCGCCGCTTTGGCACCGCCTCCCTCGACCTCGCTCAGGTGGCAGCGGGGCAGTTCGGCGGTTTTTTTGAATACCAGCTTTCGCCGTGGGATTTCGCCGCTGGAAGCCTGCTTGTGGAAGAGGCAGGCGGGCGCGTCAGCACCTGCCAGGGAGGCCCACTGCCAATCGAAAAAACAAGCCTGCTGGCCTCCAATACCGCTCTGCACGAAAAAATCCTGACAATCGTCAGCAGTCACTGGCAACGCTAACCAGCATCTTCTGGGCACTTGAAACAGGGCGTGCTGTCCAGTCAGCCTCGCGGTTCGCCATGGCCCCGACAACGTGTACAGACAAGAAGTTGCACCACCCCCGTCTCGCCCCCGTCTCGCCCTGGAATCCCCGCCTGCGGGGACTGTCCCCGCAGGCCCGCCGGATGCTGCGAAGTGCAGTAAATTTACTATATTTCTGCTGTTGCGGTGCCATGCACCTTAAACCCTCGCGTGGGCGGCGGCGGGGCGGTGGCGGGGCCGTTTGCCCGCAGGCTGCCGCCATGCGGCTGAGCATGCCGCTGAGCGGCTGGGCGGAAGCCCCCGGCTGTGTTTCCCACCGAAGGTGCGCGCGCTGGCGAGGGCGGTGGCGAAGCGGTGGCAGCGGCCGTTTGCCCGCAGGCTGCCGCCATGCGGCTGAGCATGCGGCTGAGCGGTTGGGCGGAAGCCCCAGGCTGTGTTTCCCACCGAAGGTGCGCGCGCTGGCGAGGGCGTTGACGGAGCGGTGGCAGGGCCGTTTGCCCGCAGGCTGCCGCCATGCGGCTGAGCATGCGGCTGAGCGGTTGGGCGGAAGCCCCCGGCTGTGTTTCGCACCGAAGGTGCGCGCGCTGGCGAGGGCGGTGGCGAAGCGGTGGCAGCGGCCGTTTGCCCGCAGGCTGCCGCCATGCGGCTGGGCGGAAGCCCCCGGCTGTGTTTCGCACCGAAGGTGCGCGCGCTGGCGAGGGCGTTGACGGGGCGGTGGCAACGCCGTTTGCCCGCAGGCTGCCGCCATGCGGCTGAGCAGGCGGCTGATCAGCGGCTGGGCGGGAGCCCCGATTGATCCCGCGGCAGCAACTGGATGCCGTCCACAATCACGTGCCCATCCGTGCCTTCACAGCTGACTTCGACTTCAACCGAATCGCCGGCTTTGAGTTCAAGCACAGCCGCGGTTACGAAGAGTCCATCGAGGGGCGGAGTGACGCGCTGATTGATGCTTGCCTTCTGCTCGCGGCCCTGGGTGCGAATTGTCACCGGCACATTCGTGGCTCGATTGGGATTTGCAGAGTAGGCAAGATTCAGCTGATGGCGTCCGTCTGCGGTGGCGGTAAGTTTCCAGGTGGCGGTCTTCGAAGCTTTGTCTTCGTTGGCATCGTGAACATAGCCCACCCCAATATACCTGGGTGTGGAACTGCTGGAGGACCAGACGCCTTCCAGCTTTGCATCCACATCATCCAGTACGACACCGGGAAGGCTGCTTTTGGAGATCAGCGGTTTGGCGGGGGTTTGGGGCGGCAGATCGAGGACCTGGTGATCTGCGAGAAGCTGCCTGCGAAGTTCGTCGTAGGGCAGATCCTGCAGGGCCACCTTGCTGCGGATGGCGAGCACAGCAGCGGTCGCGGCGCTCTGTCCAAGCACCATGAAGACGGGTTCCATACGAATTGAGCCATAGGCGATGTGCGACGACGACAGGCAGACAGGCACGGTGAGGTTGGTGACCTCGCCACGGCGGGGAATGAGCGATCGCCAGCTGATCAGATAGGCGCCTCCCGGTGACGCCTGAACGTCTCCTTCATTCTGAACATGGCCATCAGCCGTGAGAAAACGTCGGACGTTATGCGAATCCATGTTGTAGCTGCCAAGACCAACGGAATCTGCAGCAAGACGTTCGCGACGGCAGTCCGCTTCGGTCACGACATAGTCGCTCACCATTCGGCGCGCCTCGCGGATGTACAGCTGATGCGGCCAGTTGTCGTTATCGGTGAATTCGTCGAGCGGCAGCCCCCACTGAGACATTTCGTCACGAATCGACTGCGGCACTCGGGGATGATTGGCAAGAGTCCACATGAGCCCCTGCTGGTAGCGTCGATGTTCGAGGATAATTGCTTCCCGTTCGGCGTATTCGGCCTCCGGATAGCGATAATTGGCACCGATGTAGTCTGTTGAAACAGCACAGTTGTTGTTGGTGTCGGTTTTGCGATTTGGCATCATATCGGGCTTCATCGGGAACCGCAGATCACCGGCCTCAAAGTTGCGAAAGAGCAGTTCAAAGTCAGCTTCGCGATAACCTTCCGGCTTGGGAAAGGGCCGACGATTTTTGGGGCTGCTGGACATGCACATGCGGAAACAGTAAGCCTGCACGCGATGGTCGCCAACGCCATCTTCTCCCGCCGGCGCATCCTCGACACCGGCCAGCAAACCGCTGGAACGATCCCCGGGAATGCGGAATGGATCGACCTTTTTCAGAAAACGGTGATTGTGCGTGTTTGCCCGGACCTGGTTGCCGTTGAGCGTTTCGCCGTAGACGGAATTCGCCTCGCGCCCAACCGTGTACGACACGGCCGCCACCGCCATCAGATCACCTTCATAAGTCGCATCAAGGAACTGCTTTCCAGAAAAAGTCAAGCCAGACTCCATCCGAATTTCCAAAATCCGACCGGATTCGACGCGAACTCCACCGGGCTTTCGATCAAGCCGTTGTCCTTCGATGACGGGGACTTTGGCTTCGTTAAGCATTTCTCGAAGGATTCGTTCGGCAACCCGCGGTTCGAAGGTCCACATCGCATCGTCATTGGCGCGGTAACGAGCATAGTCTTCGGCACGTTCCTGCTCCCACGCAGCCGGATTGTCGTAGTAACGCCGAACCCGCTGATAGAACTCCCGCGACAGCCCGCCGATGACTCGCTTGTCTCCACTGTCCGTAAATCCAAGTCCCCCGGAAGTGAGCCCGCCGATGTGGCTGGAACTTTCGATCAGGATCACGGAATGGCCCATTCGAGCCGTCTGTACGGCAGCAGTTACACCGGCAGACGTGCCACCATAGATGATCACATCTGCTGATCGTGTTTCGGGCGAGTGCAAGGGCGGGGCGGCCGCCGCAGACACACAGATGAATGGGGAAAACAAGAATGGCAGCAGAGACAGCAGACGAGGCAGCGACATCCGGACAGACCTCCAGTTAATTCCAGCGAGCACCCTCACGAATCGCCGGCACACTGTGTATTCAGGAAACTTGAGCCTGCAGAGTGTACCGCAGAGTCCATGGGCTGCAAACAGGCCGAACAGCGATGAGCACTCCCGGACCAGCGATTCAATTCGATCGGCCGGCGAATTCCTCGCGGGTGCGTGCCGGTAGAGATCGTATGCGGATTCGGTATTCCCCGGGCTTCCGGCATTTGTTATCATCGAAACAAAGTCCTTCGGGGCGATCCGGCCGTCATCACGCTCCAAGCGGAAAGGAATCTGCCATGTCCGTTGGCGCACAGCGCCATCAAGCATTTCCGGGCATCATGGTGAACGAACAACAGTCATCGGTGGCATCTGCTGACGACCATTCCTGCTGCCCGGCATGTGGCCGGCCCGAACACTCGGGCTCCCGGATCCTGCGTTTCGACTCCGCTCGCGGTGCAGCCTCGTGGATGCGGTGTCAGCACTGCGGCGCGTATCATCTTGTTGGCCAGTACGATGTCTCGGCAGAAGCCGGGCACACAACGTCCATGCCCTGGGGACAACTGCAGTCGGGCGTCCAGTTGAATGATTTCAAGAAACGCATGTTCGAAGCTGCACTGTCCGGCATCAGAAAACATGCTCCGGACGCCAGGACCATCCTTGATGTCGGCTGCTCATTCGGTGGTTTCCTTTTCGCAGCCCGACAGCGCGGTTACGCAGGCTCCGGAATCGACATTGTGCCGGAAGCTGTGGAATATGTGCGTGGTCAGGGCTTCGACGCCGAAGCGTGCGAGTCTTTGACGGACTGCCATCTCTTTTCCGAACAGAATCCCGTGGATGTGCTGGCTGTTCTGGATGCCCATATTTACTGGCCCAACCAACCGGCTGAGCTCGCCGCCGCATGGAAGCTGATCCGACCTGGCGGTTTGCTTGTGATGCGTGTCATCACCAAGGCACATTTCGTCTCTGCGGGCCTGCTGATCCGTTCTATTGCACCAAAGTTTGGCGATCGACTGATCCGGCGTTCCGTGATTGACCACCGATTCTGCATGCCACTGAAAAGCCTGCTGGAAACAATCGAACGCAGTGGCTTCCACATCGAAAGTGTGGTGCCCGGGGATGCTCAGCACAGCGATCACTCATCGCTGCCCGTGCGATCTCTGTTCGCCGTCGGTGACTTCATCTGGAAAGTGCTGCGGTGCCACATCGCCCCAGGAGCGATGATCTACGCGCGAAAGCCGCTGCAATGATTCCGCGGCATCGGCCCCCTTTCGGAATCTCAACGCTGCTCAGAACTGTCCTGCCCGGCTCAGGCCCCAGTGACCTTGAACAACTGGAACGGGATTACTCCGAAGCACTCTGCGTTCCGCACGCGATCTGGATCCCATCAGCTCGATACGGAATCTGCCACGCACTCCGCTTCGGTACAAAACCCCTCGATCGAGTCTTCTGCCCGGCGTTCACCTGCGGAGTTGTGCATCAGGCCATCTCCCTGTCCGGTCGCGACATGACCCTCGTGGACTGCAGTGACGATCAGCTTCTGATGGATCTGCGATTTCTGCAGCAGAATATGACGCCTCTGTCGGAGCCTTGTCAGGCTCGCGACGGACTCAACGAGGCAGTTCGCCAGGGGTCCGCCGTGGTACTTTCGGAGGTCTTCGGCCATCGCTGGAAGCAACCCGAGTTACCGCGGGGGCTGCCCGGTGCCAGCCTGCGAATCTTCGACATGGCAATGTGCATTCCCACTGCGGGTGATCTCGAGCGGCTGGCTGATCGAGATGTGGCGGTGGTGAGCTTTGGTCTTGGCAAATCGCTCTATTCCGGCTGGGGCGGAATGGCGTTTACCAAAGACGACGGAATGGCTGCGTCGCTGCGGGAACAGCGTCACCACGATCTGCATGGACACAAACAGCTCAGCGAATTTCGACGCAACACGCTGATCTGGCTGCGAACGCTCGCACATTCCCGCTGGCTCTACAGGCTCTCCCGCCGCGCTGCTGAACGCCGTGCTGCGGAACACTCTGCGAATACCCAGCCTTCGGTAACGTCCGAGCCGGAATCGCAGGAATGCTTGTCCCGGGACTGGTGGCACACGCCAACAGCGCTGCACCTGCAGCTCGCACACAGAAACTTGCGCCGATCTGCTGCGATGGCCGCTGAACGAATCGACTCCGGCAATGTTTACAGGAGTGAGCTGGGGCGATTGTGCGGTGGCAGTCGGCTCGGCCGTGGTGGCTGTTTACGTCTGCCTCCCGAAAATTCGCACGCGCTGAGTCATTTCTGCCTGCGTGTGAATCCGAGGCTTCGTGATCAGCTTCGACAACATCTCTGGCAGGCAGGAATCGACACCGCGATTCTGTTTCCGTTTCCAGGCGCTGGCTGTCAGGAACAGCTGCCCAACGCATCAGGACTCACAAACGAAATCCTCGGCCTGCCTCTGTCGAACGGTCTCGGCCGACACCACATTCGCAGGATCTGTGCTCTGGTAGCCGACTTTTTCGAGCGGCGGGAAGTGGTTTCCGACGAAG
>Ga0169931_10011162_pt1 | contig 12710 bp, 13 predicted proteins | sample Kivu_15m_20L_FD_129675 | JGI IMG/M metagenome (GOLD analysis project Ga0169931, IMG submission 129675) | Freshwater microbial communities from Lake Kivu, Western Province, Rwanda to study Microbial Dark Matter (Phase II) - Kivu_15m_20L... | ecosystem: Environmental > Aquatic > Freshwater > Lake...
ATCTTTGTTAATTTCTTCGCCAAAATGGCCTGATTTTACTAATATTAATGATTTATACGGACAGGTATTTTTAAAAAATATTGGGAAAGTTGATATAAGTGCTGGAAATGGATTTTTTATTATTTCTACTTGGTATGGGGCTTTTAGCTAATAATAAATATTATGTTGTTTTAAATATTTATATGTTTTATTATAAATAAAAATTAATCCTTGCGAGTAAATCTATGAATGAACTACAACAAAATCCTGTTGCAATTATCCAGATTCTTCCTAAATATGTTCAAGCTTTATATAGTGACGGCGTTCTATATTTTTCTGGCGAAGAGTCAATTGCCACAGCTGATCGTAAATTATTATTAATAAATGATATGAAGTTGATAAAAGATCATATTGAAAACTTAGAAAAATTTTTGGTTTAAATTATGGAAAATAATAGTTTAAAAGATTATGCACTAATGTGTGAGTGTGCTGAGAGCGTTGCTAGATTCGGTATTTTATCTGATTTTTTAAAAAAGGGTATTACGGATTATTATTCTTATAAAAGTAAAAACGAAGAGTTATCACCCGAAGAAATGGAAATTTTAAACGCTAAATATCGTGAGTTTCAAGATTTTTTTCAAAAGTTATAATTATTAAAAAGAATTATGAACTTTGTTAATTATGAAAGTTTATTATTTGCAAATTTAGCAGATCAAAAAACAGCTTTGCTTAGTGCTGAAAAACCTATTTTTTTAAATGCTGTTAATATTTGTAACGTTTCAAGTGTTAATATTAGGATAAATTTACAACTAGTAAGGCTTTTGGCTTCTCCAGTTATAGAAAACTTTTTAGTTCACAATGTTTTGGTACAGCCAAACGAGAGTATTAATTTAATTTCGCTTGGAAGGTTAGAAGTTTTTTTAAAAGACGGAGACAATTTATTGTGTTTCTCAAACGGCTATACAGAGCTTTTTGATTGCACTGTGTGTTATACAACATTAAATGAATTATGAAAAAACTTAACGCTGGAAAATCAAAATTATTACAAGAGTTAAAGGATTATTTTTATTATTCTGTGAATTCTGAAGTTCGCAGAAAATGGCGTTTAAAATATGATGAAAACCTTAGGTTTTATTATGGCGATCAATGGAGTGAGGCTTTAAAACAAGAACTCGAAGATGTAGGTGCTATGCCTTTTGTAGTAAATCGAATAGAGCCTATAGTTACAACTTATGTTTCACTACAAATAAGTGCAAGACGAAGAGTGGCTTTTAAGCCAACTGCTGGAATAGGTGAAGATGAATTATTAGCCGAATATTTAAATAATATGGTTTATACCATTCAATCACAAAATGACTTTCAAAATAAATCTACTCAAAAATACACTGATGCTTTAATAGGTGGTCTTGGTTGGACTCATTTTGGATACGAGCCCAATTCTTATCAAACTTTTTTCTATGATTATGTAGACCCAAGAGAAGTTTATTTCGACCCTGATGACCATTCATTAAGATTAGAAAATTCAAATTTTGTTTGCCGTAGTTATTTTGTTTCTGGGGTGAAATTAAAAGAACGTTATCCAGAATTTGCGTCATATTTTGATCAATTAATAGATCAAAGCACTACTAATAGTAATTATGATATTTATCTAGCAACTGGAGCAGCTGGTAGTACATTATCTTCTACAAGAGATGATTACACGCCTGGTAATACGGGTAATAGTGAAAATTCTATAGAAAATACCTGGGTTCTCGGTAGATCAGCTAGAATTGTTGAAGTCTATTATAAGAAAAATGCCAAATATTATGAAGCAACGATTGACTTTGTTTCAGAAAATCCTGATGAAATAAAAACAGAAAGATATTTTAATACTTTTGATAAAGAATTAGCTGAGCTGAAAAAAGTAAAAGGTACTTCATTAAAAGAATTAAACGGAACGCAAATTTGGAAAGGAGTTTTTTGTGGAGATGTTTTATTAGAAAATGGAATTTTGCCTTGCCAAGTACCTAATCAAAAACATTTTCCATTGTTACCATTATGTTTAAAGCGCAATTATTTAGGTGTGCCTTATGGAATTGTTGATGGATTAATACCTTTATCGACTTCTTTGAATTACGTTTGGACTAAAACTATTCATGGACTTAGCGCAAAGTATCTAATAATAGATGAAGACAATGTTGATATAGAAAAAATGCGTGGAAAACTGCGTGAAGAATTAAATAGGCGTGACGGGATGATTTTTTCTAAAAATCCACATCAGGTGCAATTAATTAACTCTGAAACAATGTTACCTCATTTAGAAAAAACATTACAAAGAATTGATGTAGAGTTTGAGCAAAGAACACAATTGTTTGATGAATTAAAAGGAGAACAAACTAATGCTATTAGCGGCGTGGCAATTCAAGCAAGAGCAACCAACTCGGCAAGAAGTCAAAACCCACTGCATGCAACTTACGAACATATGCTATTTTCCGAAGGGCAATTAATACTGGATACTATTAAGGGTATTAAAGATTTCAAATACGCAATTAATTATTACAAAGATAATAAAATAAATTATGGAATTCTTACTGATGATATTTCAATGATAAATTTTGAAGTTACCGCAGATACCGCTCCTAATTATTCATCATCCAACGAAGAAGAAGCAGCAAGATTTGAGGCTTTACTTAATAGTCCAAGTGCAGCGCTAGTTATGTCAGATCCTTTGTTTTTAAAGAAATTAGGGTTTACTGATAATGATGCGATTGCTTTAAATGAAGCATATATGAGAATATTGCAAGGACAGCAACAAGCCCAAGAAGAAATGCAAGATGCGGAAGCAACAAACGTAAATTAAAATTAATAGGTATAATATGTCAGAAGATTTAAAAAATTCTAAGTTATCCGAAACATTTGCTAGTATTTTCTCTGGTGATGCCAAAATCGAAGATAAAAAAAATAATGTTGAACCAGTACAAACAAAAGAGATAGTAGAAGAAGCAAAAAAAGAAACAATGCCAGCAAAAACAGAAGAGCTAGAAGAACCTAAAAAAGATGAAGTTAAAACAGAAGAGCTAAGTCTAGACTTGAAAGCTGAATATGAGACGCTAAAAAAAAGGTTTGATGAATCAAGATCTTGGGGGCATAAAAAGAACTCTGCGTATATTAACGCAAAAAAGAACGTTATGGAGTTTCTTAGTCGCTTACAAGAAGATGCAGTTATAGCAGAGGATGATGTTAAAGTAGTCTTAAGTTATTTTGACGCTTCCGAAGAAACTACAGAATTAGAGATAGAATCAAAATCACCAACAAATCCTTACGCCAAGGTAAAAGAAAATCTTGATAAAGAATTCAGTGTATTTAAGAAATATAGTAAAATTGAAGATGCGGAAGAAAAATATCAAGCATTTTTTTCGTTTCTTCCTCTGTTTCCAAAAGATGAGCAAGAAAAGATAATAAATTATATGATGAATGAATCTCCTGAGGTGATAATTGATAATGTTATGCTCTTAGGCGGTGATGTTTATGATAATTTACATAAAGGAGCTGCAAATGCTGGTGGTATTATGCCTTTTGTTAAATCCTTGCATTCAAAAATAGAAATTTTAGAAAAGCGTAATAAAGAGCTAGAAGCAGAGCTTGACACCACGCAGGGCGTAGTTCATAATAGGTCTATAAATTCTAAAGTTTCTAACCTTGCGAGTACACAAAGTAACAAAAAAAGTTTTGCTGATATTTGGCAACATTAGGAACAAACGACATTTCTTCTAAAGAATGAGGCATTTTAGTATTTTAAAACAGACGGCTTGTCCTTCCCTATTTTAAAATAATAATTTCTCCCTCAAGTTCCCCACAAGATTTCTCCCGTTCTAAGAATTTAAATAATAGTTTTACTTTAAGCATAACTGCTTTTGGTTAACATTTTTTAATATTCAAAACAAGGTAATTTCAATGGCGACATTAGATCGTAATAATATCTTTCAAAATGAATTGTTTGAAAAGAATGTATTAATCCCTTATTTACAAGATTATCGTAACATTACTAACTTTGCTCGCTTTATGGGCGGTAGCGATGCGGTGATTTACAACAAGATGGAACATAAATCAGAGGGTGATAGAATTATATTTCCACTTAGACAGACTTTTGATCCAATAGTTAGTATCGGTAACGAGCAATTAGAGGGTAACGAAAATGAGCTAACTTATGTTAGTGATAAAGTAGATGTTGGTAGAATAAGATATGCAACATTACTAACAGATGAGCAATTACTCAGTTTGCAAACTAAATTTAATTTGGATTCTGACGTTAGAGCTGATCTACTAGCACAAGCTGATTCTTTTAATACTCAGCGTATTTTATCTGCTTTTGCATTGTCTTTTGATGGTGGCGCAGCTGGCGTAGTTCCTACTTTAAACCAACAATTTACTTATGCTCAATTACAAGCAAGGATTTTAGCATCTAGAGTAGATCTTGCAAATGGTGGCATATCTAGATCAAGAATATTAATAGGTGATCCAAATTTAGTTGGCGGTAAGACCAGAACTACTTATGCAACTCTTACAGCTGCTTTGACAGTCGATAACTTTCCAGTTGATACTAACACAATGAACGTATCACATATTAGGCAACTATTTAACCAATCTGCAACAGGTCAGAGTTTAAATATTAGTAATGCGACATATACCTCAAAAGAATCTTCCATAAGACCTTATAAATACAAAACTCATCAAGGCTTTGAAGATAAAAGATATGTATTGTTTATTGCTCCTGAAACTTATAATAAACTTGCTTCTGATCAGACGTGGATTTCACAGGTTAATAGAGGTGTTATTGAGAATCAAGATCAACCGTCTATACTTTATGGTTCTATGTATAAAGGAACTATTGAGGGTGTAATGATTATTGTTATACCAGAACTAAGTAACTTAATTATTACTAATGGTGCTGGTAACACTTATGCTTACTCTATTTTCTGTGGTGCTGCTGCTCTTGGTTTTGGTATGGGTCAAACTCCTACATTTACTTTTAGAAGCTCTACAGATTATGGTTTATACAGAGGTCTAGCTCATAATGAAATCAGCGGTATTAAAGTACTTAAATATCCATCCAAATCTATTGGTGTAAAAGGCAACAATACCAATTTAGTTGAGTATGGCGTAGCGCATTCATTTACAACATTAAATTAATAGAGGATAATTATGTTTATATTAAATAGATACAATATTACAGCAACTACTCCAAACGCTGCTGCTGCCGCTGTTAGCAATGTGAATCCAAACGTTATAAACGGTAGTACTGGTAATAGTGCTGCCACAGATAGCGTAACACCGATTATAACTTCTGCGGTTTATATGGATCAAGTAATTAGTAAACTAGTAGCTGTTACTATTCCAGCAACTGGATTGTTAGCTGCTAATAATAATTACGTTACTGTACCACTTAGTAACCTTGGTATAACTGGTACAAGACCAGTACTAGCTGCGGTGTTACTCGGTGTTTATAATCCTAATTCAACGGAAACTGCTATTGGTGGTGCAAATGGCGGTACTCCATCGTTTATAGGTATGTGGGATAAAACAGTTCTTAACGTTAATTCTGTATGTATACAAGCTAGTAACTTAGTACTTAGAATACCAACTGCTCAAATAGCTTTGTTTTCGGGTAAAACAGCGATGATACAGTTGTTTTATAGTACTAATCCAGGAGTTTAATATTATATTAAAGGGGCTTAAACTCCCCTTTAATTAAGAGGTAATATTTAATGAATACAACTGAACTAATAGAATTAACTAACCAATTAAGTACCGATAAGAGTTATTTAACTCCTAAAGAAAGAATTGCGTATTTAAAGTATTTAAATATGGCAAATCTAGAACTTTATGAGATAGCATCTAGTGGACTCAATACTATAGTTAAAAAAGTTAATGTTTTTTTAGATGAAGTGATTGGAGGTTTTTTACTTCCAGATGATTTATTTAAGGTAACAAATATTGTAGTTAATAAAACACCATTAATGGCTGGTAGTATTAATTACGAAGCATCTATTTTGCCTACTCAATATTTGGTTTTAGGAAATTATATTTATTGTAATACAACAACTTCTGGGATTAGTTTTTTAAGTGCGGTTGATCCGATTGACAACATAACGAAGAAATATATCACTCTTTTTTACGTTCCTAATCCAAAAACTTTGGTTGAGATAATTGATGATGCCAATTTAGAAACAAATACCCCAGTATATCCAGTACCTTACCATCTTTTTCTAGTACACGGAGCTTTGTATTATTTTTATTTTAGTAACAAAGTTTTTATGGATAAAATGGCGTATATTAGGGAAGTTTGGGAAAAAGATAAGGCAAAACTAGCAAACTTTAAAAATTATGGGTTATAATGTTTCAAGGACATCCACAGAGTTTACCCGTATCATTTCCGTTTAAAGGTATTAATACCAATAGCCAAGATGATACTAACTACGCAAGATTTATTCAAAATATACTAGTTAGCGATAATAAAACTGGTGCGCTTAGGTATGGGACATCTTTAGTAAGTAATTTTGCTTTTGATGCCAACAGAACTTTTAAAGATGTGATTGCAGTAATGCCGTTTTTAAAAAATGATGGTACATCTGAGAAATTAGTTTACGTTCAATATTTAGGAATATCGTTTTTACAACCCGCACATATTACAATTATTAATGATCCATTATTGACTGGTTATTGTGACATCACTATTAATTTAACAGCATACACCGCCGATCAAGTTACTTATCTAAAAAAAGTTCTCTTTGATGGAGTTTATCTTTTTTTTAGGCAAACTATTAGTGATGGCGCAGAAATAACGAATCTTGTATTAAATCCAAATTCTATAGTTTTTAAATTGCCTTTTAAGGCTGATTTTTTTGATGTAAATTATTCCGTCTTTATAGAAAGAGCTGGGATATACCGAGTAAAAACTGATAATAGTTATGAATTAATCGAAGATGATCTTGATCCAGCTGTAATAGTTTCGCATGTTAATTTTCAAGGAAAATTACTGATTGCCAATGGTGTTGAATCAGTAAAAGTATATGATGGGGTAAATTTATTACCTTTAAAAGCTCCCGTTCCAATACCAAATATAACCCCTATAGCAATTAATAACCAAACTTTAACTTTTTCTATTCCGCAAATTGCCTTAGCAGAAATACAAGCAGATGTTAAAGTAGGTGATGGGCTAACTTTGGTTAGTGATGTTGAAAATAGAGAGTGCAATATTACAGCTATAACCTTTGCAGTACCTGCTAATAATTTAGTTGTAGTTACAATCACTGTAAGCATTGTTCCTCAAGCTAATCTTAGAAAAATAATATATCAAAAACTATGTCCTTCTTTTAGTTTTTTAGCGATAGTTCATAAAAGATTATGGGCTTTGCCAGAGGGTAGACCTTACCAAAATAAGTTCAGACCTCCCTTACTTGCAATGCGAGTTTATTATGCAGCTAAATTAGAAAGCATATACGATTGGTTTAATCAGAAAACTAATCAAATTGATTTCATTAATATGGCTAGTACCTCAACTGTTCCTGATAATCTAGAAGCAATTAGTAGTTTTGAGGGGAAAACCTTATTTTTAGGTAGAGAAACAACTCAAGTGTGGACTGGTGAAGATCCAACCACCCTTGATGATGGACAACATATTGCGCTACCAGATTTTAAATGGGAACAAACTTTGCCAGTTGGCGCAATACAACAAACTTTATTTCTAGAAGTGCCAAATAATTTTATATTTTTATCAAAATACGGCATTGTATCGATTAGTTCAATTAATCTTTACCAGCAGTTACAGGTTTCTTATCAGTTCTCAACGCCAATTGATCATTACATTAATAATCAACTTAGTTTTATAGAAACTGATCGAGATTTTAGAAGCATGAGAGCTTTTTTATATCCTTATGGTAGATTTTTAGGTTTTAGAATTAAATATAGTTGTTTTATTTATCAGTTAAATAACGAAGGTGCTTGGGTAGTATTCAGTGAAAACTTTGCTGAAAGCACGAGTATATTATACGATCCGACTAGTAAGAATTTATATTTAGGGTCTCCAAAAGGAAATCTTTTAGTTTATGCCGATAAAATAAAGGGACAATCATATAACGAATACGGTAAGGGTGAATTATCGTGGTTCATAGCATATAATTGGACATACTTTCAAAGCACGTGGACTAATACGGATTTATACATTGATAGTAAATCATTAGAACCATTGACTGTGAAAGTTCGTATTTACATAAACCAAGATGAAACTAGGAGTATTAACGATACTATAGAAATACAAAAACGTGGGGTATTATATGACGTTTCAGAGTTTGGAGTAAAACCTTATCCTTTTAACGAAACAACGTTCTCACATGAAGTAATTAAGTTTACTGCTGATTCATTGATGATTGAATTAAGCGGCCTTGCTGATGATTTATTTGTTTTTAATAAATTATTCCTTGCTGGCGGAAATATTAACCCAAAAGAGATTTAAATTATGCCATTAAATCCTTTAATAATAGAAACAGATTACTTTGAAGCTGTACAAAATAGAAAAGGCTTAATGAAAGCTGGGGATTTTGATTTCCAGTTTAATAATATTACAAATTACATTAACTCCTCAATTATTCCCTTGTTAAATCAATTGATTGCTAACACAACGCCTGGTACGCAAGACCCAAATAAGGTAAATACTTATCTTAAAAATGTTGGCGATGGAACAACAGATTGGTCAAATATTACTTTTAATGAAATACCAGATTTATCACTATCATTTGCTAAGTTAGTACAGACCAATCCTTGTTCTATCTTAGCAACAGGAGTTGATCAAATATTTAGAGAGGTTACGCCGCTTGAGGATAGGCAGAGTTTAATATCTCAAAATAATAGCAATCCCGTTTGGAAAAAAATTACCGCAGCAAATATTGGAGATAGACAAATTACTGATAAAAAAATTGCTCTTTCTAGTTTAGTTCAAGCTAATTTTAAAGAGGGTCTCATAGCTATTAAACTAACAGATAATGCCGTTACTACTAGTAAAATAGCAGATAACACAGTTCCTACGCAAAAAATAAATAATGGGGCGGTTAATAGTGATGTATTAGGCAATCTTATTGCCAATCAATTTGCTGGTAGAAATGGCAGCAAAGCTATTTTATGGGGTAATACATTAAGAGATGGAATCATTGCTAATCCTTGGTTTTTATCAAAATGCAACAATATTCATAAAAATTATGATATTAAAACTTATCCAATAAATTATACAAAATTAACACCAGATTTTAAAATCCCTCCTAGATTATATAATAGAACTTGGGCTTGGAGAGTATATAATTCAGATTATGATCCAGCTACATATCCAAATAATCTTGCTCCAAATTGTATTGCAGGATGGCAAATTAAAGATAATAGTATAGATGGAGCGAGATTATTTTACCAAGAAGGAACTGGTTATCCTGTTTTCCGTGCCTCAGCACGCCCTTTAGGACAAATGATTGCTCATGGTGCTATTGGTATTGAAAATTTATCTCCATCTTATAAAGCAAAATTAGGGTTATAAATATGTCAATTAATCCATTTAACCGAGACACGGCTTATTTCCAAATAATGAGAGATCGAAGCATGATGATTAATGCCGAGGATCTTGATTTTCAATTTAATAATCTAACGGACTATTTAAATAAAAAAATAGTTCCTTTAGTGAATGGTTTAATTGCTAGAGAGATTAAAGGAGTAAATGACCCAGATTTAATTGGAGCTTGTTTATTAAATATTGGCGACGGAACAACAAAGTGGACAAAAGTTAATACAAATGTAATCGAAAATTACAGCATTCCTTTATCAAAGTTTACTAATTATAATTATAATTTCTTTGGTGAAAATATAGGGTCTGTTTTAGCTACTGATAATAGCAAAGTTTTTATGCCGATAACCCCAATTGAGAGTGATAATGTTTTGTTATCAAGATTAAATAGTTCACCTATTTGGCGTAAAATAGAAACTGGTGATATTTTAAATCGATCAATTACAGGAACAAATATTGCTTTAAATTCAATAGGGTTAGAACATTTTAATCTATCAGCTGAATTAATTGGTATAGATGTAACAGATAATTCTATTTTAACTAACTTCATTAAGAATGCTAATATCACTGGTGATAAATTGTTAAATGGTAGTATTACTGACAGTAAAATTAGTGCTGATTTAATAAATGAAAGAAAAGCTAATGTAGCAAATAATAATTTCACTATAGCTGATAATACTTTAGAAAATAGACATTTTAATGTTGAATCAATTGCTGCAAATAGTACTCCTAATGGAGGGAGTAGTTATATGGGTGTTCCTATGCAATGTGTTCAAGTAAGAAGTAAAGAGTGTTTTGATGATTTAGTAAATTATACATTTACTTCTGATAATATTATAGACGGTAGTATTGATGCGGCAACAATAGTAGGTTGGATAACTGCCGAAGAATTTGTCGAAGATGGAGCTATAGAAAATAGACATATACAAGATTATTCAGTATCCCTACATTATGTTAATAAAGTACCGAATGAAGGTAATCTAGGGACAATTCCCAAAGAATGTTTAGATCCAGCAATTAGAGCAAAATTAGGGTTATTATAATGTTAGACATATTTAATCGTGATAGATCTTATTTTCAAACACTCCGTGATAATGGAATTTATATAGAATCTTATAATGTTGATGCTCAATATGATTCATTAATTGATTATATTAACAATAGTGTTGTACCTGAAATTAATAGTATTGTTGGTGGAGCTTTTCCTGGAATTTTAGGCAGTCCTAATGCTTATCTTTCAAATGTTGGCGATGGAACTACTGAGTGGCTAACTATTGATAAATCAATAAATGACTATTCATTACCTTTTGCTAAATTAATAAAAGCTAATGTAGGATCTGTATTAACAACTAATGGATATGGAGAATTAACAGCAATTGCAGCAACTGCTCCTGATCAATTATTAATTTCTCAAGGAGACAATTCGCCTATTTGGAAGAAAATAAAAACTCAAAATATTAATGATGGCGGAATTACTGGAATAGATATCGCAAACAATGTAATTGATATTGAACATTTAAAAGAAAGTATAACTACAATTACTATTGCTGATGGAACTATTACAGGAGGTGATTTTGCTGATAACTCTATAACAGCCGAGAAATTTTTAAATTCTTCTATTAATACAGAAAAACTTGGGATTATTAATCATCCATTACCAATATCACCTAATTTAACAAACATTGGCATGGTTGAAAGAAATCATATTAAAAATGGAGTTATTACTCCTGATAAATTTAAAGATTTTAGTATAGATCACACTTCTTTTAATAAAGTTAAATGTATTACTGCTGGAAAAATTGCAGCTCAAACAGTAGACGATTTCAGTTTTAGAGTTTCTCGAGATCCTAGCAACGCCTATAAATATACTCTAGGTCAGGAAAAATATAGTATTACATCAAAAAAACTACATCCTAATTTTAAATTAACAAGAGAAAAGCTTGCAACAAATAGTCAATATCCTTATGAATCTCTTCATCTTTCAGATATGGATTTTGATTCAGAAACCCAAAGTGCATTTTTTGCTAGAGGATGTAGAGGAATGAACTAATGAAAGTTGTGGAGAATAATTTAAACTTACCAGAAGAAGCTATCTTTAACTTAAATATTTTAAATAAAAATGATTTTGTAGGTAATTTAACTGTATATGAACATCCTAATGATAAAAATGGTGGTCAAGTTCATATTGAAATAATTCCGAAATGGCGTTGCCGTTGGTTAAGTAGAGGTTTAAGAGGTCAGATTATGAGCAAGCTAATAAATATTGCTAAAGAATATAAACTAAAAGTACTTTACAGCACTGCTTTTACCGAAGTAAGCCCAAGATTACTAGAGTTTGCGGGATTTATAGAGTATAATAGATCAAAGCCAAAAACTTATTATTATTTAATGATTTAAGGAGGAAATTATGGGAGTAGCAGTACCTTTTATTGCAAAAGCAGCTATTGGTGCAATAGCTGGTGGGATAGTAGCGTCAAAGTCTGGCGCCTTTAGAAGCCCACAACAACCACCTCCTCCTATTACTAGTTTACCAGAAAACCAGCAAATTGCTAATCAATATAAGCCGATTAATTTTGCAAGTATAATGGATGAATTAAGCGGTGATAAACTAGAAATCGTCAGAGGTGTTGATAATAGATTATCTTTAAACTTTGCAAATAGTAGAGGTAGAGTAAATCTAGACGAACCAGCTAATATTAACTTGCCAGCTGTAAGACAAATTAGAGGACGTGCTATAGATGAGAGGGCGTCAGAAGTTATAGCTTTAAGCGCAGCTATGACAAGACTTGGTAATGCTATTGAACAAATGGAAACTACTAGCCCTTATTTAATTCCTCAAAACCAAGAACTAATTAATAGTTATAGAACAGCAGTCCAAGGAGCTTTAGACCGAGGTTTTGATTTTAAGCAACAAGCAATAGATCAAAAACTTACTAAAATGGGACTCGCTAATAGTTCTACCGCTATGGGCGTACAAATTGCTTTAGCCAGAGAAAAAGCTACTGCTTATGCAGAATCAGAATTAAAACAAGCAGAACTTGCTCAAAATCTAAAACAGCAGGCACTGGGTAATTTAAATACAAGAGGGCAGTTATTAAATGCCCAAGCAAATACGGCTCTTACAAGGTTTGCAACTGAAACCTCTAACCAG
>Ga0169931_10011163_pt1 | contig 12709 bp, 15 predicted proteins | sample Kivu_15m_20L_FD_129675 | JGI IMG/M metagenome (GOLD analysis project Ga0169931, IMG submission 129675) | Freshwater microbial communities from Lake Kivu, Western Province, Rwanda to study Microbial Dark Matter (Phase II) - Kivu_15m_20L... | ecosystem: Environmental > Aquatic > Freshwater > Lake...
CACAGCTCCTGCTCGCAAAGCTTTGCGCCTTCTTTGACTGGGAAGCTTTGCACCAGTTTCTTTTTTGGCTCAGGCTGCCAATTCCTTGGGATTTGGATTGTTGACATGATTGGTATTGCACTTTGAATTATTTGGCAATATGTGCCGCTTTGCGGCATGCCTTAATCGGAGATTCGAACCTGATACGCCCACATGACTGCGCCGCGGGAGACAATAAGAATCGGCACAAAATCCTGTCGAGGATCGGATTACCTTGCCTTTCCGTAGATTACCTCATCAAACCCCTTCGGCATGGGGTTTCCGCAATCACCGCACAGAGGGTAGGTGATCTGTGCATCAAAGTCTACCTCGCCTATTGATCTTTGGCACCTGACGCACCTGACGACCTTTTTGTCGTATATGTTCATTCAAACCCCACCTCTTTGATCAGCTCAAAGGTCTTGTTTACAATTCTCTTAAAGCTTGACTTGGGCTCTAGAAAAATCAGTATCAAAAAGTCTCTGCGCGGAATGCTTATCATCGTGACGTTGCGCCTCTCGCACAGGATGTAGTTTGTGGGGCCCAGGTACTCATCAAAGTCCTTTCTCATGGAGACGTCCAGAACCAGCTGCATGTACATCATACGGATTTTTTCCTCCTCTATGTGTGGGGTGACGCCAGCCCTGAACCCTCCGGCCACGAGTCTTCCCATCTTGCTGATCACCCCTACGAACCTCACGCGCGATGATCTGAGTATACTGCTGCAGATACCATCGAGCATCTGAATCTCCTTCTGTGTCATATGCGGTCTGATCATAACGTGAGCTGTCATTCTTCCATAATAGGGGCACTTGATCTCATTTTACCTTTGTGATCCGAAAAAATCTGTACAGTTGACATGGCAATTTTTTAATGATTGTTAACTTTTCACACAGCCAAGTCTGTTTTTGTGAAGTGAAAGTAATAGCTTATTCTATTATGATGTAAGGATGGCTCTGGTTAGTACGTACTGTATAGTGGTAACCTTGTTACACAAAACTTAAGAGCAGATGTCTGAGAAGCGATACACAACAACAAATGAACAAAACCACCATCCTGTACTGTGCGGCTGCTGCGGCAACTGCGATCGGCGGAACCATGCATATAATAATGTCCACCAGCTCGCTGCCGAACAACCTCAACTCTGGAATCCTGTTTCTTGTGGGGGGAATCCTGCAGGTGTTCTGGGTCGTCCCGATGATACGGAGATGGGGGGCAGTGTGGTACTCGATAGGAATCGGAGGTACGGCCGTATTCGTAGCGCTGTGGGTAATTACCAGGATTCCCGACAACCCCATCACAGGAAGGGGAGGACCGGTGAGCCAAAACGCAATAATTGTCGAAACCGCCCAGCTGGCATTCATTGGACTTGCAGTTGCGGTACTTGCTTACGAGAGCAGGAAAAAACAATAATGCCGGCAAGTCTCATCTGACGACTCGATACGCCTCTTGATTCTGCCGTCTTGGTGTTTGATATCTTAGGTAACAAAGTTACCATACTCTTAATTTTCCAGCCATAGACCCAAAGTTTGATGTCGGGGGATGGAAACGTATCAAAGATGGGAAGGCAGAGCGCTCAGGTTGCTATACCTGGGGATCTTGCTCTCCACGCAAGCAATCTGTCCAAAGTATACGACTCCCCAGCTGGAAAGGTTGTGGCCCTGAACAGGGTCAGTTTTTCAATAAGACCGGGGGAGTTTGTATCAATAGTTGGGCCGTCCGGAAGCGGCAAGTCCACGCTGCTGAACCTGATAGGGGCCCTTGACAGGCCCACCTCGGGCCAAATCCACATAGGCGGAATCGACATCTTCTCACAAGGCGACTCTAAGATTGCGTACATGCGCAATAACCTGATCGGATTCATCTTTCAATCGTATAACCTCATAAACAGAATGACGGTGCTAAAAAACGTGGAACTGCCGGCGATAATCTCCGGAATGGAGGCATCGAGGCGAAAAAACTTCTCGCTGAAGATCCTTGACGTCCTTGGGATCGCCGACAAGGCAAACCAAAAGCCATCCAATCTGAGCGGGGGCCAGCAGCAGAGAGTGGCAATAGCAAGGGCACTTGTGAACAACCCGACAATAATTCTTGCCGACGAGCCTACAGGAAACTTGGACACAAAGACTGGGGATGAGATATTCAACCTGCTAAGAATGCTCTCCCACAAGTTCAAAAAAACGATAATCATGGTAACTCACAATCAAGAGCTTGCGTCGTCCTCGGACAGGATGATCAAAATAGTGGACGGAATGTTGGAAAGTGACACAGTCAACTGACATGGCTCGGGGAACAAAAACAGCAAAGGCTGCCTCCGCCATCTTGTTTGCGGCCCTGCTTACTGTGCCGGCCATGACCACAAGTGACTCGCACGCCATCGAGGGTTGCAATACCACCATGACTACAAAGATCGACCAGTACTATCAGGGCCCTGTATTTGTTGACGCATACTGGACAGAGTCAAACATGTCCCTGAGCAACGGCAGCGGCAGCTCCATAACTGAGAGGGAGGTTGGGCCCGGCGAGGGAAGGGCAACGCTTGCAGTAGTACTGCTTAACAGAAGCACTGGCGACATCAGTGCCGCAGTGGGTTACCTAAGGCTTCCCGAGGGCTTTGAGCCCGCAGGAACCAGCGTCCATCCAGAGTCGAGGACTGTCATAGGCGGGCTCTCGCGATACGTGTCGTCGAACCAGCATGCGGTGGCGTCACACAACTCGGTAATCACCGCCAAGTCGTCATTTACCTTATACTTTGATGTGAACATACTGGACAGTGCCGCAGTGGGCACAAAGATGACCGAGCTTGTTGTCCAGTATTACCGGGCAACCGATCCGGGGCTTTGTACGTCCGCGCAGATAAAATTCCCGATGATACTTTCTGGAAAGACGATTCTTGATGTGCTGACAGATGGAAGTTACCTAACACCAAAGGTACCAAACACCGTAAACATCTCAATAGTGAACAAGGGAACTGCCGACGCAATGGGAGTCGTCGCGTTCATAGTGGGCCTTGGGGAGTCGGACACCCGCAGCCAGACCAACGAGGACGACTCTGTGACGCTGCGATCCGCAGAGACGGAGCTGATAAACCTGGGAGAGAACACATTCAGCATAGGTACCATACCTGCAGGAGGCGGGGTGACCATAAGCACTGTGATATTCCCAAGCAAGGATGCGGCCGGCAAGGTCCAGAACATGGACGTCCTGCTCTCATACGGCAACGCGTACGGCAACAAGCAGAATGTGGTAATTGGGACAGGATTGGTAATCTCGCCAAACCCGATAGACTCGTCGCTGAACATAGTGCACCAAAATTCGGACAACTCGCACATACTCACGGCCGAAAAGCTGGCAGGCCTTGACTTTGTGATAACAAACAACAACCCGTCCACAATGTCTAACGTGATCATATCGATAACGCCGCAATCCGATGCCCTGACCATAGTCGGGGACTCCAAGTGGTCGTTTCCGCTGCTGGAGCAGGGGCAGCAGGAGAGGATATCCACTAGGGCAATCGCCGCAAAGAGCATGATAGGAAGCCCCACGTCGTTTACGATAAACGGAAGCTACATAATAGACGGGGAGGAAAAATCCGACTCGCTGAGACTTGGCACGTTCGTATCCGGTGATGTGAACCTGCACGTATACGATCTCACGGTAAACTATGTGGGAAACGCGCCCAACATAGTCGGCAGCATACTCAACCAGGGAAACACTGCAGCACTGTACACGAGCGTTGATCTGGTATCCGCAGTATCAAACGAGGATGATGACGCAATGGATGGGGGCCATGCCTTTGCAAGCGAGACCGGACCGGCGTTGGTACCGTCGCAGTATGTCGGGGATGTCTCAGCAGACTCTTCAATCCCGTTTAGCATACCGCTGGGAAACAAGGATATCCTAAAGCCCGGATCCAATACAGTGACACTAAAGATCGCATATGCGGATAATCTGAAAAACTTTCATGATCTGATGGTGGAGAGCCAAATAGACTTTGAGCCGAGGCCAAACCCGGCTGATTCGAGAAGGCAAGCATCTCCGCTTGATGATCTTACGCAAAACCCGATATTCCTAGTCGCAATAGCTGGCGCAATAGCTGTGGCCTTAATCGCCGTAAAGAAAAAGAAATCACGCAAAGGAGCAGGCAGCCAGTCCAAATTTGAAAGCGACATAGAGTCGCTGCTTGACCAGCACGCAAAGGACAGGGAAGAAAGCAACCCGAAATGAAGATCAACGAGCTAGTGTACCTATCGTGCAACGCACTGTATGACAGAAAGGTAAGGACGGTACTGACGGTACTCATGGTGGTGGTGGGCAGCAGCCTCATAGTGATCCTCAATGGGCTCACAGCTGGGCAGAGCGAATTCATAAAGAACCAGCTTAACCAGCTTGCGCCAAACATACTGTACGTGACGCCGGGGCAGCGCTCGTTCCGCGGCGACTCGTCCGATTCCACAATAGTGCTGAACGAGGCAGTGATAAACCGGTTCCGCTCGCTTCCGTACGTGGAGGAGATAATACCGCAGTACAGGGGGTCCATCCAGCTAAGCTCGCAGGGAAACACAGTATCTGCAAGCGTGCTTTCCATGAATCCGGAAAAACTGCGTGTGTTAATGCCGAACATAGAGTTTGAGGAGGGCTCGCTGCTAAAGCCAAACGATCCATCTGCGGTGCTTGTGGGATATAACGTGGCAAACCCGCCAGGAAAGGATGCCCCGATAGTGACTGTAGGACAGACAATCAGGACCAGCTTTTCATTCGTTGATTCTAACGGACAGCAGCAGCAAGAGTCCCGGAGCTTTGTGGTGAGCGGGATAATACAGCCCGCGGGAAGCAACCAGATCGACGAGGCCATAGTAGTAAATCACGTGGGGGGCATGTCCCTTCTGCACAAGTCGGGAAGATATGACCGGCTTATAGTGGTGACCCAGTCTGCGGATCACGTCAGCGCGGTCCAGGACGAGATAACTGCGCTGTACGGCAGCACAATAGGCATAACGAGCCCGACTGCAATCCTTGCTCTCCGGCAGCAGTTTGCAAGCGGAAACAACGCGTTCATCCTCAGCGTGGGATTCATTGCGCTGATCGTGGGGGCGGTAGGCATAGTGACCAGCCTCTATACATCGGTGACCGAAAGGATTCGGGAGATTGGAACTGTCAAGGCAATAGGGGCGCAAAACACGACAATCCTGTCTTTGTTTCTGGTTGAGGCCATGATGATTGGCGTGATAGGTGCCACCGTGGGGGTTCTGGTCGGAATAGTGGGCGGATACGGAATGAGCTCGTTCTTCTCACCCAGCCTGCCGGGCACGCAGTCTGCCACGATAACGCCGGTTTTCCTCGGGTATGATCTATTTCAGACGTGGCTTTTGTCGGTATTTCTGAGCATTGCGGCAGGAATATTTCCCGCATGGAAGGCATCGAGGCTTTCGCCTATGGTCGCCCTGCGCAGGGAGTGATAGTAAAAATCAGGTAACAAAGTTACCATACTCTTAAGTGCCATTTTCGGAGCTATGCCTTGTTGAAAGGCGGGGTACTTACGTGGCATATTGCCAGTCTTGCAAAGTCTGAGAGAGAACTATGGGGAACACCTCGGCAGATATGACGAATGCAAACAAGGTTTTGATTCAAGTTATAACCTACAAACAGGTATAGAAGGTGAGTTCAACTGGTCCATGAGTATAGAGACAGAATCTACATTAGAAAGGATATCCTGCTAAAGCTCTACGAGCACGGTGAACTAAACCAGAGCAAGCTTATGAGCTACTGCGGGCTGAACAACGTAAAGCACAAGGGCATACTTGACGACATGGTACTCAAGAATATGATCGTCAGGGCGGAGGAGCCGTGGGGCAACAAGAGTATAATCAAATACAGGATATCCGACAAAGGGCAGGGGATTCTCAAGGAAGTGCTGGAGCCATACGAGGAGCTGTTTCCAAGGCGTGATAAGGATGAGTAACAAAGTTACTACAGTGTTTTTAAACCAAAGTCGGAAAGGTAATCATTCATGAGCGGCTCGGACAAAAACGGCGATAACATCTTCAAGACCATGGACGAGATAATCTTTCAGCTAAACAAGACAAAGAAAATGTTCATCGTGATGATTCTTACCGTCATGATAATTCCGCCCGTGGCACTTTTGATAACGTACGAGCTGTTTGATCCGCCGTTTGACGGAGAACGGGACAAGGCCAAATCCGATGGTCCAAAGCCAAAGTTCTGGGCGTACAGGATAATACCACTCATAATAGCTGCGGTGTGGCTTGGAATCGGCATACGGCAGTGGGTGGTCCTTTCCAAGTGGACCAAAAAGTACAATCGGTACAAGGCACTGCAGGACAAAGTCGACAAAAAGCTGGACGATGACGACGAGCCGGAGCCGCCCAAATAGTGCGTCAGGCGTAGGACGACATTCGTTACGTAACATTGTTGCACAAGGCTTTATTTTGATGCGATGTGAGGTCTCCTAAATGGGTGGGGATAAGCTCAGCGGTAGGAACAGCTTCGGCATGCGCGTTATATTCGGCCTGATCGTCGCGTCAGCACTGTCTTTGTTCTCGGCACCTGCGGCATTTGCCCAGGTTGACACGCAAGGCTACAACTTTACCACTGCCGTAGGGGAGGAGATAAAGAAAAATCCTACCGCCCTGCAGATTCTGCAAAACATTGAGATTGCCAAGCAGAGGCTCGCCGAGATGCAGAGCGGACAGTACGTGAAGACTGAACACCAGGTGTTCATAGACGAGCAGCGAAGAATAGCGCAGGAGGCGCTTGAGAAAGACCTTGCATCGATAAACAAAAAGTATGAGAGCTTTACTCCAAAGAACGCCTTTGCAAGCTTTGTAAACAGGACAGGGGCGCAACACGCCGAGCTCTACTGGGACCAGTTTGACTACCTGAACGAGAAAATCAAGATTGCGACGGCGGCTAAAAGAGCAATACTGGAAAACGGAGGTACCTATGCGGAGGCCCAGTCGGAATTCATAAAACTTGCCTCGATGTCAAGGGGCGAGATGATAAAGTTCGTATCTGAAATCAACATCAAGCACGGATTTACCGACTTTGAGATGCAGTCGTATTTTGACGCAAACGGCAAACTACCAAGATACGAAAACGATGACACAGTATCCGTCTGTTACGGCTGCGAAGAATACGAAAAGATCAAGCAGCATCTGCTGCTTGAGGATGCGCAGCGCAAAGAGTCCACCTAGCCTTTCAAAAGTATTTCCGATATCTTCTTTATCGTGTTGACGCTCACCTTGGATGTCTGCGATATCTTCCGCAGGCTTGTCTTTGGCGCATACGTGCTACACACCGCATAGATGGCCGCGGCTGCGATGCTGGCGGGGCGCTTGCCCACCAATCCGTGCCCATCCATGGCATCCTGTATCAGGCTGACGGCCTTTCTCGTTATCTTCTCATTCATCCCAAGCTTGTCTGCAAGCTTTGAGACAAAGCTTGGCGGTCCAAACGGTTTGGGCTTTGTGCCCATCCCCTCGTTTACAAGTCTGTACATTTTTGCGATAGCGGTCCTGTCGGCGTGCGCTACCCTTGAGAACTCGGTCAGGTTTCTTGGTATGTTGTTTGCCCTGCATGATGCGTAAAGGCACGCAACAGCAAGAGTGTCCAAATTCCTGCCCTTTGACATCTTTTTGCCGTGCGCCTTTCTGAAGATGTAGGCGGCCTCCTCCGCAGCTGCCTTTGTGATTGCCATTTTTTCAGTCATCCTCTCTATTAGCAGCAGTCCGCGCCTCATGTTCCTGCTGGACGTGGAGCCGGATCTCGTTCTGGAATCTATGGCCTTCAACCTCTTGATCCTTGCTTGGTCTGAAGGGGGGATCCGCCTTCCAGCATGATCCCTTCCCGATCCGATCACCGTGGAAAGTCCCATGTCGGCAAGCCTCAGTGTGTTTGGGGGTCCAGCATGCTTTGATTCGTCCTTCCTCCTTTTGTACCTGACATACTGGCGCTCCAGCACCGCTCCGCACGAGTTACAGAGTATCTCTCCGGTTTCTGGATCCGTTATTTTGACAAAGTCCCTACATGAATGAGTCCTCAACAACTAACTCCTTGAACGGGCGAATCTTAAGTCTTGGCGCAAAGCAGGTAACTTGGCTTGTATTTGCAAGTTTTGTGACAGTTCTTTACATATTATTATTGGTTTGCTCGTATTTTACACCAGATTTTGATTGATCTGCTTCCCGGTGTCAATACCGTGACAGATAAATATCAAATGTTTCATACCTATGAAATGAGCCATAAAATCATCGCATCCCTTACGATGGTTTTTCTTCTTGCAGGCTTGGTTGTTCCCGCGATGGCTCAGACTTTTCCGGAACGAATGAACGATGTACCGGTCCTAGTAGCTACCGACAAAAAGCTGTACCAGTATGGATCGGATATCGTCGTGACAGGCTCTGTTGCAAACAAGAAAATGGGAATTCCAATAACAATTACCGTATTTAATCCACAGGGCAATGTGGTCGGAGCACAACAAATCGACGTATCCGACGATAGGACATTTAACACGATAATCAAGGCTTCAGGAAGCCTCTGGAACAAAGAGGGAATGTACAAAATCCGGGTCCAGTACGGAGCACAGGAAGTGCACGACAGGACTGTGATAGAACTAGTTGGCTCCCCGACTGCGCCAGTAGGCTGTGGGCCAAGCGAGATCACGGTCAAGAGCGGGACAAACTCATACTGTGTCACATACGAGATAACTGGGGCCACTGTGAAAGCGGCAACCGTCGGAACTGAGCAGTCCTCGATACACCTCAGCTTGGACTCCAAAGCAGATGGGCACCTCTTACTGGTAATTCCAAGAAGCATACTTGACTCCAAGTCGGGCGCAGGAGACAGCCCATTTGTGGTAATGGCTGACGGCGAGCCGATTGACGCTTACGAGTCTTACTCTGACAGAAACTCTAGAACACTGGAAATAGAGATCCCCGAGTTTACAAAGGATCTGGAGATAGTCGGAACCTGGGCAGTGCCGGAGTTTGGGACGATAGCTGCAATGATATTGCTTGTGGCAATTGCATCAATAGTTGCAGTCTCTGCAAGATCAAGACTTGCACTGTTCACAAGATATTAGGCATAAACATTTTATCTGATAAAACACCAGTTACTGCATGAGGATACCTCGCACAGTCGAAAAATCACTAAACAACCAAATCGCGCTCGAAGGAGCAGCGTCAAGCTACTACCTGTCCATGGCGTCGTGGTGCGAGGTGACAGGATACGAGGGGGCATCCAGTTACCTGTACATGCAGTCGGATGAGGAAAGACAGCACATGCTCAAAATAATCCGCTACATGAACGGACTTGGTGTGCCGGCGCAGATTCCAGCAATAAAGCAGCCGTCTTCTAACTTTACCTCGCTCGAATCAATCTTCAAGCTTGCCCTCAAAAGCGAGCAGGCCGTAACAAAGTCCATAAACGAGATGGTGGACCTTGCGCAAAAGGAAAAGGATCACGGAACATACAACTTTCTGCAGTGGTTTGTAGCAGAGCAGCTACACGAGGAGACAAAGTTTGAGACCATACTCCAGAAGTTCGAGCTAATCGGAAGGGACAAAATCGCAATAAATGAAATCGACAGGTATCTTGGCGGGATGGCAACAGCCAAGCCGGCACAGGACCAAACACCTGCCTAGGCAAAACACAATCTTCAGCGTCTACTGCATCTGTCAGAAAAGGCCGCTTTCATATCCTGCAGCGCACTCTAGCGAGCAGAACTCTGATCTTCTGTGAGCAAAATCTTTGCCGCATTTTTTGCATTTCATGTTTTCACTTTCCGTTGATTGATAGGGGAGGGCAATAGTAAGTGGGAAGAATGGCACTTACTATTGGCCCGTTTGACACGTCAGATTTGCTTGGCAAGCAAGCACTGCTCCAAAATATCATATTAAACGATACCTTGAGCTTTGCGGCATGCCTTCAAACTCAGTAGACATTGAGTATGAACCTGTAGCGGCTGATCTCAGAGAGCGATACGCTCGGCTTGCCCTGCTTGTAGGCAAGTATCTGCTCCACTGCCTCGTGCTTCTGGGTGATCTTGTAGCCCAGCGTCTTGCCGTCCTTGGCCTTCATAACTGCCCCGTAGTAACTACAGTCCCCCTTTGGGATTATCTTGTTTACACCCTGATAGATGATCTCCATGTCTGATTTTAAGACGACTTCGGCTATGGCAAGACTGTGGTCGGTAGCGCATACCTTCAGGTGGTAAACCCAGTATCCGCTGCGGCCCTTGAGCGGCTCGGCAATCCTTTTTTCGACATATTTGAAGTCGGAGTCAAGTGGCTGGTATGTGGCAGCCTCTGAGGGCTGGTACAGCGCCATTACGGTCATGCTGAGGCACAAGGATATGCCAAAAATCGCCGATTTTCTAATCAATATACTTCACCTCCGGCCCTGCTAACTCGTGCAAAGACATGTACCTCCTTGGAATGCAGTTCTTGTGAGAGATTGTCACGCCGGCCCCGCAGCTATTGCACTTTCGCAGCGTGGTAGTTTTGCAGAACCTGCACATGGCAATCTGAACCAGTGCGCCGTCGCAACATTCGCAAGCAAAGAGGACTCGCTTCATTAATAACTCATAGACTGAGAACCTGTCTTCGTCTTGATGAGTTCCTGTTTGCGCATTGTTCGTTACATGCATGCAGTCTAGATCGTCGATTGTTATTAGTCAGTATTTCACATTCTGCGGCATGCCTTTTCCAACTCTACCTAGAGTTTAAATCCAATTCTGCTCTAGTCATGTAAAGTGAAAATTTCACATCTTCTGATAATCTCGATTTCAATATTGTTCATGGTTTATGCAGTACACAGCTATCTCTCTTATGATTTTGCAATCAAGGAGGCAAAGCAGTCTGCCCTGCTGAGGAACCAGGCACAGGCATCCAACATAATGCGTGATCTTGACAGGTATATTGACGGCAGGATAGACAGCTTTGGCAGCCTTGCGCAGATCCCTCAGATCCGGCAGGATGTTGCGGATTCTAATTTGGAATTTGTCAAGGCTGAGCAAGAAGTGGAAACGGGAACGGCGCCGGACAGAACACAGTCTTCATCGTCAGAAATAATTTACGACTCGATCTCAGTTGAGCTTCGCAGTATTATAGAGTTTTACAAACAAGAATATGATTACGATGTAATAAATGAGCTTATCATAACAAACCAGTACGGCGCACATATCATGTCGGATTCCTCGAATTCCGAGAGTATGTATGACGATGAGGCGTGGTGGCAGACTACAAGGCAGAAACAAATCTTCCTTGGGGATCTAGTATATGATCAAAGATACAAAACTCACGCCCTTGTCATAGCATATCCTATTCTTGACGATGGCGGAAATTTTGTCGGTGCAATGCGCATAACTGTGAGCATAGCGGACCTCTTACACGACTTTTTAATAGACGTTGACATACTCTCCGAGTCAAAGAAAAATGTCGTGCTGTTTGGCAGCAACGGCACTGTGATATACGAACAAGGGGTGTACTACCCCGGTGTCCGCGAGCCGTATTTTGAACTGATGACGCGCGATGCCGGAATGATAGAGTATGTTGACGGCGGCACGAGCCTGATCTCATACGCATCGTCCATAGGATACCTGGACTTCAAGGGGTTTGACTGGAAGGTGGCGGTGGAGCAGGACGAGTCGGTAGTCTTTAGCGAATTCGTAGAGGTTAGAAATAACGTTTTGATCTCAACAACGATAGGGATAGTGTCGGCCGTGACTCTGAGTCTGGTGCTATCGTACTTTGTCACCACACCTCTTAGCCAAATCTCAAAGCTTACTGCAAGGCTAGGCAGGGGAGAGTTTGATACAAAAATGCAAAAAAGCAAAATCACCGAGATCGATTCCATAGTAGAATCTTTTAACAACATGGAGGTGGCGCTCAAGAAACTATTTGAAACCGAAAAACAACTCGCTGAGGCAAACGCCAAGGTCAAAAACGAGAGGCTGACCGCAATAGGCGAGCTTGCGGCAAGCATGGCGCACGACATGAAAAACCCCCTTGGAACCATACGAAGCGGGATTGACATAATACGTAGGTATTCCAAAACGGACAAGCAGCTTGACGAGGTCATGCAGAGAATGGAGCGGGCCATCTCAAGGATGTCTCATCAGGTGGAGGATGTACTTAATTACGTGCGTTTTACGCCACTGGACGTAAAGCCCACCAGCGTGCACTCGATAATACAGTCGACCATAAAGGCAATTGAGATTCCAAAGACAATTACGGTGGATGTGGTGGGGGACGACGCGGTGATCTACTGCGACGAAAAAAAGATGGAGATCGCCTTCATAAACCTGATCCTAAACTCTGTTCAGGCAATAGGGACAGAACCGGGCAAGGTGACTGTCAGGACACAATCGAATCAAGATTTTGCCACAATACTAATAGAGGATACCGGGCCTGGCATACCGCCGGAAGTGGGGGAGGACATATTCAAGCCTCTTGTCACCACAAAGCAAAAGGGAACGGGGCTTGGCCTTGCCAGCTGCAAGAACATAATCGAGCAGCACGGAGGTACTATATCGTTTGAGAACAACCCCACCACGTTTACCATAGTCATGCCAAAAAAGCAATCATGAAAAACTTGTAAGTAAATTTTTTATGGCGTCATGACAACTGTAGTTAAATGGCCTCCAAGGTGATAATGATAGTGGATGACGATA
>Ga0169931_10011164_pt1 | contig 12708 bp, 8 predicted proteins | sample Kivu_15m_20L_FD_129675 | JGI IMG/M metagenome (GOLD analysis project Ga0169931, IMG submission 129675) | Freshwater microbial communities from Lake Kivu, Western Province, Rwanda to study Microbial Dark Matter (Phase II) - Kivu_15m_20L... | ecosystem: Environmental > Aquatic > Freshwater > Lake ...
ACGCCGAGCGCGCCTACGCGCGCGTGACGACCGGCGAGCTGCGGGACGCGGCCCAGCGCGGCCTCGCCTTCGCGGCCTCGGCGCGCGGCGACCACAAAGCCGCTGCAGAGCGCTTCGGCCAGCTCCTGCGCGACTTCCCGCAGAGCAAGTTCGCCGCGGAGTGCGCGCTGCAGCGCGGCGTTCACCTCGTCCGCGCCGGCGAGCCGCTCGCCGGGCTCAAAGCGCTCGAAGAAGCGCCAGCGGTCGACGACGCGACGAACCGCTTCTGGCGCTCGCGCGCGCTCGCGCTCGTCGGTGACCACCAAGGCGCGCTGCGCGAAGCGCTCGAGGCGCTGAAGAAGAAGCCGGACGACACGCTCGCCGTGCAGCTCCGCATCGCCGCTGGCGACGCGCTCTTCGAGCTCGGGCGCGAGAAAGAAGCCGCGCAGATGTATGAGAGCTCCGGCTCCGCGTACGCGCTGCACGCGGCGGCCGTCGCGAAGCTGAACGCGGGCGAGACGGACGAAGCCGAGCGCCTTGCGCGCACGCTGCTCGAAGGGGCTGCGAAGGAGAAGGGCGCGCCGTACCGGGCGGAGTCGCTCCTCGTGCGCGGCGAAGCGCTCTTCCGCGCCAAGCGCTACGCCGAGGCCGAGCCGCCGCTGCGCGCGGCGCTCGCCGAGGGCGACCCGACGGTCGTCGACCGCGCCCGCGCTCGGCTCGCATGGTGCGAGTGGTTTGCTAACCGGCCCGCTGACGCGGCGCGCGGCTTCGCGCAAGTCGCCGAGCGCGCGACGGGCGAGGGCGCCGAAGAGGCGGCGTACATGACGGCCCGCGCGTGGCTCGAAGCCGGCGACACAGCCGCGGGTAAAGCGGCGCTGCAGCGTTACCTCGAACGCTTCCCGGCGGGGGCCAACGCGGCCGACGCGCTGCTGCGCCTCTCGCGGCTCGTGCCCGAGGCCGAGGCCAAGGTCCTGCTCGCGCGGCTCGCCGAGCAACACGGGGCTGCGCCCGAGGCCGAGCGCGCCCTGTTCGCGCTCGCAGAGCAGAAGAGCGCGGCGGGCGACCACGCGGGCGCTGCGGAGTCGTACCGCGTCGCGCTCGAGCGCTTCCCCGACGGCCCGAACGCGCAGCAGGCGCGCTACGGCCTCGGCTGGAGCTTGCAGCAAGCCGGCGATGCGCGCGGCGCCAGCTCGCCGCTCTGGGCGCTCGCGCAGGACAAAGCCGCTTCGGCCGAGCTGCGCGTTTCCGCGCTCGAGCTGCTCGTCTGGGTCGAGCGCGACGCCGGCGAAGCGGCGCGCTCGCGCGACGCCTTCCGCGCCTTCGCCGCCGTCGCGAAGTCCGACGAACCGCGGGTCGTCCGCGCAGCGCGCGTCGCGGCTGGCGCGCTCGGCGCGGCCGGGGACGCGGCGGGCGCGCTCGCGCTCTGGGACGAGCTCGTCCCGACCCTCAAGGACCCCGCGACCCGCGCCAGCGCGCTCGTCGACCAGGCCTTTGCCAAGCTCGACAGCGGGGACCTCCCCGCTGCTGCGGCGCTGGCCCGCGCCGCGGCCGAGGGCGCCGCGCCAGCCGACGCCGCGGCCGTGGGAGAGCTGCACTTCTTCATCGGCGAGGCGCACTTCGAGCGCGACGACACCGCGGCAGCGCTCGCGGCGCTCGACATCGCCGCCGCACGCGGCGCGCCAGAGGTCGCCGAGCGCGCGCTCTACAAGGCGGGCTTCGCAGCCTTGCGTGCCGAGCGCGCGGGAGACGCCGCGGCGCGCTTCGCCGCGCTCGTCGAGCGCTTCCCGGGCAGCGTCTTCGCTGGTGAGGCCTTGTTCCTCGTCGGCGAGACCTCGTACCGCGCCGGCGACCTCGACGCGGCGCTCCTGTGGCTGAAGCGGCACCTGGCCGAGGCGCCGAAGCACGCGGCGCGGCCGAAGGCCCTGTTCCGCCTCGGGCTCGTCCAGGGCCAGCGCGAGGACTGGACCGCGTGCGCGACGACGCTGGCGGAGCTCGCGGCCAAACACGCGGACTTCCCGGGCCTCGTCGAAGCCGAGCTCTGGCGCGGCCGTGCGCTCGCGCGCCAAGCGCAGCGCCGCGCGGCGCGGCAAGCGCTCGAAGGCGTCACGCAGCGCAACAAAGGCGCGCTCGCGGCGGCCGCGCGCGTCGAGCTCGGCCGGCTGTCCGAAGACGAGGGGGACCTCGAGGGCGCCCTCGCCGAGTTCCTGAAGGTGGCGGTGCTCTACGCCGACCCCGAGGCGTGCGCCGAGGCCCTCGTGCGCGCCGGCGGCGTGCTCGAGCGCCAGAAGGACACTGAGCGCGCCGCCGCCCAGTACCGCGAAGCCGTGTCCCGTTACCCCGAGAGCGCCTTTGCCAAGGAGGCGCAGCAGCGCCTCGCGCGGCTCGGTGGTTGAGCCCAGCGTTTCCCCCGCGAACCCGCGCCGATGACCCCGTTCCTGTCCTTCCTCGCCGTGCAGCAGGGCGCCCCAGCACCCAAGGTCGACTCACTGTTCGACCTGATGAGAGCTGGCGGACCGCTGATGATCCCGATCGCGCTGTGCTCGGTTGCAGCGCTCGCGTTTGCAGTCGAGCGTTGGCTGCGCCTGCAGCCTGCGCTGCTCGGCTCTACGAAGCTCGGCCAGAGCATCGCCGAGGCGACGCGCAGCGGCGGCGCAGCCGCAGGGCTCGCCGCGTGCGACCCACGCAAGCGCCCCCTGGAGCGCATCCTCGCGGCGGGCCTCGAGCGCGCGCACATGGCGTTCGCCGACCGCGAGAAGGTCGTCGAGGACGTCGCGCAGGCCGAAGTCCGCCTGCTGGGGCGCAACCTGCGCCCGCTCTTCCTCGTCTGGCTCATCGCGCCGCTGCTCGGCTTGCTCGGCACGGTGTGGGGCATGATCGAGGCGTTCTCGAACATCGCGCTGACCTCTGGCATCGGCAAACCCGAGCAGCTCGCGCGCGGCATCTACGTCGCGCTCACGACCACCGCCGCGGGCCTGGCAGTCGCCATCCCCACGATCGTCTTCTATTGGCTGCTCCAAGGCCGCATCGAGCGTTTCGTCGCCACCGCCGAGGGCGCTTACCGCGAGGTGGACCGCGCGCTCGCCGAGCACCAGCAGAGCCACGCGAAGGGGCGCGCCTGAGCCATGCGCGTGCGCACCCAGGATCCCGCGGCCGAGCTCTCGCTCAACCTCGCGCCGATGATCGACGTGGTGTTCCTCTTGCTCATCTTCTTCATGGTCGCGACGACGTTCGCGCAGCAGGAGAAGGAGATGAGCCTCGACCTGCCGACCGCGGAGTCGGGTGAGGAAGCCAAGAACACCCCCGAGGAGATCGTCATCAACCTGATGCAGGACGGGCGCATCCGGGTCGCGGGTGAGGACGTGACGGAGGAGGCGCTCGAGGCGCTGCTCGTGCGCGCCGCGCGCAGCAACGCCGAGACGCCGGTGACGATCCGTGGGGATCGCGACGTCGTCCTGCAGAAGGTCGTGCTCGTGATGGACGCCTGCCGGCGGGCGGGCCTGACGGACATCGGCATCGTCCACCAGGACGCCTGACCGGGCGCACTCGAACCTCGACGCACACCATGGGCGGCAGCAACTTCGGCAAGAACCTCGTGATCGCGGGCGCGCTGCTCGCGGCCGGGTTCTTTGCGGCGTGGCTGCGCTTCCGCCCGTACCTCGGCACCGAGGGCACCTTCACCGACGGCGTGCAGACGTTCGACGCCGCAGGCCTCGACCGCGTGCGTTACGCGATCTGGGAGTCGCCCGAGCCGCTGCCGGGCGAGGTCAACAGCCCCGAGAACGAGCGCAAGCCCGCGCTGACCCCCGACGGCCGCCACGTCGTGTTCACCGTCGGCGAGCGCGGGCTCGGCCTCGACCTCTGGATCGCCGACCTCGTCGACGGGCGGGCCATCGCCCCGCGCCCGCTGTCCGCGGTCAACTCGCCGTCCGACGACCTCGCGCCTGCGTTCTCCGGCGACCGGCTGTGGTTCGCTTCGAACCGGCCGGGCAGCGATGGCGGACTCGACCTCTGGACCGCCCTCTACGACCGCGGCGCGTTCGGGCCACCGGAGCGGGTCGGCGGCGGCCTGAACTCGGCTGCCGACGACACGGACCCGGCGCCCGTGCCAGGCTCCGACGTCGTCGTCTTCGCGTCGAACCGCGGCAAGCTGGGCGCGTATCCCGACCACGACCTCTACGGGGCGCGGCGCATCCGCACGAACGACGGGGCACTCGCCTTCGAAGTCGCGCCGCTCGCTGCGCTCAACTCGCCGTTCGAGGAGCGCGAGCCCACGTTCACAGCCGACGGCCGCGCGGTCGTGTTCAGCTCCGACCGCGAAGGCGGCGCCGGGGGCTTCGACCTCTATCGCAGCGGCCTCGTGCCCGGCGCGTCGATCGGCGACCTCGGCGCGGGCTTCGTGCCACCGGAGCCGCTGACGGGCGTCAACGGCCCGACGGACGAGCGCGGCCCGCTGCTGTCGCTCGACGGCTTCACGCTGTACTTCGGCGTGGAAGCGGAGGTCGGCGGTCGGCCCGCGGCGGACCTCTTCCGCGCGGCGTCGAAGGAGCTCTTCCGCACGCCTGGCCCGCCCGTGGGGTGGCGCGAGCTGCTCGTGTTGCTCGCGCTCTTGGCGCTCGCGCTCCTGGCGGCGCTCGCGAAGCGCTGGCGGGCGATGGACGTGCTGTACAAGTGCGTGCTCGTCTCGCTCCTCGTGCACCTCTTGATGCTGTGGTGGGCGCGCGAGGTCTACCCGGAGCATGTCCAGCCGGGCGTCGACGCCGAGGGCACGCGTACGCGCGTGCGGCTCGTCGTGGACCCCGCCTCGCTCGCGGCGCAGCGCAACCAGGAGCGCGCAGGCGAGGTCCAGGTCGCGCGCGCCGAGCGCGAAGAGGCCGCACAGCCCGAGCGCGCCGACCAGGCGCTCGTCGAGGTCGAGCGCGAGCTCTCCGCCAGCGCCACCGCGCTGGAGCGCAGCGAGCGCCAGCCCGACGCGGACGCGAGCGAAGTGCCGCGCCGCGCGGCGGTGAGCGACGCGGCGCCGAGCGCGCGCGCCTTGCGCAGTGAGGCCGTCGCAGATGCGCGCGAGAGCTTCGAGCGCCTCGCCGAGCGCGCGCCGACGGCGGTCGAGGTCGCCGCGGGCGAGGTCCGCGCGGAGCGCTCGGCGCGCGCGCCCGAGCGCACGGAGGGCGCCGCGCCCAGCGCCGCCGCCCTCGCGGAACGTACTGCGAGCGAGCTCGCGCCCACGAGCGCGGCGCCGCTCGCGCGCTCGGCGCGCTCCGACCCAGGCAGCGCGCCGGCGCCCTCGCCCGTGCGCGCTGAGACCTTCGTCGATCGCGGCCCGCGGGCCGCGTCCCGCGACGTGAGCGTCGCTGCGCCGACCGAGGCCGTGCGGCCGTCCGAGAGCGACGCGGAGGGCAGCGCGGCGGGCACGGGCGGGTTCGAGCTGGCGGCGGCCGATACCTCGCTGGCGCGCACGCAGGGCGGCGCTGCCGCGCCCGGCGCTGCGCCCGCGCCCCGGCCCCTAGCGGCCCTCGGCGACCCGACCTCGGGCGGCTCCGCCCAGGGCACGTTGGGCCCCGCCTCCCTCGCGCCGCTCGCGCGCAGCGAGCGCGGCGCGGGCCCCATGGCCGCGCCTGTGCCCGCTTTCGTCGCCGCCGGGGTCGAGGCCCCGCGCCGCGAGGCGCCGCTTGGCCCGGGCTCCGCGCTGCGCGGCATCGAGCTCGTCGCGCCGAGCCCGGCTGCGTCGGCGGAAGCCCCGGCGACCGCGGGCAGCGCTGCGCCGGAGGTGCGCTTCGACCCACTCGCCGACCTCGCCGCGGGCGGGCCCGCCTTCGAGCGCCAGCCGCGCGGCGCTGCTCAACCCACGGACCAGGGCCCGGCGCGCGTCGCGACCCCGGGTGCCGCCGCGCCGCTCGCAGACTCGGGCCGCGCGCCTGCGCCTTCGACGAGGCCCTTCGAGGCGGTCACACGGGTCGCAGGCGAGCCCGCCGCCCCTGCGCCGCAGCGCAACCCGTGGGACGACACGGCCTACCAGAGCCGCAGCGGCGCGCAGAAAGTCGAAGCGCTCGACGTGTACGGCGGCAGCGTCGAGACGGAGCGCGCGGTCACCCGCGGGCTCGTTTACCTCGCGTCGGTGCAGCGGCGCGAGGGCAACTGGGGCCGCAGCGAGCGCGACGAGAAGTACGGCTTCCCGACGGTCGGCAAGACGGGCCTCGCGCTGCTCGCGTTCATGGGCGCGGGTCATACGCCTTCGTCGAACACCGAGCACTCGGCGGTCGTCGCGCGCGGTGTGCAGTATCTCGTCGGCACGCCGGACCCGACCTCGGGACACTTCGGCGACTCCGACGCTTATAGCCACGGCATCGCGACGTACGCCCTCGCCGAGTGTTACGCGCTGACAAAGGACCCGCAGCTCGTACGTCCGCTGCGCAGCGCGGTGCAGCACATCATCGACGCGCAGTATTCGTCGGGGGACCTCAACGAAGACGGCGGGTGGGGCTACTACTACCCGACGAGCCGCGTCTACGACCGCTGGCCCCGCGCCTCGGTGACGGCTTGGCAGGTCATGGCGCTCGAATCGGCGCAGCTCGGCGGGATCGCCGTGCCGAAGCAGGTCTTCCGGCGCGCGGCGAGCTTCCTCGCGAACTCTTGGGACCCGCAGCGCGGCGCGTTCCGGTACAGCCACGACCCGCAGCGCCTGCGCTCGAACTACCCGACGCTGCCCGGGTCCACGCCGGCGGCGATCTTCGCGCTCTCCTTGCTCGGAGCGGACGTCAGCAGCGCGGACTTCCGTGCCGCGCGGCGCTTCGTGATGGAGCGCCTGCCTCAGGGATTCCGGTTCACGGGCGAGGACGACTTCGTGCACCGCGCGCAGGCGAACCTGTACTTCTGGTACTACGGCACGCTGGCGATGTTCCGCGTGGGCGGCGACGACTGGAAGCGCTGGAACGTCGCGATGAAGGAGACGCTCCTGCCGGCCCAGGACCCCGATGGCTCCTGGAAGCCGATCTCGATCTACGCCGAGTACGCCCAGGACACCGACCGCGACCGCGTGTACACGACCGCGCTCTGCGTGCTGACGCTCGAGGTGTACTACCGCTACTTCACGCCGCTGCTCAAGGTCGACTGAGCGGGGGCGCCCGGACCCGGGCACGATCCGGTGGTCCAGGAGGGGCGTGATTCACTGCTGCAGAGCGCGCGCGCTGCGGATATCTTCCCGGGCGATGAACGACTCCCGCGACAAACGCCTGGTCGACTACGCCGCCTGCGCAGGGTGAGCGGCGAAGATGCCCCTCGGGCAGCTCACGCAGGTGCTGCGTGACATCGCACAGGCCTCGGACCCCCGGCTGCTCGTCGGACCCGAGACGGTGGACGACGCCGGGGTGGTCCTTCTCGGTGAGGCAGAAGGTGTGCCCGGACCCGGCATCGCGCTCGTTCAGACCGTCGACTACTTCCCGCCGGTGCTCGACGACCCGTACCTCTACGGGGCCGTCGCTGCGGCGAACTCCCTGTCCGACGTCTACGCGATGGGGGGGCGCGCGCTCTCCGCGCTGAACATCGCGGGCTTCCCGAAGGACTTCTCGCCCGAGTGGATCCGCGAGATCTTCCGCGGCGGCTTCGACAAGGTGCGCGAGAGCGGGGCCGTCATCGCGGGCGGGCACACGGTGCAGAGCCCCGAGCCGATGTTCGGCTTCGCGGTCACGGGCCTCGTCGACCGCGCGCGGATGACGGCGAACTCGGGCGCGCGCGCCGGGGATGTGCTCTATCTGACCAAAGCGCTCGGCATGGGTTCGATCACGACCGCCGGCAAGCAGCGCAAGGTCGACCCCGAGGTCGTGCGCGCAGCCGCGCTGCAGATGGCGACGCTCAACCGCGCCGCCGCGGAAGCGATGACGGCAGCGGGCGCGCGCGCTTGCACGGACATCACGGGGTTCGGGCTCACGGGCCACGCGCGCAACATCGCCCTCGCGAGCGGCGTGACGCTGCGGTTCCACACCGGCGCGCTGCCGCTCTTCCCGCACGCTCAGGAGCTCGCGCGGCAAGGGGTCGTGTCCGGCGCGTCCGGCCGCGGCAAAGCGAACCTGCGCGAGGTCGTCTCGATCGCGCCAGAGGCCGACCGCGCCATCGTCGACATCTGCTTCGACGCGGAGACCAGTGGCGGGCTACTCATCGTCATCCCCGCCGCCCAGGCCGCGACGCTCGAGCGCGAGCTCGCGGCGCGCGGTGTGCCCGTGCACCGCGTGGGCGAGGTCGTCCCGCGCGCGGGGGAGCACCTCGTGGAGCTCGCGCCGTGAGCGCCCGAGCCCGTACCGCGGCGCTCGCTGCGCTCACTCTTTGCGCCGCGGCGTGCCGCGCGACCGAGCCCGGGCCCGCGTGGACCGAACGTGGCGGCTGGCGCACCCACGTGGTGCATGCGGGCGACGTGCGCCTCTCCGGGGTCGCGGCCGGGGACCTCGACCCGCGCACACCCGGCGACGAGGTGCTCGCGGTCGGCGAGCGCGGCGCGCTCGTGCTCGCGCGGGTCGTCGACGGGGTGTTCCGCTCCGAAGTCATCGACGAGACGGGCGGCGAGCTCTTGCAGGTCGCGATCGGCGAGCTCGATCGCGCCGCGTCGGGCAGCGAGGCCGTCGCAGTGGGGGTCCTCACCGGCGCGGAGGAGGACGGCGGCGAAGGGGTCGCGTGGCTCCTGACGCCGACCGCCGCTGGCTTCGAGCGCACCGAGCTGTACCGCGCCGCGGCGCTCCTGCACGCGGTGGTCATCGCCGAGCTCGACCCGCGCGGCGCGGGACAGGAGGTCGCCCTCGCGGGGTTCACCCGCGAGGTCGTCGTCCTCTCCCGGGGCGCCGCGGGGTTCACGCCGCGGGTCGTCGCGACGCTGCCGGGCAATGCCAAGGGCATGGCCGCGACCCGCCGCGGCCTCGCTGTCGCCTGCGACGACGGCAGCCTCGTCGTGGTCGAGCGGCCCCGCGCGGACGAGGACCCGACGGGGCCGTGGCGTGTGGCCTACACGTGGCGGGGCGCGGCGCCGCTGGCGCGCGTTGCCGCGCGCGGCGACGAAGTGCTCTTCTGCGACAACGGCGGGGTCCTGCGGCTCCTGCAGTTCGCGGCCGGCGGCGGCTTCGAGCGCGCGCTCGTCTGTGCCACGGCCCCGGACCGCCTGCGCGGCGCGGTCTTCGCCGACGTCGACCCGCGCGCACCCGGCACGGAGGCCGCCACGGGCGGCTACGACGGCGCCGTGCACGCCTATCGGCTGACGCCGCAGGCGGTGCCCGACGACGTGGTCCCGGCGAGCGCTGGCTTCCAGCACTACCGCGTCGAGGCGGAGCCCTGCGGCGCTGATACCGGGCGGGTGCACCACCTGGCCCACGGCCGCTTCAGCGGCCTCGGCGGGGCGAGCGAGCCCGTCACGGCGCTCGTCAGCGCGGGGCATTCCGGGCGCGTGCTCGCGTTCGATCGGCTCGCGAGCCGATGAACGCCCGCGCCGGAGGGCGCCCCATGGACCTGTACGCCGACCTCGACCTCGAAGGCGCCTCGGGCGCACACATTCCCGGGCCGCCGTGGCTCCTCGGCCATCGCGGCGCGCCCCGCGAGGCGCCCGAGAACACGCTCGCGGCGCTGCGGCGCGCGCTGGCGATCGGGCTCGACGGGGTCGAGTACGACGTGCGCGCGTGCCGCGGGGGCGAGCTCGTGTTGCTGCACGACAGCACGCTCGAGCGCACGACCGACCGCACGGGGCGCCTCGCGGACCTCGGCGTGCGCGACCTCTTCGGCATCGATGCCGGCGGGTGGTTCCACAAGCGCTTTGCGGGCGAACCCGTGCCGTTGCTCGACGAAGCGCTCGACCTCGCGCCGGACACACGCCGCGCGCGGCCGATCCACATGATCGAGCTGAAGGAGCCGGGGCTCGAAGCCGAGCTCGTCGAGCGCCTCGCCGGCCTCGACGAGCGCGTCGAGGTGCGCGTCGCGTGTTTCCGCCGCGACGTGTGCCTCGCGGTGCGTGACGCAGGGCTGCCCGTGATGTTGCTCGCGGTGCGCGCGGACGAGGCCGATCGGCAGTTCGTGCGCGACGAGCGCCTCGCCGCGTACAGCGTCGGCCCTGGCGGGTGGGACACGGAGGCGGGCCGCGCCGATTGGTCCTTCTGCGAGCGCTGGGCGTGGGCGATCGACGCGCCGGACGAGCTCTTGCGCCTTGCGCGGCAGCCCGTGTTCGGGCTGAATACGAACGAGCCTTGGCGGGCCCTCGCAGCCCGCGCTCTCGCGCGGCTCGCGCCCGAGGACAGCGGCGCGTGGCCGATCACGGCGCCGGACCTCGTCGTGGACCCGGACGGCCTCGACGCGGAGACGCGCCGGCGCGGCGCGTGGTTCGGGCGCTGGAACGACCAGGTCGCGCTGCGCAACCCGTTCCCCGTGCCGGTCGAGGTGCGGGTGGCGGTCTTCGTACCCCACGGCGCGTTCGAGATCGACGGCTTGCCGCGCGTGATCGATCTGGAACCCGGCGAGGAGCGTACGCTGCCGTTCACCCTCGCCGGCGGCAGCCGGGCCCCGGGGCCGGACCCGATCGTGGGGGCACTCTACACCCTGCGCCAGCCGCTCGCCGCGCGCGACCGCGCGGGCGTCACCCTCGAGCGGGGTCAGCGGCTGCTCTTCGACGCGCCCATGCCGCGCCGCCGCATGGCGAACCTCGACGGCCTGGCGCGGCGCCTCGTGCTGCTGGACGAGCGGGTCGAGGACGCCCCCGCATCGGTCACGGTGCGCCGCGCGGGCCGCGAGCTCCTCGTCTCGCTCGAGCACAGCGGCGGCCTCGAGGATGCGCACCTCGTCGCGCGCCTCGGCGGCGAGGTGGTGCGGGGCGGCCGCGGGCTGCGCCTCGCCCTCCCACCCGACTTCGACTTCCGCCCGCTCGGGGTGCCCTTCAACGTCGGCATCGAAGGCCGCGACGTGGACGGCCCGCGCATCCGGCGCTGGGGCGGCGGCCTGCCCGAGGGCATCCACTGCGGCGCGCCGGGATTGCTGCTGCCGCTGGGCCGCGGCTGAGCGCGGTTTCGGGGCGTAGGGCCCTCGACCTCGAGCGGGTGATCGGCTCCAATGACGGAGTCGGGAGCGGATCGGTGCTGGTGTGCCGCCCGGTCTTCAAAGCCGGTTCGAGCCCCGTGAACAGCGGGGTTGGTGGGTTCGATTCCCATGCGCTCCCGCCATTTTTTTCTCTGTGGCGAGCCGTCTCGCGGCCGTCGCATGGGACCGCGGCCAATGGTGGCGCGTCGACCGGTACCAGGTACGACTTGGCGAACAGGCGCGCTGCGCGCGCCTGTTCGCCAAGTCGTACCTGGTACCGGTCGACGACCCCCGTCAATGGCTGACGCGGCCGCGCGCGGCGAGCTCGCGGAGGCGCGAGAGGAGCGGGTCGCGCTCGGTGTGGGTGGCGAAGGTCGAGCGTTGGTGCCCGAAGGCCCAGCGGGTCCCCGAGGGTGCGAGGTAGGAGCAGTCCGCGCCCTCGTCGGGGTCGTCGAAGGCCACGATCACGGTGCCCGTCGCGTGGGGGTGGGCGCCGGGCTGGGGGCGGATCGCGAGGCCCTCGGGGTGTTCGTCGAGGGCGAGGTCCGCGAGCTCGGGCTCCGAGGCGAGCAGCGCAGCGAGGCGCTTGGCAAGCGGGTCAACGGGGTGCATGGGTACGGGCGGGGCGGCGCCCGCCCGCCCCTACCTTAGCCGTCCTGCTGGCGCCGCGGAGGTGTGTCCGGGGTCGGGGCGGGCTGGCCCGTCAGGGCCGCGAAGTAAGCCCGGAAGAGGGGCAGGGGGAGCAGGCCCAGGAGCTCGCGCGCGGCGCGCACCACCCCGTCGTGGGGGTGTTGAAGGAGGGCCGTGAGGGCCCCGGGGGCCTCGATCGGGTGCACCTCATAGGCGCTGTCCGCCCGGAACTCCGCGATCGAGCGGGGGTCGTCCACGGGGATCCAAGCGTCCGTCGCGAGGAGGTGGACGAGGGCGTGGGACCAGGTGGACGGCGTCTGGGGCTGGGTCGGTGGCATGGCGTCTGCGCGAGCGAGGAAACCGCCAGGACGTTCGCCCGGTCCCGGGTTTGGACGTGACGATTCCGTGAAGTTCCTAAGGGCGTGGCACTTGGCGCCTCCACCTCCGCCGTGAGGCTACCTTGGGGGAGCCATGCCAAGCTCTGCCCGCGCCGGTGGGGACGGCGCAGTACGCGCCCGTTCCGCCTCCCGTTGCACCGCGCCTGTCCTCGCCGCCCTGGCTGGGCTTGCCAGCCCCTGGGCCCAGGCCGCGGTCCAGGCCGCGGACGCGTGCGGGGCTGCGCCTGACCTCGGGGTGGGCTCCGTCGTGCGGAGCTTCGACACGCGAGTGTGCAGCGACACGGGCGCGCTGGCGACCACGACCGCGGGGAACCCAGGGACGGGGCCCGCGGGGCCCGGTCCGTGCGCGGCCCTCGGGGCGGACGTATGGCTGCGCTGGACCGCGTCGCGCTCGGGGCCCGCGCGGATCTCGCTCTGCGGCGCGGACTTCGACTGCAAGCTCGGGCTCTGGCGCGGAGTGGACTGCGGCGCGCTCACGCCGCTCCTCTGCGACGACGACACCTGCGGCGCCGCGCCGGAGGTCGTGTTCCAGGCGCAGCTCGGAGTCACCTACTGGGCGCAGGTCGGCTTCTTCGCCGAGGTCTTCCCGCCGACGGCGCCCGCCTGGGGCACAGCGACCCTGCGCGTGACGGAGCTGAGCCCGCCGCCGAACGACACCTGCGCCAGCGCC
>Ga0169931_10011165_pt1 | contig 12707 bp, 10 predicted proteins | sample Kivu_15m_20L_FD_129675 | JGI IMG/M metagenome (GOLD analysis project Ga0169931, IMG submission 129675) | Freshwater microbial communities from Lake Kivu, Western Province, Rwanda to study Microbial Dark Matter (Phase II) - Kivu_15m_20L... | ecosystem: Environmental > Aquatic > Freshwater > Lake...
AATTGTTTTCATCGCTGAAAGACAGCGGTCTATATTTAATCGGGTATATGCATATTGTGTGGCTATGATCATCTTTTATCACGTGGCAATTAATGTCGGTATGAATATAGGGTTTGCTCCTGTTATTGGAATTCCTCTTCCATTTTTTAGCTATGGTGGTTCTTCTATACTATCTTTCACCATTATGATGTTCATATTGTTGAAATTAGACAGTCAAAGAATGGATGTTTTGCGTTAAATTTGTGTGATTATTAACTTAAGTAATGTCTTTCATGAAAGAAAATAAAGAACCTAAAACTCAGTCAAAAAACAAAAAAGTAATATATGTATTTTGGGGAATTTGCCTTCTTCCTTTTTTAATTGTATTTTCCTTACTTGCTTTTCAACCTGAGGATTCTATGCCTCCTGTTTCCATGTTAGATAATCCGCCAGAATTGCAAGCATCATTGATCTTGGCGGAGAATGGTGATACGATTGGCCGCTATTTCAAAGTAAATAGAACAAGCATTACCTACGCAAATATATCTCCTTACATTTTAGACGCGCTAATTTCAACAGAAGATGAACGCTTCTTTGAACACTCGGGTGTGGATTTTAAAGCATTAGGAAGAGCGGTGGCAAAAGCGGGGAAGGCTGGTGGTGCCTCTACTATTACTCAACAATTGTCCAAGCTAATCTTTACTTTACAACGTAGAGAAAGAGAAGAATTAGCAAAAATGACCGGTAAAAAAGAAGAGATTGACCTTAATGACAATATCTTTAAAAGAATCGGTGAAAAGGCGCGAGAAAATATTATTGCAACTCGTTTGGAAAAGCGATTTACCAAAGAAGAAATCATTACGATGTATTTGAATCAATTTGATTTCCTCTACAACGCTGTTGGTATTGAAAATGCTGCAAAAATCTATTTTAATAAAAGCGCAAAAACAGTGACTAAAGAAGAGGCGGCAATGCTTGTTGGTATGTGTAAAAACCCTTCATTATACAATCCATATACACCAAAAATTAAAAACTACGAACGCTTGATTGCTTTGGATAAGGGTATCGATGTTTCTAAAGTAAGTAGGTCAGAAATTGACGAAAAACGTTCAAGGGACTCCTTAAGAGCGGTGGAAAGAAGAAATCAGGTACTAATGCAATGGTTAAAAAATAGTGAAAAGAATAATTCTGCCTTAAAGCATAAGCTAACACGTGGTGAATACGACATGTTAAAAGCAAAACCTGTGGCTTTAGATTACCAAAGAGTAGATCATAAAGATGGTGTAGCTCCTTATTTTAGAGAAGCGTTGAGAAAGGAATTAACTGAGATTTTCTCTAAGAAAAATCCAGATGGCTCGTTAATGTATAAACGTGAAGACGGACTGCAATACAACATATACGCAGACGGATTAAAAGTTTATACCACACTCGACTTGCGTATGCAAAAACATGCAGAATATGCTGTTGATCGACATTTAAGAACTGAATTACAAGGATTATTTAATAATAATTTCAAAACTCTTAAAAACCCTCCATTCTCAAATTCACTATCTCAAGAAAACATTGATGTGATTATGCAAAACGCACGTCGTTCAACAGATCGTTATCGCCAACTTAAAAAAGAAGGTGCTAGCGACCAGGAAATACTTAAGAACTTCAAAAAACCAGCTCAAATGCGTGTATTCTCCTATCGCGGAGAGATTGATACAGTAATGACACCCGATGATTCTATTCGCTACTATAAAGGATACATTCACGCAGGACTTATTTCAATTGAACCACAAACAGGTTTTGTTAAGGCTTGGGTTGGGGGTGTTGATATCAAACACTTCGCTTATGACCATGTTCGAACAGGGAAACGACAAGTTGGTTCAACAATGAAACCTTTTGTATACTGTACCGCAATGAATATGGGTGTCGCAAAACCCTGTTCGCCAGTTAGTGGATCGACTTGTGTTGAAATTTATGATACCTTAGGTAATAACACAGGTAGAAAATGGTGTCCGAAAGGTGGTGGTTCTGGAACAGTAGGACAAGGATTAGTAAGCTCCTCTAACCCAACCACAGCTTATTTAATGGGACAAATGGGGGGATTTGCTGGTCCAAAAACACTTGCAAAATTTTTACGTGCAATGGATATTTCCTTGCCAAGTGAATCTATTACGCCTGCTATGTGTCTTGGATCCGTTGATATTTCCTTGTTTGATCTTGTTGGAGCACAATGTGTTTTTGTTAATCACGGAATTTTTATCAAACCTCAAACGATTTTGCGCATAGAAGATAGAAATGGTAGAGTCATATACAGTGCTGATGCCAATCCAAAAGAAGTTTTTGATGAAAGTGCGGCATACGAAACACTTAAGCTGATGAAAGGTGTAATTGAACGAGGAACGGGAACTCGTTTGAGAAGTGGAATGCCTTATGGAGGGATCAAATATCCAATAGCTGGAAAAACTGGAACAACTCAGAACAACTCAGATGGTTGGTTTATTGGTTTGACTCCAGAACTGGTAACTGGAGTGTGGGTTGGAGCCGAGGACCGAGGTGTTCGTATAGAATATACCGGTTTAGCCCAAGGAGCCACACTAGCTCTTCCAATTTGGGGATATTATATGAACAAAGTTTATGCAGATCCTAAAATTGGCATTTCAACGGATGACTTCCAGGAACCACCTAATTACGATAAAGATAAATACGCTTGTAAAGGAGAAGAAAAGGGCGGTAGAGAATTTAAAAATGAAAACCCATTTGGAATTTAACAATGAATAAAGTTGTAAAAAACGTTGAAGATGCACTAGTCGGAATAGAAGATGGAATGACCTTGATGGTAGGAGGATTTGGACTGTGTGGAATTCCTGAAAATTCTATTGCTCAACTAGTTAAAATGAAAACAAAACACTTGACCTGTATTTCAAATAATGCTGGAGTTGATGATTTTGGACTTGGGCGCCTTCTTCAGAATAAACAGGTTAAAAAAATGATCAGCTCTTATGTAGGCGAAAATGATGAATTTGAGCGTCAAATGTTATCCGGAGAACTTGAGGTTGATTTAATTCCTCAAGGCTCTTTGGCAGAAAGATGTCGGGCTGGAGGGGCTGGAATACCGGCATTTTTTACGCCAGCAGGATACGGAACTGAAGTGGCAGAGGGGAAAGAAGTAAGGGTTTATAACGGGAAACCACATATTTTAGAAACAGCATTAACGGCAGATTTTGCTATTGTTAAAGCCTGGAAGGGAGACACAGAGGGAAATCTTATTTATAAAGCAACTGCCAGAAACTTTAATCCTATGATGGCTATGGCAGGAAAAATTACAATTGCTGAAGTGGAGGAATTAGTTCCAGCCGGAGAATTACACCCCAATGAAATTCATACTCCGGGAATTTTTGTACAGCGAATTTTTAAAGGTAAAAAATTTGAAAAGCGAATAGAACAGCGAACGGTTAGAAATAGATAGACTCAGTTTTACTGATTTAAAATGAACTTATAACCAATTCCCTTAATTGTTTTTATATACTGATCCCCTATCTTTTCTCTTAATTTGCGTATGTGAACATCAATTGTTCTATCTCCAACAATGATATCTGTACCCCATACCTTTTCTAAGATTATATCTCTTTTAAAAACATAGTCTGGTTTACTTGCTAATAATGCCAAAAGTTCAAATTCTTTTCGTGGTAGTTGAATTTCCTTACCGTCTTTTTCAATTACATATTTTTCACGATTAATCTCAAAACCTTTGGTGGGTTCTTCAATGACTACTTGCTCCTCCTTTCTACGAAGCAACGCGTGAACTCTACTCATGAGAACCTTTGGTTTAATGGGTTTAGTTACGTAGTCATCTGCCCCGGCATCCAATCCAGCAATTTGACTATAATCCTCCGATCTTGCCGTTAATAAACAAATTAAAATTGAACGATTGTCAGGATTTGATTTTAGCGCTTCGCATACCTCAATTCCATCCATTCCTGGCATCATAACGTCTAATAAAATCAAATCTGGTTTTTTCTGATTTACTTGATACAAAGCCTCATCCCCACGTGAGGCCTCAATTACTTCAAATCCCTCTTTCTTAAGATTATAAGATAATATCTGTCTTATATCTTCTTCATCATCTACAACTAAAATTACAGGCATTTTTTTTATAAAATTACGGAAGAAACTTCTTGGGGCACTATACTTTATTAAATATTTAATGTTTTCTTAAAGTAGAAATAACTTTCGTGTTTTTATTAGTGATTGTCAGACATTTGAAAATTGTCAGATTTTTATTTTATCTTTAGTTGGTGTCTTTAGTTGCAAATTAATAAAAAATGCTTATTTTTGTTGAGTAGTAGTAGGTTAGGTTGATTGTTAAGAGCTCTTTTCGATAGGAAAGAGCTCTTGATTTATTCAGTAAATTTGATTTACTTCGCAACTCATTCTTTTTCTATGAAACCATCCATTTTACTTGTTGAAGATGATTACAATTTGGGATTTATTATAAGTGATGAACTCCAATCTCAAGGCTATGACATTAAATTATGTCTTGATGGTATAGAGGCCATTCAAGAATTTCACGTTAAAACCTATCATTTATGTATTCTTGATGTGATGATGCCTCGTAAAGATGGATTCACTTTAGCCAAAGAAATTCGAGCAACGCATCCAGACGTACCAATTCTTTTCTTGACTGCCAAATCAATGATCGAAGATCGTGTAGAAGGGTTCAAGGTTGGTGGAGACGACTATCTTACGAAACCTTTCAGTTCAGAAGAATTGCAATTGAGAATAAGGGCATTATTAAAACGAGTTAACATCAAAGTTGATGAAGAAGAGGATAAAGTGGTTAAAATTGGTAAATACACATTTGATTCCGAGAACTTTTTGCTTACCGCAGAAAATTTTCAAAAAACGTTAACGAAAAAAGAAGCTCAAATACTTAAAATTCTTGTTAAGTATAAAAATCAAGTTACTCCTCGTGATATTATTCTAAATGCTGTTTGGGGTCAAGACGATTATTTCGTAGGCAGAAGTATGGATGTTTTTATTACCAAAATACGAAAATATTTAAAAGAAGATCCCACCTTACATATTAGTAATGTTCATGGTATTGGATTCAAATTTGAGGAAAAATCCTAGCTAATGGCGATTATTTTACACCTCGAAACAGCAACAAAAACATGTTCAGTCGCCTTATCAATTGATTCAAAACGAATTGATGTACATGAAATTCATAGTGATCAATTTATTCATGGAGAAAAACTAACACTATTTATTGAAGAAATCCTGACTAAAAACTCAATTTCAATTAATCATCTTTCTGCTGTTTCAATTTCTTCAGGCCCTGGGTCTTACACCGGTTTGCGAATTGGTGTGGCTACGGCTAAAGGTCTTTGTTATGCTAAAAACATTCCACTTATTGCTGTTGATACCTTACACGCTTTTGAAAATTGTGCTAGAAAATCATATCCGAATCAAACTATTTGTGTGATGCTTGATGCCAGGCGTATGGAAGTTTACTCAAGTATATTTGATACAAATAGTGTTCAAATAAAATCATTATCGGCGGATATTTTAGACGAAAACTCCTATCAAGAATTTGAACCATTTGTTTGTATAGGTGATGGCGGGACAAAAATTATTGAACTTTGGAAGGATAGAAATATTCTAATTGATGAAAGCCTACATATATCTGCAAGTGGTCAGATAGATCTTGCTTATGGAAAATTCTTAGCGAAAGATTATGTTGATCTTGCCTATTTTGAGCCAAACTACCTCAAAGAATTTTATTCAGGAAAATAGGTCAACTAGTTACTGATTATTTTAACCTCAACTCGTCTATTTGCAATCTCTTCAGTACTGTTTTTCTCAGGAATTGAGTAAAGTGGTTGTGAAACACCAAAACCCATGTAAGAAATTCGCTCTGCAGCAATTCCATTATTCAATAAATACTCATAAACTCGGTAGGCTCTTGCGGTTGATAAATCAGCGAAATCAGCTGATGCGCAACAGATATGTCCCTGAATCTGAATAACTAATTTTTGGTTGGATTTCATTACTTTCAATAATTCTTCAAGAGTTGGAACGGCTTCAGGCAACAAAATATCCAAGCCAGGTTGAAAATTCAATGCTTTTAACTTTACCTTATCTCCTACTTTAGCTTTTACAATTTGATCTCCCATACTTTTTTCAACTTTTGGCAGATTTTCTTTTTTGGAATCTAAATTTCCGTTAGAATTTCCATTGAAATAAATAACCACTTTGCGATTTTCTGCATGAACAGATGAAAATAATTTGTCCTCTCCTATGGCGAAAAGTTGTGTGACTGAACTTGATTGAATCCCTAAATGTTTTAATGTTGAATTAATTCTTTTTAGAGCCAACCTTTTGTTATAATCATTGTCTCCTCGGGAATCTGTATAGCCATAAATAGCTGAAATTGATTTTCCTGCTACTAGCTTTAATTTTTCCTTTGAATTGCTCGTTAATCTGTAGCTATCAAAATCAAAAAATAAGCTCAAGCTGTCCTGTGCATTTACTAAAATTCCTAGCATGAGGAAAAGGGAAGTTAATTGGTGTTTCATAATATATGTGAACTTCAAGCTAGCAATAAAGTTACATATGATAAATAGTTTATTTCATTATTTAACCCAATTTACTTTATACATGTATAAACGAATGCTGGAGGAATATTTAATGCCGTAAAACCTATTTTAACCTCCTTAAACATGGTCTTCAATACATTTTTTGACTGAAGGGAATACTGAAATTGAATGAATTTTCCATCTTGAACAAGTGTTTCATAAACCTTTGAAAGAATTGAAGAACGTAAGCTTTCATCAAAGTTTGCAAATGGAAGCGATGAAATAATTATGTCTGCACTTTCAAAACCATACTCCTTAAGGTAATTTAAAATTTGATCCGCTGAGTCATGAATTACAATAACATTTGGTTGGTTAAACTCATCTTTTAGTTGAAGATAGAATTCTTCATTGAGTTCAAATACTAAGAAAAAAACATCTTCTGGTAGTTTTTTTACTATTTCCCTTGTAAAAACTCCTGTTCCGGGACCTAATTCAACGATAACTTTTATTTTGGAGTAATCAATGTTTTCAAGCATTTTTGAAGCTAGAAAACGTGAGCTTGGAGTCAAAGAACCAACCGTTTTATTCTCTCGAATAAATTCTTTTAGAAAAGATTTTTTTGACATGAATTATTGATCAACGTAGGTGAATTTGTCTTTATATAAAACCCCATGTGCTTTTCCAGTAAATTGTTTTCCCAAAAAAGGAGAGTTTATAGATTTTGATAAATTGATTTCTTTGGTGTAATTCCAAGAACTTGTTGTGTCAAAAAGAGTAGCATCTGCTAGTGAATCGACTTCAATAGGCGAAAGTTCAAGGCCAAATACATTACGAGCTTTTATTGACAATGCATTAATAAATTGCTGGATAGTATCTCCAAAAGATGAGTTAAGCGCAGCAAAAAGCGTTTGAAGCGATATAGTTCCAAAACCAGCATGATCAAACTCTAGGTCTTTCTCTTCAATATCTAGAGGTCGGTGATCGGAGACTACAGTATCAATAACTCCTGATAATACTCCTTCTATCAAGGCCAAACGATCATTTTCGGCACGAAGCACAGGCAACACCTTGAAGTTTGTGTCAAAATCTAACATTTCTGACTCGTTAAAAAGCAAATTCATAACATGCACATCCGCTGTAACATCTAATCCGTTAGCTTTGGCTTTTTTTACGATCTCAACCCCTTCGGCAGTTGAAAGACCCGAAATATGTAATCTACCAACAGTATATTCTAATAAGCGAATATTTCGTTCTAATTGTATAATTTCTGAAATAGACGGATCTGCTTTCAATCCTGTTTTTGTACTGGCAATTCCTTCGTTCACTATGCCATTTGATGCAAGTGATTCATCACGAGAAAAAGCAATGATTTTCCCTCCAAAATTCTTTGTGTACAACAAGGCGCGGTATAAAATCCCTCCATTCAATGATTTTTGATCATCGGAGAAAACTTTGGCGCCTGCTTGAAACATGTCATACATTTCAGCAAGGTTTTGTCCCTCTCTATTCTCGGTAACACAACCAATTGGGTGAAGTTGTGTGGTATGAATTTCTGAATTTTTTAAAAGATAATCAATTTGAGATTTGCCATCTACAGCCGGATGTGTGTTTGGCGTAACAAAAACATGTGTAAACCCTCCTGCAGCAGCGGCATTCAATCCCGACTCAATCGTTTCTTTCTGTTCAAGCCCTGGATCACAAAAATCTGCTTTTAAATCAACCCAGCCTTGTGAAATTTGTAATCCGTTGATATCAATAATTTGTGCTTCTGTATCGGAAATAGAGTCTTCAATTTTTTTATAAATTCCATTTTCAATAAGAATATCCTTCGTTTTTCCAAAGTGGGAAGAAGAAGCATCTGAAACTAGTACGGATTTTAAAAGAATTTTCATTCAGTTTTTAATTTTTACAATATTACTTCCAAAATTTTAAAACAGCCCACTCTGATAAGAGAAAAAGTAGAGCAATTATCAACATCCAACGCCAATATTCTACGGGTTTGTCTAACTCGATTTTTGCCAAGCTTTGTCCTTCATTTATTTTCTTAAACGATACCTGCTTTATTCCTTTATCCTTTAATCCATCAACAATTTCTTTTTCAGAGGCGTAAAAAACCTCAGACTCGTCACGCGAATAATTTAAAGAAACTGTTCCTATCTTATCCTCATCCACAATATCAAATGTTCCTGACTTGAGCATTTCAACTGCTTCACTTCCGCGCAAAATAAAATACGTCATCATTCCTGATTGTTCTGTTTTTGGAATAAAATCAATCTCTTTATTTTTCAAATGAACAGGAGATTCACTCTTCGTTTTTTTGTTCAATGGAAAACTTGATTCCTTACCAATTGTTAAATAAATTGGTGTTTTACGCTGGCTCATTTCCGCCATTCGTAATAATAGAGATGGGAATAAGGCATCTGATGTAAATGTACTAAATGAACCAGCCAACGAACTTGTGAATAGAAAAATTGAACTTCCCGTGCTTGAACGCATAAAAAGAGGAAGTCCATTTTGTAGGTTAATCAAATCAAATGAACGAGCCGAAGAACTGCGCTGGGTTTGATACAATTGAGAAACAGCCGGCAAAGTGATATTCGTACTTTTCTTTTCAAACATTCCACTAAAAAATGGATCGTCAAAAGCAAGTGTTTTGATCTTTGTTCCTGTCGAGACCGTTGCGCCAAACAAAGGTAATTGAACTTGATTTAGAAATGAATTCCAAGAGTCTTTATCGATTGAGGCGCCAGGAAATAGCCCAAGCGCACCTCCCCCCTGAACAAATTCTTGAAGCATAGAACCGTGTCCGGAAGAAATCTCATTTACACCATTTAACACAACCAAATCTGTTTGATTTAATTGATCTTTTGAAAAAGAACCCAATTCAACCACATTCAATTTATAATATTTTTCAAGGCTGTAAACCTTACTCATGGCATCCGTTGCATCAGGTCCATTTATAACTAGAACATTAGTATGATCATCTAAAAAATAGGAAAAATGAAAATCATCGTCCCAAAATAATTGCTTGTCGTTTACCGCTATTTTACCCACTTTATATCCGGGAGCATTGTCCGTGAAATTTAGTGTAGTTGTGGTTTTTTTATTTGCCGGAAGGTCGATAACAAAATCTCGTTTAATTGAATTTATGGAGCAAGAAACATCAATGTTATTTAAAACAACATCTCCGTGATTCACCAAGCGAATATTCAGCTCAGTATTTTCTCCCAATTTCCGAACAGGGGAACTAAACCACACCGAATCAATCGTGATATTTGATGCTTGTTGAGGTTTCAATTGAATAGGATAATAATAACCTAAATCATCTTTTGTTAATTGATCAAAGCGTGTTTGATTTTTCTGAAAATCCGAGAATAAAACAAATTGTTTCGCTCCTAATTTCTTTTGACGAGTCTCCTCATTTTTAACGATGTTCTTTTCCCATTCTATTATTTCATCAATAGATTTTCGCATGGAAGTTGGCTTAATTTTATCTAACATTTCCAAGGCTTCCACTTTTGAAATCAATCTACTTTCAATGCCATTCATCAAATTTGTGTGCAAGAGCACTCTGGTTTCAAGCGGAACCTCATTAAGCATTTTTCGCGCTTTCTCGCGAGCCTCAGACAATAACTCACCCTCCGTTCCTTTAGCAGACATCGAAAAGGAATTGTCTATATATATGGATAAAAAAGGATTTCCTATTTCATTCAACGATTCATCAACAGGCTTATACGGCTGGGCAAAAGCAAGGACTAGAAAAACAATTGCAAGCATTCTTAAGGCAAGAATAATCCAATGTTTTAACTTGCGTACTGACTTCTGCTGTTGATCAAGGTATTGAAGAAATTTTAATGAGGAAAAATAAAGTGTTTTGTACCTACGAAAATGAAATAAATGAATGATTATCGGGATGGAAAGTGCGGTTAAACCCCATAAAAACTCCGGATAAACAAATTTCATAGGTCAAAGGTACAAAAAATGCATGCAGAAATAATAGCTATTGAAAGCGGTATTGAAAATCGAAATAAGCTTACTTTTGCACAAAATAAACCCCCTTTAGATGAGTATAAAAAACAATAAATCATTAATTTTCAGTTATTTATATTTGACTTTATTGGCGTTTATGGCTGCTATTATTTACTTGATATACAGAGATTCTTCAATTTTGTTGAATCACCTTTTTTTACCTTTTAGAATTGAAACCACTCTAGAAAAACAGCTCATTCAAGATTTACTTCCTTTGCCAAATTGGATTATTTATTCATTGCCCGGAGGAATTTGGGTTTATGTAACCACGATTATTGCAATAAAAAATGAGCACATTGAATACAAATTTACAGGGGTAATCATTCTTGTTCCTTCAATTTATGCGGTTGTTTTGGAGTTTTTACAGTTTTTTCATTTTACGGATGGAACTTTTGATTGGGTTGATTTACTAATCATTTTTGTAGCTGCTTTTGCTGCCAAGGGTTCTTATAAACTTGAACTTTCGCTAAAAAACTACCCGAATTTTCATAATCTTGCTCTGCTTTCTGCTTTTTTGGTACTGTTTCTTAGTGATGTGTATCGCATGTACTGAATATTCTAAAGGGGATTCTCTAATACAATCGAAAAAATGCTGAATCTGCAGTGAAAAAAGTCTTATTCAAAATTTGTTAGATTTTAAATAATCTGTATCTTTGCAGCCCTTTGAGTGATATTTATTTCGTTTTAAAGGAAAAAGTAGAATTTACAGAAGTCTAACGTGGCTTCGAAATGAATTTGATATACTTGCGGATGTGGTGAAATTGGTAGACACGCTAGACTTAGGATCTAGTGCCGAGAGGTGTGCGGGTTCGAGTCCCTCCATCCGCACTAAATGGTCTCTTTCGAGGCCATTTTTTGTTTAAACACTTAATGAAGAAAAATGAACGTTATTCGCGAGGATTTAAATGCATTGAATGCACGATTAAAAGTTAAAGTATCTCCAGAAGATTATCAACCTAAAGTTTCCGAAACATTATCGAAATATAGAAAAACTGCAAAAATTCCAGGTTTTCGTCCAGGACACGCTCCGATGGGAATGATCCAAAAACAGTATGGAAAATCGGTGCTTTTTGATGAGGTTTCTAAAATGGTAACGGATGCCATCAACAACTATATTTCCGATGAAAAATTAAATCTGTTAGGCAATCCCATTCCTGTAGAGGAAAATGGCTTTAGCGGAGATTTTTCCAATCCAACTGATTTTGAATTTGTTTACGAAATTGGATTCCCTCCTGCAATTGATGTAGCAATCAGCAAAAAAGATTCCTTTGATTTTGAAAAAGTAGATGTAAACCAAGAATTAATTAATAAACAAGCTGAAGACATTCGCAGACGATACGGAAAGTTAGTGAGTTCTGAGGAAGTAAAAGAAAAAGACCTCATTTTGGGTCGATTTGTTGAATTAAACGAAGATAAATCTGTTAAAGAAGGTGGAATTGACCATACTTCATCCATTTCTTTGGAATTTTTAGATTCTGATGATGCCCGCAACCTATTTGTTGGGAAAAAAGTGGGGGATTCTATTGAAGTAAATCCAGATGACGTTTCAAAAGGGCCTAAAGACAAAGCAGCCATGTTGGGCGTTAAAGAAGATGAGTTGCCAACTATCGGTTCGTTATTTTCTTATACCATCAACGAAATTAAAGCAATGGAATTGGCAGAGTTGAATAGCGATTTATTCTTGAAATTGTATCCTGATGCAACGGTTACCAATGAAGAAGAATTTCTAGCTCGCATCAAGTCGGATTTGGAAAAAATGTTTGAACAAGATTCGGATAAAAAACTATACAGAACAATTTATGACACATTAATGGAAAAAGTAACTGCAGATTTTCCAGATGATTTCTTAAAAAGATGGATTAAACAAGTGAATGACAAACCAGTCACTGACGAACAAATTGAAGCTGAGTACGAAAGTTACAGGAATATGCTAAAGTGGCAAATAATCGAAAAAACTTTGTTCGATAAACACAATCTAGTAATTGATCAAATGGAGTTAGTTAATTTCACTAAGCAATTGTTGCGAACAAACTACGCCAACTACGGAATTTTTGAAGTAGACGAAGAGGAAGTAACCCAAAGTGCATTAAAGTTTCTTCAAGATAAAAAACAAACAGATGCTATAATTAGTCG
>Ga0169931_10011168_pt1 | contig 12704 bp, 10 predicted proteins | sample Kivu_15m_20L_FD_129675 | JGI IMG/M metagenome (GOLD analysis project Ga0169931, IMG submission 129675) | Freshwater microbial communities from Lake Kivu, Western Province, Rwanda to study Microbial Dark Matter (Phase II) - Kivu_15m_20L... | ecosystem: Environmental > Aquatic > Freshwater > Lake...
CAAGACCGAAATTACTGCGCTCTCTCCCACGGCTTCACGCATCGCCTACAACCTGGTCACCCGCAGCGCGCACCCCATTTCGTCCTGTATCGCGAGTGCCCTGTCAGAGCGCTCGGCGGTGTTCGAGGTTGAATTCGTCGCACGAGAGTTCCCGGGACAAGGCATGGAAGCGGTGGTCGACGGGGACGTGTGGCGTATCGGCCGAGGTTCCTGGGCAGCTCCCGAGCAGGTAGCCTCCTCCGAGACGGTGCTCTCGCGCAACGCCAGGGTTGAATTCGAGTTCTCGATTCAGGAATCGGCTCGTCCCGGGACGGCTGCAGAGATCGAGCGGCTCGGGACGGCCGGATACCAGCTGGCCGTTCTCTCCGGTGATACGAAAGAGCGGGTACGACGGTTTGCCGATCGGATGGGCCTTTTGCCTGACAGCGCGCTTGGGGGACTGTCGCCGGCTGACAAGGCGGCGCAGGTGGCGTCCTGCCGAAGTGGTGAGAGCCTCTTCCTCGGCGACGGTGTCAATGATTCGCTCGCCTTTGATGAGGCCGCGGTGGCTGGAACGGTCGCCATCGATCGCCCCGCGCTTCCCGCCAAGGCACACTTCTTTTTGCTGGGTGAAGGCCTTGCGCCCCTGCGAGCGGCATTGACCGAGGCGCGGCGTCTGGCGCTTGTCAGCCGAAGGGTGCTCTTTATCTCGACGAGCTACAACGTGCTCGCCATCGCCGTGAGCCTGGCCGGTTGGATGTCCCCGCTCAAGGCCGCGCTCAGCATGCCGCTCTCGTCGGTTGGCATCCTGGCGTTGACGTTGTGGCAATTGCGCCAACGAAAGACGCAGACCGCCTTGCCGGCGCTGCAAACCGTGGAGGCGCTGCCATGACCATCCTTGGCCTTCCGATCTTTGTGAGTCTCATTCTGGTTGCCGGTGCGGTTGTTCTGTTCGTGCACGGTATCCGGCAACGCGATCACGAGCACGCCGACCGACTGTCGTTGTCACCCCTCGATGACGACCTGAATCCCTCAGATTTTGTGGAAGCAACATCGCCCACTTCAAGGAATGGAAATGCAAACGAAGAAGATTGAATACGACGATCATGTCGTCCGCCAGTTCATCGCGGCGTCTGTGATATTCGGCATCGTCGGGATGCTGGTTGGAGTGTTGGCCGCTTCCCAGATGGCCTGGTGGCAGCTGAACTTTTCGATCCCGTACACGACATTCTCGCGCATTCGACCGTTGCATACGAACGCGGTGATCTTCGCCTTCGTCGGCAACATGATGTTTGCGGGTGTCTATTATTCGACGCAGCGTCTACTCAAGGCGCGAATGGTCTCAGACCTATTGTCGAAGATTCATTTCTGGGGCTGGCAGCTCATTATCGTTGCCGCTGCGGTGACCCTGCCACTTGGCATCACGACCTCGAAGGAGTACGCCGAGCTGGAGTGGCCCATCGACGTGGCCATCGCCTTGGTATGGGTCGTCTTCGGCATCAACTTCTTCTGGACGCTCGCGCGACGCAACGAGAAGCACCTGTATGTCGCGATTTGGTTTTATATCTCGACGGTTGTGACGATCGCGGTGTTGCATATCGTCAACAGCCTCGCGATCCCGCTGTCATTCCTGAAGAGCTATTCCATCTATGCCGGTGTGCAAGATGCGTTGGTGCAATGGTGGTACGGCCACAACGCAGTGGCCTTCTTCCTCACAACGCCAATCCTCGGCATCATGTACTACTTTTTGCCCAAGGCGGCAGGGCGCCCGGTCTATTCCTACCGGCTGTCGGTGGTGCACTTCTGGGCGCTGGTCTTCATCTATATCTGGGCGGGCCCGCACCACCTGCTCAACACGGCCTTGCCTGACTGGGCGCAGTCTCTCGGCATGGTCTTCTCGGTCATGTTGTGGGCACCGTCCTGGGGCGGTATGCTCAACGGTTTGCTGACCCTCCGTGGCGCATGGGACAAGGTCCGCCAGGATCCGGTTCTCAAGTTCTTCGCCGCCGGTGTGACGTTCTACGGCATGGCGACCTTCGAGGGACCGTTGCTCTCGATCAAGTCGGTCTCCGCGCTGGCGCACTACACCGACTGGATCATCGGACACGTTCACTCGGGTGCGCTCGGCTGGAACGGCTTCATGGCCGCGGGCATGTTCTACTGGTTGGTGCCACGCCTCTACGGCACCAAGCTGTACTCGAACCGCTCGGCCGAAATCCATTTCTGGCTCGGCACCATCGGCATCGTCCTGTACGTGATTGCGATGTGGGTCTCGGCGGGCACGCAGGGACTGATGTGGAAGGCGACCAATCCAGACGGGACGCTGGTTTATCCGAGCTTCGTCGAGACGTTGATCGCGATTCGTCCGATGTACATCGTGCGCGCCCTGGGTGGTGCGATGTACCTCGTCGGCATGATCATGATGGCCTGGAACCTGTGGAAGACCGCGCGTTCAGGCGCAGCCGTCAACGGCACGACAGAGGTGGTCGAGAAGAGCCCGGAGCCCGCCGGACCCGACGAGAGCGCCTGGGCGGTGTTGGCAGGACGACCACTCTGGTTCTCGCTCATCGGCATCACCTTTGTTGTCCTGGTGGCCTTTGCGCCACCCATGCGAGCCGTGGTTTTGATGGGCGCCGTGTTGTTGTTGGGAGAGGTTGCGTGGATCCTGGCACGTCGAGACAAGGAAAAAAACAAACCGTCGTGGTTCGGGATCATCGAGAAGAAGCCACTGGCATTCACGATGTTGACGCTGGTCGCGGTTCTCATCGGTGGCGTGGCCGAGCTCTTGCCGACCTTGCTCATCAAGGAATCCGTACCACACAGTGGGCCGGCGCAGAAGCCGTACACGGCCCTCGAACTTCAAGGGCGTGACCTTTATCTGCGCGAGGGGTGTTACACCTGTCACTCGCAGATGGTGCGTCCCTTCGTCGCGGAGGCTGCGCGCTTTGGCAATCCTTCCCGCGCCGAGGAGTTCATCTACGATCACCCTTTCCAGTGGGGCAGCAAGCGAACCGGGCCGGATCTACATCGCCTGGGCGGCCGCTATCCGAACCTCTGGCACTACACGCACATGATGGATCCGCGCTCGACCAGCCAGGGATCCAACATGCCTGCTTACCCATGGCTCGAAGAACGTCGAATCCCCGCGAGCGAGGCAAGTCGAAAGCTGTCTGTGATGCGGAAGATCGGCGTTCCTTACACGGATGCCCAGATCGCCTCGGCTGAAACCGATCAACGGGCGCAGGCAGACCTCGTGGTCAAGGATCTGAAGGGACAGGGCGTCGATGTGGCCTGGGATTCCGAGATCGTCGCGCTCATCGGATACCTGCAACGCCTTGGTCGCGATGTCGGCGTGGCGCCCGAGCCGGAACCTGCGCCCGCGGCCGAACCCGCAACCGAAGCACCGGCTGAACCTGCGGGCGAGCCGGCACCAGCCGAGGCTGCACCCACGACGGAGGTCAAGTAGTCATGTGGAAAACGTTCTATCAGGGCATGGACTATACGGAACTGCCGCTCTTCGCGATGTTGCTGTTCATTGGCGTGTTCGTGGCCGTCATTCTTCGTGTGACGGTTGCGCGACGCGCGTCTGACTTCGACCCGCTTGCGGCCATGCCACTGCAACCCGACGCCAATGAGGGAGAATCACGATGAGCGAGAACAACGCCTACCGAGCCGGCGTCGTCCACGTCAATGACGACATCGAAGAAGAGGACAATCATCTGCCGAACTGGTGGCTTGCAACCCTGTTCGGAACCATTGTATTCGGCTTCGTCTACTGGTTCGTATTTGAGACCACAGGCGTTGCGCCCAATCCCGGCGAGGTTTATGCCGTGGAGTCGCTCGCCATCATGAAGGCGAGGGCCGCGCAGTCGCCGCTTTCGGACGAATCGCTCGCTGTGCTCGCCCAAGACCAGGCGCTCGTCAACGCAGGCAAGACGACCTACGCGCAGATGTGCGCCCCGTGTCATGCCCCGAACGGTCAGGGACAGGTCGGTCCCAATCTGACAGACAAGTTCTGGCTGCACGGCGCGCGTCCGATGGAAATTCACAAATCCATCGACGAGGGCTTCGCGACCAAGGGGATGCCCGCGTGGGGTGCGATGTTGGGCGCGGGTCGCGTGCGCGAGCTGACCGTATTCGTGTTGTCTCTCAAGGGCAAGAACCTTCCGGGCAAGGAGCCGCAGGGGATTCCGATTGAGTAACGCGTGACGATACACCCCTCAACATTGACTGCGATTCGGCCGGACGGAAAGCGTCCGGCGATCCATCCACTGGATGTGCGTGGGCGTTTCATCACGGCGCGCCGGATCGTGTTTGCGATACTGATCGCGATCTACGTCGCAGCGCCGCTCGTTCACATCGGTGGACATCCGGCCATCCACCTCGACGTGGGCGCGCGGAAGTTTTTCCTGCTGGGAAAATCTTTTAACGCCCAGGACGTCTGGATCCTGCTCTTTCTCCTCACCGGTGCGCTGTTCACACTGTTGTTCGTGACCGCCTGGCGAGGCCGGGTCTGGTGCGGGTGGGCCTGTCCACAGACGGTTTTTCTTGAGGCCATCTATCGCCCCATCGAGCGTCTCTTCGAGGGCCCGCGCTCACGTCGCCTGAAACTGCCGCAGATGCCATGGACGCTGACGCGCGTCTTGCGAACGGGCGGAAAACACCTGAGCTACTTCATCGTTTCGGTGTTGTTGTCGCACGTTGCGCTGGCGCTGTTCCTGCCGTTCTCGGAGCTGGCCTTGATGATCGGTCAGGGTCCTGTTGCGCACCCGGTCCCCTTCATGTGGGCGGCCGGCGTGACGGCCGTGCTCTATTTCAACTTTGCCTGGTTTCGCGAGCAGTTCTGCGTGGTGCTGTGTCCCTACGGCCGATTGCAGTCGCTCTTGCACGATCCGCATTCGATTGTGATCGGCTACGATCAAAGCCGGGGCGAGCCTCGGGGTCCGTTGCGCAAGGAGGCGAATCCAGACGATGCCCCGCGTGGCGACTGTATTGATTGCAAGAAGTGCGTTCATGTTTGCCCCACCGCCATCGACATTCGTGTCGGCTTTCAGATGGAATGTCTTGCCTGCGCGCAGTGCATCGATGTCTGCGACGAGGTGATGGACAAGATTGAGAAGCCGCGTGGGCTGATTCGCTATGCCTCGCTGGAACAATTCGCAGGACGAAAGACCCGCGTGTTGCGACCGCGGCTGTACCTCTATGCCGTGTTGGTGGTGATCGCGCTTGGCGGCCTGTCATTCGGTCTTGGCGGTCGGGTGCTGTTTGAAGCCAACGTCTATCGCCCACCGGGGGTGCCGTGGGTCATTGAAGGCGATGAGATTCGCAACCAGGTGCAGCTGCATCTGGTGAACAAGTCGACGACGCCGAGGACCTATTCGATCCGGGTCGAAACCCCCGAGGGCATGAAAGCCCGCTTCGAGGCGGAGAGTCTGCAGCTCAAGTCCCTGGAGGATTCTTACCTGCCGCTCATCTTGATCAGCAACCGGGCGACCCTTCCGCTGGATCCGACGGTGCAGGTCTACATCCGCGACACCTCGACGGGCGAGGAACGGATGCGTGAGGTGGGGTTCGTCGCGCCGGGGCTCAAGAGGCGCTAGAAACGCCTTGGCCTGGCCCGGCTCTGGTATATTTCCCAATACTGGGAAGATGAGAGGCCGCGTTTCATGGTTGGCGTTTGCCGTCGCGCTTGTGGCAGTTGCAGACGTCCGTGCAGCTGAGCCGCGCTTGATTCGCGAAGTGGTCCGGTTTCAACCGCAACCGACCCTTTACACGATCGCCGTCGACGCCAGAGGCTTTGTCTTTGCGGGCGGCCCCACCGGTCTTGTTCGTGCCTCGAATCAGGGGTTCTCGGTGGCCTGGAAGGGTCCCAAGGTTGTCCATTCGGCTGCAACGGCTGATGGCGCGATCTGGGCGGCTCTTGGTGACGGGGTCCGCGAAAAGTACAGGCGCGGATTCGAGACACAATACGACGGCCAATCTGGATTTATTCGTTTTTTCGAGGGCAAGGTGCAGACGTATGGCCCAGCCGAGGGCGTTGTCGGTGCGGTCTGGTCAATGGCGTCGAGCAAGAACGGTCCGCTGATAGGAACGCGCGATGGCGTTCTTTCACTTGTGGGTACGCGGTTTCAACTCCGGGCCGAGCCCGAGCTTTTTCAAGGTGGAATTCCTCTGTGTCTCGCCGAGGAGGACTCGGGGGCCCTCTGGGTCGGCACCGACAAGGGTCTGTTTCGAATCGTGGATAAGCGTGTGACGCCGGTCCTACAGACGGGACCGGTCTGGTCCTTGTTAAAGGAAAATGAGCATGTGATGTGGGTCGGCAGCGAAGAGGGACTTCATCGCGTGCAGACCGACGGCGAGGTTGCAAGGGTGGTCTCGACCGATACCGTCGCACAGGGAATGCCCTCGAACAGCATTTGGGCTCTGGCGCGCGACGCCGGAGGTCGGCTGTGGCTGGGCAGTCAGCGGGGCCTGTCGGTGAAGCTTGCGGATGGTTATCAGACGTTTGGCCTGGCAGACGGATTGCTCGACGAACGCATTTTGTCGATGGCGGTCGATCGCGAAGACAACCTTTGGGCGGGAACCCGGACGGGCGGCGTCGTGATGTTGCGTGAGCCTTTGGCGCGTTTTGTCGGGCCCCCCGAGGGGCTCCCCGGATCGTATTCGCGAGCGATTCACGCTTTTCCTGGCGGTGTGACCTGGATGACCGCATCGGGTGGAATAATCCGTATCACGAATTCAAGAAGAGACGTGTATTCGGTTGGCGCTCAGTTGCCCGACGTTGTTCCGGCATCGCTTGTGGCAACACCCTCTTCTGACCTTTGGATCACGACCGAGTCACGGGGGCTGTTGTTTGTTGGGCAGGCGGGCCGCCCTGAAACTGCCCCGACTTTCGTTCGACTGACGACCGAGCAGGGCTTGCCGGACGACGCCATCGCGATGGCCCTTGCGCCGGCCGACAATGAGCTCTGGGTCGGATGGGGCAACGGAAACGTGGATCAGCTTGGGGTGCGTCGCGAAAAAGATGTCCCAGTTTCGGTCACGGTACAAAAGAGCCATTCCGAAAGCACGGGCGTTTGTCGCGGGACCATCGTAGCGATGCTGCGCGATCGGGCGGGCACGCTTTGGGGAGCGACCGATGGAGCGGGACTGACCCGTATCGACTCGCAGGGTGCGCGTTGCCTCACGGTCAAGGACGGGCTCCCCACGAATCAACTCACCTCTTTGGTCGAGGACAGCGATGGTGCGCTGTGGATTGGGACGCGCTTTGATACGGGACTGGTTCGCTGGCAGAACGAAAAGATGGTCACCTTCTCCGCGAACGACAACGCCATCCCTTGTGATTCCATCCATCAACTCGCGATCGATCCGCAAGGCGATATTTGGCTCGGCTGTGTCGGCGGTATTGGTCGTGTTCGTCGCTCCGATCTCAATCAGCGTGTGACAAATCCCAAGCATCCGGTCGAGACCGTTTGGCTTCATGCCCACGACGGCCTGCGCAGCGAAGAGTCCATCCACCCCTGGAAACCAGGATTGGTTGCGCTCGCCGATCGCAGCGTTTGGTTCTCCACCTTGCTTGGCGCCACGCAGTTGCAGGATCTGGACAATTTGAAACGAAAACTGCCGCCACTGCCTGAGATCAGCTTGTTGACCGTCAATGGCCAGATGATGCCGGCTTCCGCACAAGGTGCCGCCAAGATCGTCGCCGCGGCAGGGTCTGGCCAGATTCGGATTGAGCTGCAGGCGCCGACCTATCGATCGCCCACGCGCTTGACCTCTCGCCATCGTCTTGTTGGTTATCAACCAGAATGGACAGAGGGTGAGCCGGGCCTGCCCGCGATCGTGTTCGACGGTGTTCCCCCTGGGCAACTCCTCTTTGAGGTGCAGCTGCGAGATGGCTTTGGCGGCGAGGGTCCACGCCTCTCCCTTCCGATTGAGCTTCTGCCTGGCTTTTGGCAACGGCGCCTCGTTTGGATGGGAATTGCCTGTTTGGGATTGTTGCTGGTGATGGGCGTCTTTCGTGTGCTACGCAATCAACGCCGTGCGCGTCGACTTGCCATCAAGGATGAGCGCGAGCGCATCGCAAGGGATCTGCACGACGGACTCGCGCAGGGGTTCACGGCCATTGGCTTGCACCTCGACGCCATGGGCCTCGCGCTGAGTCAGAGCAACACGACGGGAAACACGCTGCCGGACGCGCTTGAGGCCACCCGGAGTTTGGTCGAGCGCTGCCACGCGGATGCGCGGAATGCCGTCTGGAATCTTCGTGCCGAGATGGTAGAGGAGGGCTCGTTGCGGGAGCGCCTCGGGCGCAAACTGGCGGAGCTCGGCAGTGCGCTTCCGCGTGCGGGCGGCAAACGTCCCACCGTCAACCTCTCGGTCAAGGGCCCCGAAGCTGCGGCAGAAGCGCTGATCGAGCACGAGTTGATGCAGGTGATGGTCGAGGCAGTGACCAACGCCATTTCCCATGCCGAGGCGTCACGTATTCAGGTTCAGCTCAACACGGAGGGTGACGAGCTGCTGCTTTCGGTGGAAGATGATGGCGTGGGAATCTCGGATGCCGATCGCAACAAACCCGGCCATTTCGGCCTGATGGGCATGCACGAGCGCATGCGGCGCATCGGAGGGGAGCTCGAATTGAGCCGCGGGGCCTCGGGTGGTACCCGCGTGTTCGCTGCGTTTCCAAGGCAGGTGCAGTCGTGATTCGCGTGTTGGTCGCGGAAGACAGCGAGCTGACGAGGCTTGGCATCGTGACCATGTTGTCGACACAGGCCGATATCTCCGTCGTGGCACAGGCCGAAGATGGGGCGCAGGCAATCACGTTGTTCCGACAACACCGGCCGGACGTGGCCCTCATCGATCTGCGCATGCCCGTGATGGACGGTGTTCAAGTTGCGGCCGCGATTACGGCGGAGACGCCACCAGGACGGGTTCTCGTCTTGTCGAACTATGATGGCGACGAGAACATCTTTCAGGCGTTGAAGGCAGGCGCCGCGGGATACCTGACCAAGGGCGCGCGCGGCCCTCAGCTCATCGAGGCGTTGCGCGCGGTTGCCGCGGGCCAGCGCTTCTTGCCACCCGAGGTCGCCCAGCAACTTGCCGAGCGTGTGCTGACCCAACCTCTGGGGGCGCGTGAAACGCAGATCTTGAACCTGATCGCAGCCGGAAAAACGAATCCCGAGATCGCGGAAGCGCTCGGCATTTCGCGCAAGACCGTCGGTATGTTTGTCGGACGGTTGATGTTCAAGCTCGACGTGCACACGCGCACCGAGGCCGTGACCGTCGCGCTCAAGCGCGGCATTCTGAAGCCCGACCCGTAGCGGTCAGCCCACGACGAGGACGTTCGCGGAGCGTGCCCCGTGGGCACCGATCACCAGCGACTGCTCGATGTCGGCGGTCTTCGATGGACCGGCAACAAACACGCCGTAACCGGGACGTGGTGGCGTGATACGCGCATACGCCTCGTGCATGTTGTGAACCAGCGTTTCGGCCGAGACCACCAACACCACGTGTTGCGCAATGAACAGCGCGGTTCGCTGCGAGATGAAGCTGCTGTCAAACCACAGCGAGCCGTTCTCCGCCACGCCGAGCTTCGCCTCGGCCACCGTCACATCCAGCGGTTCAAGGGTGTGCGGATCCGTGATCAGTGCGGGATCCACGTTGCCCGCGAACAGCTCCGGCGCGAAGCTGCAAACCTGTTTGTTGCCGCCTTGCAGGACGGGCAGGGCTGCGATGGTGGCGATGGCGCTCTTGCGATCGGTCACCGGAATGACGTTGCCACCGACCGCCTTGCACATCGTCGCAAACTGCTCGGCCGGTTTCTCAAAGCGAAGCCACGCTGTATCCAGCGTTGGCAGCGGCGGGACTTCGAGGTTGCGCTTGCGCAAGTTCGCCAGGATCTCGTCGCGCGCGCTCATTGTTTGCCTCGCTTCTCCATCATTGCCCGGAAGCTCTCTGCAGGCAGTGGCGGCAATTCACGGGAGCGAACCCAGGGATTCATCCAGGCCGCCGGCCCCTTCATCAACAAGGCTCGTGGCAACCAGCGACCAAGTCGCTTGCCCCAGGTGCCGGCGAATCGGAACAGCCAGGGGCGTGCCATGACAAACGACGCAACCACCATCGACGCACGCTTGGTCCACGCGACGAAGCCCTTGCTCGCGAGGTCTTTGCGCCAGGTCAAGAGCTGATGATGCAGGTCAATCTTGACCGGGCAGACATCGGTGCATGAGCCGCACAGCGTGCAGGCAAAGGGTAACGAACGGTGGGCGGATGGATCGCTCGACGGCGAGAGAATCGAGCCGATGGGCCCGGGAACCGTACTGCCGTAGCTGTGGCCGCCGCTGCGCCGATAAACCGGGCAGGTGTTCATGCAGGCGCCGCAACGAATGCAGTTGAGCGAACGGCGATAGTCGTCGCTCGTGCGGATCTGGCTGCGGCCGTTGTCGACCATCACGATGTGCAGCTCGCCGCCCGCCTGCGGTCCGTGAAAATGTGAGGTGTAGGTCGTCACCGGCTGGCCCGTGGCCGAGCGGGCGAGCAGGCGCGTGAACACGCCGAGATCGGCCACGCGGGGAATGAGCTTCTCAATGCCCATGCAGGCGATATGCAGCTTCGGCAGCGAACAGCCGAGGTCGGCGTTGCCCTCGTTGGTACACACCACGACGCCGCCGCTCTCGGCGATGGCGAAGTTGACGCCGCTGATTCCGGCCTCGGCCTGCATGAACTTCTCGCGCAGGTGAAGGCGGGCCGCCTCTGTCAATTGTTGCGGATCGGCGAGGCCCTTTGGTGTGCCGATGTGCTCGGCAAACGTGTCACCCACGTCCTCCTTCTTGAGGTGGATCGCCGGCAATACGATGTGGCTCGGTGGTTCCTTGCGGAACTGCACGATGCGCTCACCCAGATCGGTGTCGGTGACCTCGATGCCGTGTTTTTCCAGGAAGGGATTGAGGTGGCATTCCTCCGTCAACATCGACTTGGATTTGACGATGCGCTTGACACCGTTTTTCTGCAGCAACTGCAACACGATGCGGTTGTGCTCTTCGGCGTTGCGTGCCCAGTGAACCGTGGCGCCTGCCGCGGTGGCGTTGGCCTCGAATTGCTCCAGGTACTCGGGCAGGCGGGCCACGGTATGGGCCTTGATGGCCGCCGCCGTCTCACGCAGGGTCTGCCACTCGGGAACCAGATCGATCGCACGATCGCGCTTGGTACGGACGAACCACAGGGCCTGATCGTGCCACTGCGCGCGGGTATGGTCCTTGATGAAGGCCGTCGCGCGCTGCGGGTGATCGTGACCCGTCGCAGCCGCCTCGCTCATCTCGGGCCTCCAGCGGCCACTGGTCGCCCCGCCAGGATCTGCGCGATGTGCATGATTCGGGTCGGCTTCTTCTGGCGCTTGATGAGTCCTTCCATGTGCATCAGGCAGGACATGTCACCGGCCGTGATGACTTCGGCTCCGGCACGCTCGTGATCGGCGATGCGATCACAGCCCATCATCGTTGAGACGGCCTCCTCGGCCACCGCAAACGTACCACCGAATCCGCAGCACTCGTCGGGCCGCGTGAGATCGACGAGGGTGATGTCCTGCAGACCGGACAGCAAATGGCGCGCCCGATCTTGCGTCGGAACACCGCGGCCCAGCTCCGATGAATGACCGAGGCGCAGCTCACGCAAACCGTGACAGCTTGAATGCAGGCCAACCCGGTGCGGGAAGCGAACCGGGATGCGCTCGACCTTCAACACGTCGGTCAGGTATTCGGTCAGCTCGAAGGTGTTCTTGCGGACGTGCTGGTAGGCGGCGTCGTCGGCGCTGAAAAAACTCTTGTAGTGATGGCGAACCATCGCGACGCAGCTGCCCGACGGGCACACGATGTGTTCGTAACCCGCAAAGAGCGACACCATGCGACGGGCCAGCGGTTCGGCCTGTCCGTCGCATCCGGTGTTGGCCATGGGTTGACCGCAGCAGGTCTGCTGTGACGGAAACTCGACCGAGAGGCCCTGCTTTTCCAGCACCTCGAGCGTCGCCATGGCGACGTCGGGGTACAGCTGATCGACGTAGCACGGCACGAAGAGGCCAATGCGACGGGCAGCCGTCATCGCAGTCCCAGCACGTCCCGCATGTCGTAAAGGCCTGGTGCACGTCCGGCTGCCCAGATGGCAGCGCGCACAGCGCCGCGCGCGAAGGTCTCGCGTGACGATGCTCGATGCGTGATCTCGATGCGCTCACCCTGGCCGAAGAAGAAGACCGTGTGATCGCCCACGACGTCGCCGCCGCGCAAGGTCTGAATGCCAAGCTCGCCCTCGGGTCGTGCGCCGATCTCGCCGTGACGGGCGTAGCATGCGATCTCGGACAGGGGCCTGTCGCGTCCCTGTGCCACCGCCTCGGCAAGGCGCAAGGCCGTACCCGATGGCGCATCTCGCTTCATGCGGTGATGGGCCTCGACGATGTCGATGTCGTAGTCGGTTCCCAGCGTCTTCGTGGCGCGCGTGACGAGCTCGAGCAGCACGTTGACGCCGATTGACATGTTCGGTGAGAACACGAGCGGAATCTTCTTTGACAGCTCGGCAAGCTTTGCCTTCTGCGCGTCAGAAAGGCCCGTCGTACCGGCAACGAAGGCCACGCCCGAAAGCGCAGCGGCCTCCGCGTTGGCCACCGTCACGTCAGGCAACGAGAAATCGATCCACGCTGCAGACGCAGCCGCAGCCGGACGTTCGCTCGAAACAGCGAC
>Ga0169931_10011169_pt1 | contig 12702 bp, 11 predicted proteins | sample Kivu_15m_20L_FD_129675 | JGI IMG/M metagenome (GOLD analysis project Ga0169931, IMG submission 129675) | Freshwater microbial communities from Lake Kivu, Western Province, Rwanda to study Microbial Dark Matter (Phase II) - Kivu_15m_20L... | ecosystem: Environmental > Aquatic > Freshwater > Lake...
AGGTATCCTACGTATCTACAGGTGGTGGGGCACTTTTGGAGCACATGGAAGGAAAAGTACTTCCAGGTGTAGCGGCACTAGCGGAATAAGGTACTTACTACTATAAAAAAAACGCTGATTCAAGATTGAATCAGCGTTTTTTGTTTGTAGAGGGATCTAGAACTTTAATTCTACTAGAACTGGAAAGTGATCGGAGGGGTATTTTTTACCGTAGTTATCTGTCAAGATGCCATGGCGAAGGACTTCGATTTTTCCCTGAATAAATACATGGTCAATGATGCCATCTGGCATTCGATCCCATTCGAAGGCGGTAAAGGTGCCCCTTGGGCCGTAGGAGGGAAGTTTAGAAATCAATCGCGCATCCTTCCAACTTTCTTGGGCAAGGATCACCTGGTAGGCTGGATTGTCAGGAGTTACATTGAAGTCACCCATCCAGATTACGGGAAGATTTTCCCGATTCAGTTCTTTAATTTTTACCTGCACGAGTTTGCTGCTATCTTCTCTGGCCTGCTGCCCAATATGGTCGTAGTGCACATTGAACACATAAAATCGCTCCCCTTTGGCTGAAACAAATTTACCCCAGGTACAGACCCGGTTTAAGGCAGCATCCCATCCTTTGCTGGGTAGGTCTGGTGTAGGGGAAAGCCAAAAAGTCCCCGATTCTTCTACTTGGTAGCGGCTGGGATCGTAGTGGATGGGCGAAAATTCCCCTTTGTCTTTCCCATCATCTCTCCCAACACCAATAGCCGCATAGCCCAGGCCTTCGTTGAGTTCCTTCAACTGATGCACTAGCACCTCCTGAGTACCTACGATACCGATTTGATGAAATTGAATCAACTGGATGACTTGAGTGGCCCGATCTTTCCAGAGGTTTCCTACATCGTTGGGATTATCCCATCGGATATTGAATGTAGCGAGTCGGTGGGTTTGGGCGGAAATTTGATTTGGCTGTAATCCGAAAAAGGAAAATATAGCAAGAAAGAAAAGGGTACGGGTAACTGACATAATTTGGAAACAAATTCGTGAATTGATGGCTTTCACTTAAAATTGCCTATTAATTTCATGAAATGAAAACGATTCAACCCAAAGACCTATCGACCCCTGAGTTGCAAGCTCTTTTGCAAGGTGCAGTGGCTCCTCGGCCCATTGCTTTTGTGAGTAGCATCAATGGGGCTGGAGCCGTTAATTTAAGCCCTTTTTCTTTTTTCAACCTGTTTAGTGCCAATCCTCCCATCCTGGTTTTCTCTCCTTCCCGGAGGGTGCGCGATAAGAGCGCCAAGCATACCTTGGAAAATGTGCTTGAGGTGCCCGAAGTAGTCATTCATGTGGTGGGACATAGTTTGGTGGAGCAAATGTCCCTTGCCAGTACAGAATATGGTAAAGGTGTCAATGAATTTGTTAAGGCAGGATTGACCGAAGTTCCCTCCAATCTAGTGTCTCCACCTCGGGTGAAAGAAGCCCCCTTGGCTTTTGAGTGCCGGGTGAATCAGGTGATTTCCCTAGGAGAAGAAGGTGGCGCAGGTAACTTGGTTATCTGTGAGGTGCTTCAAATTCACTTGAACGAGCGAATTTTGGATGCTTCAGGGGTCATCGCTCCGCTGAAGTTGGATCCAGTAGCTCGCTTGGGAGGAAATTGGTATACCAAAATCACCGCCGAATCCTTGTTTCAAATCCCCAAGCCATTGACTACCCTAGGAATTGGGGTAGATCAGATTCCAGAGGAAATTCGTTTCAGTCCTGTCCTTACAGGCAATAATTTAGGGCGATTGGGCAATGTGGAGCAACTTCCAAGTCCAGAAGAACTAGCCGCTTTTGGGCAAACGCCGGAAGTGCTGGAACTAAAAAAGCGGTTTCAATTGGATCCAGAATCCTGGTTGGATCACTTGCACCGCTGGGCTAAAGAGGAATTGGAATCCGGTGATGTGGATGTCGCTTGGAAAATACTTTTACAAAAATAAGGACAAAAAAAAACTCAGCCCGAAAGCTGAGTTGTTCAATTACTTGATCACTAGATCCTGAGGCATCCTTACCTGTACGCCCTGGTAGTTTTTAAGTTTTTGAATTTTTTGATAGAGCAGATATTGCTCTCCCAATTGGGATTGAAGAATACGTACCTGTACCTGATCGGAGAAATTGAGCATCAATTCTTCGAACCAAGGCTTTTTCTCAGGGAAGTACACCACTCGGTAATCTTCTCCCGCTTTGATCTTTGCAGCAGCAATGCCAATGGCTGTATCCAATCCCCCCAGTACATCCACCAATCCACGGGCTTTGGCTTGCGTTCCTGTCCAAACTCTTCCAGAAGCCACTTTACGAACCGAATCCGGGTGCATTCCTCTTCCCTCTGCCACTCGGGAAATAAAGGTCTCATAGCCATCTTCCACACTGGATTGGATGATGGTTCGTTCTACCTCGGTTAAGGGTCTGGCCATATTTCCAAAATCTGACAATTCTCCGGTATTGACCACATCCGTGGTCACACCCAACTTGTCATTGACGAGTTCCTGCACATTAAATAGGATTCCAAAAATACCAATGGATCCCGTGATCGTATTGGGCTGTGCTACAATGGTATCGGCAGGTGCGGAAATGTAATAGCCTCCTGAGGCGGCTACTTCACCCATGGACACTATAAGCGGCTTGGCCTTTTTGGCCTCCGCCATTTCTCTCCAAATCACATCCGATGCAAGTATAGATCCTCCTGGCGAATTCACGCGCAAGACGATGGCCTTGATGTTTTCGTCTTTCCGTGCCTTACGAATTTCTTTGGCAAATTTTTCTGAACTGATGGCACCTTCTACATTTCCATCGACAATCTCCCCTTCGGCAAGGATAACTGCAATTCGATTTTCTGAAGTGATGTTTTTGCTTTTTGCAAGCCCTCCCAGATCGGTAGCATTGATGGTCGAAATCTGATCTTCCTCCTTGAGGCCTAGTTTTTCTTTAAGAATGCTGTGGACCTCGTCTTCGTATTTTAGAGCGGTGGCAAGTTTGTAGGTAACGGCATCATTTGGCTTGCGAACCAACATCTGATTGTTGATTCGAATGAGGCTGTCTTTAGCGATTTTTCTTGATTCAGCAATCAAGTCAATGGCATGGCGGTTGATGTCATCCAAAAAGTATTGCGTCTGCAAGCGATTTTCTGGGCTCATTTTGTCCAAAATGAAGGGCTCCACTGCACTTTTAAATTCACCTACACGGAATACTTCGGGCTTGATTCCTACTTTTTCAAAGAATCCTTTGAGAAAAATTCCTTCGGAGGAGAAGCCGTTAAAGTCAATGCCTCCTAGGGGGTTCAAGTAAATTTCATCTGCCACAGAGGCCAAAAAATATCCTCCTTCGGTATAGGCTTCATCGTAGGCAACGATAAACTTGCCGGATTCTTTAAAGTCTTGTAAGGCCTCGCGAAGCTCGAGCAATCCTGCTTGTCCAGCACCAAAAAGTCCTGCATTCAAGTAGATGCCTTTGATATTCTCATTGGTTTTCGCTTCTGCAATTGCTTTCTTGAGATTGACCAATCCGGCTGAATTATCTCCTCCAAGTGGATCAAGGAAAGAACCAAATACCAAATCCTCCTCAGAAGTTCGCTCCACAAGAGTGCGGCCATTCAAATCTAAATGGAGGATTGAATTTTCTTCCAAAGTCACTTCCTTCTCAGAAGATGCTGCTACCATCCCCAAAAGGGCAAAAACAATCACTAACGCGACAATGCTAAAAGCAAATAGGCCGACGATGACAGCCAAAACATTACCTAGAAACTTCATAGTAGTTCAATTTAGACTATAAATTTAGCCTATTTTTCGCCAGTTTTACAACAAATATCCAAACGAGAAATGGAAACGAAGGTTGTCCTTGGAATAGGAGGGAATAAAGGAGATCGGGCAAGCTATTTGGCCAAGGCTAGAGAGGCTTTAGCGAAGGAGGTAACCTTAATTTCTAGTTCTCAAGTCTATGAATCAGAACCTTGGGGAGGAGTTGCCACAAATGGAAATTTCCTGAATCAAGTGCTCCTTATCCAAACGAATCTGGAGCCTTTAGCCTTATTGCAACTGACACAGAAGATTGAACATGCACTGGGAAGAACTCGGGAACAACATTGGGGGGACCGCACCATCGATATTGACATCCTCTATTTTGCCGATCAGGTCAGTTCCGATCCTCAACTGACATTACCACATCCTTACCTTTCCAAGCGCAGGTTTGTTTTGCAACCCTTAGCAGAAATTTTGCCCTTAATGAACCATCCTGTACTTGGCAAAAGTGCAGTTCAACTCTTAGAGGAGTGCAAGGATTTGGGTCAGGTTTCAATTTGGAAAAGCGGGGAATAAAAAAAATCCCACCTTTTGGAGGTGGGATCTGGTACTTAAAGACCTGAGACAATGGCCTCAGGATGTATTTTTTTGACTAAGCCTTGGAGTACTTTTCCTGGCCCACATTCGACAAATTCCGTTGCTCCATCAGCTACCATCTGTTGCACGGATTGGGTCCATTTTACAGGGGCAGTCAGTTGAGCAATTAGGTTGGCTTTGATGGCCCCCACATCCGTTACTGCTGTCGTACTCACATTTTGGTAAATTGAGCAGATTGGCTTATGAAACTGAGTTTCTTCGATGGCTTTTTGAAGTTTCTCTCGAGCGGGTTCCATCAATGGAGAGTGGAATGCACCTCCTACAGGTAGGGGAAGGGCTCTTTTTGCTCCCGCAGCCTTAAGTAGTTCACAGGCAATTTCAATCCCTTTGGTGGATCCAGAGATGACGAGTTGACCCGGACAGTTGTAATTGGCAGCGACCACAATTTCTTCCGTGATTCCAGCACAGATTTCTTCCACGACCCGGTCTTCTAATCCTAGAATTGCCGCCATAGAGGATGGGTTAATCTCGCAGGCTTCCTGCATGGCCAGCGCACGCTGGAATACCAAGGAAAGCCCATCTTCAAAACTCAAAACGCCATTCGCCACTAAGGCGGAAAATTCGCCTAAGGAATGTCCTGCGACCATGTCAGGTGCAAAGTCAGGGGTAGTTTTTGCCAAGATCACGGAATGCAAAAAAATCGCAGGCTGTGTTACTTTGGTTTGCTTGAGTTCTTCTTCTGTACCTTCAAATAGGATATCTGTAATTCGAAACCCCAAGATTTCATTTGCTTTTTCAAACAAGGCTTTGGCCTTTGGATTTTCTTCGTAGAGGGTTTTGCCCATACCTGGGAATTGGGCTCCCTGACCCGGAAATACAATCGCTTTCATTTCTAAAATTGGAGATTTTCAAGCCTTAAATATAGGTTTTTTTGGTCTTTAAAGGGAAAGAGATTAAAAACTATCGAGGGTAAGGAAGTGCGAGGAAAGTACTTTTTTCCGATTTTCTGAAAGCCAGCGAATGAAGGCTTTGACTGCGGGCGAATGTTTTTTTTGCTTCAGCCAGATCATTTTCCAATCTGCCTTTAGTGGAAGCCCTGGCAATTCTAGCAGTGAAATTCGCCCTTCCTTGAGTTCTTGTGCTATGGAGAAATTGGAAAGTAAAGAAGCGCCCAAGCCTGCCATGACCGCCTGCTTTACCGCTTCGTTTGTGGCAAGTTCCAGGTTGCTTTCCACATGAATGTCACGTTCTAAGAAGAATTTCTCCATCATGGTACGGGTCCCAGAGCCTTTTTCCCGAACAAGGAAAGGGACCTTTTCCCATTTTCCATCTTTAATGGCAGCAGCATAGGTCTCTTTTTTTTCGGGGGAACAAGCCAAATACCACTTGTTTTCTGCCAGTTGGATGCTTTCCAAATCCAATTCATCGGGCCACAGCGATACCAATGCTATATCCGTAGAATTCTCCTGTAAGTGAGCCAACACTTTGTATCGATTGGAAACTTCTAGGCTAATTTCTACATGGGGGTGAATTTTCATGAAATCAGCCATCAGGTAAGGAATGATGTATTTCCCCGTAGAAACCGCAGAAATTCGAATTTTTCCACCCAATAGGCCCTTGAATTCCAACATTTTTTCTTCGATTTGCCCAAGTTCTCCAAAAATTCGGTCTGCTGTATCCACCAACTCTTGGCCAAACTCGGTGATGTGAATTCGTTTGCCAATGATTTCGGTAAGAGGCACCTCAAACTGTTCCTGTAAGTTTTTCAATTGGATAGAGACCGCGGGTTGGGTCATACTCATTGCTTCTGCTGCTTTGGTGATGCTTTGGAACTTGGCAATGGCTTGAAAAGCCTTCAATTGGTGTAGGGTGATATTCATAAAGTAAATTAATTTAAAAAACATAACGAATAAAAAATTATTATGTTTTACTTTTTTTGAAAAGTAGCAAGGGTGATATTTGCGCCATGGATTTTCAAATTCTTCTGAATAACCTTACCAATCCAAGTTTGCTCTTTTTTGTATTGGGCATCTTGGCAGTCAAGTTGAAAAGTGATTTAGAGATTCCTGCCACAAGTGCCAAGTTCATCGCGCTCTACTTGATGATCTCCATTGGCTTTAAAGGGGGGCAAGAATTGTCCCACAGTGCCTTCAGTGCCACCATCCTTTGGTCTCTCGCTTTTGGGGTTTTCCTTTCTGCGTCTATTCCTTTCTACACCTTCTTTCTCTTAAAACGAAAACTGGGAGTTCCCAATGCTGCTGTGATTTCGGCCGCTTATGGATCCATTTCAGCAGTGACTTTTGTGGCTGCGGCCGCTTTTTTGGAGGTTCAAGGAGCGACATTTGGAGGGTATATGGTGGCCGTGATGGCCTTGATGGAGGCTCTAGCAATTATTTCAGGGATGATCTTGCTTCGTAAATTTACTGCCTCAAAAACTGAAGGAGGGTTTAAGCAAATGGTGATTCACGCTTTTACCAACGGTTCGGTTTTATTGATTCTGGGGAGTTTGGTGATTGGTTTGATTGCAGATGAAAAGCAAGCGTAGGGAATCAAACCTTTTGTTACAGATATTTTTAAGGGCTTTTTGGCAGTTTTCTCACTGGATATGGGAATCACAAGTGGAAGAAAGTTGAAAGCATTTTTCAATACGGGCTATTTTTCTTCCTTATTTGCGATTTTGGTACCACTGGTCAATGGAGTGGCCGTTGCTTATGTGAGTCAATGGATTAGTCCTGAAGTTGGGGATCGGTTGATTTTTGCTATCCTGGCAGCCTCCGCTTCCTACATTGCCGTACCTGCAGCAATGAAACTTTCCAATCCGGAGGCAGACGAAGGGTTTTACGTACCCATGGCTTTGGCTGTCACTTTTCCGTTCAACCTAACTCTGGGCATGCCGATCTATTGGATGATTATTCAAGCAACCTAAAGCAGGTAATTCTCAGGTAAAAATCTTTCTTTTTCCAAAGAGGTGGGCATTCTGCAACTTTCTTTTTTGCCAAACCAGGCATAGCGATTGGCTCCAATCCATTGGTAGATGCGATCTCGAATACCCCTCGGAATAATAATCAAGGGGTAAAGCAGCGGCCAGCCTTTGTGCAACTGCCGTGCTACCCTTAGGGCAGCGGTACTCCCCAAGTAAATTTTCCCTTTCTCCACCAAAATTAAGCTGTCCAAGTAGGTAGAAGGGTAGTTGAAGTGCTTGAGTACACGCTGACCGGCAGGACCTTGCATGGCTGCAAATCGTAGGTTTTTCTTGGTATCTCGCTTCAATACAAAATCCACTGAGGCATTGCAGAGGCTACAGTATCCATCAAATAGCAGGATGGAAGGTGCCTCCTCCATCAGCGTATGAGTTGAATGGTTCCTTTCAATGTCTGCTGCTTTTTGCTTGGGTCGACCACATCGAAAAAGACTGTTCCCGAATAATAATAAGTACCTGCTGGAAGTTCGTTTCCACTTTTGTCTTTGCCATCCCATCGAATAAATGGATCATTCTCTTCAGCACTTTGACTTGCATACCGAAATACTTCGGTACCCCAGCGATTCACGATAAATAGTTCTACCTGACTTACAAATCTTGGGCATTTTGAATAGGGATTATCAAAGGCCATGAAGGTATCGTTGAGTCCATCGCTATTGGGAGAAAAGGCATTCGGCAGGAGGTAATTGGGGCAATTATCCACGCACACCACATTGCTCTTTGGACTTTCATTGCCAGAGCGATCTACGGCAGTGAGGTAGTAGCAACCCTTGTAATTTGGCAAGTTTTGAAGCGTGGTGCGTAACTGTTGCGCGGTGAATTGCCCTATTTGGGTAAAGGTGCTATCTGGAATACCCTCTGGATTAAAATACAATCGATAGCCACTCAACTCATCGTCGCAATTGCCACTGAAATTGGGTTTCCAACTCAATTCATGCACGTAGGTAATGGTACCGCAGTATTCTTCTGAGACATATTCTGTGCATTCTGGACCATCGAAAGTTAATACCGGGGCACATGGAAGGCGATTGTCATCGGGCTTGGCACAGATGATTTGGGAGCGGTTTTCCAGAGGATACACTAGACCTGCCACATTGTAGGCCCCTTTGGTGATGACGTAGTAGCAATACTCCAGATCCTTCTTCAATTTGACCCCATTGAAACTTCCATCATCGAGGTAGAGAAATCCTTTCTGTGTCACATCTACTTCGGCAATTTTTACAAAATTAGCCGCGTCCGATGCTGCTGCATCCGTACGATTGCGGTACACTTCGTGTTTGTATTGGGCGATGGAATTGTTCCAAGGAACAGTAAATGCCCATTTCAACTCGATGGCTTCGTTGATGATTGTTGGTTCAAGTCGAACAGAGGATGCCTTTGAGGAAGTGTCCACCTTCGTGTTGTTGTCCCAAAGGACCACCTTATAATTGTATACCAGGTTTTTAGTATTCAATTGTTTGTCGGTAAACAAGGTATCTGCCGTTTTTCCAAGAGAAACTCGGTTTTGAGAGCCCGTGAATCCTTCACTGCGAATTAATTCATAGGAATAAGGACCTGGGAATTGGGTTTTGTCCAAGTCATAAGGAGGAGTCCATTTGACAAAGATTTCTCCATTTTTATCATCTGTAGCGGTAATGCTCACATTGGTCAATAGGGGTACATCCACATCAATGGTAAGGCAAATTTCTTCCGAAACAATGCTTTCTCCGAGTCTAGGTGTAGGAAATGCCGCCACAAGTCTATAGCAGTAGGTATTGCCAGGGGCCAAACCAGATCCGCCATTGGTATCCGTGAAGGAAAATGTGGCCATGTCTGTAGTACCGATCAATTCGTAGCCGGCTCGTATCCCTGTTTCGCAAGAGTCTGGCTTGTAAGGATCTGAATTGATTCGACGCCATACCTGCATTTCTTGGGCAGAATTGGCGCAAGCATAGGGGTCCCAACTCAGTTTGGCAGTTCTTCCAGGAAGTTGTTCCAGACCGTCCCAGACGGGAGGAGGACCAATGACTTTTATTTTCCAAGTTTGAATGTCTACCAATTTGGGACCAGAGCGAGGCTGATCGGTGATGCGCACACGTACCTCATATTCCCGCTCTCGCACGTGATTGCAGACCGTTTGCCATTCAAAGTTTACAATACCTGGTTGAGGTTGGAACTTGTTTTCTGGTTTGTAGGTAGCAGGAGAGGCATTGATTTCCATGGGCTCACCAAAAACTTCAATCTTGATGGGATCACCATCCGCATCTTGTCCTTGAATGATCTCTTGAATCCGTGTGCCTGCGACCACGCAAAGATCAGGGGGAAGAATTAGTTTGGGACGTTTGTTGTTGGAGTTTTCGATAAGGATCTGCATGTCCCTGACCACGTAGCCTATTTCTACGAATTTCCCTTCGATTTTCCGCCATTCCGTGATGCGTAAGGCCACATTAAACTGTCCTGCGGTCCCCGGGGAATCCCAAACCAGGTCGCCAAACAGTGGGTCTACTCGTAAAAAAGCGGGTACGGAACCATCTTCACGTCTCTTACTAAACTCTGCATTGGAAGGATCTCGGTAGTTATTGACTACCCGCTCAAATCCCTGCTTGGGAATTTCAAGTTTGTAAGAAAGGCTATCCCCATCAGGGTCATAAGCCCCTGGGTTGTGAATGTAACGAATATTGACCGCTCCATTATCTACCGGAGGAATGGTCAGGACTGGTGAGTTGTTGACCCCAATAAAGGGATCGATGGTGATTTCAGTCTCTACGTAGAAGGGGGTATCTACGGAGTTATCCATGTTGAGAGTCAGGTCGTTTCGGTTAAATTCAAGAAATCGGATCTTGTACTTACCTGGACCTTGGAAGGTGTGAGTGATGACAAAAGTGTTTTTCTCGATCATATCCCCTAGGTCTTCCACCAAGGAAAAATCACTTTTCGTGTTGAGTTGTTCTTCACGGCCATCCCCAAAATTGATACGACCTGGTCCAAATACCACTGAGGAACGGGTATCTGTGTAGCCTACTACGGTAATCCGGTAGGTGAGCGTCTGTACCGATATTCGTTCCGCAATGATTTCCCCTGCACGAATGTGGGTAGCCCAAGCCTTGGACAGGATTGAAAAAAACGTGATGCAAAAAAGGACAAAGAAAATTCTAAACTTCATATCGGTCAAGGTGACTTTACAATTGGCTACTCGGTTGATCTGGTCTATTGGATGAAATTTAGTTCCCCGATTCATCCCTATATACGAAGTAAATGGAAGTAGGGAGAAAAACCGTCAAAAATTAAAACAATAAAATTGAACAGACTGTTGAAAATCGTGAAAAAAATAAGTTTACTCTTTAAAAACACATTCCTTATTTAGAATCGTTTAAAATAATAATGCGCATCTTGTATGCATTGGATACTAGTCTTCTCAGATGTAAATTTGGCCACCTGAAAAGCAGAAACATTTCGTTTTTAACTAATCGCTAACATTTATGAGTTGGGTTACCAAAACCTTGAATAGTACCCTAGGTAGAAAACTGATCATGGCTCTTACTGGCCTCTTCCTGATCTTGTTTTTAACAGGTCATGTGTCTGGAAATTTGCTTCTTTTTAAAGGAGACGGCGGTCAGGCATTTAACATGTATGCCAAGTTTATGACTACCAATCCAGCGGTTAAACTCTTGTCCTATTTGACCTACATCTCGGTGATTGGACATATCGTTTATTCCATCTTTTTGACTCAGCACAACAAGGCCGCAAGACCTGTGTCTTATTCCACTTCCAATGGCAGTAGCAACTCTGCTTGGGCTTCTCGTAACATGGGAGTTTTGGGCACGATTATTCTAATTTTCTTGGTGGTACACTTGCAAGGATTTTGGTACCAAATGCATTGGGGTAATTTACCCACCGTGGAGTACGAAGGGGAGACCTACAAGAATCTTTTTGAGATTGTTTCCTTTGCGTTTCAAAATGAATTGCTCGTAGGAGGTTATGTACTTGCTATGGTCTTTTTAGCATTTCACCTTTCACATGGGTTTGCCTCCGCTTTCCAGACTTTGGGTTTGAACCATAAAAAATATTCTCCTGCAATCAAGGCCATCGGCCAAGTATATTGTATTGTGGTTCCTGCATTATTCGCTTCGATGCCACTCTATATTTATTTCACCAGCTAATTAATAGTCCCGTATGATACTAGATTCCAAAATACCTGCTGGTCCTTTGGCAGAAAAATGGACTAAGCACAAGTTTAACAGCAAGCTGGTCAATCCGGCAAACAAAAGAAAATACGATGTCATCGTAGTGGGTACGGGCCTTGCAGGTGCTTCTGCTGCAGCCTCATTGGCGGAGTTGGGTTACAATGTCAAGGCCTTTTGTTTCCAAGACAGCCCTCGTAGAGCGCACTCGATTGCGGCTCAGGGCGGGATCAATGCTGCCAAAAACTACCAAAATGATGGGGACTCTATTTACAGGCTTTTTTACGATACCATCAAGGGTGGAGATTACCGTGCACGCGAGGGCAACGTGTACCGCTTGGCCGAGGTGTCTGTCAAAATTATTGATCAATGCGTGGCACAAGGAGTTCCTTTTGCTCGTGAATATGGAGGGCTTTTGGCCAATCGTTCTTTTGGTGGGGCTCAGGTATCGCGTACCTTTTATGCACGGGGCCAAACAGGACAGCAACTCTTACTTGGAGCCTATTCAGCCTTGAGCCGGCAGGTCGCCAATGGAAAAGTAAAATTATTTCCGCGTACGGAGATGATGGACTTGGTGGTCATCGATGGCCAAGCCAAAGGGATTGTGACCCGCAACCTCATTACCGGGGCAGTGGAAACCCATGCGGCCCACGCTGTGTTGCTGTGTACCGGTGGATATGGCAACGTGTTTTTCTTATCGACTAATGCGATGGGATCCAACGTGACTGCTGCATGGAGAGCACACAAGCGTGGGGCATTTTTTGCCAACCCTTGCTTTACCCAGATTCACCCAACCTGTATTCCGGTATCGGGAGATCATCAGTCCAAGTTGACCTTGATGTCTGAATCTCTTCGCAATGACGGTAGAGTATGGGTGCCTGCTACCCAAGAGTTAGCGGAGAAACTTAGAAAAGGAAAAATCAAAGCAAACGATATCCAAGAAGAGGACCGCGATTATTTCTTGGAGCGCAAGTATCCTTCATTTGGTAACCTTGTGCCTCGTGATGTGGCTTCGCGTAATGCCAAGTACGTTTGCGACGAGGGTCGTGGCGTTAATGAAACAGGAGAAGCAGTATTCCTAGACTTCCGGGATGCGATCAAGCGGGATACGCGGAAAATCATTGAACAGAAGTATGGCAACCTCTTCGATATGTACAAGCAAATCACCGGGGAGGATCCCTATGAAATGCCGATGATGATCTATCCAGCGGTG
>Ga0169931_10011170_pt1 | contig 12702 bp, 14 predicted proteins | sample Kivu_15m_20L_FD_129675 | JGI IMG/M metagenome (GOLD analysis project Ga0169931, IMG submission 129675) | Freshwater microbial communities from Lake Kivu, Western Province, Rwanda to study Microbial Dark Matter (Phase II) - Kivu_15m_20L... | ecosystem: Environmental > Aquatic > Freshwater > Lake...
ACTTTACCGAGAGAGCATCCTCAACGGATTTGAATTGGCATATGGAAAGCCTAATGATTATTGCGTAATTGGATTGCTTCCCTCCTACCTCGAGCGTTCGGGCTCGTCGCTGGTATGGATGACCGAATTGCTGATTCAAAGAAGTAAACACCCCGACAGCGGATTTTATCTTTACAACCACGACGATTTAATGGTGCTATTGAATAAGCTCGATGCCGAACAGCAAAAAATTTGGCTAATAGGTGTTAGCTTCGCCTTACTCGATTTTGCAGAAATCCGGCCAAAAGTGCCTAACCATATATATGTCGTTGAAACCGGCGGGATGAAAGGTCGACGCCGCGAGATGATTCGGGAAGAGCTACATTCGACCATTAAATCGGGCTGGCCACTGAAACGGATCGATTCAGAATATGGCATGACCGAATTGCTTTCTCAAGCATGGATGCTTGATGAGAAACATTTTAATTGTCCGCCCTGGATGAAGGTTTTGATTCGAGAATCTGATAATCCACTCGCCTATGTTGGAGATGGTAAAACGGGAGGAATTAATGTGATTGATTTGGCGAATCTTGATTCCTGTTCATTCATCGAAACATCTGATTTAGGCAGAATAATCAACGGAAAAGGGTTTGAAGTCCTTGGTCGATTTGACCATTCAGACGTTCGCGGATGCAATCTTATGCTTGCCTAATCGCTGTTTTATGCGAAAAAAATCGCTGTAAATTTTTTTATTGAAAAAATGCTGCAATCAATATTTGGACATAAAGAATTGATTCCTATCTTTGCAGCCCGTTTAAAAATCGTATTTCCTAATTTCACCATAAAGTGGATACATTAAGTTACAAAACAGTCTCTCTGCCGGTTAAAATAGCCGCGGAAGAAAAGAAGTGGGTTTTGGTAGATGCTGAGAACATGGTACTGGGCCGTTTGAGCTCAAAAGTAGCCATGATAATCCGAGGTAAACACAAGCCTTCTTACACCCCGCACAACGATTGCGGCGACAACGTAATCATCATTAACGCCGAAAAAGTAATCTTGTCGGGTAATAAAACCGAAGAGAAGGTTTACACGCATTACACCGGATATCCGGGCGGTCAGCGCTTTGCTACACCGCGCGAGTTACTGGCAAAGAAGCCTGAAGCCATCATCGAAAAAGCTGTTAAAGGGATGCTTCCCAAAAATCGTTTGGGGCGTGCCATTTTCGGTAATCTTTACGTGTATGCAGGCACCAGCCATCCGCATACCGGCCAACAGCCTACTCCCATCAACCTTAACGATCTGAGATAATGGAAATCATCAACACCAGCGGAAGAAGAAAGACTTCGGTTGCCCGCGTTTATCTTAAAGCAGGAAACGGAAATATTACCGTTAACAACCGCGATTTCAAAGATTATTTTTCTGTCCCAATGCTTCAAGGAGCTGTATTACAGCCTTTTCAAATCACAGAGCAGGAAGGTAAATTTGATGTAACAGCCAACATTACTGGAGGAGGAATTACCGGACAGGCGCATGCGCTTCGTCTCGCTATCTCTAAAGCTTTAGTAGAATTGGATGCTGCGAGCAAATCAGGACTTCGTGCTGCAGGTCTTATGACACGTGATCCACGTATGGTTGAACGTAAAAAGCCAGGTCAGAAGAAAGCAAGAAAACGCTTCCAATTCAGTAAACGTTAATTTTCCGGATTCATCCCTATACTCAATTATGTCAAGAATCACTACAGATCAGCTTTTAGATGCAGGTGTTCACTTTGGTCACCTCAAAAGCAAATGGAATCCAAACATGGCTCCTTACATTTTCATGGAGCGTAACGGAATCCACGTTATCGATCTTAACAAAACCGTTGCGAAACTCGAAGAAGCCTCTTCGGCGTTGAAGCAGATTGCGAAATCCGGAAAGAAAATTTTATTCGTTGCTACGAAAAAACAAGCTAAGGAAATTGTGGCTGAATCGGTTCGTAAGGTAAATATGCCATACGTAACAGAGCGTTGGCCCGGTGGCATGTTGACCAATTTCGCTACGATCCGTAAGGCCGTAAAGAAAATGGCAACCATCGATAAAATGAGCTCAGACGGAACGCTTGCGACCATTTCGAAAAAAGAAAAATTAACGATTTCGCGTGAGCGCGAAAAGCTTGAAACGCAATTCGGATCAATCGCCGATATGGGTCGTATTCCTGCTGCATTGTTTATCGTAGATATTTCGAAAGAACACATTGCAGTTGCAGAAGCACGCCGTCTTAACATTCCTACGTTCGCTATCGTAGACACCAACTCAAATCCCAACCTAGTTGATTACCCCATTCCAGCCAATGACGATGCTGCAAAATCAATTGCATTAATCATGGATGTGGTTGTGGGAGCTATTCAAGAAGGCCTTTCTGAGCGCAAAAACGAGAAGGATAAAAACGACGATGAAGGCAAAACTTCAGAAGAAGTATCTGCTGAAGAAGCCGGAAAAGAATAATCATCAATTACAAAATTAATACTATGTCAACCGTGGCAATTACTGCTTCAGATGTAAATAAACTCCGTCAGATTACCGGTGCCGGTATGATGGATTGCAAAAAAGCGTTAACCGAGGCGAACGGAGATTTCGAAGCGGCTATCGATTTCTTGCGCAAGAAAGGACAAAAAGTAGCCGGAAACCGTGCTGACCGTGAGGCAAACGAAGGTGTGGTAATCGCAAAAGTTACCGCCGATGGTTCACGCGGTGTTTTGGTAGCTTTAAATTGTGAAACCGATTTCGTTGCGAAAAATCAAGAATTCATCGACTTCACCACCAGAGTAACTGATGTTGCTGTATCGGGCGGAGCCGCTGATTTGGATACCTTACTCGACACACAGATTGATGGTCTTTCTATCCGCGACCGCATTACCGACCTTATCGGTAAAATTGGCGAGAAGATGGAATTGCAATACCTTCAAGTGAATGGGCCGCTTGTAGTGGCTTATAACCACCCGGGTAACCGTTTGGCAACTATCGTTGCTTTCAATAAATCGAACGCTCCCGAAATTGCAACAATTGCGAAAGATGTAGCCATGCAGGCTGCAGCTATGGCTCCGGTTGCTTTGGATAAGGACGACGTAGATACGCGTACCTTGGAGCGCGAGCTTGAAATTGCACGCGAACAGATCCGTGCTGAAGGCAAGCCTGAGGAAATGGTTGAGAAAATTGCTCAAGGGAAACTCAACAAGTTCTACAAAGACAGCACACTCCTTAATCAGGAATTCATTAAAGACAATAAACTTACCGTTCGTCAATACATTCAGTCGACCGATAAGGAACTCATGGCAACCGCCTTTAAGCGAATCGCCATCGGAAACTAAATTTGAAAAGAGAGTCATTTGGCTCTCTTTTTTTTTACCTTGTTTTGCCTAAATCGAACTATGAAATACAAGCGAATCCTTCTGAAACTTAGCGGCGAATCCCTAATGGGTTCAAAGAACTTTGGCATCGACCCCGAGCGTATCGGGATCTATGCACATGAAATTAAGGAAGTTGCCGAAGCCGGTGTTGAAGTAGCTATTGTTATCGGAGGCGGCAATATTTTCAGAGGAATTCAGGCAGCAGAAGGCGGTAAAATAGACCGCGTACAAGGCGATTACATGGGAATGTTGGCAACCATGATTAATTCGATGGCGCTGCAAAGTGCACTTGAGTCGATTGGTGTGCAAACGCGCCTTCAGAGCGCCATTCAAATGGAACAAATCTGCGAACCATTTATCCGCCGAAAGGCTGTTCGTCACCTCGAAAAAGGACGCGTAGTTATATTTGGAGCCGGTACCGGAAATCCCTATTTCACAACCGATACTGCGGCCACACTCCGTGCAATCGAGATCGAAGCAGACGTAATTCTCAAAGGAACTAGGGTTGACGGCATCTATACAGCCGATCCGGAAAAAGATCCGAATGCCCAACGTTACGAGACCATCACATTCAGCGAGGTATATGAGAAAAACCTCAATGTTATGGACATGACCGCATTTACATTGTGCAACGACAATAAATTGCCCATCATTGTATTCGACATGAACAAGCAGGGCAATTTGCAGCGTTTGTTGAATGGAGAACAAGTCGGAACGCTCGTAAAGTTCTAATTTCTGCTGCGGCACAATTCAAATTTTGATTTTCTTTGCAGCGAAAAAGATTGACACGCTTATGAACGAATTGGTAAAACCTCAGCTCGACGCAGCTACTGCCTTAATGGATAAAGCGATTTCGCACCTCGAAGCGGAATTGGCAAAAATCCGTGCAGGCAAGGCCAGTGCACAAATGCTTGAAGGCATCTATGTAGATTATTATGGCAACAATACGCCCTTGAATCAAATCGCCAACATCAATACACCTGATGCACGCACGCTGGCCATCCAACCTTGGGAAAAACAAATGCTTGGTGTAATCGAAAAGGCAATTTTTGGATCGAACATCGGGTTAACGCCGATGAATGATGGGCAAATGATTCGCATTAACATTCCACCGCTAACTGAGGAGCGTCGAATTTCACTGGTAAAACAATCGAAAGTTGAAGCTGAAAACTGTAAGGTAAGTATTCGTACTATACGCCGCGATGCGAACGAATCCATCAAGAAATTGCAAAAAGATGGTTTGGCTGAAGATCTTGCAAAAGATGCCGAAACACGCGTACAGCAATTAACAGATGCGTACATTCTAAAAGCAGACAAGCATCTGGAGATTAAAGAAAAAGAGATCATGACGGTATAATGCCATCATATCACACATATAAAAAAGGCTGCCCGATTAGAGCAGCCATTTTATTTTCAGATTTAATCTGTTATTCTACCGTCACAGATTTCGCAAGGTTTCTGGGTTGATCGACATTGCATCCGCGCATAATCGCAATATGATATGCAAGCAACTGAAGTGGAATTACAGAAATTAATGGCGTGAGTTCCTCCTCAGTTTCAGGAATCTCAATCACATGATCGGCTAGTTCAGCTACATCGCGGTCGCCCTCTGTTACGATAGCAATGATCTTTCCTCCACGCGCCTTAACTTCCTGCACATTACTCAAAATCTTCTCGTATGCCCCTTTATTCGGAGCAATAACCACAACCGGCATGTTCTCGTCGATTAGGGCAATCGGGCCGTGTTTCATTTCTGCTGCGGGATATCCTTCAGCATGGATGTATGAGATTTCCTTTAGCTTTAATGCTCCTTCAAGCGCAATCGGGAAATTGTAGCTGCGCCCGAGGTACAAGAAGTTGTTCGCATCCTTATAAATGCTGCTTATGTAGCGAACCTGTTCATCGGTTTTAAGCATTCGCTCAATTAAAGCCGGAATCGCATCCAAACCGAATAACAACTGCTGGTATTTCTGCTCCGAGATGGTGCCTTTTTTATGAGCAAAAACAAGTGCCATTAGAGTAAGAACGGTTACCTGTGCTGTAAAAGCTTTGGTCGATGCTACGCCAATTTCAGGACCGGCATGCGTATATGAACCGGCATGCGTTGCGCGGGCAATTGAGCTTCCCACAACATTACAGATGCCAAAAATGGTCGCTCCTTTAGACTTGGCCAATTCAATTGCAGCGAGGGTATCTGCGGTTTCACCCGATTGCGAAATGGCAATAACCAGGTCTTTCTCAGTAATAATTGGATTACGGTAGCGGAATTCGGAAGCATACTCCACTTCGACAGGTATACGCGCCAAATCTTCGATCAGGTATTCGCCAACTAAGCCGGCATGCCACGATGTACCACAAGCTACGATGACGATTCGGTTTGCATTGAGTATTTTACTTTGATAATCGATGATTCCGCCCAGCGTAACTTCACGCAAACCGATGTTTAAACGTCCGCGCATATTATCGCGAATACTGCGCGGTTGCTCGTGAATTTCCTTGAGCATAAAATGGTCAAAACCTCCTTTTTCGATGGTCTCGAGCTGCATTTCGAGTTCCTGTACATAAGGTGTTTTATCCTGATTCTTAATTGTCTTGATTTTTATGTCCTTACCGCGCTCTAACAATACAATTTCTTCATCGTTGAGGTACACTACATTGCGCGTATATTCAATGATTGGCGTTGCATCTGAGGCAATAAAGAACTCGTGATCCTGCCCTACTCCAACAACCAATGGACTGCCCTTCTTGGCCCCAATCATTAAATCGGGATTGTCTTTCGACAAAATCACAATTGCATAAGCTCCGATTACCTGATTTAAAGCAGTCATTACCGCTGTAAACAAATCGACTCCTTCGTTCTTCTGAATATTCTCAATAAGATAAACCAACACTTCTGTATCGGTATCGCTCTTAAATACATGGCCGCGATTCTGCAGTTCCTTTTTGAGGGAAGCATAATTCTCAATAATGCCATTGTGGATGATTACCAGATTGCCACTTTCGGAAAAGTGGGGATGGGCATTTTTATCATCCGGAACGCCATGGGTTGCCCAGCGCGTATGACCTACACCGAGTGTACCGGAAACGTTCTTTCCACTGGCAAACTGCTCAAGATCCGAAACTTTCCCTTTGCATTTATAGAGTCGTATATCTTCTTCACCACTAAGCAAGGCTATACCCGCGCTATCATAACCTCGGTACTCGAGACGATGAAGTCCTTTAATTAAAATTGGATATGCTTCTTTCTTTCCAAGGTATGCAACGATTCCGCACATAAAGTGAATATTTAATTTTCAGGTATTACCTGGTATAAGAGTTCAAATTTAACAGGTCCAAGCGGATTTTCATTCCCCAACAAAAAAGTTCGGTATGATGAGATACCGGTTCCGGTGGGTTGAATATAAAAAAATTCATCCTCAATCAAACCATTTAAACGCGATTGCATGTAACGCGCGAGATTAAAGGTGTATGTTTTAGAACTGGAATTGAATTCACCTCCGCTGTACGTCTGATTTCCAACTGCTAAATCAGGCGTAAGTATCAAGGTGCCGGACGCGTCCTTCAAAACAATGTTTAACAAGGGATTGGATGCATACTCTCCTTGATTTGTTTCATCAAGTGTGAACGTGAGTCGCGCCTGATGCACGAGAATATTCCGATTGTTCTTCCACTGCATTAAGTCAGGAATTCGCACTTTACCCCGCAAACCGGCCATGTTGTGCAAATAGACTTGTTGCTTTCCGGCTTCCGTGTTATTTATCGCCTGACTGATTTCTGAAAGGTATGTATGATTAAACCGCGAAAAACGGGCAGAGCTTTCGTTAACAATGAACGAAGTTTTAAGCGAATCGTTAGTGTCGTTATGGTAGAACAAATCAATACGCGCTCCACCAATCAAGTTAAAATCGAGAATTGCTCCTTGATCACCGCTTGGTAAATACGTTTCTGATGAAACATAAATACCATTGAAAAACGCAGTAAAAACATCAGCGTTTGCGAGAGAAGCTTGGTTGGTAAGAAATTCCTGAGCGAGCTCAATTGCTATCGGAATGCGTAAATGAGGGGCTTCTTTATTTCCTCCCACCGGAACGCTGTCGAGTAATGCCGGAGCAATAAATCCGGTTTGTCCCAAAGGCGAGGCGTCGCGCAATAAGGTATCGTTGCTATAATACACCGAATCTTTCCAAAAAGACTCACGAACGCGATACACGGAAAATTGCTGAAGTCCGTTCAACTTTGAAACGGACCCATAAAAACTATTGTATGGAAATACCAACACGATGGAATCGGCTGTTGCGCCAGCTCCAAAATCGATGTTGCTCACAGCTGGTCGTAACTGACAATAAACCGAAGAGCGTATTTTTCCGAGAACAGGATCGTTGAGCGCTCCTAATAAGTTCAACGAAAGTTCATCACTGCGAACAGAATCTTCGCGTTCTGTAGAAATTTCGAGTGCAAGATTACTTTCGCGAAGAAGCTGGGTATTGTCCCCATTGGGTAATATTTCGCTGCCGAGCTTTGGCTCTTTACACGAAACAATTAAAAAACATAAATACGCAAAGAAGGGCAAACACCTGAGTGCATGCCCTCCGTTTGGTTCAAAATTTACGTTTCGTCGTTTCAATGCTCTTAATCAGCCAGCTCGGCTACCTGCTCCCCCAATAAAACCTCGTCGTAAAAGTCAGAGCAGGCATCTGCTAAGCTTGATGCATCTGAATGGGCTCTTAGAAACGGCTTACCCGTTGAAACTGCAAAATCAATTAATTCCTGCTTTACTCCAGATTCTGTTTCAACCACGCCATCCGCATACGAAATGGCAAACTTCATAATACTTGAATGATCAGGGGTTTGAATCAAATCCAAATTGTCAAGGGCAATGCCATCCATTACAAGCTTTTCGGCAAGGCGTTTATCCATCGCAGGAGTGAATCCATCATCGTAAAGCGAAACCACCACTTTACTTTCAGCGAACAAAGGATCATCTTTATACTTCACCTTAATAAGCACAGGAAGCATGGCCGCCATCCAGCCGTGGCAATGGATTAAATCAGGAGACCATCCCAATTTCTTTACTGTTTCAATAACTCCTTTGCAGAAGAATAGCATGCGCTCGTCGTTGTCTTCGAAATACTGATTATTCTTGTCGGTAACAACCATTTTACGCTGAAAATACTCCTCATTATCGATGAAGTAAACCTGCATACGAGCCGCTTGTATCGAAGCTACCTTGATGATTAGCGGCTGATCGTTATCGTCGATGATAAGATTCATCCCCGATAGGCGAATTACCTCGTGCAACTGATTGCGTCGTTCGTTGATATTGCCGTATCGCGGCATGAAGGTTCTTATTTCCCGGCCTTTTTCCTGAATGGCTTGTGGCAGTTCGCGTGCTGTTTTTGCCATAAAAGACTCAGGCAAATAGGGGTAAATCTCTTGGGAAACAAAGAGAACTCTTGTTTTTTTCATAAACTGGGTAAATGAGAGGTTGTGTGTGCGCTGCTGGTTTCGCTAAAGCAAATTGCCGTGTGAAATATTATTTCGGCTTTATAGACCATGCAGTTTGAAAAGTCCACAAAAGTAAGAAAAATTTTTCGACAATTTCAAGAACGAAAGAGTAGCTTTGCGCACTTGTTAACTTAAACGTCGCATTCAGCGTACGTTAGATTTAAATGTTTTTATTTGATCCATGGAGATTTTTCGGACGAAAGAGGGATTAAGGTTGTTTATTGACAACTTAAAAATCCAAGGGCAATCGATAGGCTTCGTTCCCACCATGGGTGCTTTGCACCTCGGGCATCTCTCGTTAATCGAAGCATCGAAAAGTAAAGCAGACATTACCATCGCAAGTATATTCGTTAATCCTACGCAATTCAACGATAAGGAAGATTTTACACGTTATCCGCGAACGGAAGATGAGGATATTCTCCTACTTCAAACTCATAAAACCGATGCTGTTTTTATTCCTGATGTATCTCAGATGTATGACATAGGCGAAGAAACACTGGCTTTCGATTTAATGGGGCTCGACCTACGTTATGAAGGAGCGCACCGCCCGGGTCACTTTCGGGGAGTTGTAACCATAGTCGACAAGCTCTTTAGCTTGGTTGAGCCCGATTTTGTTTTTATGGGAGAGAAAGATTTTCAGCAATTGGCCATTGTGAAACTGCTTGCAAAGAATTGCTTCCCAAAAATTGAAATCATCGCTTGCCCAACGTTGCGGGAAGCCAATGGATTGGCGATGAGTTCCAGAAATATGCTGTTAAGCGCATCGGAACGTTCACATGCCGCTGTAATTTTTGAAACCCTCAGGCAAATTCAGGAAAAGTGGAATAGCGCACCGATAGATGAAATTTTAAATGACGTTCAGCTTAAACTAAATATACCTCCTCTAACACTTGAGTATTGTGCTATTGTTGATGCGGGATCACTTGAACCGCTATCGGACAATGCCGAAAAAACCGCAGTTGCACTGGTAGCTGTACGCCTTGGCAAGGTGCGCTTAATCGACAATTTACGCCTCCATTGATTTTTTTTGACGCATTCCTGCGAATTGAATTAGATTTGCCGCAGATTTATGACGATAGAAGTTTTAAAATCCAAAATTCACCGGGTTCGCGTAACGGAAGCCGATTTGAATTACATCGGAAGCATTACCATCGACGAAGCCCTGATGGAAGCAGCCAACATGATTGAAAACGAGAAGGTGCAAGTATTAAACGTGAACAACGGCGAACGTCTCGAAACATACATCATCAAAGGCAAACGCAATAGCGGCGTAATTTGCCTCAATGGACCGGCTGCACGAAAAGTGAGTGTAGGCGACATGGTTATCATAGCCTCATATGCACAAATGAATTTTGAAGAGGCAAAGCGTTTCCAACCCTGGATCATCTTCCCCGATTCTGATTCCAACTCTTTACGCTAAAGATTTATGCTAAAGAAAATCTGGCCCAAAATCAGGAATTACGTTTTTCTGGCTTTGGGTGTATGGATGATTTACATGGTCTTCCGGGATGTTGATTTTGTGTTTACTTGGAACGAAATCAAACAGGCCGAAATGGGCTGGATTGCACTTTCGTTATTTTGTGGTTTAGTTGCCATGCTGTCGCGAGCCTGGCGCTGGCGAATGCTGCTTGAGCCTTTGGGTTATAAACCGAATTTTATGCGTTGTTTTTATGGAGTTGCAATCGGTTACTTTGCAAACATTGCCTTTCCGCGCATGGGCGAAGTGGTTAGATGTACCATACTCAACCAGAGCGACGACGTTCCGGTTAACAAAGCATTCGGAACCGTTATTTTGGAGCGACTAATAGACTTGTTCATGTTAGTTTCGCTCATCCTAATCGTACTTGCTACTCGATGGGAAATGTTAGGCGATTTTTTTTTGAATGATATTTTCAAATTAAATTCCGCAAAGGAAAATTCCAATGGCCTGAGTTCGAAATTACTAATTTTCGGACTTATCGTTCTGGCAGGATCGCTATCGCTGTTTTTTATACTCCGAAGGCGACTTATGGCATTGCCTTTATTTGAAAGATTAAAGGCGTTTTTGCTCGGTCTTGGAGATGGACTCAAATCAATCTTTCGGATGAAAAACAAGGGATGGTTCATATTTCACACGCTGTTTATTTGGGTGAATTATTTCCTTATGACGTGGGTTTGTGTGTTTTCTTATGAGCCCACCAAGCTATTAAATGCCTTTGATGGCTTGTTTCTAATGGTTGTTGGTGGACTCGGAATGACCGCACCAGTTCAGGGTGGATTTGGGGTATTTCATTTTCTTGTGGAAAAGGCCTTGATGATTTATGCAATTGTCCCATCCTTCGATCCGATAACAGGAAGCAAGTTCAGTCCAGGACTAGTGTTTGCAACCATTGTACATACCGGCCAGTTTTTATTAACTGTATGTACCGGTATTTTTGCGTTAGTGATGTTCTATATGTTCAGACGAAAGCGCTACGAAGTATGAAATACATAGAGCAAATCGCCGGGAAAATTCTACCTCAACCAGATGCTGTAAAGCAGATTGAGTGCTGGCGATCAAACTCAAATGCCTCTATCATATTTACAAACGGATGCTTTGATATTTTGCACCGAGGGCATCTTGAATATTTGGCAAAAGCTGCTGATTTGGGAACGCATCTCATCATTGGATTAAACAGCGATGCCTCGGTAAAACGCCTCAAAGGCCCCGACAGACCTGTAAACAATGAGCAAGACCGGGCCTTTTCCCTTGCATGTCTGTCCTTTTCACATTTAGTTGTTATCTTCGATGAAGACACACCTGCAAATCTTATCGAATTGCTTAAACCCGATATTCTTGTTAAAGGTGGCGATTATGTTGCCGAATCTATTGTAGGTTACACCGAGACCATCGCCCGCGGCGGACGAGTTGAGATTATTCCCCTCACAAGCGGATATTCTACGACTTCACTGATTGAAAAAATTAAAGCATAATTTCTTTTTGTCCGATTGGATTTTTTCTTTAGGTTTGCTTTGCGAAAAAATCTGTACGTGAATCGTTTAATCATACTACTATTTCTTACGACTCTTGGTCTGAGCTCATGCTCTAATAACCAAGAATCTCAGATTATTGGAGTTTGGGAACGCACGCAGATGGATAAACTACCCGAAGAGTATCCTAAAATTTATTGGGAGTTTACCGGCGATAATGACCTTATCAAATACGAAATCACAGAACTTGAACAAAAGTTAATGTCGGTAGGTCGATGGGGCTTGAATAAGCGCAATCGATTGAGCGTTTCAAAATTTGACATTGACTTCAATGGCGAATGGGAGATTGTTTATTTTAAAAACGACGTGCTTCGCATGGTTCTAAAGGTATACAACGATCAGAATCAACCTGCCGGTCAGGTTTTGGTTGAATTTGTGCGGGTAACCGACTTCTAATTTCTATTTATGGCCTCAGCAAAAACCAGCTTTTATTGCCAAAGCTGTGGCTTTCAGTCGCCCAAATGGTTGGGGAAATGTCCAAGTTGCGGTTCATGGAATTCATTTACCGAAGAAGTACTCCAGAAAAAATCGAAAACATCTTCGTGGGTAAACAGCGAAAAAGTAAGAGCCCCAAAGCCACAGCGTATCACCGAGGTTGAGCAATTGGAACATGCGCGCCTCGATACCGGCGACCAGGAACTGAACCGGATTCTGGGCGGAGGCTTGGTCCCGGGCTCATTGATCCTACTAGGTGGCGAACCGGGAATTGGCAAATCAACACTCATGCTGCAAATTGCCATCCGCAGTGCAAAATTCAAAGTCTTGTACGTTTCGGGCGAGGAAAGCGAACAGCAAATCCGCATGCGTGCAGGCCGAATCGGCA
>Ga0169931_10011172_pt1 | contig 12701 bp, 14 predicted proteins | sample Kivu_15m_20L_FD_129675 | JGI IMG/M metagenome (GOLD analysis project Ga0169931, IMG submission 129675) | Freshwater microbial communities from Lake Kivu, Western Province, Rwanda to study Microbial Dark Matter (Phase II) - Kivu_15m_20L... | ecosystem: Environmental > Aquatic > Freshwater > Lake...
CCCAGATGCGCGGAAGGACAGGCGAATCTTGAAAGCCCGAAGCCTGCGGCTGCGACACGATGACGGCATCGAGTTCCTGGTGGATGCGTTCCATGCAAGCCCTTCCCGTCGTGATCGCGATCGCCGGATTCACCATCATGGACACCCGCGCCATGGCCAGACCGCCGTCGTGATGGCCCGGTTCGGCATTTTCGAGCCGACGTCGGCGGGCCGCAACGAGGCGCGCGTCCCGTTCCCGAATGAATCAACCCGGAGGAAAAGCCATGAAGTACGTCTCCATCGTCGCCCTGCTCGTCGCGGGTCTCATCCACCTGCTGCCCGTCCCCGGCGTCATGGGGGTCGGCACGCTTGCACGGCTCTATGGGATCGAGGTCAAGGACCCGAACACGGCCATCCTGCTCCAGCACCGGGCGCTGCTGTTCGGCGTGCTCGGTGTGCTGATGCTCAGTGCCGTCGCGCTGCCCTGGCTGCGCGTCACGGCGCTGACGGTCGGGCTGTTCAGCGCGGCGAGCTTCATCGTCGTCGCGACGGCGGTCGGCGGATACCACCCGGCCATCGGCAGGGTGGTGGTCGCCGACGTGTGGGCCTGCGTCCTGCTGGCGGCCGGGCTCGTGGCGGAGGTGTGGCTGATCGGCAGGAAGCCGGCGTAAGGGGCTGACCTGGTCCGGGGTGGTGCGCGGCCTGCGAAGGATTCGACAGCGGCCGGGCCGCCGGGAGCGCGATGGTCATCGGCCCTCAGGTCCCGGCGCTTGCCCTCACCCCATCTCCACCCACAAAGGCTGGTGATCCGACCCCTGCGCTTCCTGGTCGATCCAGGCGCGGCGCACGCGTGGGGCGAGTTCGGTGGAGACCAGGCAATGGTCGATGCGGCGTCGCGGCTGTGGCGGCTCGCAGCTGTCGCAGGTCCAGTCGGCGGGGTCGCGCTCGGCGCCGCCAGCGGCGACGAAGGCGTCGACGAGGCCGCCGAGGTGGCTCATGCGGCCGAAATCGGGCGACCAGGGGCCCGTCAGGCGGGTGTACAGGGGCGAGTCGGGGGCGAGGTTGAAGTCGCCCATCCACACCGCAGCCGCCGGCATGGGTGGGGGCGGCAGGCCCAGGGTCCAGGCGGTCTCGGCGTGGGTGCCGCACCAGGCGCCGCCTTCCAGCGGGGCCTCGCGGTGCAGTTGCAGCAGGCGCTCGACCTGCGGCGCGCGGTCGCCGTCGCCGACGTGGCTCAGGTGCAGGCTGTGCACGCGCAGCGCCGGGCCGTCGGGCGGGGCGATCACGCCTTCGATGACCGAACGCTGCAGGCTGAAGTGCCGCGTCAGCCCCATCTTGGGCAGCAGGTGGTGGCGCGACGACAGGATGGGCCAGCGCGACAGCAGCATGTTGCCGAACTGGCGCCGCCGGGGGGCACCGGCCGGCTCGGGCGGGAGGTGGCCGGCGTCGACGTCGAAGCCGGGTCCGTAGACCCAGTGGTAGCCGTGGCCGAGCAGGGCCGCGATCTGCGCCGGCTGGTCGACATCGCCCGAGCGCGGCCAGTGCCGCTCGACCTCCTGCAGTGCGATGATGTCCGCGCCCTGCAGGGCGGCGCAGATGCGAGCCAGGTCGAAGCGTCCGTCCTTGCCCTTGCCGTACTGGATGTTGTAGCTGACCAATCGCATGTCGTCTCCTGAAACCCCTGCGCGCGCCCGACTCGCGCTGGCGCTGGCCTACATGATGGTGATGGGGGCCTTGTGGGGGTTGCAATTCTCGCTGGCCAAGATCGGTATGCGCGACGGCATCGCGCCGGCGGCCTGGATCTTCGCGATCAACCTGGTGGGCGCGCCGGTGCTGCTGGGCATCGCGGCCTGGCGCGGCACGCCGCCGTCGGCGCTGCGCGGCCATGTGCGCTACGCGCTGATCGCTGGGGCCACGGCGGTGGCGGTGCCGCACGCCGTGCTCGTGACGGTGATGTCGCACGTGCCGGCCGGGCTGGCGGCGGTGCTGAGCACGCTGTCGCCGCTGATGACGTATTCGATCGCGCTGGCCGTGGGCATGGCCACGCTGCACCGTCTGCGGGTGGCGGGGCTGGGTTTCGGGCTGCTGGGGGCGCTGTTGGTGCTGGGCCCGCGCGCCAGCCTGCCGGACCCGGCGATGTGGCCCTGGGTGGCGCTGTGCCTGACGGTGCCGCTGTTCTACGCCATCTCCAACGTCTACATCGCGCGCCAGCGCCCGGCTGGCATCGACTCGATCGCGTTGGCCGGCGCGATGCAACTGGGCTCGCTGGCCCTGATCGCGCCGCTGGCGCTGGCACAGGGCCTGCACCTGCCGCTGCCGCCGGCGCACGCCGGCGACTGGGCGCTGCTGTTCCAGGCCGGTATCGGCTGGGTCGGCTCGCTGCTGTTCTTCGAGGTGCTGCGCCTGGCCGGGCCGGTGTTCTTCAGCCAGACCGGCTCGCTCGTGACGCTGTGGGGCGTGTTCTGGGGCTGGCTGTTCTTCGGCGAGACCCACAGCCTGTACATCTGGGCCGCGATGGCCTCGATCCTCACCGGGCTGGTGCTGGTGACGCGGGCGGGGCGGTGACGGGCCCGCTCATGGCGGCGGGCCGCTACCCGTTCTGCGCCCTATGCCGGCGCGGCACGCCGGCGGGTCCGGCAGGCGCTCGCTCAGGGGCGAGGCGCCCGGCGCCCGCCGCATGATGGGTGGTCGTCAGCCCTTGGGCGCCCGCGCTGCGCTGCCCAGCAGGTAATCGCCCTTGCCGACGTCCACGCCGTTGTGGCGCAGGATGTTGTAGGCGGTGGTGACGTGGAAGAACAGGTTGGGCAGCATCCAGCTCGTCAAGTAGTCGAAGCCATTGAGCGTGCGCGTGGCGTCCTTGCCCACGGGGAAGGTGACGGCCTTGTCTTCGGTGCCGTCCAGGCGCTCGGCCGGCACGGTGTCGATGAAGGCCAGGGTGCGGTCGATGCGGTCCTTCAGCTCGGCGAAGCTGGTCTCGCTGTCCTCGAACTTCGGCGCCTCGACGCCGGAGATGCGCGCCAAGCCGTTCTTCACCGCGTCGCAGGCGATCTGCACCTGGCGGCGCAGCGGGAACATGTCGGGCGCCAGACGGTCACCGGTCAGCACCAGAGGGTCGAACTTGCGCGCCGCGGCGTGCGCCTCGCCCAGATCGAGGATGTGACGCAGGTTGGCCAGCATCCGGCGGCTGGTGGCCAGGGCGGTGGAGGACATGGAGATGTGCATGGTGTCGCGTTGTTGTGGTGGGGGAAGTGGTTCGGGGAGGGCGAGCGCGGAAGCCACGCCGATGACGAATTCAAGCGCGCTGGGCCGGGTGTTTGCGCCAGTGCTTGTGGTTGGGACCGTTCAGCGCTTCGGCCGATCAGGCGCGGGCCAGTTCGATGCCGTGCTGGCGGGCCTGCGCGACGACCGCGCGCGTGTCATGCGGGCCGGACGGGTCGCCCTCGGCGACGGTCACGACGATGTCGATGCGCTGCTCGCCCAGCCGTCGGTACAGCCGTGCGGCAAAGCGAGTGCGGCGCTCGACAATTTCCTCGGCGGGCAGGGGCTGCGGCAACTCGACCAGCAGATCGATGTCGCCGCCGCGTCGGGCGTCGTCCAGGCGTGAGCCGAACAGGCAGACCCTGCTGCCCGTGGGCAGCGTGGCGCGGCAGGCCTCACGCACGGCGTCCTGTTCGGCGGGCTGGAGTCGCATGACGGCGAGTGTAGCCACGCATCACCCGGCAGCATGACGGTGAACCAGGGTGTCTCAATTGATGCTGGATGCTGGCAGCCCGGACATTGCGTTCGCAAAAGAGCACTCCCGGCGCATGATCGAGCCGCTGTGGTGCTCTCGGCGCGGGCACTCACCCCGAGAACCGCACCCCCACCGCGCCCAGCGATTCAATGCGGATCTCGATGTGCTGGCCGGGGCCAGCCCAGCAGGGCAGGGGCAGGCTGCCGGTGGAGACGATCTCGCCGGCTTCCAGACGCCGGCCGCGTGCGGCCAGGTGGCTGGCCAGCCACACCACCGAGTTCAGCGGATGGCCGAGCACGTCGGCGCCGGTGCCGGTGAGCGCCTCGCGGCCGTCCACCCAGGTGCTGCCGCGCAGCGCGGCGAGGTCCAGGTCACGCCAGTGCAGCGCCGCGTCGCCCAGCACCAGGCCGGCGTGGAAGAAATGGTCGCTTGCCATCAGCGCGGCGCCGGCGGCGGCGAAGTCGCCGTAGCGGTCGTCCACCAGTTCGATGGCCGGGTGCACGCTGTCCACCGCGGCCTTCACGTCGTCGATCGACAACGGGCCGTCGCGCGCGTCCAGCGGGCGCGCCAGGCGCACGGCGATCTCGCATTCGACGGCCGGTCGGCGCCAGCGGCCGAAGTCGACGAGGGCGCCGGGCGCGATGCGGCTGGCTTCGAACATCCGGCCCGCCACGGGCTGCGGCACGCCCAGCAGGCGCTGCATGGCCGGTGTGGTGCTGCCCACCTTCCAGCCGATGGGCGCGCCGGCGCCGCGCGCGGTCTGCAGCGCGCTGACGCGATCCTGCAAGTCGTATCCGGCGGCCAGGTCGGCCGGGCGCAGGGCGGTGGGCATGGCGCCGATGTCGGGCGCGCGTTGTGCCAGCGTGTCGGCGATCCAGGTGGCGACGTCGGGGGCGTTCATCTCTGTGGTGTCTCAGATGGGGGGGTTGGCAGGGCGGGTGTTTTCGCGTGCTGTACGCGCATGGGGCTGTCCCAGCTGCACTTGATCACCCCGGGGACGGGCAGCGCGCAGCCCGTCCCTCGGGGGGGCGCTCTCGGAGCCTCACCCCAGCATCCGCGCGTGGTGGCGCAGGTGGTCCTCGACGAAGGTCTGGATGAAGAAGTAGCCGTGGTCGAACCCCTCGTGGCGGCGCAGGGTCAGCGCCTGGCCCGAGGCTGCGGCGGCGGTCTCCAGCCGCTCGGGCTGCAACTGCTCGACCAGGAACTTGTCGGCCAGGCCCTGGTCGACCAGGATTTCGCCCGGGTAGGCCTGACGCTGCATCAGCGCGCTGGCGTCATGGGCGGCCCAGGCGCTGCGGTCCTCGCCCAGGTAGCGCGACAGCGCCTTGTGGCCCCAGGGGCAGTGCATGGGTGCGGCGATCGGCGCAAATGCCGAGCAGCTGCGGAAGACCTCGGGCCGGCGCAGTGCGCACACCAGCGCGCCGTGGCCGCCCATCGAGTGGCCGAAGATGCCGCGCCGCGCGCTGTCGGTGGGGAAGTGGGCGTCCACCAGCGCGGGCAGTTCCTCGGTGACCCAGGTGAACATGCGGTAGTGGTCGCGCCAGGGTGCTTGCGTGGCGTCGACGTAGAAGCCGGCGCCCTGGCCGAAGTCCCAGTGCTCGCGGTCGCCGGGCAGGGCCGGCTCGCGCGGGCTGGTGTCGGGGGTGACCAGGATCAGGCCGAGCGCGGCGGCCACGCGCTGCGCGCCGGCCTTGATCGCGAAGGTCTCCTCGGTGCAGGTCAGCCCGGCCAGGTAGAAGACCACCGGGCAGCGCCGGGTGCGCGCGGCCGGCGGTAGGTACACGCCGAAGCGCATCGGCCCGGCGCAGGCGCTGCTGGCATGGCGGTAGAAGCCCTGGGTGCCGCCGAAGCAGGCGTGCGTGGCCAGGGTCTCGGGGGCGACGAGTGGGTGGGTTGTGGGACCGGTCATGGTGGGGTCGCGGGCGCGGTATCCGCGCCGAGCCGAGGGTTGCAGTCGCCGCGTCGGGGGCACCGAGGTGCGGACCGTCGGGCCGCCACCGCGACGGGCCGGCCCGTCGCGGCAGCCGATCAGCCGATCAGTCGATCGGACGATCAATACGTCAGCACGGTGCGGATCGACTCGCCCCGGCGCATCATGTCGAAGCCCTCGTTGATCTTCTCGTGCGGCAGCACGTGGGTGATCAGGTCGTCGATATTGATCTTGCCTTCCATGTACCAGTCGACGATGCGCGGCACCTGCGAGCGTCCGCGCACGCCGCCGAAGGCCGTGCCCTTCCAGGTGCGGCCGGTGACGAGTTGGAAGGGGCGGGTGGAGATCTCCTGGCCCGCGCCGGCCACGCCGATGACCACCGACATGCCCCAGCCGCGGTGGCAGCACTCCAGCGCCTGGCGCATCAGCGTGGTATTGCCCACGCACTCGAAGCTGTAGTCGGCCCCGCCCCTGGTCAGCTCCACGAGGTGGGGCACCAGGTCGCCCTGTACCTCCTTGGGGTTGACGAAGTGCGTCATGCCGAACTTGCGTGCGATGGCCTCGCGCGCCGGGTTGATGTCCACGCCGACGATCATGTCGGCGCCGGCCATGCGCGCGCCCTGGATCACGTTCAGGCCGATGCCCCCGAGACCGAAGACGACGACGTTGGCGCCGGGCTCGACCTTGGCCGTGTACAGCACGGCGCCGATGCCGGTGGTGACGCCGCAGCCGATGTAACAGACCTTGTCGAAGGGCGCGTCGGGCCGGATCTTGGCCAGCGCGATCTCGGGCAGCACGGTGTAGTTGGCGAAGGTCGAGCAGCCCATGTAGTGCAGCACCGGCCGGCCGCCGGCGGTGAAGCGGCTGGTGCCGTCGGGCATCACGCCCTTGCCCTGGGTGGCACGGATGGCGGTGCACAGGTTGGACTTCAGGCTCAGGCAGGTCTTGCAGCCGCGGCACTCGGGGGTGTACAGCGGGATGACGTGGTCGCCCTTCTTCAGCGTGGTCACGCCGCGGCCGACGTCCACCACCACGCCGGCGCCCTCGTGGCCCAGGATGGCGGGGAACTGCCCCTCCGGATCGGCGCCCGACAGGGTGTACTCGTCGGTGTGGCAGATGCCGGTGGCGTTGATCTCCACCAGCACCTCACCATCCTTCGGGCCGTCGAGGTCGACGGTGTCGATGACCAGCGGGGACTTGGCTTCGTAGGCGACGGCGGCGCGGACTTTCATGGGTGTCTCCTTTGGCGGTGTGGCGTGCCGGGGCTGGGGTGCCTGGCAGGCGCGGGGTTTTCTCGGTTGGGGCTCGGTCAGGGGCGAGTATCGGGTGGGCAGGTCAGCGGCGCATGTGTCGCGCGGGGTCGGTCCGGGCGGGCTCACGGGAAACGTGGGCGGAACGGGTCCTTCTGCCTGGCTGGAGGGTTTGTCCCATGCGCTGGGCTTCGACAGGCCTGTCCTGAGCAATGTCGAAGGGCTCAGCCCGAACGGTCTTGTGGCGGACAGTGCGCTGCGACAGCGGCATGGGAAGCATTCTTTCAGTGGACGGCCGTCGGCCCCGGTCCGGCGACCGCCCGCGCCTCCGCCTGCGCGTTGGGCTGCGCATCGGCCTGCGCATCGGCCAGCGCGCGGGCCCACTCCTCGCGCAGCCAGCGCGCGCAGGCCACGTTGTTCTCGAAGATCGAATAGCGGTGGCCGGCGCCGTAGTCGATGGCGGGGATGTGCTCGCACGAGATCTGTCGGATCGGGCTGTCGGCGTGGGTGGCGTGGTGCGCCAGCAGGTCGCGCACCACGCGCTTCCAGGGCTCCAGCAGGGATTCGTCCCAATCGGCCAGGTACTGGCCGGGCTCGGGCCGCATGAAGGGGTACTGGATGCCACGGCCCGGCTTGCCGTCGGGGTGGGCGGCCCAGGTGTTGACGGGGTTGTTCGGCACCGCGGCGCGGGCATGGGCATGGTGCACGAGGTTGGCGTCGATCCAGCGTCGCGCGACGTTGCCGGGTTGCGCGGGGTCCAGGATCAGCCGGCCGGCGTCGACGTCGGCCTTCATGCCTTGCACCTCCTGCTCGCGCGGGTTGTCGATCTTGAAGATGACGTGGCTGTGGTCCAGCGTCATGTGGAAGGGCACGCCGCGCCCGCGCACCAGCGCGGCCACCTGCTCGACGCGGCCGAGGTGTTCGGACCACATGTTCACGTGCACCTCGAAGCAGGGCACGACGCCGTGGCGCGCGCCGAAGTCGTGCGCGCGCAGGTAGAAGTCGGCGACCTCGTCGTCGCTCAGCACATGGCCGTCGGCGTGGTGCGTCATCACCTGCACGTTGTGCACGCGGTTGCCCAGCAGCCGGCCCTTGAGGATGTTGCGCTCGAACAGCGTCTCGTCGCGGCCCAGGGTGTAGAACCAGCCGCTGGCCAGCACCGGCAGGTCGTGCTGCTCGCAGGCCTTGAGCAGGTCACGGAACTCTTCGTCCGGTGGCGAGCGGTCGATGTAGTCGAACACGCCGGCCTCCTTGACCATGCGCACCTTGGTGGCGATGTCGGGGATGTCGGTGTCGTGGTGGGTGGTGCCGTTGGCGGTGCAGCCGATCTGCAGGTCTTCCAGGGTGCGCATCGTGTGTCTCCTGTTTGCTGTTGGGTGGGGTTCCCGGGGTCGGATGATCGGTCGTCTCGCGTTCACCTGGCGTTCACCTGGCGAGGTAGGCCTCGCCCAAGGGGCGCGCGCCGTTGAGCCCGCCGTAGCTGTGTCCACCGTGGCCCGGTGGCGGATCGCCGAACCAGCGGTCGTCGCGCGCATCGGCCTCGGGCTGCCAGCGCACGTCGCAGGACAGGCGCACGCGGCCACCGGCCAGGCGGTTGTCGCACGAGCCGTGCAGGCTGAACATGTCGAACAGCACCACGTCGCCGGCGCGGAAGTCGGCCGTCAACAAGCGCGCGCCGCGCGAACGGGCGAAAGCGACCGCGTCCTCGGGAAAGGACCCGGGCATCGCGTCCCGGTCGACGTCGATGCCACGGTAGCGCGCGATCAGGTCGTCGAAGCGGTGCGAGCCCTCGACGAAGACGATGGGCCCGGCCTCCAGCGGCACGTCGCCCAGCGGGATCCAGGCCGTCAGCACCCGCGCCGAGCCGCGGTTCATGTAGACGTGGTCGAAGTGCAGCGGGCTGGCCCGGCCGCCCACCATGGTGCGCAGCCACAGGAAGTCGAAGGGGCAGGCCGGGGCGTCCAGCAGCGCACCGGCCAGCGCGCGCAGGCGCGGGCCGTGCGCGGCGGCGCGCAGGCGGTCGCCCTCGCACACCGAGCGCCAGAAGGCGCCCAGGTCGGGCAGCTGCGCCTGGCGCCGGCTGTGGCCGGTGGCCACGCCCTCGGCGCTGGGCTCGGCCACCTCGCCGACCTCGGCCAGCCGCGCGAAGACCTCGGCCCGAGCGGCCAGCACGTCGTCACGCAGCAGGGCGCCGCGCACCAGCACGTAGCCGTCGCGCGCCAGGGCCGCGCGCAGCGGCCCGGCGTCGTCATCACCGGGCACCCAGGCCGTCTCCACCAGCGGCGCCCAGCGGCCATCAGGCACCGGCTGGCCGGCGATGACCGGTGCGCGCGTCATGTCGGTATCGCCCGGCACATCGCAGACTCGATCGATCCCATGCGCTCGTCCCCCTCTCAGGCGCTCGGCGGCGGCAGCGACGCCGGCGGCCGCACGGGCTCAGTAGGTCGCGCGCCCGCCCGACAGGTCGAACACGCCGCCGGTGGTGAAGGAGCAGTCCTCGGTGCACATCCACGACACGAGCGCGGCGATCTCGTCGACCAGCCCGAAGCGTCCCATCGGGATCTTCGACAGCATGAAGTCGATATGCTGCTGCGTCATCTGGTCGAAGATGGCCGTGCGCACCGCAGCCGGCGTCACGCAGTTGACGGTGATGTTCTGGCGCGCCAGTTCCTTGCCCAGCGACTTGGTCAAGCCGATGACCGCGGCCTTGGAGGCGCTGTAGGCCGAGGCGTTCGGGTTGCCTTCCTTGCCGGCGATCGAGGCGATGTTGACGATGCGCCCGTAGCCGCGCCCGGCCATGTGGCGCGCGGCGGTCTTGCAGCAGTAGAAGGTGCCGTGCGTGTTGATGTCGAAGACGCGCAGCCACTCCTCGACGGGGTAGTCGATCACGGTGGTGTTCTGGCCGGCGATCCCGGCGCTGTTGACCAGCGCGTCCACCTTGCCCAGTGCCGCCACGGTGCCGGCGAAGGCCGCCTCGACCTGGTCCAGCTGGGTGATGTCGACCTTGGACGTGTGCACCTTCACGCCGCTGACCGAGGCGGCGGCCGTGGCGAGCGCCTGCTCGTTGACGTCCCAGATCGCGACGTCGGCGCCGGAGGCGGCCAGACGCTGCACCACGGCCAGACCGATGCCCGCGGCGCCGCCGGTGACGATGGCGCTGCGGCCGGCCATGTCGAGCTTGTTCATCTCTTCCTTGCCTTTCTCGGGGGAGGCAGCGGCCGGAAGGCCGCCGCCATGAAAGGCCGGATGCTACGGGATCGCACCGGGTGCGCGGCGCGGGTGCGTGTTTCGCAGGCAGGGTGCCGCTGCGGGCGAAGGTCTGGAATGTTGCGGGCAGATGCCGGTGCGCGACGCGATTCCCAGGTACACGACCTGGATGCGCGGGCCGCCGCGCGCCCGGCTCAGCGACGTGCCGCGAGAAAGCCCACGATCAGACCGACCGCCGCGGCAGTGCCGATGGCGCCGTAGGGATGTGCGTGCACCGTCTCGTCGGCCTGGCGCGCGACGCGCTTCATGCGTGCGACGGCGGCCTCGTTCAACTCGTCGAGCTGGTGGCGCATTTCCCGCACCTGCATCGTCAGGCGCTCGCGCGTGGCGTCGAACTTCGCGTCCCCGCTGTCGGCAGCGGACTTCAGGAAGCTGTCGAGCTGATCGACCATGTGGCGCAGGCTGTGCGTGGTCTGCTCGGTGCGGTCGGCGGCGATGGGGCGGGCGGAGATGTCCATGGTCGTGGGCCTCGTTTGGCTTGCGGATGAAGCCTGCAGTTCACCGCGGATCCCGGACGATGCGCTTGCGCATGCGCATCGGCCACGCCCGCCCACGCGCCGTGGCGGATGCGCCGACGCGCTGATGCTCGAAGTGTCCATTTTTCATGGACAAGATGTCCATGATCTCTTACGATAATGATCTTTCGATCTCCGCTCCCTGACGACCATGAGTTGGACCATCGCCGGTGCCAAACAGCAGTTCTCCGAAGTCGTCCGCCTCTGCGCCGAGGAGCCGCAGGCGGTGTACAAGCGCTCGCGGCAGGTGGCGGTGGTGATCAGCGCCGAGGACCACGCGGCCTTCGAGGCCTGGCGCCGCCTCCGGCAGGCCCCACCGGCGCTGGGCGTGGCCGGCCTGTTCGCCCCGGCGCGCGAGGCGCTGCGCGAGGCTGGTGTCGACGAGCTGGAACTGCCACCCCGTGCCGACCGGCCGGTGGCCGACGTCGAGCCGGTGGCTGATGAAGGCGCCAATCCCTCAGACCGAAGCCTGGCAGACCCGCGCGATGCAGCTCAGTGACACCAACGTCATCAGCGAGTTGATGCGCCCTACGCCCGACCCCGGTGTCGAAACCTGGGCCGCCGGGCAGGCGGGGCTGTGCATCAGCGTGATCACGGTCGACGAGCTCGTCTTCGGCTTGCGTCGGCGCGGCAGCGCACGGCTGGTGTCCTGGTTCGACGGCTTCATCGACCAAGTGCGCGTGCTCGAGATCACCATGCCCATCGCCCGCCGCGCCGGCGAGCTCAGGGCGCTGCTGCAGGGTGCGGGACGATCCAGAACCCAGGCCGACATGCTGATCGCCGCCACCGCGCAGGTCCACGGCCTCACCTTGGTGACCCGCAACACGCGGGATTTCGACGGTTGCGGGGTGGCCGTGCTGAACCCCTTCATCCGCCCGCTCGCGGGCTGAGAGACGGCCCGCCGGCTACGGCGGTCGTGGGCGAAGGTTTTCTCCGTCCTCTTGACACGTGGTGCTCGCCCCCGAGCGTTCCCGATCCTGCAGGGTGGGTTGGGCGCCGCCCGGCTGTGGGGACGCCGTCAGGTGGTGGCCAGGCCTTGCAAGGCCCGCTCGAATGCGCCCGCCAGCCTTTCGGCTTCAGGGTGGCCGTCGGCGCCCAGTCGGCGCCGGCCGCCGACCCAGACCTCGCGCACCGCCGGGACATCGGTGGCGAAGACCAGAGCGTCAAGGGTGTCCTCGATGGGCACGCCGCCCAGGCCTGGGGTGGCGGGGTCGAGCACGAGCAGGTCGGCGCGGGCGCCGGGCGCCAGGCCGGCCGGGGCAGGGCGGTCGGGCGATGCGCCTGCAACGGGCCCGAAGGCGCTGAAGCCTCCGAAGCTTCCAAAGCCTCCAAAGGCACCGGCGGCACCCGCGGCACCCGCGGCCCCGAAGGCCGCGCCGGGCCCGGCCGCCAGTGCGGCGCCGAACAGCCGCTCGGCGGTCGAGGACTGTCCCTGTTCGGGCGCGGCGGCGACGTTGCGGCGGCGCAGGACCAGGCGCTGGCCGTATTCCAGGCATTGCAACTCGCGCGCCCAGTGGCGGCAGACGTGGCTGTCCGAGCCGATGGACATCGGCACGCCGTGGGCCAGCCAGCGCGGCAGGTCGAACAGGCCGTCGCCGAGGTTGGCCTCGGTGGTCGGGCAGACCACGACACCGGCGCCGCTGCGCGCCACGGCGTCGATCTCGGCTGGCGTGGCGTGGGTGGCGTGCACGAGGTGCCAGCGCGCATCGAGCACGCCCTGCGCGGCCAGCCACTCGATCGGCCGCTGGCCGGTGGCGGCCACGCAGTCGTCGACCTCGGCGGTCTGCTCGGCGATGTGCAGGTGGATGGGGCCCGGGTCGTCGGCGCAGCGCCGGGCCAGTGTTCGGATCGACTCGGCCGAGGCCGCGCGCAGCGAGTGGATGGCCACGCCCGCATGCACGCCATCCAGGCCCCAGGCGCGGATCTCGTCGCGCATCGCCAGCACCTCGTCGACGGTGGTGGCGAAGCGCCGCTGGTCGTCGCGCAGGCGCGGCTGGGTGAAGCCGGCGCGCTCGTACAACACCGGC
>Ga0169931_10011173_pt1 | contig 12700 bp, 13 predicted proteins | sample Kivu_15m_20L_FD_129675 | JGI IMG/M metagenome (GOLD analysis project Ga0169931, IMG submission 129675) | Freshwater microbial communities from Lake Kivu, Western Province, Rwanda to study Microbial Dark Matter (Phase II) - Kivu_15m_20L... | ecosystem: Environmental > Aquatic > Freshwater > Lake...
GCGCCCATGCCTGTGTCCTCGATGGGTTGGTGTGGTAACCCCCAAAGAGGCACAGGCTGGATTTCTTGAGAAGATCAGTCATCGCAGACGGTTACGACCTGTCGCGTCCACCGAGAAGTGTCGGTCTTTGCCTCTCGAATCACCACGGGCATAAATCCCGTGGTGCGCTTTTCAGGCACGGTTACTTCTCGACCTTCTTCAGTTTCAGCAGAACCGCTTCGTTGTCGGACTTGAACTCCTTCGGCCGGTCGCCCTTTTCGCTGAACGCGAGCGTCACCTCGCCCTTCTCCACCTTGTAGATGCCCGCGAACGTCTTACCCTTCTCCGGGCCGTCGGCCGGAGACAGGTCGATGGTGAGCTGTTTCAGATCGCCGCCCACTTTGAACTTCGCCACCTTCTTGTCGTCGCCCATCGCGAGCTCGAACACGTCGCCCTTGATGGTGACGAGGGCTTTGTCGGTGAGTTCCTTGTCGGCGACTTTGCCGTCGCGCTCCGCGAGCGCGAGCTTGTAGGTGCCTTCGAGTTCCTTGAGCGCTTTTTCGTCGGCGCGGGCGAGGCCCAGTGCGCTCGCGAACACGAGCAGTACGACCGCAACGCGGGTCATGGCGGGTTCCTTTCAGGGTGGAAGTGTTGATGCGAGTCGGAAGCGTGGCACTACTTCTTCGCGGGTTGCTTCTCGAGTACGAGCAGCAGGTACTTGTCACCGGCCTCGAATTTCGTGGGCCGGTCCTTCGGGTCGCCCTTCTCGAGCGCGCAAATCGTGAGCACGTCTTTCTCGAACTTGTAGATGCCGTGGTTCACTTCGGTCTTGCCGTCCTTCACCGAAGTGATGTCGATGTGCGGCGGAGTCTTGCTCGCGTCGATTTTGATCGTCGCGGGGTCGTCTTTGCCCTTCGTGGTGGCGATGATCTGGTCGCCCTTGATGACCAACTTCCGCTCCGCCGGGTCTTCTTTCTTCAGCGCGTCCGGGGTGAGCTTGAAGCCCTTCGTTTCGAGACCGACGAGCAGGTACGTGCCTTCGAGCGCCTTGAGGGCCGCTTTGTCGTCTGCCGCGGTCGTGCCGCCGAGCGCGGCGACGAGGGCAATGGCGAACAGCGCGCGCATGGGATGGTCCTCAGTTCTCAGTAGTCAGTAAACAGTTTACGAACCGCTGTCGCGGGGCGCTCAGTACCAATCACTATCGAGCGGCCCGGTCGAACACCGCAAACACGTCCGGGAGCGCTTCCCGCACGATCACCATGTGTTCGATCCCTTCGTACTCCTTGAACGTCACCCGTTTCGCGCCACCCGCGGTCAGTGCTTTGTTCAGCGCGCGCGATTGGCCGAGCGCGAAGTCTTTGTCGCCGACGCCCACGAAGAACGGCAGTTCCGCGAACGCCTTCGTGTCGCGCACGGTGCCGCCCCCGCCCAGCGCCGCGCCGGCCGCGAACCGGCCGGCGCTCTGCTGCACCACTTGCACCGTTTGCATCGCGCCCATTGAGTGACCCACCACGAACGCTCGCTTAGGGTCGATGGGGTAGCGCTTCGCGAGTTCGTCCAGAATCGCGGCAGCAGGTGGCGCGCCACCGAACGCCAACCCGCTGCGAGTCGCGACCAGAACCCACCCGCGCTTCTCGCACTCGCGCACGATTTGGCCGTTGCCGTAGCCCTCAAAGAACAGGTTTTCCGAACCGCCCGCGCCGTGCAGCGCGACCACCACGGGCACCGGCTTCTTGGCGTCCAGTCCCTTCGGCACGAACACGCGGGCCGCGGTCGCTTTGTTCTTCCCGGTGGGCACGCTGAGCCAGAACTGCCCGTGGCGCTCCGGGCCGTAGAACGGCTTGCCGTCCAGCATCCGCTCCGCGTTCGCCAGCAGATCGGCCGCGGGCAGGTCCGTCTCCGGAACCGCTCCGCCCGCGAGGTCCGCCAGCAGTTCCGCGCGCTCGCGCACCGTCGCTTTCTCGATGGTGTCGATTGTGTCGAACGCGTTCGCGGCCTTCTTGAGCGCCGCGACGCGGACGTCGCGGTCGGCGATTTGCGAAACGCCGATTGTGGTTTGCCGCAGTTCGCGCCCGGCTTCCACGAGGAAGTACAGTTTGCGGTCCAACCCATTGAAGTCGCCGAGCGGCGGGACCGGCACTTTCACCGTGGCCGGGAACTTCGTCGGGTTCAATTTCACCACGTCCTTCTGCGTGAACCAGAACTGCACTTCGAGGTTCTTCGGCACGTCGCCTTTCACCGCGTAGAGCGGCTTCACGGTAACGGTGAGTTCCTTCGCCCTCCCGTCGAGCGCGCGCGTTTCGGGCACCGCGTGCAGGCTCCACGCCCACTGCCGCGCGGTACCGGGTTCGTCGTCGGTGGCGAGCGCGAACGCGGCGCGGTCCAGCCCGCGCGCGGCTTCGCCGAATTGGAGCGAGAAGAACTGCTGCGTGAGCTTTTCGACGAACGGGAGCGCCCGCCCGCGTCCGGCCGCACCTTCGTGTTTCTCCCACGCGGCTTCAAAGCGCTTCAGCCGTGCCCCGAGTTCGTACCGGGCCGAAAGTGCGTCGGCCGGTTGCGCGGCGGCGCTGCCCGCGAGCGCGCACGCGACGAGAATCGGCAGGAGAGTGCGCATCGCGGACCTCGTCGGAGTTCGGGTTGAATCGTGCCTTGTGAAAAAGTTACAACTTGGGTCACGCCAGAATAGACACCGGAAAGGAATCCACCGTGAAGCGACACCTGTGCGCCGCCGCGCTGTTCGCGCTGGCCGCTCTGCCGGACTGGGCTAGCGCCTGTTGGGTGCGGTGGTACCCGCCCGCGTACAGCTCGTATTATTGCGTGCCGGTCTACTGCGGGCCGGTCTACTACGCGCAGCCGTGTCCGCCGCCCGCGTTCGTGTACCCGTGCCCGCCGCCGGTGGTGCCGCACGGCGCGCCGCCGGCGCGCGCCCCGCAGGTGGAAACCAAGCCGCAGGCGCGTTCCAACGAACCGCTGTCGAAGCCCATTTCCGAACCGGTGAAGCCCGCCGGGAACACCGAACCGGCGAAGCCGCTTCGGGCACCGGACCCGAAGCCCAAGCCGCAAGACCCGCCGGCGAAGCTCGACTTCCCAAGCGTTCCGGAGCTTCCGACGCCCCCCAAGCCGGAGCCGAAGCGACCGCCGAAGGTCGAGATCGAAGAACCGAAACTCCCGCCGCTCGCACTTCCCACGAAGCCCGAGCCGACCATCGAGGCGCCGAAACTGCCGCCCATCGGCGCGCCCGCGAAGCCGGACGACGGCGCACCGAAACTGCCGCCCATCGAACTGCCGAAGTTGGACGCGCCGAAGTTGCCGCCCATCGAACTGCCCGGTGCGCCCGCGACCCCGCAGCCCGCGCCGCCCCCGGACGGCTTGCCGCCGCTCGCGCTGCCGCCGGACGCCCCGGTGGAGCCGCTGAAGGTGGAAGCGAAGGCCAGCCCGCTCGCGCGCGACTTGAAGGTGAGCGTGTTCGCCGCAGCCGGTACGAACGCGGTCGCCGGGAACGGTCTCCGCAAGGTCGGCTTTTACAACCACACGAGGCGCGACCTGCAACTGACCATTGAGGGCAAGCAGGTGAAGCTGCCCGCGCTGACGTACCTGCACGCCCAACTGCCCGCGGTGTTCGTGTGGAAGTGCGACGACCGCCCCGCGGAGCGCGCGACCGTTCCCGACACCGCGACCGGCATCGACGTGCTGTTCCGCGACTAACCTCAATACGTTAGCTCCAACGCGGCCCGCCCGGTGTATCGGGCGGCGCACGCGCCAACCGGAGCGCGCATGAACGACGTTCCCGATTCCCCTTCCGCGCCGCCCGTCGAACAGCCCCCGGTCGCGGAGCCGCTCCCGGTGCTCCGCACGCTCGCTCCGATGCTGCGCGCGTTGGAAAAGCGACTGCGCGCGACCATCGACGGCCGCCGCAAGAGCCTGCTGAACTCCGTTCAGCGCGCCGAACTCGAAGGCCTGAGCGAAGACGTCCGGCGGCAGACCGACGCGCTCGACGTGGAGAAACCGCTACTCGTCGTCATGCTGATGGGCGGCACGGGTGTCGGCAAATCGACCCTTCTGAACGCGCTCGCGGGTAGCGCGATCGCGCAAGCGTCGTTCACGCGGCCCACCACGCGCGACCCGGTCGTCTACTATCACAGCTCGGTCAAACTCGACCGCATCGACCCGGCGCTGCGCCTGTGCCGGCTCGTTTCGCACGACCGCGCCGGACTCGAACAGAAGATCATCGTTGACACGCCGGACATCGACTCGAACGACCGTACCAACTGCGAGAAGTTGGTCGCGCTGCTGCCCGTCGCGGACGTGGTGCTGTACGTCGGTTCGCAGGAGAAGTACCACGACCAACTCGGGTGGGAGCTGTTCAAGCAGCAGCGCCGCCGCCGCGCGTTCGCGTTCGTGCTGAACAAATGGGACCGGTGCGTCACCGGCGAGAGCGGCAAGCGCCCCGACGAAGACCTGCTCGACGATCTGCGCGCCGAAGGCTTCGAGAACCCGGTGCTGTTTCGGACCACGGCACAACTGTGGCTCGACGCGGCAAAGGCCCACCCCGGGGCCGCGGTCCCGCCGAAGCCCGCGGACCTGCCCGAAGGCGAGCAGTTCCTGCTGCTGCGCAACTGGCTCGAACTCGGCCTGTCGCGGTTGGAAATCGAAGCGGTGAAGGCCCGGGGCGTCGGTCAGTTGCTCGACCACATCGCGCGCGCCACGGAAGCGACCCGCCCGCCGGACCTGAGCGCCGAGGCCGACCGCGTGCGCGACGCGTGGGATCGCGTGCTGGACGCAGAGGCCGACGCGCAGGCCGACATTCTGGCGAACACGCTCGAACCGTACCGCACCGAGGTGGAGCACCACTTCAGCGCGGAAGGGCAGAAGCGGTTCCGCGGGCTGATGGCCGGGTACCTCAAACTGAGTACGCGGTTCCGCTATTCGGGCAGCAGCCTGCGCGACCGCATCCCGCTCTTGGGCCTCAAGAACAAGCTTGCGGGCGGCGGGGTGGAAACGCCGGTGGAGTGGAACCTCGGCGCGTTCGTGCAAGAGTGCGCGCGCACCGCCGGCGAGCGCGTGCTCGATCAGCGCGGCACCGCGCTCGTGAACCGCTTGCTCGTGGAGGCCGACGCGAAGGGCTTCCAACTCGCACTACTGAGCGACCCGGCGCACGCCGCGGCCCGACTGGACTGGCGCGACCGCGTCACGCGCGCCGTGATCGACGCGCTCGCGGAAGTGGAGCGCCAAGCCGCGAACCCGACCGGCTGGCGCAAGTACGTGCGCGGCACGGTCACGGTTCTCGGCAACACGCTGCCCGAAGTGTCGCTCGTCGCGACCGCCGGGTTGCTACTGTGGAACTTCTTCGTGAACGCCGAAACGCCCGGTCTGTTCTCGATGCTCCTCGTGGTGATCGTGCCGCTGGTGGTGATGGTCGTGTTGCAGATGCTGATCGTGCTGCTGCTGCCGGTGCGCTGGGCGGTGATCCGCAACGAATTCCGCTCGCACTTGGGCGCGTGCATCGGCGCGGAGTTGCGCCGCGCGTATCTGGAACTGCCCGCGGGCGTGGCCGCCGCGATTGCCGAAGAGCGCCAACAGTCCGACGAACTGCTCGCGGAAGCGAAACAGGTGAGCGACTGGCTGACGCAACAGCAGCACGCGTCGCGCGTCGGCGAACTGTACGGGAAGTGAGCGCGCTCACCCCGCGACATCCGCCACGCGCGCGGTTTCGCCACGAAACAGCGCGCCGACCCGGTTCGTCACACGCAGGATCGGTGGCAACTCTTCTGGCGCACACGCGGTGCGCTCCACCACCAACTCCGGGTTCGCGCGCGCCGCGTGCCTCGGCGGAAGCGCCGCTACCTCCGCCGCGGTGAACGGCCGCAACTGTTTCAGCCGCCGAACGTAGGTGCCGCGCTTGAAGAACGCCGGGTAGTCGTTCCAGTTCACGCCCTTCTGAAACAGCAACTCCTGCATCTCCGCGCCACTCTTCCCGTGTACCGCGGCGTGCGGGTAGTGCGCCCGCGCCGCCATTGCGATCGAGTTCTTCGTAGCGTCCAGCTCGCGCCAGACGAACACGTTCGCGGCTTCTTCGAGGGTCGGCACGTTCCACACGCGGCAGTCGAAGGTGGGAACCCGCTCGGCGAACTCGTCCGACAGGAACGCGGGCAGGCGGCGCGCGAAGTGCGCGGTGGCGAGCGCCGCGAGGCCCGAACACATCTTCTGCACGCGCCCGTCGAAGAAGATTTGGCTGTCGAACGCTTCCGGCACCCACGCGAGAGTAAGTTCGTCCGACTGCGTGTAGCCCACCGTCGCGCACGTTTTGGACACGAGCGCGACGCACGTCTCGATCATCAACCGCGACAGCCGTTCGTCGAACGGGCGCGCGAGGCCGCGCGTGAACGAACCGAACGCGCGCCCGTCCAAGCGTGCGAGCGCCGGCAGCAGCGGCATGAGCCGCCGACCGGCTTCGGCGCTTTCGTACAGCTTCATGCGCTCGGCCAACCCGTCGGACATCGGCGCGCCTCGTTTTCGGTTCCCGTTGGCGGTATCAAGGTAGTTGAAGCGAGGCGCGCCCACACCGGGAGGTTCATCATGTCCGCAGAGTTCGTCGAACACGTCGAGATGACCGGGCACATCGTCGATTCGCTGCTGCTGCCGAAGGTGCTGGACGCGATCCTCTCGCGCGGCGGGCGCTACAACATCGAACAACTGCGCCTCGGCCAGCGCCAAGACGACGCCAGCTTCGCGCGCATCGAGGTGCGCGCCGACACCGCCGAGCGACTCGAAAGCATCCTCGCGGAAGTTCACCCGCACGGCGCGGTACCGGCGCAGCCGAGCGACTGCACAACGGTCGCGGCGGACGTGGCCGGTGCGTTCCCCGAAGGGTTCTACTGCTCCACCAACTTCCGCACGCAACTGCGACTGAGCGGCGATTGGGTGGACGTGGAAGACCAAGAGATGGACTGTGGCATCGTGGTCGATCCCGAGGGCGGCGCGGCCCGGTGCGTGCCCATGACGAGCGTGAAACTCGGCGACTTGGTGGTCGTTGGCCGCAAGGGAACGCGGGTGTTCCCGCCGGAGTCGGAGATCCGCAAACACGAACTGTTCGAGTTCATGGCGAGTCCGGTTTCCAGCGAGCGCCCGAAGGCGGTGAGCGTGCGGGAGATCGCGCACGCGATCCGCAAGACGCGCGCGGCGGGCGAAAAGGTGCTCGCGGTACTCGGCCCCGCGGTCGTTCACACCGGCGGCGGCGAGTTGGTGGCGAAGCTGATCCGCGACGGCCTCATCAACGTGCTGTTCGCCGGCAACGCGCTCGCCACGCACGACATGGAACAGGCGCTCTACGGCACCAGCCTCGGTGTGTCGTTCGATCACGGCCTCCCGACGGACGAGGGGCACGAACACCACCTGCGCACCATCAATACGATCCGCCGCTACGGGGGCATCTCGCAGACCATTGCCGCGGGGAAGTTGCAGAGCGGAATCATGTACGAGTGCGTGACGCGCGGCGTGCCGTTCGTGCTCGCGGGCAGCATCCGCGACGACGGCCCGCTGCCGGAAGTGGTTACGGACGCGCTTCAGGCGCAAGACGCGATGCGGAAGCTGATCCCCGGTGTCGGGTTCTGCCTGATGGTGGCGACGACGCTCCACAGCGTCGCGGTGGGGAACCTGTTGCCGGCGTGGGTGAAAGTGGCGTGCGTGGACATCAGCCCCGCGACCGTGACGAAGCTGATGGACCGCGGGACCACGCAAACGGTCGGCATCGTGAGCGACGCCGAACCGTTCCTGCGGGCGCTGGTGGCGCAGTTGGAGAAGCCCGCGTGAGCAAGCCCTACGACGCCACCGCGAAAGACCTGCTCGAGTTGGACCCGGCCGCGTGGACCCGGTTCGTGGGTGCCGACGCGCCCGTCGGCGTAGAACTGATCGATTCGGAACTGTCCACGATCACGGCTGCCGCCGACAAGGTGGTTCGCGTACTCGGCGCCGAGCCGTGGGTTCTGGACATCGAGTTCCAGTCGTGGCGCGACCCGAACGCGCCGCGCCAGTTGCTCAAGTACAACGCGCTGCTGCACGAAAAGCACAAATGCCCGGTGGCGTCGGTGCTGGTGGTGCTGGCCGAAGAAATGTGCCTGCCGTCGTACACCGGGGCGCTGGCGTTCCAACCGCCCTTTGGCCCGGGGTGGGAGTTCCGTTATGCTGTGGTGCGCGTGTGGGAAGCATCAGCCGACGAGTTGCTGCGCGGCCCGCTGGCGCTGGCCCCGCTCGCGCCCGTATCGAAAGTTGAACTCAGCGCGGTGCCGGACGTGCTGCTCCGGCTCAACGAGCGGGCCGCACAAAGCGCCGACCCGACTACGACTTCACGGCTGTTCGCCGCCGCTGGTATCTTACTCCGACTGAGGTACGGTATGAGTACCGCAAAGGACCTTCTGGACCGCATCCCCGGCCTCCGCGAATTGGATCTGTTCCAAGCCTATGCCGCCGAGGGGCGCGCCGAAGGGCGCGCCGAAGGGCGCGCCGAAGGGCGCGCCGAAGGGCGCGCCGAAGGGCGCGCCGAAGGGCGCGCCGAAGGGCGCGCCGAAGGCCGGCGCGAGGAGGCCGCGGAATTCCTGATGCGGCAAGGGCGGAAGAAGTTCGGGCCACCGACCGAAGCGCACGAAGCCGCGCTTGCTGCAGTGACCGAGCTTTCGCGGCTCGAAGCGCTGAGCGAGAAGTTGCTCGACGTGAACACGTGGGACGAACTGCTCGCGGGCGCGTGAGTCGCGCCCGCGAGCGCTCGCGCCATCACTCCGGCGAAATCACTTCGCCGTTCGCGGGCGTTTCCGCCGCCGACCACGCCGCGTCGGTCACGTTAGCGCTTACGAACTTCACCGCGCCGTCGCCCATCGCCATGTAGATGCCGCTGCGCGAGATGCTCTGCGACTTGAGGCAGTGGACGTTGTCCACCGGCGGCGCGAACTCGGGCCGCAACATGCACCGGCACATCCACGGGTCGGCACCGGTCCACGAGGTCGGCACCGGGCCGCCGCGGTTCACGAACCCGGTGCGCGGCCAGTACCCGTTCACGTACAGCGAAGTCGCGGCCAACCCGTTCGCCCACTGCGCCGAACTCGGGTACTGCCCCGCGCCCAGCGCCGGCGTGAAGTCGGCCGGGATCGTGCGCGGATCGACGCCGTAGCCCCACAGCGTCGCCCCGAACATCGGGTTGCCGCTCGGCCGGCGCGCCACCGCGTACTTCTCGTTGAACAGGATCGTGTTCGAGAGGCCGTCCTGAATCTTCGCGACCGTCGCCCCCTCGTCTCCGAACACCTGCCAGTTCGCCGAATAGCTACTCAGGCCCCACTTGGTGTTCGCGGTACTCGCCCACGCGGGGTACGGGTTCGCGGTGCCCGTGCTCGCGCTCCACGACGGAGCGGCAACCGGGAGGTCGAACACGCCGTCGCCCGTTTGGGTCGGGTCGGCCGGGTGGCGCAGCACTTTCAGAGGCGCGGACCGCGAGCCGTCCGGCCCGAGGTTGTACAGAGCGTTCTGCTCCACGTACGGCAGCAGGTGGAAGTAGATCGAACCGGCCGCACCGCCGCGCTTCACCTGCCCGAAGATGGGCGGCGTGATCCCGTGCGTGCCCTCGAAGTTGCTCACCGCCAGCCCCTGCTGTTTCAGGTTGTTCTGGCTCTGTGTGCGGGCCGCGGCCTCGCGCACCTTCTGCACCGCCGGCAACAGCAGGCCGATGAGGATCGCAATAATCGCGATCACCACCAGCAGTTCGATGAGTGTGAACCCACGCTTCGCACGAATCATGGAAACGTCCTCCTTCGGGTGAATCAGAAGTACGGGTCGCGGGCGACCACGACCGGCGTCTTGATGGCGACCGAGTACACCACCTCGCGGGCGCTCGGTTTGCCCTTTCGGTCTTTCAGCTTCAGCGCGACCGTGAAGCGGATCACGGCCGCGTCGGTCGCGTCCGTTTTCACGATCTGGTAGCTTTCCAGCGCGTGCGTGCCGCGCAGTTCTTCGGTGAAATCGACGGGGTCCGCGAGCGCTTTCAGCTTCGCGGGCGGTTCGTTAGCCTTCCAGTTGTCGAGCGCCGCGGTCACGGCGGCGCGGCCGCGCTCCACCGCGTCCGGGGCGTGGGGCGCGGAGCTACAGCCGAGCGCGAACAGCGCGAGAGCGCAGCAGGTACGCAACATGACCGGGGCTTCCGGGTGCGTGTTTCGGGTGGTGGAAGGAAACGAACCGTTTCGGAAGTGACCGCGAACCGAACGCGCGCGGTCAGCCGCGCACTCAGACGAAGCCGGTGTCTTCGACCGCGCGGAACGGCTGGTCGGTCGGTCGGCGATAGCGGGTGCGGAACATGACGCGCGTATGGTACGACGTGCGCGCCGCGAGATCAACCGCGCGCGCCAAACTCGTTACGCGCTCAGCCGTCGGCGTCCCAAAGCACTACGTTGCCGCCGGTACCGGCCGCGGCGCAGGTGAGGCCGTCCGGCGCGCACGCGAGCGCCGTGACCCGCCCGATCTTCCAATTGTAGGCGGTCAGCGCGTCACCCGTGCGCGCGTCCCACATGCGGACCGTGCCGTCGGCCGACGCGCTCAGCAACCGCTTGCCGTCCGGCGTGACCGCGAGCGCGTTCACCGGTTTTGTGTGGCCGTGGAGCGCGAACTGTTGCCCACCGTCGGCGCGCAGCACGAACACAGAGGCTCCGTTCGCCACCGCGAGCCGGCCGTCGGGCAGGAAGCGTAACGCGAGCGTGGTCGCGCCGGGCAGTCCGAGCGCGGAGACCGGAATTCGCGCCGCGAGGTCGAACACGGTTACGCCGGGATCGTGGCCAGTACCGCCCGTGGCCGCGAGGCGCGCGCCATCGGTGCTAAAAGTGAGCACGTCGGTGACGCGACTGACGGGCAGTGAGTACTCTTCTTCGCCGGTGTACGGGTCAGTCACCGTCAAGTGCAAGCGCGGCGCACGCCGTGTGCGGGCATGCCGCGCGTGCGCAGGTGCGCCACCGCGAGTCGGGTACCGGTGGGGTCGAACGACAGCCCGTACACGCCCGCGTATTGCGGCGGCAGGCTGCGTTTCAGCCACCGCTGGCGTTCCCAACTCGCAAGGTCCGGCAAGTTCGACCACACGATCCCGCCCAACTCGTTCGCGTCTTGGTTCGCGCCTCCGAGCACGAACCGGCTCGCGTCTGGCGGCACCGCGTAGCACACTCCCGGTTGTTCGACCCGCGAGCGTTCGTCCCCCGTCACGAGGTCGAGCAGGATCGCGCCAGAAACCCAGCTTCGTTCCGTACCGACGCACGCGAGCAACCGTGTGCCGCACGGTGTGAAGTGCAGCCCGCGAACGGCTTCCGTCTGTGTCAGCTTGTAGCGGCGCATCGGTGGGTCCCTCGGCGCGCGAAAAAGGGCCGGGCGCTTGCGAGCGCCCGGCCCCGGTGCGGTGCGCGGCGGCCCGCGTTACTTCTTCTTTTCCTTCACGGTCCACAGGTGCAGGGTGTACTCGTCGCCGTCTTCGCCCTTCACCATGATCGTCTTGTCCGGGGCCCAGTCGCCCATCACGAACCGGTGCGACACGATCCGCGTGCCCGGCTTCAGTTGCTTCTCCAGCACCGGGCGCAGCAGGTTGTTGAACTCGTTGCCCATGTACAGCATCACGACGGTCGCTTCGCTGTAGTCGCGGTCCTTCAGCGCGTCGCCGACGATGATCGTGACTTCCTTCTCGAGTTTGGCCTTCTTCACGTTCTCCTTCGCTTCGTCGGCCTTCTTCTCGTCGATCTCGATGCCGACGGCCTTCTTCGCGCCCTTCTTGATCGAAGCGATGAGCACGCGACCGTCACCGGGGCCCGGTTCGTACACCACGTCGTCCTTCCCGACCTTCCCGAGCTTCAACATCTCCTCGACGATGTCGTCCGGGGTGGGCACCCAGCGGATCTGCGCCTTGTCCGGGTTCTTGGGGTCGGCCTTCGTCAGGTCCACCACAATGTCCTCGCCGCCCTTGAACTCGACGTTCTTAGTGCGCGTCAGCTTGGTGTAGTTGTTCGGTTCCCACTTCACAGTGAACGAGTACTCGTACAGCTTGCCCACTTCGAGTTCGGGCGTCTCGAACTCGCGCACGAGGCCCTCGGGCTTGGTGTCCTTGCCCTCGATTTGCAGCTTGGCGTCCTCTTGGGGCACGCTGATCTTGAGCTTCGACTTGGCCTTCTTCTTCTCGTCCTTCTTCTCGTCTTTTTTCTCCGGTTGGGCCTTCGCGCTCAGCGCGGTGAGACCGGCCGAGAGGAAGAACACGGACAGTGCCAGCCCGAGCGCGCGGGCGGTGCGAGGGGTAAACATCGGCGGTCCTCGGTGGAATCGGCAATCGCGTCGCGGAACCAGTGTCACCAAAAGGAACTACGCACGCAAGGGGGGATCGACAATAGCCCCCGCGCGGCTACGTTACCGCTCACGGGCACTTCGCCCGCGCCACTCCGAGGTTCCGTCATGCGCCGTTCGCTGTTCGTTGCCCTGTTCGCGCTCGCGCTCGTTCCCCTCGCCGCTCGCGCGGCCGACGCGGAACACCCCTACAAGAACGCGAAGGTCGGCGACTTCGCGGTGTACACCGTGACCACGAAACTCGGCGGCATCACCGTCCCGGGTACCGTCACCCAGACCGTGACGGGGCGCACGGAGAAGGAACTGACCATTAAGGCCGTCACGGTTGTCGAAGGGTTCGGCAAGAAGGCGGACCCGAAGGAGAAGGAACAGAAGA
>Ga0169931_10011174_pt1 | contig 12700 bp, 6 predicted proteins | sample Kivu_15m_20L_FD_129675 | JGI IMG/M metagenome (GOLD analysis project Ga0169931, IMG submission 129675) | Freshwater microbial communities from Lake Kivu, Western Province, Rwanda to study Microbial Dark Matter (Phase II) - Kivu_15m_20L... | ecosystem: Environmental > Aquatic > Freshwater > Lake ...
GAAACAAATATTTCTGAAGTCCAAAAATATAGAAATGAATCAAACATTTTAAAAAGCAAATGGGAAGAATCTGACCAGTTCTTCAAAAAGTTGCTGAACGTTAGAATTTATGAGCAGATAAACTTAATAAGCATCTACTATCAAAACATTTTGGTTAAAGGAATTTATGGAAGTTACAATAAAATCATTTACTACACCAATCAGGAATTAAAGGGAATCAGAGAAAAATACTTATCTGAATAAAATTTTGATATTTATTTTTATTTTATTAAAATATTTGGATTATTGACTTAATTATGTTTATTTGTAAATTTTTAAATAAATTGATTCATAAGGTATTTTAGTTAATACAAAAGATAATATAAAAATCTATAATTTTAATATAATTATTACAAGTATATTGTTAATTAAAAATTAAAATCAGAGCAGAAATTAAGTTATATTATAAAATAAACTTGCCTACTAGATAAAATTCCTAATACAGGAATGGTTATAAGCCTTAAATAGTAAATTATGATATTTATAATTCTTAAGGAAATTAAATATTCACTACTACTCAATACAAACTATAATAACATTTAATTATATGAGGCAGCTAATGTATTTTAATAAGAAAATCTAAATGATAGTCCTGATCAGATATCTAATCTATCAGTTTTAGTAAAATGAATTAGAAAATTATCAGATCAAAATTTGCATACATGAAATAAACAAAAAATTTAATGAATTTGTATATAATATTCAATTTCTTTTATTAATTATTCGAAGAAATAAATTTATTTGTTTTTAAAACTCAATGTCGAAATACAAAAAATTCACAAATTTTCTAATATCCCAATTTGATTATTTTGTAATTAAATTTTTTACAGCAGAAAGAGGAAGAAATAGAAGGAAGTTTATTTGGAAAACTAAAAATTTTCGGGAAATTACCCAATTACACATTCCAAGAATAATCTTCATTGGATTCGTAGTTGTGATTTGTTGGAAAATTCATAAAAAAGTGAAAATAAGCAGCAACAGTATCCCTTACAAAGCCAAATCGAAGAGAGAGTAAGTAATAGAAAAAGAAGAAAAAGTAAAATTAAAAAATATCATAAAAGGAAATCGAGTATTTTCTTTCTATTCCTAATGAGTTCGATCCTTATAAAAAAAACGATGCAATAAGCGTAGAATTAAAAGACGAAATGAGTTATGAATTCCAACAATTAGACGAAGAGGAATTGAAAAAGTTGGAAGAATTCGATGATTGGATTAGACAAAATAATAAGAGAATGTAGTTAGATAATTATTTAAATCTATTTAATATACATAATTATCAATCAAATTTTAAATTAGAAATAAGCTTTTATGTTTTAACTAAATTATGGTATATACCAAAATATTTTAATTAGGATAAAGTTAATAATTCGATATTTGATAATTGAATGTAAATTATGTATATTATATCACCTGCAATTTAAATTTTTTATTCCTCTTCTTCTTGTTTAATACGTTCTAATATATCGATTGAATCATATTCAACCTTAATTTTATTAGTCAAAATTTCAGAATCTAAAGGAAGTCCAGTAATAGGATTCTTTTTAATCTTATCTGTAATTTTATCCAGGTTACCTTCAAAAGGTTGAACTATTTTGTTATGTTGATTTTGGTTATTTACATTGGCTATGTTTGATTTTACTAAGTTTTTGATATTTATTTCACTCGAAATAAAATTATCATTTTTATTTGATTTTCTTTCAGCATCTATTTTACTTAAGCTTGTGTAGAATGGGGACTTAATATTAGCATTACTAATACTTCCTGTTCCTCCCTTATGGTTTTCATTTAATATTAAGGTATTCTCATGTTTATGTAAATTGTTATAATTTAAATTATCTCTTGTGTTCTGATTTATTATCTGATTATTCTGTTTTGATTGAATGGGAAAATTTTTACTTGCAAAATTTTGGTTATTTAGTATAGCTGTAGACTTACTACCTATACCTAACACATTGACCAACTTATCCATATAATTTATTGAACCTTGATTTAGATTAGGATTATTCTTGTTACCAATTTCAATATTAGTCTTGATGTTAATATTATTTGGCTGTTGGTTAGTAACAGTTATTGGATTTTTGATAGGAAAATTGTTTTTAATAGGAGGTTGTATTGATGAAGGGTCAGAAATCAAATTACAGTTCATGTTTATTTTGTTATTTGTAAGATAATTTATGCCTCCTTTAGAGCTGAAGTTGTTGTTCATGTTATTATGATTATTGCTCATTTTATTATGATATCTAGAGTCATCTTCTTGATTGGAGCTTAAATAGCTTTCCACACTTTTGTCTGGGAGTATAACCATATCTTGCTTTTTTATTATCAACCTATTATCATTGGTGCTGTTATAGCCCAGGTTATTCTCTGTTAATCTAGAATCATTTAATTTAATATTATTCAAAGACCCGCCAAAATTGCTGTTCTGATTATTTCTATCGCTAACTTCATCAACATTTGGGTTAAAATTATGCGATTGATCAACTTGCTCCTCCTCAATATTTGCTTCGATTAAGACGCTATTATTAAAATTCCTATTGATTAGATGATTGTTATTGTTGATGTTGTTAATATATCTCTTGTCTGCTTTGTTGTTTATCCTGTGCATATCTTCTACGATTAGGCTGTTAAAATTTATGTTATGGTTCTGACTTGACCCCAGTATATAAAATGAAGATACATCGAGTTTACTTTCTGCTTCTCCATCTAATTTCTCCTTAATTAAATTTTTGAAATCTTTATCTTTTGCTTGAAAATATTCGCTTGAATTTGCAGCACTTATATCTATTTCCGTTTCAAAGTGAAATTCTTCTAAAATTTTCAGATTGTTTTTTCTGATTGCGCTCATTTTTATAGTTGCTTGAGTCGTTAATTTATCCTCATCATTTCTATTCTCTTTTAATTCAGATAATTTAAAAAATATTTTCTCTTCGCATATCAAATTCAAAGGTTGATTGTTTATTGTATTAGACTTTGCGTCTATATTTTGATCCTTCTTTCCTTTCTTTGAAGATTTCACAAAACTAGGAGCCTTACAAAAAAATTCAAAAAAATACTGATTGACAGAGAAACAAACGCAAGGATTTGTAATAGGATTATGCTTGTTCTTAAATCTTGCACAAATACTCGCAACCAAACTTTCGAATGAAGGGCCATTCACATCAATTCCAAAATTTTTATTGTCATCCACATGATATCCCATAAATTTATTTCCCCCTGCGACGAATTTAAATTTTTCCCTATTGAAGACGATTGAATTCTTCGTGTATTTATCCACCTTTGATTTTTTCATATTTTCCAAATGAGAGTAGTTTAGTTTAAAGTGATAATTCTCTTCAGGATTCTTATATTCAGAAAAACTATCATGACAGAAATTAAAATCAAGTGAGAAGGTAGTCACGTCTGAAACCAAAGTAAATCTTCTTTTGTTCATGTCTATTTCAAATTTTAAAATTTCTTCTAGAGAAAGGAATATTTCTAAATTTTCTGCAAAGATATTATCGAATGAAATTGCAGTTTTGATTAAGTTATGGCATTCAATACTAGTAGGGTTTGTTTGGCGACTAATGACATATCGGATGTTGTATTTAGTATTAATTTGGGTGTAAAAAATGAAGCTGCTTTCAGTTATTCTAAAGTTAATGATACTACTTGTTTTTGCTATTGATTTTGCCATTAGGAGAATATTTCCATACATTTTTTTATCGAGGAATTTTATGCTCATTATTCGTTCTTGTCTCATTAAGTAAATAATTATAGAGTGATTTTTAATTTGAAATTTAAATTAAAAATTTAATGTCTCAAGTTGATTTTTCGGTAAAAATCAAAGATATATAAAAATTAAAATTTGAATCCTCTCAAACTAAGGATATTTTTTCTTTATATCATACTGAATTTATGTAATATATTTTATATTTCAAAAAATATTTTATGAATTTTATTTTAATTTGAAATTGAAATAAATAAAAATTTACATCTCCATTTCAACCACTTAAGGGTTTATTTTCGTTGATTTATCACAACTATCTTTGGTCCGTTATTTTTCACACCAGAAGGAGGTCTACTTAGATAATTTTGATTAGGTTGAATATTATTATTAGCAATCGGATTATTTTTAATGTTTATCTTTGGATTGTTATCTTTAGACAAAAGAACTTTGGGATTGTCATTTGAATTTGCTACATAATGATAATTTTGCCCCTTTTTAGGATCGGCATTTTGTAGCATTTTTATGTAGTCGTAATTTAATTTCTGTATCTCTACCCTGTTATTGTTGATTAATTTCACCTGTTGCTGAACTTTGTCTGGGGATTTCATAATTTGCCTGTTTGGGGCGAGATTGATTTTATTATTATTCACATTATTACTTGGGTTACTCGACAAGTATTTTTCTTTTATTGGAGATTTCTGCCTTGGTGAATTCGCACTTAGAGGAATGTTCAGATTTTTCCTGAGTACTATATTAGGAGACTTAGAGCGATCATTACTGTAAAACACATTGTTTACAATAGGTCTGTTTTTGCTTACTTCTTGTAGAATCTTGTTGGGCTGCGGGATTATATTGTTTTGTTGAATGGGCTTATTATTGTTTTGGATGTTTACATTCGCACTTAAAGGACGAGAATTAACATCCTTATTTTTAGGATTAGAATTGTTTTGATTTATTGGATTGTTTGCATTACTTCCATAATCTATTTTAGCCTGAATTATATTAACTCCATCTAGTTTCATAAGATTGTTATTCCTATTTTGTATTGGGATAACATTGCTTGGAGTAGGATTAGAATTCATAGAGGCTAGAACCTGAACAGGTTTATTTCTATTTATTAGATTGTTGCTTGGTGCAATATTATAATTGTTCGGATTATTTGAAATGTATCTCACTTCAATTTTTTGGTTGTTTATTTGTACAGGTGTTTTAGGTCTCGGTTCTTCTTTTTTTCCGCTTGAGGGGCGGACCATTATATTATTATCTCTCTTAATTTGATATTTTTCTAAGATTTGGTTGTTGTTGTTATTGTTATTGAGGTTTTTATTTAAATTTAAATTTGCCATAGGATTTATGACGTTATTAAGGTTAGGAATTCTTTGATTTTGAACTACGGGATTTGAATGGGCGATGTATTCTTTTACTGGTTCTCTTGTATTAATTTCTTTATTTCTATTAATAAGATTGTTAATTAGTAAATCTCGCTCTTTATTTTTGGAATTTAACTCCTTAGATTCACCAACATTAAGATTAATGTTTAACCCTACATTTTCTTTGGCATTAAATTCAATCTGTGGATTCATCTGTTTCCTATTAATATTAACATCATACTGCATAAGATTATTTTCTTCTAATTCTTTGTTGTGAATTTTCTTTTTAGGTAATCTCTGATTTATTTCCTTTACATCTCTGGGCATTTTAATCGTATTCAGCAATTTAATTGGGCTACTCTTTATATCGGTATCGTATTTGTCTAAGTTCAATTTTAGTTCTTTCATTTTTCTTTGTATAATTTCATTCGCAAGAAGGAAATCGCAATTAGGTCTGCAAAATGGATTTGTTTGTAAAAGTATTCCGATTATATTAGAAAGTTCCTTAGAATAGGTAGAAGGAATCGGATCATAAATTCCTAAAATTAATTTTTAAAATTTTAATTACCTTTTCTAACATTTCTACTTAGCTGTTCTAAAGAGACACCTTTAAAGGGGGGTTTCAAAGTGCATAATTCATAAATAACACAACCAACAGACCAGACGTCTGATTTATAGTCATAAGGTTTATCTGCCCATACCTCTGGACATGCGTAGTAGGGGGTTCCAGTTTGAGTGGTCGCTAGCCCCATTTTTAGAATTTTACTTACGTTTAAATCTCCTAATTTCAATACACCATTTTTAGTCGTGAAAACATTTGCACATTTGATATCTCTGTGTATTATTCTATTATCATGAAGATATTTCAACCCTTGTACTATTTGTATAAGATACGACCATATCTCGTTTTCGTTAAATGTTAATCTTGATTTTATATTTTTTTGAATTTTTGATTCTAAATCGCCATCGTCTGCAAATTCTAATACAATGTTAAGAGTTTTGCTTTCTTCGTCATAAAATGCGTCTTCATATCCGATGATGTTGACATGATGTAATGAAGCAAGGATCCTAATCTCATTTAAGGCATTTTCTCTTTCTCTGGAATCTAATTGAGAAATTTTGACTCTCTTCATCGCTAATCTATGTCCATCAATTTTTCTCTTTACTATCCACACACTTCCGAATGCTCCTTTCCCAAGTTCTTTAATAATTTCGTAATCTTTGAGTGACATTTGAAATATTAGTTTATATTTTTTATTAAAATTATGGGAAGTGAAATTTAAGTTATAATTAGTAATATACGTTATAATTTAATTTGATATTATTGATTATTGTGAGAAATTAAAAACAAACTATAAACTTTTAACATAAGAAATTGATAAAAAGTATTAAAGGAAGAATTTTGTATAATTATTATTATAATAATAACTAATTTATCCAAGGGATGACATTTCTAAATTGTAATTTCTCAAAAAATTCATTTAACTCTTTTGTCGAATATCTCTGGCTAAAATGATATAAGATAAAGGTCTTATCAGGGTTATCCCTAATATATTCTTCTAAATATTTCCAATGCAAATGAAATGTTTTATCTGCCTGTCCTAAGTCATCATCATATATAAAGGTGCATTCGATCATAATTGTCTGATATTTTTTGATGGAGGACTCTTTAAAAATCTCTTTCGATGTGTCACCCAAATAACATAAATAAGGATATTCCACCTGGTTATATAAATTTTTTCCTTTCTTTCTCAATTCTCCTATTTCTTTACCTGTTAATGTTTTATACTCGTCTTTTAATTTTTGTCTTTTTTCAATGATACCATAACCCACACACGGCACACTATGATGACATTTGATAATTTCTATTGTGTAGTTTTTATTCTTTAAGGTCATTTCTAAATAATCACCAGGTGAAACTGGGATTAAGTCGTAGTATTTATATAAATATAAATCTTCGTTTTTTATATTAAGTCCTGCAAAATCAACATCTGATGAAAGAATGTAGGTAGTTTCTATAAAGTTCCTTACATTCAAGGCTATTTCTTTTGGGGCGAATACTTTTATTTTGGTGTTTTCTTTTTTATTGTAAATGTGAAATGGAAGATTCGCAGTGTGATCTGAATGTCCGTGAGTGATGAAGATGTGTGACATACAGTAGGGCGATGATAATCCACCATCTAGCATTATTTCCAATTCTTTTATGTAAAAGTTGGTTCTTAGTGCAGCAATAGAGTATCCTTTTATTGTCCATTGTGTGCCTGGTATATTTACTGGGCTTTTTAGATTCCATATATCCCATACGTAATTTGAATTACTTTCTGATTTTTCGGTTTTATTAAATTTTTCTAAATCTTTCGCACTTTTTTGAATTTTTGCGGAATCCTCCATTTTTAATATTGTGTTATAACTTTTTTTATTTCAAATAAAAATATTTTATATATTCATAATAATTTATTTTATAGCATTAACTTCTAGTAAGTACAAATATATTTTCTTAAATTTATTTTTGATTGAGGTGTCATTCCTAATTTTAATACCGGCACAATCCTAATTGGAATCTAATGATCTGAGACATAAAAATTTAATACTGATTGATAACTTATTATATACATAAATAAATTCAAGCTAAAATATAAATATAAATTCATTATATCTCTGTAATAAATTTTAATAATTAAATTATAAATGAAGATGATAAATAAAAAAATGATTAAACTATTTTTCATTTTTTAGTAAAACCTAAATTTTAATCTTTTAGCATATTAATCGCAGGCGATTACATCTTATCAACCACAATGTATAGAGAGAGACCAGAGGAAGTAGTCAATCTAGAGTCAGCAGAGCAGCCATTATCGGAAGCTACATCGTTTCTTGAAATCGAAGATAAATCAAGAGAAAAATCAAAGGCACTCTCGATGATAAAGACATTGATGATGATGAAATTAGGCCCAAGCAAAAGAAGATACACAGAAGACGGGCGTGTGTGTAGTAAAGCCTTCTCTTTTAATGGAAAAGCTTATACGGACTGTACAACAGATTTATCTCCAGACGGTAACATGGGAAAGGAGTGGTGTTTCGTCTCTACACAGGGTAAAGGAGAAAAATTTTGGTCATGGTGTAAGCCTACTATGGACTGGGATCAGATCAGAGAAAAGAATCAGGATGAAATGAAAAAAGTAAGTGTCAAAGGTAGAATGGTCTACGAAGAAATAGAAAAATGGATCAAACCTGGATTAGAAATTATTGAGACAATCAAGAAAATTAGAAATGGTCAAGCCGACTTAGAAGATAAAATCAATAAATTATCAAATGACGTAACTGGAATAGGTGATGCCCTTAAAAATATGAAGGAATTAGGTAAACAGTGGAGTGCCCAAGAAGATAAAATTGTTAAACTTTCAGATAATATAGAAAATTTGCAAAGCAAAGAAAAAGATCCTAACGTCAGCAAAAAGCCTCAAACAATAGTTAATATATCACCAGAAATCATCAAATTAGAAAAAGAAGTGTCAGGTGTGGTAGTAAATGTTCTAGTTCAAACAAAAACAATAGTAATCAATAATGATTGTAGTGGGTTACTCAATTACGAAGACGAACCTTTGGGAGATGGACTTAATGCTTCTTTTTTTGATAACGAAAACTTCCAAGGTAAGGCTATCGAGTCTAAAGAAGGACCGATTGAGTTCAACTGGACAGGATCTTCTCCCATTCAAGGAATTAATGCAAAAAATTATAGTGTCAAATTTCAAGGATACCTTTATATTCCTTATACATCTTATTATAGATTTGCTATTGAATGTGATGATAATGCAAGATTACTGATTGGTGGAAAAAGACTCATAAAACACGGATTTTACGCAGCAAGAGAAACATATAACACTGTTGAAAATTGGCTAAGAGCAGAATCAAACAAAAGACAAAACGCAGGAAAAGGTTCAGATAGATCAGTTTCCCCTGACCCTATTTATTTAATTGGTGGAAGCAAAGTTCCTATTCTTGTTGAATATTCACATTCACAACACAATGATATTTTCGAGGAGGAAAAGGCATTTTTAAATTTATATTGGGAATCAGAATGTTTGGAAGAAATGATAATTTCAAAAAGATATTTATATGCTGATAACAGTCCTTCTCCTGTCAAAATCAGCAGCGGTGGAAGTTCAGACAAAAGTGGTAGTGGAAACGGAGGAGTTATGAGAAAATTAATTGAAAACGACATGGCCTTCAAAGATACCGATAAATATATGATTATGGACATCCCAAGAGTATTTTTAGGATTACCTTGTCTCAAATTAGACTCTAAATACACTGATAAAGAGATCAATTTTAGTGTGAGTGAACCAAGTATTGTTTATGTCGGAGTTATGGATCATTTCCCTAATCCTTTGAGAAGTGACTGGGATGAAACAGGACAATATATGACTTTGATGGAAATCAATCAAGAAAAATCTTCAAAGTTCCCTGGAAAAATTTACGGAGAGAGATCCACTGTATTAAGAATAATGAGAAAAAAATATAGATCTGGTAATATTCGTATTCCACTAGATTTGAAATCTATCAATACTAAAGGTGTCTCTCTAATTGTATTCTTTGGAGCTGATGACGATGCTCCTGTTGAATGTGGAGGAGAAGAAATATGGATATCTGAACCTGAAGATTCCAAGGGTCACTACAAAGAATGCACTGAAAGTAGTCGATTAAATAATTTCTGGGCATGCCGTCAAGGACTTCTTGGTAGATTTGTTGATAAAGAGGGAAATATGTGGGCATCCAAAAACGAAGGTGTCAATGCATGGTTACAAGTTAACTTCAATAATTTATACCAAGTTACAAAAATTGAATATCAGAACAGAAACAATCCCAATGAGAGAAACAGCAAAATTACTGCCTTTTTCAGTGGAGATGAACCATTTGAAATGGTGCTAAAGAACAACGCTGAAAAGACAACATACAAAGTGGAACCACCTATTCTAACCTCCCTGGTAAAATTCGTGGTTAACAGTGTATACGGTACAATCAACAACGGTGGTTCCTTCAAGGTCTATGGTATGAAATGTCCAAGAAAAGACGAGGTAGAAGTTCCAGGAAGTGTCAAAATTGCTAGTTTATTCTCTCTCCCAGATAACACAGTTCTTCCTATCAATTGTAATGAATCTGTTATAAATGCCTCTGCCAAATTTGCATCAATTAAAAAATCACCAGGAAACAGTGTTAGTATTAAGTGTAATGATAATTGCGCAAACTTTAGCGGTAATATTTATGGTTCAGGCCAATATTCTGTAGACTCTGTAATTTGTAAGGCTGCCTATCATTCAATGAAACTACCAGAAGATGGAGGTTTAATTAAATTGATTTTCCAACGTGGATTGAATACTTACAAAGATGATTTTATGCGTGGATTACAGTCAAACAGAAAACAAGGCGGGGATCTTAGTATTTCATTCGATGAAGTAGAAGATGACAATGTAATCAAACTTCAAACTGGAATCAAAGTTGATGCTAAAGTCGGAAGAGTATGGAAAAAGGGTATCATTATCGATGTTAAAGAAACTGCAACTGGAAAAATCGTTCAAATTACAATCGAAGAGACAGACGGTGGCAAACCAATTTCATATCCACATCCATCTGAAAATCTTAAACCTTGTGGAGATATGATCAAAAGTAGAGATTGTGTTGGATCTAGGAAGAAATTCGTTAACCAGGCTATAAAAATTAGATTTGCACCTTCAACATATACAAAAACTGGTGACACTATGGTTGATAACGGAGAAGTATTTGGAAGGTGTGGTAAGTCTTACGGTTGGAATATGGATATGACGAATAACATGAGACAAAAGGATGGTGCGAAACAAATCGAATTGGAAACATTTGCTGAATTTAATTATAGTCAGAAGTCCAAGAAATGTGAAGAAGTCAGTCCAGAAATTTCATGTGAAAATGCTACTTGGACTATGAAAGTAGGACATGGTAAATTCAACGTAAAATTGTACTTCGGTCAACCCTTCCAAAAATCTACAGTCAGTTTTATCATCCAAGATATTCCAGTGGCTCTTAATAGGATGGTTGATTCCGGTACATTGGATATGATTGATAAAACAGTTGATTCTGTTGATGAAAAAATAACTATACGTGGTGATTGCTTTGACAACTGTAAAGATACCAGAACCATCTTGAATATGGTCGAAGTTAAACCAGTTCTAGAAAATCAATCTGATGATGATGCAGGATTGGCTGTAAATGCTTCTTCATGTAATAATGCTAAAAAGGGAGGAAATTGTAATACTGGAAAGGGAGATATTCTCCATTGTCTTTATGACAATCCTCAATCCCCTGGAGCCTCTTCTTGTGGTGGCACGAATATTTTCTTAAAGGTAAGTCCTGGGTACAGATGCCTTGATCAAACCGGAAAATATAAATGTGTCAAGAGAACCTATGAAAATAGTGAAGAATGTAGCAAATTCTGTCCACAAACATGCAAAAAAAGTAAATGCTTCTATTAGAACATAGATTAAAATATGCTTCAGAAAATATTTTAATTTAAATATAAAACTAACTAATCTCTTTTGAAATGAAAAATTTTATGAAATTATATTATAAGAATCTAAAGGATTTTAACTCAAATTTAGGAAGGATAGGTTTAATAGATTTTAAATATCATTAAATATTTTGTATTCAAATTATTTATTTAAAAAACATTATTTAATATCTAAATATAATTTAAATATCATTTAATTTGATAAAATGTCACAAACAAATGAATATGACTACGAAGAAAAATTCCAAGAGAGCTTAAAAAAGATCACATCAAACTCTCTTAAACAAAAATTAGTTGCGATAAGAAACATCGTAGTTAAAAGACTTGCATTAGAAAAAGAATTCAAATCTCAACAATTCAAATTAGAATCAAAATATGAAGAATTATACAAGCCTTACTATCAAAAAAGAGCAAAAATTGTAGAAGGAACACAAGAAGTAACAGTTGACGATATAAAAGACCAATTGACTCATGTTTCATTAAAAGATGTCGTTGCACCAGCAACAGAAAACGGAATTCCAAATTTCTGGTTAACATGCATTAAACACACAGCTCAATTTGAATCTTTAGTAAATGCCAATGACGAAAAAGTTTTGGCTTATCTTAGAGATATCACTTGTGATTTCAAAGATAACGGTTCATTCATTCTTTTCTTCTGGTTCGATAAAAATGCTCATTTTGACCATGAAGTTTTGACCAAGGAACACATTTTAGACCCTCAAAAATTGTCAATTAGCAAAATAGTCTCAACTAAAATTGAATGGAAATCTGAAGATTTGAACCCTACCGTCGAAAAGAAAAAGAAGAAATTAAAGAGTAAAATTTTTTTCTTATTTTTTAAATTTTAGAAAAGAAAGAGGTTAAAGTTGTTACAAGTCTTGTTGAAGTTCCTAGCTTTTTCTCCTTCTTTAAGGACTATGACATTAAGGATGAAGTCGTCAAAAATAACAAAGAAGAAGACTCAGATGGTGAAGAAGAGGAAGAAGACATTGAAGAAATAATGGAAGACGAATATAATGCTGTATTTTTTATTTATTTATTTATTTA
>Ga0169931_10011175_pt1 | contig 12699 bp, 9 predicted proteins | sample Kivu_15m_20L_FD_129675 | JGI IMG/M metagenome (GOLD analysis project Ga0169931, IMG submission 129675) | Freshwater microbial communities from Lake Kivu, Western Province, Rwanda to study Microbial Dark Matter (Phase II) - Kivu_15m_20L... | ecosystem: Environmental > Aquatic > Freshwater > Lake ...
ATATAGATTATAATTTTAATACTGAGGGCAAGATCCTGCCTTCCAATAATTCTTATCTGAGTATGCCAAACGATTTATATGGCGGTGTCTCTAGTACGGGTATAAATTCCTTAAATACTCTTACTAATAACAATTATAACAATATGAATCCTGACCCTTATTATTCCTTTAATGTTAATAACCCTGGTAACGATAACCTAAACTATGATTCCAATAATTATAATGGTTATAATGGAAATAGTCAAATACAAAATGGAATGAGTAACGGTTTTAACAACGGATTAAATAACGCCATACAAAATAATCAGAATATAAACAAGCTTATTGATTTCAATTCTCAGCCATTACCTCAAATCAACTCTTTCAATCCAACATCTTTCTATAACCATAATCCTTCCATTCCTCCTAAAAACAACTTAACAATACCCTTAGATACTAACCTCGGCCTCAATCAACTATCTTCTACATCTCTCAACGAAACTGACAATATTAAAAGGCAACAAAAGCAGCAATATGGAGAAATCCTTCGTGAGCAAATGAGAATAAACGAAGAACGAAAAGAGAAAGAGCAAGAATTGAAAAAGCGTGAAGAAATTGAGGAAGAAGCCAGAATTAAGAAAGAGCTGGAGGCAATGAAAATGCGAGATGATTTAGAAAAGGAAAAAAAGAAAAACGAATTAGACAGATTGCAACAACAGAACGAGTTAATCAGAGAGCAATATGTAATGGTCAAGAATAAAAATAACAAACATCAAAATAACAATATGAGTAATGGAACGATTAACACAGATCAAAACTCTAAAATGAAAATCAACAATATAAATTCTCACATATCTAACAATCAACTATCAATTGAAGATAATAATTTCTCTGATGAAAATCAAATCCAAATTCTAAACGACAATAATAATCCCAATATAAATCCCACCAACAATTTTATTTTCGTTCCCGATAATAAGGAAGATATCGAATTAAAAACAACAATCAATAACGAAATTCTAAAACTCAGAGGTGACATAATCGATCAACAATCAACGCTACTTAAACAAATCAATAATTTAAAAGAAGAAACACAAAACGCAAATGTCCAACGTTATGAAGCCATGAAAGAAATTACGCAGTTAAAAGAGGAACTTGCCAAGCAGAGGATAGATGAAGAGCTAAGGAGAAAGTACGTTTATGATGTTATGGTCGAAAAGAACAATACAGCTAACGAGATATACTCGCAGCTTAAGATGCCGGAGATTGATCCTAACGAATTACGCGTTGAATTGCCTAAAGTAAGAAGCCATAATGAAAATCTAAAAAATCTTTACTACGATGAGAGTATAAAACATCCAAATCGTCTCCCAGTATTTCCAAAACTGGATGAAAATAATTCAAATTTCATCAAAACCTCTTCTAAGTTTATAGATATAGACACACAAAATGTTGTAGATGGTTTGAATCTCTACGAAAAGAAAGAGAAAACAAAAGATAACAAATTAATTAACATAGAGAAAGCAAGAGGAATCGAAGTAGAGGGAGATTTCATGTTAGGGAGTTATAGCAGCCATGATTGTGATGATGTTATAAAAAATAAGGGAAAGAAGTTGTTTTCGAGAAAGGTAGATTATGACAACGATACTAGTAGTTTTAATCATAAACACCTTCATACCAAAAATTATGAAAATTATCAAGGGATATTCAATAACAATGAAGAAGCTTTTGATTTTACAAGTGATACTCTGAATAATCTGAATAAGCCTCGTTATAAATTCAATGCAGATGAACATAGAAACATGAGTGAAAGTTGTTCTGAATTTAACACAAAACCAAATAAGGATATTTATATGATGAATCCAAGTTATTCCATGAAAAATAGTGATGTTGAAAAAGATTCTGATAAACTCGATTCAAAAACATTTGGTGATTATGTTTCTGAAGATTTAAATAAAAATAGACAACTGCTAAATGATGATACCTTAAATATTTATAAGGTTTATAATAGGAATATAGAACGATTACGTCTTCTAAACAGTCTAGCAGAAGAAGAAGATACACCTAAGGGTAATATAGGTATACTCAATAAAAACATTATTTACAACTCATCTAAATATCTAACACAAGCATTTAAATCTGATAAAAATTACAATATAAATAATGACTTGGAGAATCCAACTCTCAATAAGAATAATTTAAATTACACTAAATCATTCAAATATGACGACTTCATCAATAAGTTCCACGAATTAGACAAATATAAATAAACAAAGAATATTCTATCAATAGCATTTCGAAGTAGTCCTCTGCAAGATGAGCAAGTTGTGAAAAAGACCTGAAGCCTTATATTAATTATAATATATTTTTTCGTATTTATCAATATTTTAAGTTTCATGTTATAAAATTTGAATAATATTATCTAATATACCTATATTAGATTACTTTTGATTCTAATAATTAAAAAAAAATTTATAAAAAATAAAATGCTAAATGACATTTTCTTTTGTCTACTTGGCTACACAGGAGGTTCATTCATCGACACAGGAAACTCATTTAAAATTAACGAAACAATAACATGCATAACAGATTCAGAGAAGGAACTCTTAAAAAAAATCATTGACATAGGATACAATTATAAAATTATAAAAGACTTCATTAAAAACTTCAATGATCTTCTGAATAGGAAAATGATGAGCGGAGGTTCATTATTTACAGACATGAATAACATGGAGGAGCCAGAAGGTTTACTAGCAACATTTAACAATACCTCGGTATTTCTTGGGCCCATATGTCTCGCAATAGAAGAGATTCTCAAGCAATATGAGTCAGAGGTATTTCAACTTGAGTCGAAGTATTTTAAAGACCTTCATCTGACAGGCTCTGAAATAATTTCCAAATTGGAAATGTTTTCTCTCAAATTTCAAAAAATTTATCAATTCCTTCAATTCGTAATTGAAAAAAATTTAAAAGGTGGAGATTTTCTAAACTTTCTTCATGCAAGTACAATCACCGGTGACCCAGAAATGAAAAAACTCTTTAAATCTTTTTTCATCCAAGCAAACAAGATTTTAATAAATTTCATCACAATTTGGATAATCAACGGTGTCATTTCAACTAACGAATTCTTCATCATCACAGTGAATAATTTCATAGTCAAGGAAGAAACAATTAAGAACACCGTAGCTATCGATTACCAATACAAAAACGAGTTAGAAAGTTGGAACGCAGATTATTACATAGAATATTCGAATATCCCTTCCTACTTTCCTAATGCGATAGCTGAGGACATTTTGTTCATTGGAAAGGCCATCAAAATTTTGAATTCCAACAAAAACTCTGAAGAGGACAAAATTCCTTTTAATGACATTTCTGTCTTTTACACAAGCCTTCAGAAGTTGGGTGATTTGTGTTTTGAAAAAGATGACGATGTTGTTAATTTAATCAACTTCGAATTTTTCTCTAAAATTGTCACGTTGATTAAAAACTGCACCGCGAGATATTTGTTAAAACTCGTAGTTCATAAAAAAGGTTTTCTTGATCATCTACATGCCGTAAGAAATATGTACCTCACCTATAACGGAGAATTTTTTTACAACTTCACAAACAAAATTAAAAAACTTTTGAACATGCCATTCGATAAGAAAATCGAAAACGAAATTAATGAAATTCATTTTAAGAATACTTTGAAGGAGATATTTAATATAGATGTAGATGAAAGGAACGAAAAGTTATATTCTAATTTTAAAATAAAACTGATACAATCAGGCTTCACCTACAATTTCGAGAATAATAATTTAAGAAATTATGTCGAGAAAAAGGAGATAGCCTATTTAGGAGCAATCAGTTTCGATGCATATTCAAATAGTCTAAGATTTATGAACACGACATATAAAAAAATTCCGGGTGCCTTGTGGAATCTGATGTCATACGATGTAGACGAGGAGTTTTCAATGACGAATAATTTCGTCATAAAGAATTTTACAAAACCTGCAACAAGTTTATTAGGAAGGGAGGTTCTGTCCCCGCAGAACATGTCGAATAATCCCATGACAAATATTTCTAATATCCAAACCAATCTAGCCAATCAGAATAATATTAATAATCAGAACTTCCAGTCGCCGCATAGTCTGCCTAACTATCAATACACCAGTGAACTGAACAATCAATACGATCTTTTAAGATCATCTATAATGAAGGGAAAAAGAAACGAGATTAGTCAGCTCAATCCCAATTTAGGAACAAACTTCTTTTCACAGAATTTAAATCATTACAACTTCTTGTCAAATCAACGCAATTTGAATATAAACATGAATAATCTGAATACTGTAAATAACATGAATACTTTAAACCTCGTGACTGATAATAAATCTCTATCTAACCCAAGAGAGAATCTTATTGAAAGAAAGATTTCTTTAAATTACATTCTACATCTTACAAAGCATTTTGAGAATAAAAACTATCAGCCCCTAAATTTAAATGATTTAGTTCATTATTTCATGATACAACTTACTTTTCATTACGATGATCTTGGTAATAATCTCTTAAGCAACACACCTACTCCCTCATCTCTCTCCTTTTCTTTAAGATACGTGAATAAAATCAAAAAAATTTTATTACAGGGCGAAGATAAAAAACTGCCTTTGAACCCCCTCAACCCTTCTAATAAATATCAACAAATTTCTGAAAACGAAATCGAAATTTTTTCTAAAAAAATTTACGAAAATTTGGAGTTGTTGACACTTGACAAAGCCTCGCAGATTTCAATTACATTCAAAGAAAATTACATGACGATTCAAAATGAAAACAAGGTGATAAATTTTTCTTTTCCTTTTACGATGAATCAATTCATTCCAAGAGATAAAAGAAAAATGTCGATAGGTCTGATCGTAACTTCAGAAAACCTAGATGTCATGTGTGATTTTATCTCGTGGTCTTTTAATTTCTACTCGGGTGAAATCTACAACGAAAATTCAAATTTAGTTTTGATCAACTACACGCCATCATGGCCACACAATTTTTTATTTAATGAAAATATTCTTAAAATGTACAATTCGATTTTTAATCTTATTTTTCCTTTGAAGACCAATCTGACTCTTTTGAACCAAATTTGGATCGAGAAGAAAAACATCGCAAAGAAAGAGAATATTGTTTTTAGGTTGATCGACTCAGTCCATGCAGAATTCGTATGCTTCCTACAAAATTTAGTTTCTTTTTATATGTTTGATGTGGTCGATCTCAAGTTCAAAATATTTTATGATAAAATAAAGAATTGTGAGGATTTCGAACAGATTATCAACTCGCATGAAGAATTTCTAGGTGAAGTCATTTCTAATTCTTTTGTTAAAAGCAAGAAAATCATGCGGATCATCTTCGATATTTTATTCACTACAAGGAAATTTTACAATTTTGTAGAAAATTTTTTGACCAATTACAATTGCCAACACACAGAACTGAGTATCGATCGATATCGAGTTGTAACTGAAGAATTCGACGAGTTAAGTCAAAATCTAAATTTAATCAAACAAGATTTTAGGAATAAAGTTGCAAATCTTATAACGATATTTACAAAAATTAAAAACACGAAGTATTTTGCAATTATTTCCCAGTTGTTAACGAAAATTGAGTATCAGCATTATAAAGAAAAAGAGTATGAGAACATTTGAATTAAATCTACTAAATATAATGATTAGATAATATAACACACTGAATTAAATTAAAATTTATTTTATTATGAATGAAGATTGTATTTATAATACTTTAATATAACAAAATTTTATAATTTTTTTAAATAAAGTTAATGTATAACCAATTCTAATGTCCTAAAGGCTGATTTTATTTTTTAGTTTTAACGATGGATTAGCCCTTGGTTTTGGTTTAGGACTCTTCATCCTTTCCAAATTTTCCTGTATTTCATGTAGATTAGAATAGGAAGGATATTCCTTTTGATTAATTTTATAACTCTTTTTTATACTTCGATTAAGTCTGGCTGATGATAGCGAATTAGGACTGAGTATTTGATTTCTCTTGTAAAATGTACCTTTTAGCCTATCGACATTGTTGATATCGTATTCGATCAGCTTTTTACTAGAATTACTACGAGTTATGTTATTCGGCTCTTCATAAGCAAATGTTCTAGTATCATTGTTATCTCTGTTATCATTTTGTAATCGTCCCTTGAGGAACGAGTTGTTGAAATTTCGCTGTGAATATGCATGAGATAAGGTCAGATTATAATTTTTAACATTCTCATCCTTATTAAAAATCTAAATGTTAACATAACTAAGTGATTCTTACGAATTGGTTATAAATTGAGCTTAAATTGTATTCAGCTGATTGCATCATTACGTTTCTGTTTAAGGGGGTTTGAATGCTCTTGGGAGTAAGTGGCTGATTATTAGTTTGAAATATTAATAATTTATCGCCTTGCTTATCGTTTGAGTCTCCAATCTCACTCATGACATCGTTTGCTATTTCCTCTAACTGAATGTTTTCTTTGACGTTTTTGTTGTGTTTGTCATACCTCGAATTAGATTCCTTATTTGCTTTAGACTTTTTGTCGACATTTGACAAAGAAGATTTTGTAGAGATAGTTTTTGATTTCTGCGTCTCTGTTAAATCCTTGTTTGACCTAGGAATATTTTTGTTGACTAAATTTGATCGTGTAATTTTGATTTTTTCTATGCTCTTGATATTTTCATTCATAACATTTTCATTACTTTGACTAGTAGATTCTTTGCTGTATCTTCTGTTCTCAAACTATATTTAATAGTTATTTATATTTTGGCTTACATTTAAATGCGAGATTTCTTCCTCTTCTTCTATGTAGCTGCTGTTTTTATTTATGGAATTCGAAAAACTATTTCGTAATAAATTTGTACTAGGTGCATTGGCATTAAATTTGGTATTAGGAACTTCTATTTCTTTTTCTTTGTAATATGTAGGTGATTTAGCTGCTGAATTTTGATTCACTGTCAATATTTTTTGTGAATTCTTCTGTGTATTTGAATTCTCATTAGGAATTGAAGACGCTGTGATTGTAGATGTGCTAATATTAGGATCATTAGTTTTAACAGTATTTGGATTCACTTGATTTAATAAACTCGAATTCACATTTGCATTGGAAGCTTTGGTTGATTTTATAATCTCCTCATATTTTGAGATTGTATCATTTAATTCGAATATTTTTTGTTTATATTTCGTATCCATGTTTTTCAATTCTTTCTCATGTATAACATTTTGACTTCTCAGTTTCACCTCTAACTCTGATAATTTAGAATTCATATTTTCATAAGAACCAATAATCAACTTCTGATTATCTATTTCTTTCTGTAAAATTTTGATTTCCAGTTCTTTCTTTTCATCGACAACTTCTTCCTTAAGCCTCAAATTTTTCTTAAGATCCTCATTTAATTTTTCTAATTCTTCTACTCTACGCATGAGATTTTCGTTTATGATTCTCATTCTTATCTTAACTCTATATAAATTTCTTATTTTGTTTTCGGCGTTTCTTAAAATCTCTTCAAGATCTTTACTGATGAAAAAGTCAGACTGATTTATAAACACCTCGATTTGATTTTTCGCTTTAAGATCCGAAACAATTTCGAAAGAAGATTTTATGTTGTCTAAAATTTTCAGGCTGCTTAACTTTTTGAGTTTTTCTTTCTCCTTTTTTAATTTGATTTGATCATATTCTTCTAACTGAAGTTAAATTTCAATCTTACAATATTCTCTTTTTTTATGTGGAGGTAGAGATCGATGATACTTTCTTCAAGAGATTTTTTATTTTTCATTATTATTATTAAATAGTAATTAATAATAGGCAGTTAATTTTAATGAATTTAATAACACAAGTTAGAATATATATTTAATAAGCATATCAAGGAAAAAGACTAATTAAATTTCATAATTAAAATTACTAACTAATCCTTCTAATTCTAATTTAAATAAAACACATCCTTTTATGTGTTATTTTTAAGATAAATTATAGTACGTAATGAATTAATACAAATATACTAACTAATAAATGTTATATACAAATGCCTAACACATAACAATAATATAATTACGTATTAAAGGCATTTTATCATATATCTTCTAACAATATTTAATTTCCCAAATTTTATCAGAGGTAAACATATCTTAATTTACCTCCTTCTCTATTTGGTAACAAGAATACTAACTACTTCCATTCCATTTTCTGGGTATTTTCAAGGCTTGGATATAAACTAAAACAAAATAACCCTATGTCACTTTACTATTTACTCACTCGAAACTTTTCTCACACCTCCACCCCAGTTTCTTATAATCACATTCCATCTACCCTTAATACATAATATTTTATATAAACCTCCATTATATTAAAAGTTAATAAAATTAAATGCATAAATCAAATGAAGACGAACTGACTAAGACAATTGAAAATTTTATTAAAAAATCCATGATGATTATACTCAATTCCAGAATTCCCAGTTCACTCACTGATAAAATGCATCTGAATTCACAAGATAAATGGAATTCAAAGGCAAATTTTCAAAATTTTAAAATTTTTAGTTTCTGACAAAAGAAAAGGAGATAATCGAATTAGAAGAAATCTTCTCTGATGAATACGAGGCTTTGCAATCGTTTAACAAAAACGAAAAGTCTTATACACTTGACATCTACTTTAGACGGAAGGAAGCCAAGATTTTAATAGAAAAATGGACTTTCAGATATAATCTGTATGTGCATGTTATTTTATTAAATAAAACTACTTAGGAAAAAAACGAATAACAAATCGATCGAACTTTTGATATACAAAAAGTTATCTACATTGATTAGAAGCATTTACAGCATAACCAGAATTTTGCCGGGTTTTACATTTTTAGGCAGAATTGGATTGTAAGTAATTTAAATTTAAATTTATGTAAATCATTATATTTTTATGTTAATTTTTAATTGAGCTGATTACGTAATCAGTTAAATAAATAAAATGTTTTCAGCGACTAGTTACTGATGATTCTTTTTAAGATTATTCATCTTCACTATTTTATATGAAATGCTTTATTCTCTTACATTTAGCAACTTTTCTCTCGACTTTAAGATTTACACAAGAATGACCAACCAAGAGAATTTCATGACACAAACACGTTCGTTGAAATTTGACAATCTGATTAACATTTGTGGATTTGAAGTTAAAGCGGAATATCTGCTTAAACAAGATATATTCAAGTTAGAAAACGAGTTTGTAAGATTAGATAATTTTATTAATAACAAAATATTTTCTAAATAGAAAAAAATTGAGAAAGACAATAAAATCTTTATACGGCCCAGATTTCTTTCAGAAGACAATTTCAACAGTAATAGAAAACTTAAAATCCCATCGTTCGAAATTTTAAATTTCGAGGATACTTCAATAAACGACGATTACTTTTCCAAAATGTAATTGATATAAAATTATTTATCATATTCGAAATCTCACATCCTATACAGCACAGAAATCAACAACTCCAATTTATCTGAAAATACTCAGAATGAAAGAGGAAAGGTTCGACACACTCACAGAGAAAGAAGAGCGACTTATCACTCTAACTCAGACGATGAAAGCACTTCGAGTGTTTCTAAGAATAAGACACGCATGAATTTTTATCAGAATAAAGAAAAAAATTTCCTAAACAAAAATTATTTAGAGCACTCTTCGATCTTAGATTCTTTATCGTCTACTTCACAGCCGAGGACAGAGCTTGAGAAGTTCGACAAAGCAAATGACAGAAAAACTGACAAATTAGACGGTCTAATGAATTTCATCTCGACTTATTCCAGTCAAAATCCTCTTATGGAATCGATGAATTTATTAAAAAGCTTCAAAAGGTTAGAAAAGAATTATTACAAGGATCTAAAAACCAGCGATACGTCTTCAGAACAGTCTTCTTCTTCGGAGTCGTTCGAGTTGGACATAGAATATATGGTACTGAATATTTAACCTATCCTTAATAATTAGGAGAATAATGAAAATTGCGAAATTAATCTTAATATACTTGACAATGATAACGATTTGAAATTAGATTCACACGCCTCCATTTACGAACTTAAAAATAATATCCATCACGATTTCCTTTTAGAGGATGTCATCAAAAAATTCGATAAGATGAAGAAGAAGGCGAAGACAAATCCTCCAATCAGCTATTCTAATTTTTTTAGATTATATTATAGAGATACAACTGTAAAAGATATGCTTAAGAAGATTAGTGGTAATGATTGAAGGGTTAAACATAATATTATATAATCAACAATGCTTGTAAATAATGAAGCTATACATACATAAAGAAATATTTATTTTATGTATATGGTCACTTTTTAGACATAATATATTGTTTCTATTAATATAAAGATTGTAAGTAGGATTCTAATTATACCTTTTAATGATAATTAATAGCTAATTAAGGGATTATTTTAGATAATAGTTATATGATTATAAATAAGGATTTGTTTTTATTTATTATATTAGATGAGACTTAACACTAAAAAACTATTTATTATTATTATAATTTATTTTAATATATTTGTTATATGAATGATTTACTTTTCTTGGTTCTCCTTTTATTCTAATTGCTGATTGCTAATATTTATAAACCTAAAAATTAAATCAAGACGATATTCTTATATTAAATTATATGTGTTTGAATTATAATTAATTATTATTTGGGGGATGGTTATCATTGTGAGTATTATGAATGGTATTATCTGTATTAAATCGATTATGATTAGGGTTTATTATTTCTTGTCTTATAGTTTCGGCTAAATTCCTTGCGAAAGCTTCCTGTAAATTGTTTTGTCTATTTTGCTGCAATTCTCCTTGTATATTTTGTAGACCATTTCTGTTAACAGTGTTATTTGTATTATTATTTCTTAATGAGGAAATGCTAGGGCCCCTTAGAATTCTAAAGGAAATATTAGGAAGCCATGAAAACAGTCTACTCTGAATCCTAAATCCAAAAGACCTCGGACCAAGATTATTTCTATTGTTTGAATCAGTAAAGATGTCGCGCCTACATATAGGACAAATCTTACTCGGATTCTTCTTAAGCCATTTAGCAATGCAAAAGAAATGGAACTGATGCCCGCAAGGGAGCTTTCTTGCTTTTAAGAAGCTCTCAGTGCAAATGATGCATTCCTCATTTGAATCTTTTTCATATTCAATAGCAGGAAACCTAATCAACAATAAATTATAAATTTACTTGTCAATATCAGTATAGAACCTCTTCACTCTTTCATAGCTTCTGATTTCATTTAAAATTCCCACAGTAAGATTAATATAAACCAAACTTAAAGGGAATATATAGAAATAAACAGCCGATAAAGAAGTGATCAATAAGTAATTAGCAAGCATAAGCTTATGAATAATAAAAACCAAATTAATCATTCTGATTCTGTGTTTAATTGTAAGATTTCTCAAAAATTTATCTTCCTTGCGATTAGGATGGGAATCGCTCAGCTTCATAAATTTCATTTCGTTTAGTAGAAAATTTTCTATTTGTTTAGAGAATAAATAAACACCCTATATAATAAATACATGTATACATACATTATAATTTATTTATACATACCTTCCCAATTAGCAAATATTTGTGAATAAAATCAGTTTCCCTTAGGCATTGCCCAAGAAAGTATACATAAAAAATATTTACTAAAATTAAAACAATTTGATTGGCCCTTATTCTATTTAAAGACAAGCTGTGTCTCAATTTATTATTATCGTAGAAAATTTTATTCGTAATGTACTTGACTTTTAATTTGGTATAGAAGAGGAGTTTATTACTAAATACAAAATTAACGAAATAAACCGCAGAGATCAAGTGCCAAATGAGTAGATCCAAATTTGAAGGGAAGAAAGATTTGTAAAAGGTGTAAATAATAAAGCAGTATATTCCCGGGTTGAAATAGAATATGTCAATAGTCAAAGTGCTTGAATTGAAATTCTTGAGGTGATCTATTTTAATTTCAGTAAAGTCTATTCTAAAGATAATAAGCGAGATGAGAAGGAAAAAGTTCCAAATTGAAATAAAACAAAAAAAAAATAAGAGAATATAAATTAAATACATTCCATCCTCTTCTAGATTTTCTAAACTAAACGAAAGGGTTTTATCAGCATCAGACCAATTTATCATAATAAAAATAGACACTAAGAGTATTATGTTTATTATTAGGGAAATTAAAAAGCAGATTTTAGTGTTCATTAAATAACGAATCGTTTCTTTGTTAATTGAGTTTGAAGTTGAAGATGCAGTTCTGTTCAAGTTTCTTTGATTATGATTAGATGAGAGATTATTCGAGAGATTTGACATTAGCTGCGGGTTGATATTCCTTGTCGTTATATTTTGTATTCTGTTCGCTTCTTCGTTTATTATACTAGTTTCATCTGGAATATTCATTATATTTTGATTATGATTGTGATCTTGGTTATTATTATCAATCATTTTTATTTAATTTTTTTAATTTTTAAAAATTTAAAATTATTAAGCAAATTTGATCGGTTGTTTATTATTGATAGTATATTTTGATTTATTTACATTATTTTGATTATTTACATTATTTAGTAAACTATATACAGTGATTGATTATATTATTTTGCTCAAAAGGTTTGCTTGAGAGTTCTTGCTATTCACATAATAATTTTTAATTTTATTTTTTCAAATGGGCGTTTAAAATAGGATTGATAGTGCTAAAATTATGGGGATTGGG
>Ga0169931_10011176_pt1 | contig 12699 bp, 13 predicted proteins | sample Kivu_15m_20L_FD_129675 | JGI IMG/M metagenome (GOLD analysis project Ga0169931, IMG submission 129675) | Freshwater microbial communities from Lake Kivu, Western Province, Rwanda to study Microbial Dark Matter (Phase II) - Kivu_15m_20L... | ecosystem: Environmental > Aquatic > Freshwater > Lake...
AGTATTTTAACATCAAATAAAATACAATTTAATTTAAATCGACATAAGCTTGAAATATGGGGATTGGGGATTGGGGATTGGGGATTGGGGATTGGGCCAATCCCCAATCCCCAATCCCCAATCCCCAATCCCCAATCCCCCCACATTCTCTAAATAAAAAATAGGTAACTATCCTAATAATAAAAATAAATTAAAATTAAAGTAAAAGTTTTATTAAAATTAAATCGTACAATTAAATTTATTATTTAATTATGGGAGAACATGTTAATAGACAAAAACAACAAAAAGGTCTTGATGCTTTATCAGATCCAGAATTAATGCATGATAAAAATTTTCACAACCTCACATTAGATAGAAAAGTAGATATTTTAAACAAGGTGGATAATTTTCTCGAGGCTTTGTATTTATCTCCCCACATTTTTGATCCGGATGTTTTTAAAATATTAAGAAAAAGAGAAGAAAAACTAACCTCTTGGAGACACAATTCTCAATTTATAGGGGGATTTCTCTTTTCCACATTTTACGTTTTGAGAAGACGTGAAAGAGGTTTCTATTTTAAAAACTTTTGTTATCTTATTTTCGGTACACTCGTTTCTGGTTTCCTTGCAGGGAGACTAGGCGAATATTCAGGAAATAAAATTTACTATGAAAAAATCCTTTGGAAATTAGCAGTTGCATACAATATAACAGACGATGAGATAGAGGACATGCATCTAAAAATGACAGAAGCAATGTTGAAAGAAAACAAAGACGAACAAATAAAAAAATCATCGTTGGATAGTGTAAAATTTAAATTCTAAATGTTAATCAATTAATTGGAAATTATCTTTATTATCTTTCCGCTAATTTGTAAAATATAATTATAATAGATTCTAAAACAAAATATTCGGACTAAAGTTTAAAATATTTCAAAAAATAATCAACATTAATAATCAAGAAAAAAATTAATTTAGTAATTCTTATTAAAAAATCAAACACTTGCAAAATTTAAAATCACAAATTTCTGCATAGCAATAATTAATAGATTTTATTTCAAAACGACCTTTTGAATATTCTAAAAATTTAATTATTTTAGGTATTTACCCCTTCTAAAATGAGTAATATTTGCTATTGAAGTATAACTTTCTAAGGAATCTGCCAACTCCATTGATTCTTTGTATTGTTTAATTAGATGAGGGTCTATTGGGTTTTCTAAAATTCAAGGATAACCATTAAACATTAAGGGTATTTCTATTACTTATTTTACACGAAAATTCAGATAGCTTATCGATAAAAATTTCATATCGAACAACCAAATTCGAGTACAAATTTTCTAATTCATATGTAAGACCTAAATCAACACATCTTTCGATTTTTTACATCGATCATATATAAAATCGCACTCGAATAGTCTAATTTGTGATAAAAATATGTTGATACTTGAAAGATTTACTTTTATGAATCAAAAATCTAAAATTTAAATAGTCACGTATAATATAATATTTTCTCATCATAATCATTTCATTAAGCAACTTCTCCTTTATAAAATTATCAAACCCATTTTCTGAAAAAATTGTGAATACTAGCCCATTTTCATTTTCTGCCTTATTCCAATCATAAAATGGGGGATTTGTATACTCCTCTGTAAAAATGAACTCTTGATCCTCGTTTAGTGATGGATTGTCATTCAATAATTTCATAAATATTATTAAAATATTATTATGCTATTTATATATAATTAAGTTACGCTTTATTAATATTATTAAATATTCCTATAAACAGATGATAACAATATCGAGTAAATTTAATAAAAGTATTTAAAGTAAAGCTTTTAAATATTTAGAATTACATTGGCAAGTGTAATTTAATTTTGTTGATAGAGTAATTATTAAATGTAAATAATCTTTTATTGTAATTGATAAAATTCTATAATTTGTTCAATAATATTTTTTATTAATTCAAATTTTCCGTCATATGATATATCCCAATTTATGTTTTTATTTATTGAAGAAATATCCAAACGCTCTACTGAGAATACCCTTATCTTCTTTCTTCATCTTCTTATCTAAATCAGGATACTGCAACTTTTGGAAAGTCAAATCATAAATAATAGGCTTTGGGTTTAATAAAGTGGTATTAGGAGGTATTTGGATGATATGAGAATAATTGTTGTAATTGAGCTTATCTTTGGCTTCTAAATACTCTTCATAGCTGATTGTTACATTCTCTTTTAAAATATCGAAGTTCTCTGCTGTCAGTTCATCATTGCAGAAGGCTCCTTCAGACATTTCATCATGCATCCATCCATGGAATTTTATCTTCTTCTCTTTTTCCTTTTTAAGATTTCTTGTGGCATTTTCACTATCAACGATCATTTGATTACCTTGGTTAAGAAGATTTGTCTTTTGAGAATTTTTTTCTCTTGTGTTTTTTACGAAGGACTTAGAGATAATAAAACGAATCAATTTCTCAAAATTTATAAAGTCACTTTCAATAGCCCTCAAAGATGAAATCGAATTAAGTCCCTGTATCATATAGGCTTCGTTAGCATCTCTGATTTTCTCTAGTAGATGATGCATTATGGTATACACGTCTTCATATTTTTTATTCATTAGGTAAAATAAAGAGACATAATAGATCTTATATATGCTGTATATCTTTGATTTAAAGTTAAGATCTAAAAGATAAGACTCATCTGGATTTTCTTTCTCTAAGCTAATCAGCTGACTTTGATATTCTAATAAGTTGTCGTATAACTTTATCATTTCTTGTGGTTTAACTCTTAATTTCACATTGTCTTTGTCGAATATTTCGGTTATTGTATTTAAATTCATAAAATCTTGTGAGTAATTGTTGATATAAATCAGATTCTTCTCTACGTATTTTTTGAGTTTTATATTTTGCACATACGATAGAAGCTTTGTATAAATTTTGCTGAAATCTAATCATATTATGAATTTAATTTTTATTTTCTTACTGTCTGTGCTTTGGTTTCCCTCCTCACTTTTTTCCTTTTTGATAATCTTTACAATCTCGTCGATGACATTGAATATGTCAGTGAAGATGTTGATTTTCTTAGTTAAATCTTGTTCCTCCTCGATTTTGTTTGAAATTTCATTTATTTTTATGAAATTTATTCTTAGTTTTTCATTTTTGATAGGAATCACCAGTCCTTGATACCTGATGTCAAAAGAGTCTCCATCTTTTACGACAGTTGATTGTGTTTTAAGTTTTTCGAATTTTTCAGTTAGTCCGACATTATCTTCATCTATATTCAGGTTTTCTAATTCTTCCTCGTTAAAGATAATGTCCTTAGTGGTCTAATTTATTAATTAATGATTCTAAATATTCTTACACTTAAATTATATAGACAGAGTCTTATCTGAGTCTTTATAAGGTTAATCTTTTCCTTGTATGTTATTGATTCAATGGTGTCTTTCAATTGGGATATTTTTTCATAAATGCTTGCCGTTGTCTTCAAAAGATTTAAGGCAGTGTTAAAATTTCTTTTAAAAATCAAATAGTTAGCTTCAATCAAGGAGCTGTATGCTTCTGCCTCGAGGGCTGTTTGAGTGTCTGCCACTGTTTTGCATAGCTCGAAAAACTTTTTAGAATGTTGTGCTGCTTTCTTGAATTTCTTGGTAATGTTGTATCTTAATTTCTTGATGTCCTTACCGGCTATTGTGATTTGTTGCTTGTAGTGCATCCCCTTGGCCCACTTCCTTTCACATTCAAGAATAGGAATAAGGAGGACCTTATTGTCAACGATATTCTCTGCGGTGATATCGATTTTCCCAAATTTCTTCTTGCCTTGGGTTAATTTAAAAATTTGCCTGAGCTTTTGAATCTTCTTGTTACAGAACCTGCTGTATCTGTAATAATCGTTTTGTCTAATTCCGTTCTGATTTTGCATTGAAGTGGTAAGGATCAATATGTCCATTTTTAATATGTCTATTTGTGAATCTTGGTTGTTTGTGTCTTTTGTTTGTGATTGAACTTCCATAATTATTTATGTTAATATTATTATTAGTTAATTATTAGTATTTTATGATTATAAGAATTTTTGAGTGATTATTATTTCATTAAAGAGCGTATATTTAATTATGAAAAATATAATTTATTTTTCTATCTTTATTTAAGTATCCTTAGCTGAGTATTCAAAATTTTTGAGTCAATAAATTTATATATGGTAAATTATATTTAAACTTTAATTTATAAAAAAGAAAAGTTTCAACAAATATTAAATATTAATACACGACATTCGCCTAATCCTTTAAACATTTAATTTAATGTAAAATCTGTAAGTTTAAAGGGTAATCAGAAAATTTTATTAAAATTATTTGCATTAATTTATCCAAATATACAAAACTGATGACTAGATGGAGAAATTTACTTAGAATAGGGTTAAAAAAAAAATTTAATAATCAATTAAATAAATTAAATAAAAAATTTAAATTTAAATTTGAATTTTAAATTTTAGAAATTAATAAATCATACTATTTAAGTTCAAATTTAAATTATTTATAATAATGAACAAGTCAACCAAAACCACAAACACAGTTGCCAACGCTAAACCAAGCAAATCAGTCGATAAGGACAAGAAGAAAGACAATACCAGCAAGAGAAACCAAAGCGAAGAAAAGCCCGCTAAGACTTCAAAGAGCAAAACTAAGAAGGAAGAAAAGGGAGAGGGCCCAAAGAAACCCATGAATGCCTACATGTTTTACTCTTTGGATGAAAGAAAGAAGGTCGTTAGTGACGGATTCGAAGGCAGAGAAATTCTCAAGGAAGTCGGAAGAAGATATAAGCTCCTTAATGAAAAAGATCTCAAGAAGTACGAAGACATTGCATCTAAGGACAGGGAAAGATACGAAAGAGAATTGAAGGAAGCCGGAATAGACAAAGAGGATGTCAAATCCAAGAAGAAAACTGAAAAGAAAGAGAACAAGGCAGATAAGTCAGAGAAGGAAGGAAGAAAAAGCACCGGAAAAAGAAATTACGAACAAGCCAATAAAGGAAAGAAGAATGACGAAAAAGACAAAAGAAGAAAATCCAACAGCAAGAATAAAAAGCAGTCTGTTTCTAACGAAGAAGAAGATAGCGATTAAACAAGCTGTTTTTTGCTTTTTATTAATATTAGTAGCGTGAGTTATTATATAAGCTCTGCTATTTAAATCCAATTAATTTTTTTTAAGATTTTTATTTATTTTAACTTATTTTAATATGTTAATTATATATTCTGCTTAATTTATTATGATTGCGTTACTTTTTTTTAAAATAAAATATATGAGATAAATTTGAATAATATAAAAGGCTATCAAATTGGGTAAAGTGATTATTTCTGAATTTATATATAATAAATTTTAATTTTATAATGTGCGATTAATTATTAATTTTATTCTTTTCAAAAGAAAATAAAATGACAAGACCAGAGCATCTTTTACCGGCTCATATGTTCTATGACGACCTGGAGGCCATGAAATATACAAACAAGTATTTCTTAAATTATTTAATATGAATAATTAATATTAAAATAGCACAAGTATCATATCAACACAGATAGAATTAACGGAACGAGCTTTAGAAATACTATCTATTCCCGAAAACAAAAGATCTTTGATTCTTGATATAGGCTGCGGATCCGGCATTAGTGGATCAGTATTAACAGAGCATGGGCATGTTTGGGTAGGTCTGGACATTAGTAGAAGCATGTTAAACATTGCAAAACAGAACGACTGCGAAGGAGATTTAATACACAGCGACATAGGACAAGGTTTCGGATTCAGACCAGGAACATTCGACTATGCAGTTAGTATCTCAGCTATTCAGTGGCTTTGTAACGCAGAGAAATCCTCACATAATCCTTATAAAAGAATAAAGATTTTTTTCCAATCTCTATATAAGTGCCTTGTTATCGGTGCCAGATGTTGTTTCCAATTTTATCCAGACAATCCAGAGCAAGTTGATATTATTACTAATGCGGCTTTAGAAAACGGATTTACAGGAGGTTTAGTTATAGACTATCCCCACAGTACCAAAGCTAAGAAATACTACTTGTTTCTCCAAGCTGGATATACCAAAGATAGTTTGAATGAGGTAGTTCAATCCATGCCTAAAGCAATAGAAGAAGATTCAGATCAAGAAGATGAACAAGTAAGCTATAACACAAAAAGAGCAGATCTAAAGAGAAATAGAAAACCAAAGGATGCTGCTGTTAAATCCAGGGAATGGATTTTAAAGAAAAAAGAAAGACAAGAGAGACAAGGGAGAGAAGTTAGACCGAGTACAAAATACACCGGAAGAAAGAGAAAAGGACATGGATTTTAGTTTTTAAAATATTTTATGTCTTTTAATGTCTTATTATTTTGAAATAGAATATTTTATATTGAGAACTTTTATTTTATTTTTTAAAGTATTATAGGATGTCCACTATTAAAATAGTAATATTATTCAATTTTATTATTATTTTAGAAACAATCTTATTGTTTAAGACCTAAATCTCAGGGTGTTACAAATAGTGTTTTGAAAATAAATATGAGTAAATAATAAAAAGATTCTTATTCAAATGAAAAAGAAAGTAAAATATTTCCTTATTATAGTAGAAATTATAACATTTCCCAAAAAGAAAATAAAAGTGAATAGTTAGGATAGTGGTAAAAATATTGAGACTCCCGAAGATCACTCATTTGGAAAGTAAAAATCATAAGATACAATTTTAAATAAAAAATAATAAATCGAATGAATCCCTTAGTTAATATTATAAATAAAACTAAAACTATCAGCAATAATAATACCGTAGAAAACAACTTTATCTCAATTCAAATTACAACTAATGTAATACTTGATTGAAATCAAAATGAAATCAAAAAAAATTATAAATCGACCTGAATTTTGTAAAATTTCTTGTAGAAAATTTTTTAATTTTTCCTAAGATAGGAATATAGAGATGTTTAAACAATAAAATAACAATTATAGTGTTCCTTGTATGAGTTAAAATCTTAGTAAAAAAATAACAAATTGTCTGGGAGAAATAAAAAAATCTTCAAAATATGAAAGAAGAAAAAATTCGGAAGAAGTGTCTCTCCGAATCGAAATGTGAAAGAAACTTTTATGTTTAAGTTCCTCAAATGCAAACGAAAAAAGGCAACATTAATAAAATATAAAAGTTTTCAAACTTTGAATTTTATGAGTTTTAAAAACAAATTGAAAACAACAGACAAAAATAGAAAGAAATGTCTATATGTTGATACTAATTAAGAATATTTGTATTGAATGACCTATTTTATATATAAAATTATAAATAGTGAAATATTTTAGGTAAGAATCTTTATTATGAACATATGAAATTAATCAAGTTTTTCAATTTGAATATCCTCATCTTCCTTAGAATTGTTAGATACGTATATATTTTTCTCCTCTTCATTTTGATTTTCTTCAGGAATGCCTCTAAAATTGTTTTCTTCTTCAGGCTCAGGGGGAAGAGGAATTTCTCCATCCGCAGAAGGAGCATTTGGAACAGTAGGCCTTTTGGCATAACCTACGTTATTCTGAATTAAATTCATTTGATTAGGATAAGAATTCATATTAGAATTCATTTGCGTTGGAAATTGAGGGCGCATATAATTTTGGGTACCATTCACATACATCATATTACTGACATTTGAGTAGTCATAGATTCTATTCCTTGAAGGAAAATTCAATAGAGGACTTAAGTTCATCCCGCTGTAGGATGTTGGAATTTTTCCTTGGAAATTACTGCTTATCAAATTGAAATTTTTAGTGTATGCGTTTTGAAGATGAGGATTCATAGGAAAGTAATTAACTCCGTTAATCGGTGATAAGTAATTGTAGTAGCTATTATTTCCAGCTGCATTAAATGTTTGGTTTACAAAGAAGGGATTATTTTGCATATAGGTAACTGGTAGAGATCTTATTACATTTGGATTGTTTACTATTGGAATTAGAGGTACTCTATATTCTGGTTGACCCGAATTAGGAAGGGAGTTAGAAACTTGAGGAATATTAGGGAGATTATTAATATTATTATTATTATTTGTTTGAGGATTTGTGCTTATGTTCATGTTTTGAGATAAATTATTAGTATTACTATTTGAAACTTCATATCCTTGTGATTTAAATTTGTCATTTATTATGATATCTTCTAATTGATTATCATTATTTACAGATTTATCGATGATTTCTTGATTTACATTAGTGATTGTTTGGCTATAATTAGGCTTTAAATCAAAGATTTCATAATCCTTATTTGTTTCCATCTCTGGTATTTTTCCTGTGTAAAGGATAGAATTTCTGATGTCGTCTGGTTTTATTTCCATTTCCAACACAGGAATATCCGCAGACTTTTTAAATTCATCAACTTCTTTCAAAAATTTGACCAATTCACTTTCGACCTCAGTTTCGTCAACTTTCTTCCTTTCTGGACAATCTATAGTAGGATGACTTTTATCGTGGCATATAGCACACCTTACATCAACCTTTTCAAAATCAGAAAAATTTAAGGGACACGCCCATGTTCTATGTTTTTCCCCACAGTTTTCGCACGCAGTATCTGTTTGATACCCATACATCACAGCAATCGCTTGTTTCTGCATTTGTTTATAATACATATGCTCTTGTGAATAAGGATCGAGAATAGGTTCGATTACAGAACAAGCCTTCATAATTTGTTCATCATTTTCAGCCACAACATAAACATGCAAAGGTTCATTTTCATCATAAACAGAAAAATCTGAATTTAAATTTCCTTTCCAATTAGAGCCTTTACCTCTGACTGAAATTTTGCATCCAGATTTTTTTTCTAATTCTCTCTGAGTAGCACCCCCTACTCCAAGAATTAAACCGACTAATTTATGTTTTTCATTGTCGATTTCGTTTATAAAAATTTTTTTAATCTTTTTGGGGGGTCTATAATCGCTTGGTGGTTTGTATGTGTCATCTAATAAAATTAACTGTTCAATTAAAGAATTCTTTTCTTTTATATACTTTTCTTTTGTGCGAACTTCTCGTATATTTAATCTGTGGCCTTTTGAATCGTAAATTGGCTCCGGGGATGGGGATCTAATATCGGGATCTGCATTCTCCCAATCATTCGCTTGTATCCTGCGATTTACGTCATCTAATCTATATTTTCTTATTAAAATTTCAAATGAATCGACGTCAGTACCTTCTGGGATTTGTGTAAAAGGAAGTGGAGTAAATGACTTTTCTAGTGAAGAACCCCATCTACTTTTTCGTGACGATACTGTCTTGATATCTAAATAATGAATATTAATTGTAAAATTTTTACTTGGCTTCGGATTATCATCCCATCTGGTTCTCTTTCTTTTGTTAAAGATTTGTAAATAACTTGATTCACTTGAGCCTAGGTGTACAAGACTCGTCGGTAACGCAAATTGATCTTTATTAGAATTTTCTAAAATTTGTGTCATATTTCCTATTTGAATTTTTTATAATATTTTGATAGTAAAATAATTATTATATATTTTCTAAATTCTGAAATTAATTAATTTCGAAATTTTAAAATTTAATTTCTTATCAAACCATAAAAATAATATTAATTATTTTTCTGTATAAAGGGGATTTTTAGAATAGTCGTTGGGACCTTTTCAGGTCATCCGCTAAAATTGGAACGATACAGAGAAGATTAGCATGGCCCCTGCGCAAGGATGACACGCTCAAATCGAGAAGCGTATAACAATTTTTTTTTCCCTTTTTAAACAAAAAGATGGAAATGGGTATCTTCAATAAATTTAAAATTTTGTGATATTTAAAAATTTTTAATTTTTCTTTATATATTTGTGACTATTTAAAAATACTATACTCTTGTCTTTATTAAAATCAACTTTATCTGAATTCTTCAAAAATTTTTTTGTATTTGGTTTGGTTCCCTCTATAGATCTATCAGTTTTCAAACTTGGGGAATCTTCCAACATATTAATTTTAGTGCTGGTACCCACAATTCGTAAAGAATATTCAAACTTTCTTTTTCTCATTGTAAGATACTCTAGTTTAGCATAATCTTGTCGTGTTATGCTCTTTTTATTTTTCTGTTTTATTTCCAGAAATTTTTTATATTCAGCTATCTGCTTGTCATACATTTTCAACTCGATAGAAGGTTCTAATTTGATGCCTAACTCAATTCTTGTTCTAAAATCAGTGATGTCGAAATGGTTAAAAGAATATTGGAAATAAAGTTGTTTATTTTTTATGTATCTAAGATTGGCGTACTTAAGGACATATTCTGCATCATCATTTGTTAGAAAATATATGAATGCCATTTTTTTGAATTGGTCTTCGTGGTCTCTTGGGTAAGATATATGTACCGGTTGCTTAAATTCTGATATAAAAAGCTTTAAATCTTCCTTTCTTAAATCATCTGGTAGATTTTTTACAATTAATACTGAGCTTATGTTTATGTTAGATTGCTCTTTTTTAGGTTTTAAGGATTCTCTAAAGAATCTTATCTTAACTGGTTTGTCTAAAGGCATTTTGTCTTTAAATATTTCAATAGCCTGCATCACATGTTCTACCTTTTGATAAATAGCTAATATTTTTCCTTGACTTATTCCAACTGAATCTCTTATTATATGTAATTTTGAAACAGGACCGATTTGTTCAAGTCTGACTCTAATTTCATCTTCTGTCCATTCTTGTGGTAAATTTTCAATGTAAATTGTTTTATACTCTTCCGGTTCAACTAAATCAGTAGAAATTTCTGATATACCCTGTTTAAGAACAGTCTTTGTATGGTCATCTGATCGAATTAGATTATGTTCATTACTATTTGATAAAGTTGAAAAAGAATGCCTTAAAGAAGAATTTGAATTATAAATGATTTTCCTTGAAATGTAAGTTTGAATAAATCCTTGAGACAAATTAGATTGAAATTTTGTCAAATTTTGAAAAATTAATGAATTATATTTGAAAATATTAAAATTTAATCTGCGCATTTTATTCAAATATATAAACATATAAAATATAATAATTTACAAAGTTTAATTTTCATACAAGAATCATAATCTACTTATAATATAAAAAATTAATTAGTTATTTAAAATTTATCTTTCAACATTCTTAATTTTTTGAAACTCTGCTCAGGAGTGCTTTCTCCAGTTAATTGGAGATAATAGTCTTCTCCGCATCTTAAAAAAGGATTGTATAATTTTTCTTCGATTAATCTACTCCCAACAGTAAATTCTCCTTTCTTCCTCATATCTTTAACCCATTCATATTTATCCTTCAAAAATTCGTTTTCGGGATCTAATTTCAAACAAAATTCAAGATTTTTTTGTGTATATTCATGTCCAGGGAACACAAATGTATCATTAGGCAAGTACGACAATGTTTTTAAGCTGTTATACAATTGCTCATGAGTACCGTCGAACACTCTGCCACATCCTCCGATAAATAAGGTATCTCCACAGAAAAGAAATGGAATTTTTGTTGATTTTTCAGCAACATGTGTCACAACATAGCAGACGTGAGACTTTATATGTCCAGGGGTATGCATACAAGCAATGCAAAATTCACCTAAGGTCATAGTTTCTAAATCCTTCATAAATTGATTGGCATGTGGGATGAGGTCCCCCCTTGCTTCGCCACCTACAATAGATAAATCGTCTCCTCTTTCGTCTCGCCATTCTTTATTTCCATTTGAATGATCCCAGTGTGAATGGGTAGTAAATATATATTTCAATCTGCTCTGTAATTTTTTCTCTAACTTTTCCACTATAACTTTGGATCTATCATATTCCCCAAAATCTATTCCTATCAAAATATTTTTGCTGGGTTCGTGTAAAACATATCCTATATTATCACTATTATATCCAAACATGTAGAGATACTTTATTAAAGAATGTTTAGTATAATCATACATAGGATTTATATTATTCTCACTCATCCCAAAAGGGTCTGAATCTGTTGTGGGTTCATTGTTATTCTTAAGAAATTTCGAAAAATTATACTTTTCTTGGCTATAAAATATTTTTGGGGAGATGTCTCTGGTTACACTATTCATCAAATTTTTATTTAAAATTTTTTCAACATTAAAACATTTAATCATCAAATTAAAGAAAAATAAATATATTTTGCAAAATATATTTTGTTTAATTAAAATTAATTATTTCATATCTAATGGTAACTATTTTCTTTTGATCATCAAATATTTAGGTCTTCAGAAAATACGTCGAAATCGGCAGAGTTGTTTTTATCAACTACGGTCCCCTAGCTGGGAGACTTGCTGTTATTGTTGATATCCTTAATACATCCAAACTTTTAATCGCTGGACCTACCACTGGAATTAGAAGACAAGAAATTTCAATCCAAAGAATTTCTCTAACTGATTTAAAATTGGATGTTGTAAGAGGAGTCAAAACTGCTCAACTTAAAGCAGCTATTGAAGCATTCGGACTAGAAAAGAAATGGGCAGAAACTTCATGGGCAAGAAAAATACAAAGAAGTCTAAGAAGATCCCAATTGACTGATTTCGATAGATTCAAAGTCAAAGTTCTTAAACAAAAAAGAAGAGTTTTATTGAACACAGCAGTCAATGTCAAAAATTAAAATATTAAAATATATTAAGGACTCTTTTCAATATTAGTCATATTCTTATTTTTATAAATTATTTATAATAGAATATTATTGTAGGAAATAAGATAATATATTTTAAAATAAAAATCAAATCATAAGAATCCTATTTTA
>Ga0169931_10011178_pt1 | contig 12698 bp, 10 predicted proteins | sample Kivu_15m_20L_FD_129675 | JGI IMG/M metagenome (GOLD analysis project Ga0169931, IMG submission 129675) | Freshwater microbial communities from Lake Kivu, Western Province, Rwanda to study Microbial Dark Matter (Phase II) - Kivu_15m_20L... | ecosystem: Environmental > Aquatic > Freshwater > Lake...
AAGGACTACCTCCGCGGCTTCGGTTACCAAGGCAGCGCCAGCCGCCTGGATTGGGCGCGGCCCATCCGCGAGCTCAGCTTCGGCGCCGGACTCAAGGCCGACCTCATCCGACCGGGCCCGTGGCGGTTCGGGATCGGGGCGTGGGGCGAGTGCCTCCCGTACCACCGCAACCGGCTCTACCTGAACCCGGCGGTGCGCGACAAGTGGGGCCAGCCCACGGTCACGTTCGACTGCGCGTGGCAGGAGAATGAGCTCGCGATGCGCAAGGATATGCAGGCGGCGGCGGTCGAGATGCTCGAGGCCGCAGGCCTCCGGGACGTCCGCGGCTTCGACGACGGCAGCGCCCCGGGGCTTTGCATCCACGAGATGGGCACCGCGCGGATGGGCCGCGACCCGCGCACCTCCGTCCTGAACGCCTGGAACCAAGTCCACGCGGCGCCGAACGTCTTCGTCACCGACGGTGCCGCGATGACCTCCAATTCCTGCGTCAACCCCTCCCTCACCTATATGGCGCTCACCGCGCGCGCCTGCGACCACGCGGTCGCGGAGATGAAGCGGAATCACCTGTGAACCCGCCGGCCCTCGCCCCCTGCACCCGCCGCGAGGCGCTCGTCCGCGCGGCCGCCCTCGCCGGGCTGAGCCTCACGCCAGCGTGGCTTGACCGCGTCCTCGCCGCCGCCGTCGCCCCGGCGGCGACGCTCCCCCCCGCGCGGGCGGCGGTCCTCGCCGCGGCGGCGGAACGGATTTTGCCCCGCACCGATACGCCCGGCGCGGCGGAGGTCGGCGTGCCCGCCTTTCTCGCCCGCCTGCTCGAGGGGTACGTGGCCCCGGCGGACCGCGACGCGGTGATGGCGGGCCTCGACGCGCTGGAGGCGGCGGCGCGCGCGGCCCACGGGCGGGGTTTCGCCGAGGTGCCCGCGGCGGGTCAGGATGCCCTGATTCGAGCCGCGGCGGAGGCGGGCGGGCCGTTTTTCCCGCTGCTGCGCGAATACACGCTGCTTGGTTACTTCACCTCGGAGCGGGTCGGCCGCGAGGTCCTGCACTACGATCCGGTGCCCGGGCGCTGGGAGCCCTGCGTGCCCCTCGCGGAGGTCGGCGACCGGCTCTGGACCCGCTGAAGGCCGGTCCGGGAATGGCGGGGGTGGGACGGGCAGCGGCGACAACTGCCGCCCCGAAGCGGCTCAGAGCAGCAGCAGGGCGGGGCTCTCGAGCAGCGTCTTGAGGGCGTTGAGGTACTGGGCGCCGACGGCGCCGTCGACCACGCGGTGGTCGCAGGACAGCGTGACGGTCAGCGTGTGCCCGATCTCGATGCGCTCGCCGCGCACCACGGGTTTCCGCACCACCGCGCCGACCGCGAGGATGGCGGCGTTGGGCGGGTTGATGATCGCGCTGAAACGGGGGATGCCCATCATCCCGAGATTGGAGACGCAGAAGGTGCCGCCGGTGAATTCCGCCGGGGCGAGCTTCTTCTCCTTGGCGCGCTTGCCGAGGGACTTTGCCTCGGTGGAGATCGCGAAGATCGACTTCAGGTGCGCGTCGCGCACGACCGGGGTGATCAGGCCGTCCTCGATCGCGACCGCGAAGGAGACGTGTGCGGCGGCGAAGTATCGGATCTGATGGCCCTCCCACGAGGCGTTGACCCCGGGCACGCGGCGCAGCGCCTCGGCGCTGGCCTTCAGGATGAAATCATTGACCGACAGCTTCACCCCGTCGCCCTCGAGGGCGGCATTGAGTTGCTCCCGGAGCGTGGTGAGCGGGGCGGCGTCGATCTCGATCTCGACGTAAAAATGGGGCAGCTGGGTCTTGGATTCCAGCAGGCGCCGGGCGATGGCGCTGCGCATATTGGAGACGGCGACGGCGCGCTCCTCCTGGATCGGGCCCTTGGCGAGGACGGAGCCGGCGGTGGCGCGCCCCGCCAAGGCGGGGGCCGCGGCGGCAGCAAGGACATCGGCGCGGCGGATGCGCCCGCCGGGGCCGGAACCCTGAATGCGGGCGAGGTCGAGTCCCTTGGCCGCGGCCAGTTTGCGGGCGAGCGGCGAGGCCTTGATCCGGCCGGCCGGGGCCGGGGCGGGAACGGGGGCCGGGGTGGCGGCGGCCACGGGGGCTGGTGCCGGCGCCGGAGCCGCGGGTAAGGCCGGGGCGGCGGCGGGAAGAGGCGCAGCGGCGGCCGCGGGAGCCCTGGGCGCGGGGGCCGGCGCGGCCTCGCCGGGCTTGCCGATGGCGCAGAGCGGGGCGCCGAGGGCGACCTGGGAACCGCCAGGGGCGTAAATTTTGAGGATCGTGCCGTCGAAGAAGCACTCCAGCTCCATCGTCGCCTTGTCCGTCTCGACCTCCGCGAGCATATCTCCCGCCTTCACGACGTCGCCCTCTTTCTTCAGCCACTTGGCCAGCGTGCCCACCGTCATGGTGTCGCTGAGCTTGGGCATTTCGATGATGTTGGCCATGGCGGTGCGGGAAGCTGGGTTCAGGCGAGCGTCTCGAGGGCGGCCTGCAGGACGCGGCGCGGGTTGGGGAGCTGCTCGACCTCGACGGGCGGGCTGTAGATCGCGGGCGCATCGACGGTCGCGAGCCGGTGGATCGGGCCGTCGAGCTCATCAAAGGCCTCGCGCTGGATCATATAGGCCAGCTGGGAGCCGACGGAGGCGAACGGCTTCTGCTCCTCCACGATCAGGACCCGGTGGGTCTTCGCGACGGACTTCAGGACCGAGTCGACGTCGAGGGGGCGGATGGTGCGGAGGTCGAGGACCTCGGTGGAGATCCTGTGCTCGCGCTCGAGCACCTCGGCGGCGGCGAGCGAGTGCAGGACGGAGCGCCCGTAGGTGACGATCGTCAGATCCGTGCCGGCGCGCTTCACGTCGGCGAGGCCGAGCGGCACCACGTGCTCCCCGGCGGGCACCTCGCCCTTCTCCCCGTAGAGCATCGTGTTCTCGAGGAAGAAGACCGGGTCGTTGTCGCGGATCGCGGACTTGAGCAGGCCCTTCGCGTCGGCGGGGGTCGAGGGCACGACCACCTTCACGCCGGGGTGGTTGGCGAGGACGTTCTCCGGCGTGTGCGAATGGGTGGCGCCGACGTTGGTGCCGCCGTTGGCCGGGCCGCGGATCACGATCGGGCAGTGGATCTGGCCACCGCTCATGTAGCGTACGTTCGCGGCGTTGTTTAAGATCTGGTCGAAGGCGACGGAATAGAAGGACCAGAACATCAGCTCCATCACGGGGCGGACACCGAGCATCGAGGCGCCGATGCCGACGCCGATGAAACCGGCCTCGCTGATCGGGGTGTCGACGATGCGCTGGGGGCCGAACCGGGCCAGGAGGCCCTCGGTGACCTTGTAGGCGCCGTTGAACTGGGCGACTTCCTCGCCCATCACGACGACGTTGGGATCGCGTTCCAGCTCCTCGGCAAGGGCGTGGCGGACAGCTTCGCGGTAAGTGATGACAGGCACGGTGGAAAGGGGCTGCGGCGGTCCGTTCAGGTGAAGAAGAGGCGTCCCTGCGAGCGGCGGTCCGCGGGGTTGTCCGCCTCCCAGTAAACATCGGTCTGGATGTCCGCCGGGGTGGGGAAGGGGCTGGCCTCCGAGAAGTCAGCCGCGACATCAGCCTCGGCCCGCGCCTCCGTGTCGATCTGTTCCGCAAGGGCAGGGGTGAGCACGCCCTCGGCCAGCAATTTGTCCTGGAAGAGCTGGATCGGGTCCCGCGTGCGGCGGTACTCCTCGATCTCCTGCTTGCTGCGGTAGGTGTTGTCCGGATCGGCGACCGAGTGACCCCGGTAGCGGTAGGTGTCGATCTCGACGGTGCTGGGCTTGCCGGTCTCGCGGGCGAGGGTGAGGAACTTGTCCATCATCGCGCGGACCTCGTAGACGTCGTGGCCGCTGCACTGGCCCCACTGCATATCGTAGCCGGCCGCGCGCTGGGCGAGTTCGCCGGCGGAGGAGCGCGCCTGGCTCGTGCCCATCGAGTAACCGTTGTTCTCGATCACGAAGACCACGGGCAGGTTCCAGAGCGAGGCCAGGTTGTAGGCCTCGTGCACGGCGCCCTGGTTCACGGCGCCGTCGCCCATAAAGGCCATCGCGGCGCCCTTGAGGCCCTTGTACTTGAGCCCGTAGGCGAGCCCGGCGCCGAGGGGGATCTGGCCGCCGACGATCCCGTGGCCGCCCCAGAAATTCCGCGAGGGGTCGAAGTAGTGCATCGAGCCGCCCTTGCCCTTGGAACAGCCCGTGGCCTTGCCGTAGAGCTCGGCCATCAGCGGCTTCGGGTCCATCCCGACGGCGATCGCGTGCCCGTGGTCGCGGTACGCGGTGATGACGTGGTCGTTGGGCCCCATCAGCGAGCAGCAGCCGACGGCGACGGCCTCCTGGCCGATGTAGAGGTGGAGGAAGCCGCCGATCTTCTTCGCCTGGTAGGCACGGAGGCTGCGCTCCTCGAAACGGCGGATGCGCACCATCTTGCGGAAGAGCTCAACCCTGTCCTCCGGGGTCAGGCGGGCGTTCACGGGCGCCTGCGCGTGATCGGGGGCGGAGGGAGGGGAGGCTTCCTTGGCGGTCGGTTTCTTGCTCACGGAGAACGAAGGTAAAGGACCAAGCTGCGGCTGCGGTTCCGGCGAATCAAGCGCGGAGATTGCCGCCGGGCGCGGTCAGGACCTCCTCGAGTTCGATCCGCAGCGGGCGGCCGGGGGCGCAATCCGCCTTCAGCGCCACGAAGCCGTCGCGGTGCCGGTCAAAGAGGGGCCAGAGGGCCTGGCGGTCAGTGTCGGGGAGCGGCAGGGCGTCGATCGCGGCGCGGGAGAAGAAGGCGAACCGGCCCTCGTCAATGGGCGGTGGGAGCGCGCGCAGGGGCACGCGGCAGCGGAAGAGGAACATCCGCCAATGGGCGTGGCCCTCGTAGGCCTTCTCCGCGATCATCGCGAACAGGTGGAAATCCGCCGTCGCGACGCGATGGCCGGTCTCCTCGAAGGTTTCCCGGACGGCGCACTCGAAGGGGGATTCCCCCCGCGCGGTCTCCAGCTTGCCCCCGATCGGGCTCCACACGCCCAGGTTGGGCGCCTTGGCCCGCAGCATCAGCAGCAGTTCCCCGGCCTCGTTCTCGAGGAAAACCAGGACGGCGAGTTTGTGGGCCAGCGGGGCAGGGGAGGACATATGCCGCGAAAAGTTTAAGCGTGACCCCGGCTTGGGGGCGCTCAACTTTTTTCCGGTGCTCCGCCTCACCCGCGTTCTCGCCTGGGTCCTCGCGCTTCCGTGGGCCGCGGCCGCCCCGGGCCCCGCGCCGGCCGTCGAGGTGATGAACCTGCGCACCAGCCAGGTGCGTCCGGCCAATGGCGGCCCCGCGTGGCTGGAGACGACCCTGGCGCTCAACGTGCGGCCGGCGGGCGGCGGGCCCTCGCCGGTGGTCTCGGCGGTGCGGGTCGCCCTCCTGATGGCCTTCGAGCTCCCGGCTCCTGCCGGCGGCCCCCGCCGGACACAGGCGTACGCGGCCGCGTTGGAGTGCGTCGCCCTCGAGCCCGGGCGCACGGAGGTGCGGTTCTACCTGCCCCCGGAAATCCTCAAACGGGACCAGATCCGTACGGACCCCAAATTTTGGGGGGTCGAACTGACCGCGGGAGGCGAGGCGCTCCCCGCCGCGCGCACGGCGTACTCCGCCAACCTCGGCACGCCCGCCGCGCGGACGGATTTCCAGCGGCGCTGGGCGGCAGCAGCGGCCGCGAACGACGGGATCCTGCAGCCCCAGCATCTCACGCCTTTCGCGCTGGAGTACCCGCGTTCGACGCCTTCCGTCGTCCGCCGAGAACCGCGCTGAAGGTTCGCCGTAACCATAATACGCTTGCCGCGTCTCGCCCCATTTGAAATCGCCTTACTCCTTCTTGCCCAATTATGCGCCCCCCCCGCATCCTCGCCGTTGATGTCGGCGCCGGCCACGTCGCCTGCGGGGTGTTTTCCGTCGGCGCGTCGGGCCGGCTGGTGCTGCAGCAGTTCGCGCTGGAGCCGCACAGCCCCGATCCCGCGCACGACAACCGTTGGTCGCTGGAGGTGGCGCAGTCCCTGGGTGCGATCGTCGCCCGCCGCCGCCTCGGGGGCCTCGCCGCCCTCGCGGTTCCCGGGCACCTGGCGCTGACCAAGTTCATCAAGACGCCCTCCGTCGCGAAGGAGAAGCGGGGCCGGATCGTCGCCTTCGAGGCCGCCGAGAACATCCCCCACGCGCTCGAGGAGGTCGTCTGGGACCACGCCGTGATCGCGGACGACGGCTTCGACCTCGAGGTGCTGCTCACCGCGGTGAAGTTCGAGGCGATGCAGGCGCTCTGCACGGCGGCCGACGCCGCCGGCTTCCCGGTGGAGCGCGCCACGCCCGCCGGGGTCGCGCTGTACCACGCCTTCCGGCACACGCACCCGCAGCAGGCCGAGCCGGTGATCGTCGCCAACGTGGGCGCGCGCACCACCACGCTGCTCTTCGCGGAGGGCGAGCGCTTCTCGCTCCGCAGCCTGGGGCTGGCGGGCAACGCGGTCACCCAGGCCATCGCCGACGAGTTGCGCATCGATTTCGCCTCCGCGGAGACGCTCAAGCTGCAGGTCCTCACCGGGCAGACCGACCTTCCGGCCAACTCGCCCTCGCGCGCGGCGGTGCAGCGTGCGGCGGCCACCTTCTGCTCCCGGCTGCAGCTCGAGATCACCCGCTCGGCCGTAAATCACCGGCGGCACACGGGCGCGAGTCCCGCGGTCGCCGTGTACCTGACGGGTGGCGGGTCGTTGCTCGCCGAGCTTCCCGCCGTTCTCGCCGAAAAGCTGCGGCTGCCGGTCGAGCGCCTCGAGGTCCTGCGCCAAGTGGATGTCGCCGCGGATGCCCGGGCGGGCGGCGCCGAGAATTCCGCCGCCGTGCTCGCGGACCTCGTCGGCCTCGCCACCCGGCTGGTCAACCCCGGCGAGCAGGAGCCCAGCCTGCTGCCGCCCGCGCTCACCCGGGCGCTGGCCTTCCGCAAGCGCCAGCCGAGGCTGCTCGCCGCCGCCGCCGCCGCGACCCTCGCCTTCGCGCCCCCCGCCTATTTCTATCACCACGTCACCCGCGGTCTCCAGGAACAGGTTTCCCGGTACGACGCCCAGCTGATGCCGTTGCGCTCGGTGCAGAACCGCAATGATGGCAACCTCCGGCAGATCGCCGAGGCGGGGCGCCAGATCGCCGCCCTCAAGGGGGCTTACGAGACCAAGGCCAATTGGGTGAACTTCCTCGCCGGGCTCCAAGAGCGGCTGGTCCAGATCGAGGACGTCTGGCTCGACCGCCTCCTGGTGCAGCGCCCGCCCGTGGAGGAGACCGCCCTCGCGGACGCCCCCCCGCCCCCGGAGGAGCCCGCGCCGGCCGGCCAAGCCCCCGCTCCCGCCGCCGCGGTGGAGCCCCCGCCCGCGCCCAAGGGCCCGCCCGTCCGCCTCGCCCTGAGCGGGCGACTGCTCGACGTGAAGAACCCGCAGTCGAAGGTCAGCCCGGAGTCGATCGAGCGGGTGAAGCGACTGCTGGCCGGTTTCGCCGGCTCGCCGTTCGTGACCGCGGTGGAGAACGAGCGCTTCGACACGAGCCAGAACGGCATTCTGCGCTTTGATTTCACGCTGGTGATCAACCCGCGGCAGACCCTCTGAGCGCCCCCGATGAACTGGTACCGTCACTATCCGGGATTTGCGATCGGCCTCACGCTCTGCGGGCTGGTCGCCGCGGGGGAGATCGCGTTGGGCGTGGAGCGGTGGATGGCCTCCCGCGCCGAGGCGACCCGGCTGCAGCAGCGCCGCGCCGAGCTTGAGGGGATGGGCCAGCTCAATCCCGCGCCGACGCGCGAGGTGGCGGCCGCGATCGAGGCCGACCTCGCCCGGGCGCAGGCCGCGTTGGCGTCGATGAAGGCGGAACTTTCCGGTCAGCCGGCCGCGACCGAGAAGCTGCGCGCGGCCAAGGTGCCCGCCGCGCGGACGGACGCGTTCTTTGACCTCGCGACGTACGTGGAGCGGGTCAAGGAGGCGGCCGCCAAGGCCGGCGTGCAGCTCCGCCCGGAGGCGGCCCGGGCCGGCTTCGCGCAGTACGCGAACGAGGGTCCCGAGACGGACCGCATCGAGCCCGTCTTCCGCCAGCGCCAACTGGCCGAGCACCTGATGAACCTCCTGCTCGAGGCCCGTCCCGAGGCGATCCTCGCGGTCCGGCGGGAACGTCCCCGGACGAAGGCCGAACGCGAGGCGGAGGCGCAGGCGATCGCCAACGGCCAACCGCCGCCGGCCCCGGAAGGAGGCGACGGCCCCGACTTCTTCGCGCTGGATCCCCGGGGCAGCGCGCGCGTCCCCGGCTTCGTGGAGACCAGCGCCTTCCGGCTGACCTTCCAAGGTGAGACCGCCGCGCTCCGCCAGTTCCTGAACCGGCTCGCCGCCTTCGAGCTGCCGTTCGTGGTTCGCGAGATCGAGGTCGAGCCGGTGAGCGCCGAGGATGCCGCGGCGGACGCCCCCGTGGCCGCCGCGCCCCCGGTGGTCGCGCTGCCGAACGCCGCGCCCGCGGCCCGCGAGCCGTCGCCCGCCCTCGCCGCCAAGGGGCCCGTGCAGACCCCGTTGGTGCCGAAATCAACCTCCCGCTTCTCCGTCACGGTGGAGCACCTTGAGCTCCTCACCCCGCCGCCCGCCGAGGGCGCCGCGGAGGCGGCCAACCCCTGACCCGGCACCCCGTCGCATGGCCGCCCTCCCCAGCGAAAAAATCTACCTCGGACTTGCCCTGCTGGTCGTCGCCGGCTCCGCCGCCGGCTTTGGCACGCTGGTGCTGCGGCAGGAACACGCCGACGCGGTGCCGCTGCCCGCGGTGCAGTTGAGCGAGGAGCTCTACGCCGCGAAAGCCGTCGCCGCGCCCCCCGTGAAGGTCGAGGCGTGGTCCGCCCCGGCCCCGCAGACCCGCGGCCGGGAGTGGGTCTACGACGCGTTCTCGCCCCCCGAGATCTATTACAACAGCCGTTCACGGCAGTTTTCGGTCAAACCGCCCGCGAGCCTGGTCGAGGGTGACGCGTCCGCGCCGTTCGGGCTCGAGCTGGTCGGAGTGCGGCCGGAGCCCTTCCGCCTCCAGTTGATCGGCTACGTGGGCGCCGCCGGCAATTGGCGCGGCACCTTCCAGAACACCCGGACCGGCGAGGTGTTCCTTGCCGCCGCCGGGCGCCGTCTGCCGACCCTTGGACTCACCATCCGGAGCCTCGACGTCGGGAGCCAGCCCGTGGCCGTCGCCGAGAGCATGACCACCCGCCAGCGCGTCGCCTCGGCCGTGGTGCGCGATGAGCAGTCCGGGCGCGACGTCACGCTGACGCACCGCGAGCGCGTCTACACCGGCACTTTGTTCGCCTTTGTCGCGGCGCCGGGGCAGTCCGCGACCCGCGAGGTCCGGTCCGGCGATTCCTTCAAGCTGGGCGAGGCCACCTACCGGATCGAGAAGATCGAGGCGACGCCACCCTCGGTCGAAGTGCTGAAGGAGGCCGCGAGCCTTTCCCAGCCCGACCGGCGGATTTTGCTGCCCCGCGAACCCGAGGCCCCCGAGGAGGGGAACCCCGTGCCGACCTCCTGACCCTTTCCCCGCCAATCCTTTCCTCTGCAATGAATACCCGCCCCGTCCCCGTGTCCCTGTTCGTCGCGCTGGCCGCCGCCCTTTGCTGCTTGGCTCCCGTCGCGCGCGATGTCCGGGCGCAAACCCCCACGGACACCAAGATCCGCCTGATGGCCGAGGCGCTCCGCGCGCGTGACGCAGGGGATCTGGCAGCGGCTCAGGAGGCCCTCGCCCGGCTCGCGGCGCTCAGCCCCGATGACCGAGCGGTGCAGCGGCTCCGGGCCGAGGTCGAGGCCCAGGCCCGCGCCCGTCCCGCCGCCACCCCGGTCGCGGCGGCGCCGGCGCGAACGGCCCCGGCGATGGTCGAGGTGCGCATCCCGGATCCGGCCCAACCGCCCCCGCCGTCCGCCCCGAGCCCGGAGCAGGAGGCCGAGGCCCTCGCTCGCGCGGAGACCGCCCGCCTGGAGCAGCTTGTCGCCACCGCGCAGACGCAGCTCTCCACCGCCCGCACGCAGGCCCGCGGGGGCCGCTACGAGGAGGCCATCACCACGGTGGACGCCGCCATCGCGGCGCTGCCCGCCAACCCGGTCACTCAGAAGGTCGCCGGCGACCTCCGGGCCGAGAAGGCCTCCGCCCTGCTCGACCGCGCCCAGGCGTTGGTCCGCGGTGGAGACATCGCCGGGGCGCGCGCCGCGATGATCGCCCACGATCAGCTGGCCAGCCCGAACGCCCGCGCCGCCGGGATCGAACGCCAGATCGCGCGCGCCGAGACGCGGCCGCTGGCGGCCGGCGTCGATCCGGCCTTCGTCTCCGACCGTGCCGCCACCGCCCAGCTCATCGCGAAGGGTCGGGCCCAGTACGTCGCGGGCGACTTGGATGGGGCGCAGGAGACCTTCCGCGGCATCGAGGCGCAGGAACCCGACAACACCGTCGCCAAGGGTTTCCTCCTCCGGATCGCCGAGGAGAAGACCGAGATGGGCGCGCTGAACCGCGAGAAGACCCGCGCCCAGTTGCTCGAGGAGGTCGCGAAGAGCTGGCAGCGCCCCGGGATTTACCAGGAGCGCCCCCGCGAGGCCGATCGTGCGGCCGCCGTCGGCCCGCTCGCCCAGAAGCTTTCCCAGATCACGCTGCCGGCGGTCAGCTGGACCCGGGCCCCGATCGGTGACGTGGTCGCCGCCCTGAGCGCGATCTCCGAGGAGTTCGACAACTCTGGCACCCCGGGCGCCAAGGGCGTCAACGTCGTCCTCATCGACACCAGCAACAAGAACCCCCTGGTCACGCTCACCCTGCGCAACGCCACCCTCAAGCGGGTCCTCGATTTCGTCACCGAGGCCGTCGGCTACCAGTACGAGGTGCAGGCCGACGCGGTGGTGGTCCGCCCGGGCGGCGAGACCACGACGCTCGAGACCCAGTTCTTCCCGGTCACCCGCGCCACGGTGCTGCGGATGACCGGCATCACCAGCGCGGCCTCCGCCACCGCTTCCCGCGAGGGTGGGGCGGCGGGCGAGGCCGAGTCCGCGGCGCCCGGCGGCGAGGCCGCCGCGATGAAGGCCTTTCTCCAACAGGCTGGTGTCAGCTTCACCGTCGAGGGCAGCTCGCTCGCCTATGACGGGTCCGCGATCCTCGTGACCCAGACCGCGCGCAACAACGAGCGCATCCGCAACATCCTCGCCCGTTACAACGACGTCCGCCAGGTCGAGATCGAGGCCAAGTTTATGGAGGTGCAGGAGGGGGCGCTCGAGGAGCTCGGGGTCACCTGGAACCTGAACCGCCGCGGCATCGCCCGCGTCAACCCGTCCACCGGCGCGCCCGTGCTCGACGTGAATGGCCGCCAGATCTTCGACCCGCAGGAGACCTATACCAGCGCCGGGGTCACCCGCCCCCTGGTCGGCGCCTTCCCGAGCACCTCGAACGCGAACGCGCTCGTCATCAAGGATCCCGCGATCTCTCTGTCGGAAACCGATCCGAACCAGACGCAGGGCCAGTTGCGGGTTCCGGTCTCGCCCACCGGCGTGCCCGGCAGCGTCCAGCTGGCGGCCACGGCCAACGCCCTCGCGAACATCGTCGGCTTCGTGGGTGAGTTCGATGTCAGTGCGGCGGTCCGCGCCCTCTCGCAGAAACAGGGCACCGACCTGCTCAGCTCGCCGAAGTTGACGGTGCTCTCCGGCAACCCCGCGAACATCACGGTCGCCCAGGAGCTGCGCTACCCGCAGAGCTACGGCGAAATCCAGAGCCAGGTCGGCACCGGCGCGGTCGCCGGCGGCGCGGCCGGCGTGACGATCACCGCCGGGACACCGCAGGAGTTCACCGCCCGCAATGTCGGCGTGGAACTCAAGGTGACGCCCACGGTGGAGGAGGACGACTACAGCATCAGCCTCGACCTGAATCCCCGGGTCACCGAGTTCGAGGGCTTCGTCGAGTACGGCGGCCCCAGCGTGGCCATCTCCGGCACGACCACGGTCACCGTCCCGCCCGGCTTCTACCAGCCGATCTTCTCGGTGCGCGACATCTCGACCAAAGTCACGATCTGGGACGGCGCGACGCTCGTGATGGGCGGCCTGACCCGGGAGGAGGTCAAGAAGGTGAATGACAAGATCCCATTCTTCGGCGACCTGCCGCTCGTGGGCCGTTTGTTCCGCTCGAAGGGCGAGAGCGCGCAGAAGCGCAACCTGCTCATCTTCGTGACCGCCAACCTGGTCAGCCCGGGTGGTTCGCCCAAGAAGCAGAACCTCAAGAGCACGCCCGCCAACTCGCTCTTCCAGAACCCGACGATCGTGACCCCGGCCAGCGCCGAGCCGCGCACCCGCAGCAGCGCGAAGTAACCCGCCCCGCCGCCCGCCATGCCTCCCTCCTTCCGCCGCGTCTCGTCGGTGCTGGCCGGCCTCGCCGCGCTGGCCGCCGCCTCGGTCGCACTCGGCACGCCGACGATCTCCTTCACGCCCGGGGCCTTCCCCGCCACGGGTTCGCCCGCCGGCGTGGTCAGCACCCCGGCCGGGCTGGTCATCAGCGTCAACGCCACGCCCACCGCCAGCGCCTCCATTGTCTCCGTGGTCGTCTCGGTGAATGGGACCAACATCGGCACCGCGACGGGCACCTCGCCCTTCACCGTGCCTTGGTTTCCGAGCGTCGCCGGCACCTACACGATCTCCGCCACCGTCACGGACACCTCCG
>Ga0169931_10011180_pt1 | contig 12696 bp, 14 predicted proteins | sample Kivu_15m_20L_FD_129675 | JGI IMG/M metagenome (GOLD analysis project Ga0169931, IMG submission 129675) | Freshwater microbial communities from Lake Kivu, Western Province, Rwanda to study Microbial Dark Matter (Phase II) - Kivu_15m_20L... | ecosystem: Environmental > Aquatic > Freshwater > Lake...
AATCCCCAATCCCAAAAATTTTGATTGAAGACAAAATTTTACTGCTAAGGCTTTGCCTTATTTTAAATTTTTATTTTAATTAAATAAAATATTTATTTATTATAAAACGTTTGTTTTATTAAATTTAGTATTGAATTATATGAACGTATCATTTTATTTTTCTAAATATTTTTGGAATGAGCATCAATACTAAAGGAACTCTTAAAATTTCAAAAATTTCGTTTAACACTACAGCACAGATGATATCCATATTATTTTTTCCCACATAATTCTTAATATCATCTAAGTGAACGTATTTATCTATTCCATGTTCATTCAATTTATTTATAAATTTATCAGAATCAATTAATTTATACTTAAAAAGAAAGTAGAACATAAATCCATTTGCGATATACATAAAACAATAGAACAACAACCCTCTAGTACCATATTCTTTAATTTTCATCTTAGCTTTTTTAAAAAAACTTATTTTTTCTCCAGACGGTTTGTTGTTTCGATCAGACGACGATGAGGAAAATTTTCTGAATTGAAATCTTGAAACTGTACAATATTGGAATTTTTCTTTTATTAATGAACTGTCATTAGCCAGGCTTTTCGAAGAAATATTTTTTGTAAATTTATATACATTTGAATTCAATAGTGTTTTTAATTTCATCATATTAGAAAAATATAAAAAGAATAAATTTATTTACATTTATTAATTCAAGTATACGTGAAAACTGCGGATTATTATTTAGATTATTTGATTAAATTCAAATATCTGTAAGCTTCTTATATCCAAAATCTTCCTCTAATTTTAAGTCATCTTCTGAAATATAATCATCCTTTTTGTTTCCATATTTCTTGAATATATTTATGAATGATTTTGATAAGTGTTTTATTTGCTCTTCATTTTTAGCTATCGAGAATAGAATAAGAAGAATAGCTGACAGAAATAAAAATATAATCAAATTCCCATAGACAGGAGTCTGTAATTCCCTTTGAAGATTATTGTTTTTATCATGAGATAAAATAGAATTTTTATCAATTGGCACTATTTCTACTTGTCTATTACTTTCATCTCCTTTGATTCTGCCTATTTCTTCATCATTACAAGCACAGCTATCTAAGCATTTTATTATGTCAATTTTAATTCCTTGACAATCCTTGACACAGTTTTTGTTACAATTGATTTGATTTTTGCTTGCTTTATATGGATTAAATTTTAAAATAAATACTTTCTTGTGGGATTTTATGAATCCCTTCTTTTATTAATGGGAGAATATATGAGTTATCATGGATGATGTAGTCCCCTTTTCCTCCATAGGCTTCGTATTTGGTCATAAAGTAAACACTTATTAAAATTGTTGGAATTATAAGAACTTTCAGAACATCAAATTTCATTTAATAAATTTGATTAACTATATATTAAATTTTTTAAAATTTTTAATTATTTTAAGTGTTTATCAATTTATCTTAGTGTAATCGCATAAAATTTATGATTATATATAATATTCTGTTAATTATTTTGTTAATTAGAATAATTACAAGGCTATGTACATTTGTAATTAACATCATATTAATGATATTAAATATAGTATTTCAAAACTAAATCTAATCATCAAGTTTTGGTTTAGGAAATTCTGAACTGAGTGTTCTTGTCACTTGAGGAAATAAATTTTCTATGTTAACGTTAAAATCAACAGATCTAGCAGGATTACCATCTAAGGCATTTTCTTGTTTTTTAATTTCTTTGTTTAAAATTGAGGGCGGAAATTCTGGATTTTCATTCATAATCGCCCCCTGCTTTTCATTAATATTTTCATTTAGGAACTGCTGATTTATTTCTTTTGGATCTAAATTTAAACTTTTCGAAACATCCTTTTTGTTCATATCAGTAATTTCATCTAGAGGCCTTGGAGTTGAACTTTTATCATTGCTATATAGTTTGTTGCCCGCGCTTTTACTAAATGTATTTACTTCTAAATTTTTATTGATTTCAAAATTTTCATTTGACAAGTTGAATTCATTTTCTCTATTTATGGTTTTGTATTTATCCCCAATCAAATTATATTCATTCATATTTTCAATAGGTGGGTGGTTTATGTCAAATATTTTCAACTCAGAGTAATTTTCATCCTTCGGAGATTTTAGATAAATAGATCCGAATTCTTCTTCTTTTGATTTTTTATCATTATCTGCCTTGGGTATGTCTATTTTTAGGTCGTTTTGTTTGAGGCTGGTCAAGACCACAGATCTTGTAGGAAGATGAAAATCAGAATCTTGAAAGACATTAGGATTAGATTTATCTTCTTTTCTTGGAAAAAGCATGTTGAAATTTTGGAATCTGTAATCATCATTCAAATTCTGGATATTTTGTTGAATATTATCATGTTTGTTAAAATCTTGTTTGATTCTACTATCTAATTGAGGATTGGTTTTTTCATTTTGTCTACCTGGAAATTCTAATTTCTCTTCTTGTAAATTTTCCATTTTTACATCTCCTTTATTTTTATCTTCCTTAGAATCACTTTTTAAATTTGGTGTTACTTCTTTTATATTCGATAAATTTTCTATTCCAGGATGTTCATTTATCCCTAAATTACTGTCTCCACCCTCGACGAATTTTCCTGTCGGAGGTTTATATTCGAATCCGGGATCTTTATATTTATATTCTGTATTTATTTGTGTACCATTTACATTAACATTTCTATTATTGAAATCTTGGAAATATGTGAGGGATGGGTTGGTTTGAAAATTTGCAGGTATATTTGTAGGAAAATTATTTTGATTCAATCCTGATCTTCCCCCGCAATTTGAATTGACGTTTCTCTGTCCTATATAAGGAATACTTTCATTTTTATAATTGTACTGAAAGTTAACAGGTTTATTAAAATCCGTATTTTCATCGGGTGGTAAATTCATATTGATATTGTTGATTCCTGGAAAGAGGTTTGGATTATAAATCATCGGCATATTCCCTTGAATTTTTCCTCCTATACTTGAATATTGATTGACGTAATTGTTAAAACTTTCGGGATGTGTCACGAAAGGAATCACATCTTGAGGAAAATCATATTTGATACCTTCATCTCGGCATATTTGCTTTAATCTAGCTATTAGATAGGGATCAGCTGTTTGCCTGATCTTCAATTTATCAACTACATTCAAATTAACCAATCCATCAACATTTGCGTTTGCTTTAGAGATATAAATTTCACCGTATTTCTTTCTGATTAACTCTCGAATTTTATGTAATTCTTCTATTTCTAATCTGGTAGATGCATATATAAGAGTATCAAGTGATGCTCTGAGATCATCTGGACATTTTTCGAATATCAACAAGCAGGATACCTTTTCTTTAAGAATTTCGCAAATCGGCCCTAGTATATCATACACTGTGATTAAATCTTCTTCTCTTATTACCGAATCCATTTTCACCTTAGCAAGATCCAAATTGTTTTCTAATAAACAATCAGCTGCTTCTTTTCTTTTTCTTTTAATCAATTCAACTTTTTTATTTCTGTTTAGGTTTATTTTCGTTTGGACTATCATAAGATAAGTTTGAAATTCCACAGGAGTATTGTGAATCTTCACATCGTGATCTTTACTTGCTTTATTTCCCATTTTAATTCAATTTTTCTTAGTTTTAAATTATTATAATTATAAGAATACTACTATATATTAAAAGCATTTTCTTTATTTAATCGAATAATTTAACGATTGAAATTCCATTTTTAGCCTTAGGTTCTGAATCCCATCTTCCCAAACGACAATCCTTACCATTTGCAAGGACCAAAAATTGATTGTTTTTATTTACCTTGATGGCATTTACACAGCCTTTGTTTTTCAAGGGAATGTTTTTAATTGGTACTATTTCACTAGTAACAAATTTTTCGGGATTTGCTTTATCTCTCTTACCTGAATTTTGATTAAATTTATAAACATTCAGATAACCGTTCGAAGATCCAGAAAAAATTAAATCTGAATTTTTTATACATGCTAAAGATAATATAGGGTGGGGGAGGTTGAGGGTACTATTACTACTTTGGGAGGTAGAGTCATGGTTCTCATTATCGTCTTCATCTTCGCTGTTTACATTATTGAAAAAGGGATGATTTAATTCTTTCTTTTTCTCATATCCATGAGCATTTTGTAATTTAAAAATTGGCTTCTTTTTATTCGTCCTCCACAAGCTTATCATACCATCATAAGAACCAGACAAGAAAAATTCATTATTTAAACTTTTAACTAAATCAATTTGATACATACTTTCAGGGGATTTAAATTGAAGATAAGACTGAGTGTCAATCTTCCACAAATTAATGTTAAAATCGTTTCCACATGTAAGAATTCTATTTACTTTAGCAACAATGTCGTTGTTTTCAGATTTAAGATATCCACTCATTATATCTATATCATTAATTCTCCCTGTGTGGCCATAAAATGTTTCTAATAAAATTGACTTTTTTGTGGTACCTACACCCCAAACTTTTAAAGTTGTGTCCCTACTTACAGAATAAAACTGATCTTTGTTCTGGTCAAATATCAATCCTGTAATATTGTCATTATGTGCTTTATATGATTGCACTATCTTTTCACTTCTGAGGTCCATTTGATGAATGTATTTATCAGCACCTGCGAATATTCCGTAATTATCATCCGGAGTAAAAATGCAAGTATTTAAAGATTTCAATGTGAATTGCGGAAGTAGGAATTTCCTCCCGGTACTTAAATCCCATTTAATCGCTCTGCAATCTTTAGAGCATGTAAGCGCTGTTGTTGAAGTAGAAGAAATATCTACACTTGTAATTGAGCTAAGATGTCCTTTGAAAAAGCCAGTTTCTGTTGGCTTAAAATTAGGTAATGTAGCAAGTTCCATGAAATATTCTTGCTTCTCTTTTTTAATTTGTTCTCTTAAATAATCGTCTACTTCTTCTACCTCATCTTGGACAATGTCATCATCTTTGTCTTCTTTTATGATATCGTTTCCTATTTGGCTAATAAGTTTCTTGGCTAGCCTTAAACGTTTTTCGTCTGTGTTTTCAGTTTTAGCTTTTGTACTTTTAGTTTGTTGTTCTTTTTCTTCATCTGCTTCAAAAAATTCATCATTTTCCATATTATCATCGTCTCCCATATCTTCTTCGCTTCCTGAAAGAATTTCTTCGTCTTCTTTATCGATGTTTTTAAGTTTTTCTTTAAGAGGTTTTTGTTTGAAATACTGCTTGGAAGCTGTTTTGTTTTTAGCAAATTGAGTATTTTGTGGTTTTGCTTTAGATCTGGAGGATGATGGCCTTCTTTTCTTATTTCCTATCATGTTAGAATAAATATTTATTTTAAATATTTTTTTATTTAAAAAATTAAAATTTTAAAAAATTGAATTAATAGAAATTTTATCAAATTATAAACAGGGAGGAGATTACGATTCATTTAAATAATAAAAAATCTTATTCTCATTCTATGCGTGTGTGTAGATAGACTTTTATAAATGACATTCATGCTTACTCATAATTAAGAAAAAAATTTAAATCCCATATTTAAATACTTTATAAAAATCTATAAATCTATAAAACTACTATATATTATTTCATATTGACATAACTCGACTTATTCTTTTTCATCATATCATCAATAATTCCGTTTCCACTTGTGGTTTTCGAATCATTCTTTTCCAATTTTCTATTAAGCCATTTATCAGAATTATAAGAATGATCAGTCATTAACTTGGTACTCATGAAAATAAAAGGTCTATCAACATCTGTAATAGTACCAGTAGCAACGCATGTGTTTCCTTCCAAAAAATTCTGAGGTATTACTCCTTTGTGATAAATCTTCAATTCGTGTTCGTAATCAGTAAGAACAAAATTCATTTCGTCTGTGCCTTTCAGAAAATTGATTGAACCTGGTTTTATCACCCCTGCAACATTGTAAAATGTATTTAAATCAGAAACATTTTTCAAAAAGAAAACAGGTGTCACATTCTTTGCAAAATTCATGTTATTTGAATATCTAAGAATAGTAAACACTACTAATACTATCGAACCGTAGAATAAAACTCTGAATATTACTATTCTTTTTAAAATTTGTTTGCGTATTGCAGATATAAATCTTTCAAACCCTGTCTTTATGGCCAATTGTGAATTGTTTTTCGATTTTTCACTAAATAATTTAAATGTAGCTGTATTGAATTTTGAAAATCTGTGTGTATTTTTGTTGAGGGAATTCTTGCATAGCGAAAGTGAAGATTGATTTAATAAAACTTTTAATTTAAACATTAAAATATAAATTAATTAATAGTATTAACTTTTTATGAAATTATATTTTCTATAGTTTCAAAATTAATAGCCATATAAGAAACATAGGTGAGAGACTAGATAATCATGTAATTTAAATTTTTTTTTAAAATATTAAGATAGATATCATCCAAATTAACCCGTCATATTAGTCATTAAATTAAATCATGTCCTATTTAATTTACAATCCCAGGTTTACTCCATTAAGAGTTGATTCATTGATTTTTATTTTACATATCGGGCAAGTATCTTGATTTTGGAACCAACTCTTTATACATTCGGAATGAAATATATGGGTACAAGGAAGGATAATAGCCTTTTCATTCAATTCAAAGTTACACAAACATATTATACAATCTTTCTTGTCAGCAGGAATTTTCGATAGATCACCTATAGTCATTTCTGGCAAGGCTGAAATATGATTTGAATTTACTGGATTTCGTCTTGGAATCATTTGTGATTGAATAAAGGTACCTAAGACTCTTGAAATTTGATGATTTTGGTGAGCGGACATTTCTAATAGAAAATTAGCTGGAAGTATAAACTGATCATTGTTATGGTATATACTTCTTGAATAATTTTCTTGGGGTGGTAGAAAATTAAAACTCCTAAAGCCATTGTTGGAGCTTGCAGTTCTTGATGTTGTAATAACTGTAGTAGCCCCGTTAGGGTGATTTATTGTTCTTGTAGTAGTTGTTGTGTTATTTCTAGGATTTTGATTATTATCCACATTGTTGCTTACTGAGATATCTACACCGTTTAAAGAAATTAGATTAGAATTTATATTACTTCCTGAATTTTAAATACTATTTAATATATATTACTTGAATTAGAATGAGAATTGAATCTAATTGTATTGCTAGAACCTAGATCGGGATTGACGTTTAGATTGTCATTCCTGTTTATATTTGTGGACAGTATATTTGTATTAAGATTTACTCTTTGATTCCTGTTAGAATCAGGGACAGAATGGAAAAAATTATTAAAAGGTGGTTGATCATTACTGTTTGTATAATTATAGGTGCTTGTTGTATTCCTAAAAGGATTTGGATTGGTCATATTAGTTCTATCATATGTCTGATTATTGTTGGAGGGGAAATTTTGAAAGAATGGATTTGTATTATTATTTTTCGACCTGATCGGATTTCTTCTGTTAATGTTAATATCTCTTATTATGTTTGAGTTTGTGTTAGTATTTAAATTTAAACTATTTCTATTATTAACGAAGCTTTGATTTCTAATAACATTATCCCCTCCAAATGTTGACTGAATTCTCGAATCATTTTGTTGATTTAATTGGTATGTTCTATATTCATCAGTATCATTAATGTTTTCTTCATTAGAATTATCCTCTTGTAATTGATGCCCCAACAAATGATCATACTTAACCATAATATCTACAAAGTTTTGGCATTGATCACAAAACCAAAAATCTTCCTCTATTTCATTACTGTTTAAAATACCAGAATTAATAAGACTATTATTAGAATTTTCCAAGATTTGATTTGAGTTAGAATTATTTTGATTTAAGGAAAATGAAAGATTGTTCTGATTGTTTATCGATGGACTACACTGGGCATCATGAATAAATTTATTCTGAGAAATTATCATTAATCCACATTTATCACATTTTACTTGACCTGAAATCATTTTTTTTAATTTATATATAAATAAAATTATAAATATGAGTATGAGATTATAATAAATTTCTATTTTTCATTTTAGTGTTCTTATAATTTTTTATTTAGTTTAGATAGATATATTTTGAAATTAGGAATTATTTTTTAAGAAATGATTCAGCAAATGCTTATTCTCACATACGAAATATTTTCCACAATCTTCGACAAGTACATATTGATGTCTAGTGAAGGCCTTTGATAAATATTTTAGTGAATCAGATAATTTTAATTTCTTGAATTCTTTATTGACGGCTTTTCCGATAGTAGAATCTGATTTAAGCTTAAAGGATGTAAGCAAATTTGTTAAATTTCTTTGATTGATCAAACCATATAAAGCCCCATTATTATCAAGAACCGGTAACTAAAAAATATTTATTAATTAAAAATTTTTTACACATTCAATTTTTTCATTCTCGAACCTTGCCAATACTTCTTTTACTGTTGATGATAAATTTATTGGAGTTGTTTCTGACAATCCTAGATCTGAGATTACTTTATCATCTCCGTAAATATTCACATCCTTGGTGAAATATTTTGCATCATATTCTTCTTGTGTAAAGAAATCGTTTTCTAACATCCAATCGTCATTTAAAAATTTGGTCATGTAATTTCTTACAGAATCTACAAAGATACACACTACCCTTTTATCTTCAGGAAGATCCTTTGCTATTTCTAGGGCAGCAACCATTGCAGAACCGCATGAACCACCTACAAGTAATCCCTCCTCCTTGATCAGTCTTCTCGACATTCTAAATGATTCTTTATCATTGCTCTTAATCCATCTGTCGATGTTTCCTGTCCTATCACAATTTTTAGGTATGAAATCATAGCCGATTCCTTCAACCTTGTAAGAATGAATTCCTTCTTTGTTTAAATCATCGGGATATGCGAGAATAGAACCATGAGGGTCAACTCCAATTATCTATTTTATTATTTTTAATTTTTACTTGAATGTTAGGATTCTTTTCCTTTAATTTTCTAGAAATACCTGTTATATGGCCTCCAGTACCAGCACAAACAATAACATAATCTAATTTGCCATCGCATTGATACCATATTTCTTCAGCAGTTTCGTCATAATGAGCGAGGGCGTTCCCTGTATTGCAATATTGATCTAAAATAACAGAATTTACAATTTGTTTATTTAATTTTCTAGCTACTCCAATATGAGAATCTAAATCAGCGAAAAACGCTTCAGTTGGTGTACGAATAATACTGGCACCCAAAGCAGAGAGGACATCAGATTTTTCTTGGGACATTTTTTCAGGTAGAGTAATTATGACATTATATCCCTTAACTGCACCAGATAAAGCAATAGCTATTCCTGTATTACCGCTTGTAGCTTCTATGATAGTTGAAACGCCCGGTGTAAGTATTCCTTTTTTTTCAGCATCTTCGATCATTCTTTTTCCGATTCTGTCTTTGAGAGACCCCCCTGGAAGATAAAATTCACATTTAGCAACTAAACATTAAATAATTTATTCTTACGGATTTCACATTTGATTCCTTCACTTTTTGGAATTCTGTTTAATTTTACCATAGGAGACCAACTTATTGCTTCTGTTATGTTATTCAATATTTTTTTTCTTTCCGCCCTAATTTTCTATAAAAAATTTTTTTACAGTGAAGTATGTATGTGAGGATCTTTTTCTTTACTTCCATGAAGTGACCATGTACATTTTTTTTGTTGATAAGCATCCATGTCCAAAGGTTCAAGAGTAATTTGGGGTTCCATTATATGAATTTAATAGTTAAAATATTGATATTTCTAAAATTAATTAATATTTTATATATTATTTAAGTTAACTATAAATTTCATATTAAAATAAACAGTAAATTTATAAAGAAAATCCTTTTATTATGTATAAAAATTAACTTTTATTGTGATGGGTCTAAAGAAATTTAAAATACAGTATTAATATTTTATATTATCTTCATGACTTAGCATCTACTCTTAGTTACTGTAATTACCTCTTGGAAAATTAAAAAATAAAACTTTCTATAATATTTTTTCTACAATTTTAATTTTTCAAATTTTTTGGGGGATTACATGAATAGAGAGTCTTTTTCTTCAATAAATATTTACTAAAAAATCTTTTAAAATATTATTCTCTCTATTTGATATTATTATTCGAAGGGAATATTTATTCACCCATATTAAAATAATCATTCTTCCTATAAAAAAATATGTTTATATAATATCTTTTTGAAATGTTCTAAAAATTTCAAGAAAACATTTATTTTTTAAGATTTAATCTATTCTAAATAATGCTATAACTTGTAGATTTTTATAATCTTGTTTTGTTTGATTTTATTTGAATTTTTAATAAAAAGGAAAAATTTTAATAATAAATTAATTTTATTTTAACGCAATTCTATCTAAATGATATTTGATATTATTTGAATAACCTACAATTCCTGAGTTTTTAGATTTAATTTGATTTTTATTGAAATTTAAGAATATAGCAGTTTTCTTATTTCTTTCTATTATATCTTGTTCATTCTTTTTAAAACTCCCTTTTTTATCTATATTAAGATTACTTCTGTTAGAATTAATCAAAACTGCAAAACTTTCTTCATCTCTATTATCATTGAACTCGGTTACAATCTTTTTGATTTTGGATTCCTTATTAAATTCAGCAGTTTCATTTTTTGGAAAGACGTTTTGTCTACTTAAATTTCGATTGCTTGTCGTAGTATTATTCATAATAGGCCTAACATTAATTTTATTTAAATTAACTTACGATTTGGTCAAAGATTTTCCTGTTTCGGAGGGATTTTTGTAAAAATTCATTTCAGACTTTTTGAAATTCGAAATAATTTTATTATTTGTATGGTACTGAAGTAGATTTGAATTTTCCATTGTCATATTTTTTGTGGAGTGGTCATTATTACCATTTATAAAATTTAGTTTTCGACTAATCATAGAGGGTGTTTGTATGTAACTGTGTAAATTTGTGTTATAACTGTTCATAAATTGTTGGTTATTACTGGATATGAGGATATTTTTGTGCGATTTAATCCTAATAAATAAGATTAGTTAATATATAAGGTGAATAATTAAATTTATTTCATACCCGTCATATTTTTTTTCTAAATTTTTCTTTTTTTGGTCAGTCATTCCTTTATTTAAATTAGTATGGAAATTGTCTCTTAAATCTCTTGTATTTGGAGCTTTCATTGATTCTTTGATATTATTACTTGATGATTTCATTGGATTATCAATTCTTATTGTTTTTTTCGAAATATCATGATTTGATGAAGTTTTTTTGGGTTTGTTGAAGTTGTTCAAATAAGTTTTCTCCTTGATATTTTGGTAAGTTTGTGTATTCGCATTCGAGTTTATAACCCCAGTCTTGTGATTTTTAGTCGGAACACCCAAAGGTTCAACTTTACTGTTATTTTCTATTTTTATGTAACCGTTTATGCCCACTTTCGTTTGGAAAATATCATTCCTATTATTCGATGACTTCATAGAAGAATTTAGATTTGTTCCATATTCGCTTTTGATGTTAATGTTAGTAAAATTTGTGTTAAAATTTTCAAAATTAACGAATTTATTTTTTCCATTTTTATAACCAAAATTATTTTTTATGCTAATATTCAAATTCTTTGGATTTTTATTTGAATTTAAATCTAAATCTTGATCAACTCCTGATTGTTTCCGATATGTCTCATTTTCAATAATTTTTTTATCATTTTGCTCTGAGTGGATTTTATCTTCATGGTTATTATAAACGTGGTTCCGTTCTTCAGCTTCATCATATTTATTTTTATTTGATTTCAACTCTTCATCTACATACTTATTAACCGCAGTCATTGAGCTAGATTTTTTTATTAAATTCGCTTTGTAAAATTTAGTTTTATCTGATTGATTGTTTACAATCTCTTTTGGTATATTCGAAAAAAAATCAATTGAATTTGCACTTGATTTGTTACGGACTGTCTTCAAATTATTTTCTTCTTTTGGCGTTTCAGAATTTTTTTCAATTTTCATTTTAGGAAATACCTGAATCGTATTCATGTTCATGTTCATATTTGTTGTAAGGTCATTTTGCTGATTAATAAAATAATTCGGACTCATTTTGTGATTAAATATTTTTGCAAAGTTTAAATACCCATCGATTGATTCGTCTTTTTTTGTCGTCTTACTAAAGGAGATTTCTTTTGAAGGAAATGTGTTTTTTTTAAACAAATTTTCGTTTTTTTTATTTTTAGTTTCTTCTTTTGAATTATTTTCTTTATAAAGAATTTCTTTTTCTATCGTCTCGTTATGATTTAATTTTTCCAGAGATTCTTGAGAAAATTTTAAGAGATTTATATTTTGATTTTCATATATTAATTTTATCTTATTATTCTTTTTGTTTGTTTGATTTAAGTTATTTTGTCCTAATTTATTTGTGAGATATTTTTCTGTATCTATTGTATTTATTCCAATCTTTATATGATTTTGAATATTTTTCTTAGCTTCTATTTTATTATTGTATTTAAGAATTTGTGTTGTATTTACAATTGATGTTTGTTTATTGGTTATTAGAATCGAAGGATTTTTTATTCTGGGTTCAATTTCAGAAAAATGCGAATTATTGTCTCCTCCATCGATTGAAATTTTTTCTAAAAAGTCTTCGGGATTTTTATCTCCTTTGCTTTTATTTTCATATTCCAATTGTAACATTTATCTAAAATTTAAAATTTTGAAATATTTTATTTTTAGTTTCTTCTTTTGAATTATTTTCTTTATAAAG
>Ga0169931_10011181_pt1 | contig 12694 bp, 10 predicted proteins | sample Kivu_15m_20L_FD_129675 | JGI IMG/M metagenome (GOLD analysis project Ga0169931, IMG submission 129675) | Freshwater microbial communities from Lake Kivu, Western Province, Rwanda to study Microbial Dark Matter (Phase II) - Kivu_15m_20L... | ecosystem: Environmental > Aquatic > Freshwater > Lake...
CGTCTTCGTGAACACGCGCGGCAGCGCATCGTGCTCGGTGGGGTAGTGGATGCGGGCGGAGACGCCGATCAGAAGGGGGGGATGCTCGTCCAGCTTGTCCATGGGGGCGGTGGTGGAGCCGGGCACGGGCCGGCGGCGCCTGCATTCTGCCGGCAAGCGGCGCCCGCGCAGGCGCCTTTCACCGGGCCGCGGTGGTGTTCTCCAGGGCGGAGAAGACGAAGGCCTTGCCGGCGCCGAAGTCGAAGTCGGGCCGCTCCCAGGCGATCATCTTTCCCGGGTTGAGCAGGCCCAGCGGGTCGGCCTCGCGCTTGAAGGCCAGCAACAGCGGCTCGGGTCGGCGCCAGCCGCCTTCCTCGAGCGTGTAGACGTGCGGGTCGAACACGGCGCAGCCCTCGTCCTCGTGGATGCGCATGACCTCTCGCAGCCGCGCCTCGGTGCTGAAACGCAGCAGCGGCAGTCCGGCCAGCGAGGGCGCGCCGGCCGAGCGGATGATCTCGACGTGGATGGGCAACTCGTCGCCCAGGCGCGCGTGCACGCGCTCCAGCGCCTGCAGGTCGGGGTAGCGGGTCTGCAGGTAGGTGATGCTGCGGTCGGCCTGCAGCGCCCGCAGTGTCGTGTGGTTCCAGCCCAGCTCGGCCACGGCGGGCAGCGCGGCCCGGGCTTCGGCGCCGAGCCGGTCGCTGCGGTGGACGATCTCGCCGCGGGCGCGCCGCGCGGCTGCCAGCACGCCTTCCAGGGCCGAAGGAGCCGCCATCGCGATCACCGCGGACTGATCGCGCCGCAAGCCGCTGCGCCAGGCCGTGAACACGTCGTGCGGCAGCGGGGCGGCGAAGAAGGCCACCTCGTCGAGCAGCAGGCCGTCGGACTCGGCGAGCTGGCGCGCAAGGGTGGCTGCGTCCTGCCAGCGGTCGAGCGCGACGATGACGTCAACCCAGTCCTCGGCCCGGGTGGTCGGCAGCTCGAGCTCGGTGACGATGCCGGTCGTGCCGTAGGCATGGACGATCTTCAGCACGTCCTCGCCCTCGAGTTCCAGCACGCGCGGCTGCGCCTCGCAGGTGACGACGCGCGCCCTCAGCACGTTACCCGCGGCGCGCAGGCCGCCCCAGCGCACCGAGCCCAGCCCCCCCGAGCCGCCGGCGACGAAGCCGCCGAGGGTGGCGGTGGCCGCCGTGGAGGGCACGATGCGCAGCGCCTCGCCCCGCGCCGAGCGCAGGGCTGCGTTCACGGCGGCGATGTTCGCGCCCGGGCCGGCGACGACGCGGCCCGGGCGGCTGCAGTCCACCTGCGCGAGGTGGTGCAGGTCCAGCACCAGCCCGCCCGACAGCGGCATGGCCTGCCCGTAGTTGCCGGTGCCGGCGCCGCGCGCGGTGACGGGCACCCGGTGCGCGTGGCAGGCCTGGAGCACGCGCACGACCTCGGCCTCGTCGCGCGGGCAGGCCACCAGGTCGGCCAGCACGCCATCGAGCAGGCGCTTGAGCACCGGCGAGTACCAGTAGTAGTCCCGGCTCTTGCGCCGCAGCACCGAGGCCTCGGTCTCGAGGGGTACGCCCTCGAGTTCCTTCAGCAGTCCTTGGGGAATCATCGCGGTCTCCGTGGGCGTGTCATTGCGGGTCGGGCAGGGGGTGTCGGCGCAGGAAGGTGGCCAGGCCCGCCGTGGTGGGCAGGCCGGCCCGCCCGCCGGCGACGGTGCACTTGGCTGCCGCCACCCCGGTGGCGAAGCGCAGCGCCGCCAGCAGCGCCTGCCCGCGGGCGAGCGCGAGCGCGAAGGCGCCGTGGAAGGCGTCGCCGGCGCCGGTGGTGTCAAGCGGCGTGATCGCGGGCGGCCGCTGCTGCCGCAGCGCGGTGCCGTCGAGCCAGAAGACACCGTCTGCGCCGTCGGTCACGGCCAGCAGCCGGTCCGCTCCGGCCATTCCGGCCAGACTGGCCAGGCCGGCGGCGACGCCGTCGTGCCCGGTCAACTGCGCCAGGCCCGGGCGCGAGAAGATCGTGTGCGATGCGGCCTCGACGAGGCCGCGCACGATGCCGGGAGCGTGGCGGAAGCGGTCGGCGTCGAGCACCCGGGGCAGGCCGGCGGCCCGCGCCCGCCCGAACAGGGCCAGCGCGCCCTGCGGCCAGGTCAGGTCGGCGAGGACCGCGCCGCCGTCGAGCGCGGGCGCCAGCCAGGCGGCGTCGGCGGGCATGGCGGGGTCGCTGAAGGCCATGATCGAGCGCTCGCCGGCGTCGTCCACCATGACCGCGGACATCGGCGAGCGAGCCCCGGCGAAGCGCCGCAGCCACGTGGTGTCCACGCCCTCGCCTTGCAGTTCCTCGGTCAGACGGCGCCCGGCGTCGTCCGCGCCCAGACGCCCGGCGAGGGCGGCAGCGCCGCCCAGGCGCGCCACGCAGACGGCCGCGCTCGCCGCCGGGCCGCCGCCGATCTCGGCCAGTCCGGTGGCGAAACTCTTGCCCGGGCCGGCCGGCAGGGCGGCCGTGCGCAGCACGAGATCCAGCGTGACGAGACCCACGCAGTGGACGCGGCCGTGGGGGCCGGCGGCCTCGCCCCGGGCCTGCGCTCCGGGGGCTGGCGACTCAGAGGGCGTCACCGCTCGCGCCGTCGAAGACGTGAAGGCGCTCGAGATCCAGGCGCAGGCGCACCGCCCGCGTGCCGGTGCGCAGCCGACCCGGGGGCACGCGCGCCAGCAGCGGCGCGGCGCCGAGTTCGACCAGCGCCAGCGCGTCGGCGCCGTGGTCCTCGACGTGCTTCACGTCGGTGCTGAAGTGGAAGCCTGGCGCGTCCTCGTGCTCGGCGAGCGCCACGTGTTCGGAGCGCAGGCCCAAGGTCACCGGCCCGGGCCGCACGGGCGCACGCCCGGGCGCCCAGGGCAGCGTGAGGCCGCCGGCCAGGCGCGCGCCGTCCGGCGTGGCCGTCGCCTCGAACAGGCTCATCGGCGGCGAGCCGATGAAGGTGGCGACGAAGACATTGGCCGGGCGGTTGTAGACCTCCATCGGCGCGCCGCTCTGCTGGATGCGGCCGTCGCGCATCACGACCACCCGGTCGGCCATGGTCATGGCCTCGACCTGGTCATGCGTGACGTAGACGCTGGTGATGCGGGTGCGCTGCTGCAGCTTGCGGATCTCCATGCGCATGCCCACGCGCAGCTTGGCGTCCAGATTGGACAGCGGCTCGTCGAAGAGGAAGAGGCTGGGCTGGCGCACCAGCGCGCGGCCCAGCGCCACGCGCTGGCGCTGCCCGCCCGAGAGGGCGCGCGGCCGGCGCTCGAGCAGGGGGGCGAGTTCGAGCAGGTCCGCCGTCTCGCGCACCCGGGCGGCGATGCGCTCGCGCGGCAGGCCCTGCATGCGCAGCGCGAAGCCGAGGTTCTCGGCCACGCTCATGTGCGGGTAGAGCGCGTAGTCCTGGAACACCATGGCCATGTCGCGGTCGCGCGGGGCCAGGTCGGTCAGGTCGCGTCCGTCGAGCAGGATGCGCCCGCCGCTCACCGCCTCCAGGCCCGCGACCATGCGCAGCAGCGTGCTCTTGCCGCAGCCCGAGGGGCCGACGAGGACGAGGAACTCGCCGTCGCCCACCTCGATCGACGAGGGGTGCACGGCGTGCACCGCGCCGAACTGCTTGCTCACGTCGACCAGGCTCAGGCTTGCCATCGGGGGCCTCGCAGGAAAGGGCATTGACGGCGGCAACTGTACCGCATACCATTACTCAAAGTATGAATAAGACCGTGCATGGCCAAGGCTGAGCCGCAAAGCCGCCGGCAGACCCGGGGGGCCGTCCTCGAACTGCTGCTGCGGCGCAAGGGCGCGTTCCGGCCGGAATTGTCGGCCGGCACCGCCTTGACTGACGTCAGCGTCTGGAGGATCGTGTCCGAACTGCGCCAGGAGGGTTGGGTCGTCGAGTCGCGCAAGCGAGCGCCCTACGTGGGCGGGCCGTCGTCATTCTTTACCCTGAGTAATGATCACGCGGTGCTCGGCGTGGAGCTTTCCAACGGCCGGCTGTCGGTGGGCCTGGGCGGGCTGGACGCCTCGGTGCTGCAGTCCTGGCGCTGCGCGGTCCCGGCCGAGCCCGACCAGGCGGTCTTCGAGGCCCGCTGCCGCGAGCTCCTCGGCGAGGCGCTGGCGCAGCGCGGCCGGCGCGGGCTGCCTGCGGTGCAGGCGGCGGTGGCCTTGCCAGGCTACGGCGGCCCGGCGCACCGGCGCAACGCCATCTTCCCCTGGGACCTCGAGCGCCTGCACGCCTTCCTGCGCCAGTGCCTGAGCCCGGTGCCGGTGGCGCTGACGAACTCCGTCATCGCCCAGGCCGCGTACGACCGCTACGCCATCGGCGCCGACGCGCTCGGGCGCGACCACCTCTTCGTGTTCGTCGGCCACGGCGTGGCCGCGGCCATCGTCTCGGCGGCCGGGGCGCTGGATGCCTTCGCGCCGGTCGAGATGGGCCACGCGGTGGTGCAGCGCGGCGGCGCGCGCTGCCGCTGCGGCCACCACGGCTGCCTGGAGGCCTACACCTCGCTGCAGGCCGTGGGCGAGATCGTCGGCCTGGACGAGGCCAGCCTGCTGGCGCGGGGCGACGCCTGGCTGGAGCCGGGCGCGCCCGGCCCGCGCGAACTCGCGCAGCTGCGCGACCGGCTCGTGCTTCTGGGCCTGGGCATCGGCAACGCGCTGAACCTGCACGGCCTGCGCGACGTCGTCATCTCGGGCTGGCCCTCGCTGCTCGGCCCCGAAGAAGCCGCCGCCGTGGCGCACGGCATCGACGAGAGCCTGCTCGGCGGGCTGCAGGACGACGTGACGCTGCATTTCCGCAAACCCGGCACGGGCAGCGACCCGGGCGCCTCGGTGGCCTTCGCCGCCTGGGCGTTCGCGCGCCGTGGCGGGGTCGACAGCCCTGAACCTGCCGCACTCGCGGCCTGAAGTCCCCATGCAGACCCCATCCCTCACCGTCCCCCAGGCCGCGTCGCAGGCCTCGCCCGAGACCGCTGCCCGGGCGCCCGCGCCGGCCCGCGCCACGCGCCGCATCGGTGTGCTCTTCATCGGCTCGCCGCTGTTCGCCTCCGCGGCGGCGCAGGAGCTCACCGGCCAGGCGGCGGCCTTCCTCGCCACGCTCGGTGACACCCCGGGCTTCACGGTCGCGCCGCAGGTGGCGAGCGACCGGGCCACGCTGGCGCAGGCCCTGGAGCAGCTGGCGCTGCCGGGCCTGGACGGCCTCGTCGTCCAGATGGCCACCTTCGCCGGCGCCGAGCTGCTGCACGAGCTGGTGGCCGCGATCGGCCCGCGCGACCTGCCGCTGGCGCTGTGGGCGCTGGAAGAGCGCGACGAGATCGTCAGCAACTCGCTGTGCGGCGTGCAGTTGTGGATGTCCACGCTGCAGCGCCTGCGGCGCCGCCCGGTCTTCCTTCTGGGCAACCCTTACGACGCCCACACCGGGCCGCAGCTGCGCGCCTTCGCGGCCGCGGCGCGCGCCGCCTCGGCGATCGCCGGCTCGCGCATCGCCCTCGTCGGCGCCCACGCCGACTGGTTCACCAATCTCGCGGTCGACCCGGTGGTCCTGCACCGCCGCCTGGGCTGCACGCTCGCGCACACCTCGCTGCCCAAGTTCATGGCGGCCTGCCTGCAGGCGCCGCCGCCGACGGCGCAGGACGTGGCGCGCTGGGCCGACGTGGCCTTCGACGGTGGCGACGAGGCGGCCCGCCGGCAGACGGTGGCGGCCACTTACGTGCGCCTGCGCACCGGGCTCGACAGCCTGCAGGCCGACGCCGTGGCGCTGCGCGACTGGCCCGAGATCCTCTACGCCGAGGCCTTCAAGGGCACCTGGTCGGCGCTGGGCGAGCTCTCCGAGCGCGCGGTGCCCATCGCCCCCGAGGGCGACGTGATGGGGGCGGTGACGGCGCTGGCCGTGCGCGCCTTCGACCCCGCCGCGCTGCCCTTCCTGACCGACATCTCCGGCATCGACCGCGAGAACGACCATCTGGTGACCTGGCACTACGGCGTGAGCCCGCGCCTGGCGGTGGGGCCGCGCAACATCGACGCGATCATGAAGCAGGAGACCTTCGCGCCGCGGCCCGGGCCGATGACGCTGATCCGGCTGTCGCTGCAGGCCGACGAGCGCCTGCGCCTGTTCGTCACCGAGGGCCGGATCGAGGCGCGGCGCTCCTCGGCCAACCGCACGGCCGGGCTGTTCACACCGCAGCGGGCGCCGGCGCCGGCGCTGATGCGGCGCTTCGTCGAGGAGGGCTTCGAGCATCACGTGACCGCGGTGCACGGCTCCTGGGCGGCGGCCGCCGAGCGCCTGGCCTGGCTGTTGCGGGCGGAGCTCGTGCATGTCTGAGCCCTGGGCCCTGTCCGGCTGCGGCTGGCGCGCGCGCGGCGGCACCTGGCAGGCGCTGCCGCCCCAGGCGGCGCGCATCGAGCGCCTGGGTCAGACGCGGCAGGCCCTCGTGCTCGAGCACGCCGGGGCCGAGGCCGTCGAGTTCGTGCTGCAGGTCCCGCCCCGGGGCCAGTTCCTGGGCGCGGGCGAGCGCTTCGAGCGCCTGGACCTGCGCGGCACCGTCGTGCGCCACTACCTCGAGAACGCCGGCACCGGGCCCGGCACCTACCTGCCGGTGCCCTGGGTCGGCAGCACCGCAGGCTTCGCCTTCTGGCTCGACGGGGACGAGGCGGTCGCCTTCCACCTCGCGGCCCCTTGGGACCCGGGCGTCGTGCGGGTGCAGGTCGAGGCCGGCCGCGCGACCCTGCACGTCGACGCGGGCACGCTGGCCGATCAGCACCGCGCCCTGGTCGCGCGCATCGGCGCGCCCGCCTTGCCCAGTCCGGCCTTCTTCGGCCTGTGGAAGGCGGGGGACTGGCGCTGCGAGAACGCCGCCACCGTCGCCGCGGACCGCTCGGGCTTCCGGGCCCTCGGGCTGCCGATGGCGGTCAAGCTCGTCGACGCCTATTGGGAGGACGAGGTCCACTCCTTCGAGTTCGACCCCGTCAAGTACCCCGACGCATGGCAGATGGTCAGCGGGCTGCAGGAGGAGGGTACCGAGGTCCACCTCTGGCTGTGCCCCTGGGTCGTCGTCGGCACGCGCGCGCACGCCCAGGCCCAGGCCGAAGGCTGGTGCATCGTCGACGGTGAGGGCCGGCCCATCGTGCGCCGCCCCGGCGCCAACCCCAACGTCCGGGCCGCGCTGATCGACTTCTCCAACCCCGCCGCCAGGCAGTGGTGGACCGACCGGCTGCGCAGCCTGCTGGCGCGCGGCATCGCCGGCTTCAAGGCCGACTTCGGCGAGCAGCTGCCCGAGCACGCGGTGCTGCACAGCGGGCACAGCGGCCCGACGGCCCACAACCGCTTCGTGCGCGACTATCTCGAGGCGACGATCGCCGCCTTCGACGGCCAGCCCGCGGCGGTGCTCAGCCGCTCGGGCCAGGCCCGGGTGCGCAACCAGGTCTGGTCGGGTGACCAGACCTCGGACTTCTGCCCCAAGAGCGGGCTGCCGGCGGCGATACGCGCCGCCCAGAGCGCGAGCCTGTCGGGCTTCCCCTTCATCGGCAGCGACATCGGCGGCTACTTCGGCACGCCCACACCCGAGGTCTTCATCCGCTGGACGCAGTTCAGCTGCTTCCAGCCCCTGTTCCAACTGCACGGCCTGGGCTGCCGCGAGCCCTGGGAGATGGACGAGCGCACACGCGACGTCTTCGTGCGCTACGCGCGGCTGCACCTGGAACTGCGGCCCTATCTGGAGCAACTGGCGCAGGAGGCCGCCGCCGGCGGGCTGCCGCCGGTGCGCATGATGCCGCTGGCCTTCCCCGAGGTCGACTGGCAGGCCGTCAACGACTGGGACCAGCAGTTCATGCTCGGCGATGCGCTGCTCGTGGCGCCGGCCGCCTTCTACCTGCCGGTACGCGCCGTGCACCTGCCGCCCGGGCGCTGGTACGACATCCTGCGGCAGCGCTGGGTCGACGGTGGGGTGACGCTCGTGCGCGAACTGGCGCTCGACGAGATCCCGGTCTTCCTGCGCGAAGGCACCACGCTGCTGCTGCAGCCCGAGTTGCAGGGCGGCGAGGTCTGGTCGGTGCATGGCCTCGAGGCCACGCCGCCGGACGCCGCCCGGGCCCCCGCGCCGCCCGCCACCGAGCCGGGCGCGCCGCCGCCCCGAGGCCGTCACTGGTGGCCGGCCCCGACCGGGACCCACCACCCCTGGCTCGGACCTCTCTCCCCCCTGGAGAACGGTGACGCTGCGGTCTTGCAGCCGCCGACCTCCGCCCCGCCGGCCCCGGCCTCCGCGCCTGGGGTCTTCTCTTCTTCCTGGACTTCAAAGGAACCATGACCATGTTCAAGGCCACCCGAAGGCTGCTGTCCGCAGCCGCCTGCGCCCTCGGTCTGTGGAGCGCTGCCGCGCAGGCCGACACCATCACCTTCTGGGTCAATGCGCCGATGGCGCCCAACCCCGCGGCCCCGATCTACGAGGAGATCCGTGCCTTCGAGGCCCGCACCGGGCACAAGGTCAACCTGCAGCCGATTCCCTTCCAGGAGCTCGAGCAGCGCCTGTTCGTCGCCCTCGGCGGCGGCGCCGGCCCCGACGTGATGGCCATCGACACGGCGTGGATGGCGGCCTTCGCCGATGCCGGCGTGCTGGCCGACCTGAGCGAGCGCACCCGGCCCGTCGCCGCCCAGTACCAGCCGGGACCGCTGGCCTCGGGGCGCTACAAGGGCCGGCAGTACGGCCTGCCCTGGTACACCAACAACGTGGCGCTGTTCGTCAACAACGACATGCTCAAGGCGGCCGGCTACTCGGCGCCGCCGAAGAACTGGGCCGAGTTCCGAGCCGTGGCCAAGGCCATGCGCGCCCTCGGCCCGGACAAGTACGGCCTGACCATGGGCTCGGGCCGCTTCGGCGTCTTCCAGCTCTACAGCTTCATCTGGCAGAACGGCGGCGAGCTGATCGAGGAGTCCGGGCGCGTGCGCGTGGGCGAGCCGGCGGTGGCCGAGGCCTTCGCGCTCTTCTCCGACATGTACCGCATCGACAAGTCCATCCCCGACACCGTGCTCACCGCGCAGTCCTGGGACGAGGTCTTCGCTCCCTTCATCCAGGGGCGTGCGGGCATGGTGATCTCGGGCGACTGGACCATCGGGTCGATCCGCCGCGGTGCCCCGAACCTGAACTACACGATCGCCCCGCTGCCCGTGGGCGTGCGCCCGGCCACCGTGATCGGCGGCTTCAACATCACCGTCAATGCCAAGAGCAAGAGCCCCGCGGCTGCGGCCGAACTGGCGCTGTTCCTGACCGGTCCGCGCTCGGTCGAGGCCATGCGCAAGGCCGACCGGCTCTCGGCACAGGCCTCGGCGACGACGCCCGAGGCCCTGGCGGCCCTGCCGGCCAACCAGCGTCCCTTCATGGCCCAGGCGGCCTTCGGCCGGCCGCGGCCCAACGTCCCGATCTGGGCCGAGGTGCACTCCTCGATCCTGGCCCCGGCCTGGGATGCCTCGCTGCGCGGCCTGATGACGCCGCAGGCGGCGGTGCAGAAGGCGGCTGCCGAGATCAACGCGCAGATGAAGTGAGGGCACCGCGATGAGCCGGACCGGCGACGGGCAGGGTGGGGGCGGGGCGCCGCCAACGCGTCGGCGTGCGCCACTGTCCTCGGTCTTCGAGACCGGGCGGGGCGCCCGCATCTACCCCTACCTGCTCGTCCTGCCGGCCTTCGTGATCGTGCTCGGCGTGGTGCTCTACCCGGTGGTCGCGGGCATCGTGGCCTCCTTCCAGGACCTGACGCTGCGCACGCTGAGCCGGGGCACGGTCTCCTTCGTCGGCCTGCGCAACTTCGAGCGCATGTGGGCCGACCCGGTGTTCTGGACAGCCTTGCGCAACACCGGGCTCTGGGTCGGTGCCAACGTGGTGGCGCAGATGGTGCTCGGGCTCGCGCTGGCGCTGCTGCTGAACCAGCGCGTGCGCGGGCTCGGCTTCTTCCGCGCCGGCATCCTGCTGCCCTGGGTGGTGCCGAGCGTGGTGGCGGTGCTGACCTGGCGCTGGATGTACGACCCGAGCGTGGGCATCGTCAACGAGATGCTGGTGCGCACGGGCCTGCTCCAGGAGTACTTCCCCATCCTCGGCGACGTCCGCACGGCGCTGTGGGCGGTGACGGTGGAGAGCATCTGGAAGGGCACTCCCTTCGTCATGCTGCTGCTGCTCGCGGCGCTGCAGATGATCCCGCGCTCGGTCACCGAGGCGGCGCAGATGGACGGCGCCCGGGGCTGGCGCATGCTGGTCTTCATCGTGCTGCCGCAGATCCGGCTCGCCTTCGCGATCGCGATGATCCTGACGCTGATCCTGACCGTGAACAACTTCAACGCCATCTGGCTGATGACCGCCGGCGGGCCGCTGAACTCGTCGGAGATCCTGTTCACGCTGGCCTACCGCTACGGCTTCGAGCGCATGAACCTGGGTCTGGCCTCGGCGGTGGCCACGGTGCTGTTCGTCTTCCTGGTCGTCGTGACCACCGTCTACCTCTACCTGATCCGCCTGCGCGATGAAGGCTGAAGCGCCAACCCTGCGCATGCCGGGCGCACGCGCCTGGCGCACCGGGCTGCTCTACCTGGGGCTGTTCGCCGCCTTCCTGTGGGCGGTGTTCCCCTTCTACTGGATGGTCGTGACCTCGCTGCGGCCGGAGTCGGAACTGTTCGCGCGACCGCCCTCGCTGCTGCCGCGCGAGATCACGTTCGAGCACTACGTCGGGCTGCTCGTGGGCGCCGGCTTCTGGCGCAATGCCCTCAACAGCCTCTTCCTGACCGTGGTCGTCACCGGGTTCAGCATCCTGGTGTCGCTCACCGCCGGCTACGCCCTGGCGCGCTACCGCTTCCGCGGCTCGACCGTGCTGCCGGCGCTGATGCTGTACGGGCAGATGTTCCCGGCCGTGCTGCTTCTCATCCCCTTCTTCCTGCAGTTCCGTGCCTTCGGTTGGATGGACAGCCTCTGGGCGCTGGCCCTCGTCTACCTGAGCTACATGCTGCCGCTGTGCGTGTGGCTGATGCGAGGATTCTTCGCCCAGGTGCCCTTCGCGCTCGAGGACGCCGCGCGCATGGACGGCTGCACCCGGTGGCAGGCCTTCTGGCTCGTCATCGTGCCGATGGCGCGACCCGGCATCATCGCCGTGGCCACCTGGTCGATGATCCATGCCTGGAACGAGTTCCTGTTCGCCGCCACGCTGATCAGCAGCGCCGAGAAGCGCACGCTGCCGCTGGGCCTGAGCGGTCTGATCGGCCAGCACACCACCGACTGGGGCATGCTGATGGCCGGGGGCGTGCTGACGGCGCTGCCCATCGTCGCCGTCTTCTTCGCCCTGCAGCGCCACCTTGTCTCCGGCCTCGGGGCAGGCGGCGTCAAGGGTTGAGGCCCGAGGACCCCCAAGGAGACTTTCGTGAGCCGTATCGTCGAAGTCAGCGCGCGTGCGTTGTCATGCCCGACCCCCGGCGGGGTCACCTTCGCGGTCGGACGCTCGGCCAAGCGCGACATGGTGCTCGTCAAGGTCGTCACGGACGACGGCACCGTCGGCTGGGGCGAGGCGCACCACGCGCAGACGCCCAGCACGATCGCGGCCTTCGTGAACGACGCGCTCGGGCCCCTGCTGCTGGGCGAGGACGCGCACGCCATCGAGACCCTCTGGGACCGCGTCTACCGCCGTTTCATCTCGACCCACGGCCCCGGCGCGGCGGCGGTGATCGGCCTGTCGGGCGTGGACCTGGCGCTCTGGGACATCAAGGGCAAGGACCTCGGGCAGCCCGTGTGGCGCCTGCTCGGCGGCACGAAGCGCCCCATCCCGGCCTATGCCGGAGGCATCAGCCTGGGCTTCCAGCCCGTGGACGAACTGGCGCGCGAGGTCGAGGCCCTGATGAACCTGGGCTACCGCATGATCAAGCTCCGTCTGGGCGACGGCATGGCGCGCGACCTCGATCGCGTCGACGGCGTGCGCCGGCGCTTCGGGCCGGAACTTGCCATCGCCGCCGATGCGGGCACGCGCTACGCGAGCCGCGACCTGGCCGCCATCGTCGAGGTCTGCGAGGCCGGGCGCCTGAGCTGGCTCGAGGAGCCGTTCCCGCCCGACAACCTGCCGGGCTACCGCCGCCTCAAGGAGGTGCTGCGCACCCCGCTGGCTGCCGGAGAGAACCACTTCACACGTCACGAGTTGCGAGCGCTCGTGTCCGAGTCCGTGATCCAGTACGTACAGGCCGATTGCTGCAAGGCCGGCGGCATCAGCGAGGTCATGAAGATCGGCTGGCTCGCCAGCACCTGGCACCTGGCCGTCGCGCCGCACACCTCGGCCTCGGCCTTGAGCACGGCCGCGTCGGTGGCGGTGCTCAGCGCGCTGCCCAACGGCACCGTCTACGAGGCCGACGTCTCGCGCATCAACGCCTTTCGCGACGCGCTCTCGCCGCAGGCGCTGCTGGTGAAGAACGGCTTCATCGAGGCCTCGGACCGCCCGGGCCTCGGGCTGGACATCGACGAGGCGGTCGTCGAGCGCCACCCGCTGATCCTGGGCGCGTCGTACCAATGAGCTCGGCTGCCCGTGCGCGCGGGCGCGGATCACACCGCGCTCGGCGCCTCAGTTCCCGGAATCACATCGCCTGCAGGAACAGCCGCTCGTAGTCGGCCTCGGCGGCCGGGCGCGGGTTGGTGCCGCCGGTGAAGTCCTTCGCGGCCAGCGGCACCAGGCGCGGCAGGTGCTCGCGCGTGACGCC
>Ga0169931_10011182_pt1 | contig 12694 bp, 7 predicted proteins | sample Kivu_15m_20L_FD_129675 | JGI IMG/M metagenome (GOLD analysis project Ga0169931, IMG submission 129675) | Freshwater microbial communities from Lake Kivu, Western Province, Rwanda to study Microbial Dark Matter (Phase II) - Kivu_15m_20L... | ecosystem: Environmental > Aquatic > Freshwater > Lake ...
TCGTAACTTCGCGATTAACCTTTACCGCTCCAATGAGTTCTCCAATATGGCTCAGGCTGAACGTCTCTGCAAATTTGGCCTAGATACCCTCAAGAGCATTTTTAGAATGAAATAGCCCTGCCCTGGAACCATTATTAGAGGGAAGCATTCTGCCTAACTCCCTGAAAGGTTGTTGGAAAAAGTCAAAGAGCGTCTCAAGTTATACCCAGGTCGTAGGCTATTGCCCTCAAAATTCAGCGTTTTGGCTGTCTCTTGGCGGCAAGCTATACCTAGTACACCCCTTTTCAAACAACCTCTGATACGGGTGGTTAGGTAGACATGCATCAGCCTATACACTCGCCTGGGGTGTATGAGTGGAAATACGTCAGCCTAACCACCTCCATAGGGGTGATTAGGCGGATCAATTTAGTATAACTTCGCTCCACTAGGGGGTGCGATCGCATCTCGCCTCTCAACCCTTCGTTCCACAGTTGACGCGGAGCACCTGTACCCGTATTCGCTTACCTTAAGTAGGTGGACAAAAATAAAGGTTTCCAATGTTGCTGGTTTCGACTCCGCTCAACCAGCCATACCCAGTGATATCAGGTACGCGAGGGCTGAGCGGAGTCGAAGCCCGTTGCAGCAAATAATTGTGTCTATGTACTTAAGCCGTTCAATCTGACCGGTTGCCATGCAAAAACGCACCGTCAAAATCCTCCACGCCTACGGCTACGCCGACCCCAACGATGGTCTCGACCCCATCCCCGTGCCGCCCACGGTGCGAGCGCTCAAAGCGGCTCATGCCCCCACATCCAAGCACGCTCCAGCCCTAAAGATTCGGCTTGGGCCTAGACATTTAGCACCGTCAGCTGGCTGAGTAGGGGGTCGATCAGGGTTTGGTATTTATCGGCCAAGAGCTGCTCCATATAGGCCTGTAGTCGCTCCCCCTGCTCCAGATTCGGCACATACACCTCACCGGGGCGGGTAAATAGGGGCGTAGCCGCCAGATTCACCCAATCATCGGCCGCTAGCACCACGGGGGCTTGCTGGGGATTGGGCAGCAGGCTGGGGGGCAGGCGGCCTTCCAGCAGGGCCATCAGGTGGGCTTGGCAGGCTTCAACATTGAGCCCCCGCTCCTTGAGCAGGTGCAGAATGCCGCTCAGGGGCATGGGCTGCTCAGGTAAGGTGCGCAACAGCTCCATCAGCAAGAACATATCGCTGTACTGGTGACGGGTCAGATCGAGGACCTGGGGATAGCGCACCAGATTGACGAGCCCGTAGGTGACCCGACTACAGCTGGGGGGGCGATCGCTGTGGTAAGTGTCCTGCACGATGGTGGCGTTGGGAAACTTCTGCCGCAGCCAGTGGGCAATTTTGGGCAGCGAGGCGCTACCGCCGGTACAGATCACCTGGTTAATGCCCTGGGTTGTCAGCCCGGTCTCGCTCAACAGTCGGTTCAGGTGGCCATTAATGCGCTGAATGTAGGGCAAGATAATGCGGTCTTCCAAATCTTTGCTGCGCACGACCCAGTATTGGTCGGCCAGTTCTAGCTCGAACCGTGGCTGATGCTGAAGAATAATCTTCAGGTGCCGCGCGGCTTCTAGCACACTCTGGCCCAGGAGAGAGGCATCTAGGCGCTGGTAGAGCCGCTGGCGCTGGGCCGTGTCGGGCTCCGCCGGGCGCGGAAAATCGCAGCCATCGAGGTCTAGGTCCTGCCATTGAGCACCCTCTAGCTCAGGCATAGCTGCCTGCCAGCCCCAGCCTCCCACCGCAGCGTTGCGATCATAGTCCCCATCCGAGCGGCTGTGGCGATACTCGGCGGGGTGCAGCAGATGACAGACAATATCCAGGTCAATGGCGTCGCCTGCGTAGCTCATGGAATGCAGGGTAAAGTCGCCATAGGTGAGGTCGGCCAAACTGCGGGGCAAATTCACCAGGCCCACTTCGGTGACGGTGGCCCCCGCCGAGATCACCACCGTGCCGCCGGTCCAAGGGCAGGCATAGAGGGTCTGCTGCTGCATGGGTTGACCGTTGCCCTCGGGCAGCGGGGTAGCCGGGTCGGGTAGGCCCGAGAGTACCGCCGCGATCGCATCTTCCACAAAGTAAATTTGGTCTGGGCTCGGGGCTAGCCCAGACCCCAGCACCGCCTCCCGCAGATTAAAGGTGTAGGTATCGGGCCAGTTGGCCGGGTAGCTGGCCACCACCCCCTGCAACTGCTGGAAGGCCACCGCAATGGCGTCAGCCTCCAACCCCACGGCCCCAACGGTGAAGGCGGCATCGGGGGTGAGCCCTTGGGTCAGGGTGGTGAGCAGATCGCCCAGGCTGTCTTGAAAGGCTTTCAGGGGCAAGCGATCGCGATCGGAGCACTGAATTTGTGGCTCTAGGGCCGTGCCCTCCCCGGCGGCTAGGGGAATGCCCAGCTTGAGGTAAGGCTTGAGGGTTTTCAGCAGCAGAGTTTCCGGCTCGGAGGAGTCCGTATCACTCCAGCTCACGGTGAGGGCCGACGACCCCACCGACTGTACCTGGTAGGTCTCCCCTCCGTTGTCCAATAGCCCCACCGAGGCCAGCATTGGCAACCGAAAGAACTTGTCCGCCGTTACCCCCGAAATGGCATTATCGACCCAGTAGATGGGGTATACCTGCCCCCCTCGGCGCTCTAGCAGCACCGCCGATAGCCCTGTGGTGCCCACATCCAGCCCTAAAAACCACAGAGGCAGCTCAGCGCGATCGGGGGCCACTGGCTCGGGGGGCCTGGGGGCTACCACGGGCGGTTCGAGGAATTCGAGGTCGTCTTCTGGCGCGTCTTCTGGGGCGGCGATCGCAGGTTCTGGCTCAGCCCAGCCAGTCGCTGGGGGCACGAGCACCGGCGGGTCGAGCACGGGCAATGCCCAGTCGTTGCTAACCAGCCCTAGCGCTGCTTCAGCCTCAGCGGCATCAAGAGTTGCTGGTGCCACTCTGTCATTTTCAAGGGTTTCCTCAAGGGCATCCTCAGGGGCTTCCCCAGGGACATCTTCAAGGGCATCGATCGCAGCCTCGGGACTCTCTAACCCCAGCTCATCCCCCAAGGCTGTAGCGGTGTCTGCCCCTAGATCCTCGGTGGCGATGGCCAGGGTACTTTCGTCGGGGCCATTACCGTCGCTCCCCCCAGCACCCAAGTCTGTATCCACCACCAGGACTGGATCAGCGGCCAACGGAGAAGGTTCCTCCAGGGCCAGGGCCTCTGACTCCAGGGCTAGGGTTTCGGCAAATTCCGGATCTAGCTCTGGTTCTGCATCAGCGTCCGCAGGTCGGTCAAAAATACCATCGTCCCCAAAGGCGCTTTCTACCAGGGCGACTTCCCCGGAGTGATCATCTTCGGGCAGGTCGAGGAGCGCATCTAAACCGTCGAACAGCACCTCAAGGGTGGGAGCAGGGTCATTGTCGTCATTGGGGGGCCAGTCAAGCTCTGCTTCCAACCCAGACTCTGGCCCAGAGCCTGGCCCAGAGCCTGGGTCACTGGCCTCTATATCTAGGGCACTGTTCTCCAGATCACCGTCAGAATCGAGGGTGAGAGCTTCGCCCTCGGCCACGGTTTCGCCAGCAACCGTCTCCGGCTCTAGCGCGATCGCCGCTAGCGGTTCCTCTAGAACCGTCTCCGACGCTATCTCTGCTAGCGGTTCGTCTAGCAAAGATAGGTCGGTAGCTAGCGCAGGAATCGTTTCCGGGTCTAGGGTCGGCTCGAAATCTGGTGCAGGAATCGTTTCCGGCTCTAGGGTCAGATCGAAATCTGGGCCGGGAGTCGTTTCCGGCTCTAGGGTCAGATCCGGCTCTAGGGTCAGATCAAAATCTGGGCCGGGAATCGTTTCCGGCTCTAGGGTCAGATCGAGATGGAGATCGAGGGACAGTTCCGGGGTGGTGGTGCTAGGCAGAGCTAAGTCTTCTGGCAGATCGAGGTTAATAAAGTCGATGATCGCCTCCATCGACTGCGCCGTTTCTGCCGCTGCCGCCTGAATGGGGTCGGGGGGAAACGCCTCGACCTCTACCCCTGGAGATTGAGGAGCCAACTCAGGGTCGGCCTCGACTCCGGCAGCCTCCCAACGATCATCGAGGCTCATATCTCGGTACCAGCCGGTAGCCCCATCCCCAAACAGGGGCGGCGGGATAAAGCGACTGGCCGCTGCTGGTAGCGTAGGTTCCGCCTCAACCGGCCAGCTGTTATCTAAAATGGCGGGATCAGCTAGGCTGGCTCCTTCAGGAGCAAACTCCATATCCCCAGGCTCCGCCAGGGCCTCTAGTCTAGCCACCTCAGGGGCACTGTCCACCCCAGGGGTAACGTCATCCAGGCTCAGGTTCAGATCATCCAGGTTGAGGGAAAAGAGCTGTGCCGGGGCCGCATCGGGTATCGGCCTGATCTCCTGGGGCCAATCTGCCAGCGTGGGCTCTGGCTCCCAAAGGGCTCGCTGCCATAGGGCTAGCGTATCCCCATCAAGATCAGCCGCCGCCGAGGTGGCCGGGGCATCATCACTCCCTATGACTCCCTCTAGGGGGAAGTCGGTGGCGGTGAGTATCGCTGCGTCGAGGAGCCCTTGCCATTGACTCTCGGCCCCAGGCAATGGGTCAGCCGATGGCTCAGGCTCAGGGCCTGGGGCATCAGTCCAGGTGGTTTCAGGGGCGATCGCCGTCTCCGGCAGGGGCAGATCGGGGTGCCGAGCTGACTCCAGCATTGGCTCCGGCTCAATATCCTGCGGCGGGAGCGGATGCTCTATGGTCAGGTCGTCCAGGAGGTTGTCTTGGGGGAAGGAGAATCGATCATCCCAGGGGGGGGCGGGGGCGATCGCCTCCTCCGGCAGGGGCAGGTCGGGGTGCCGAGCTGACTCTAGCATGGGCTCCGGCTCAATATCCTGCGGCGGGAGCGGACGCTCAAGGCTCAGGTCGCCCAGTAGACTCGCTTGGGTGGGGGAAAGGTCGGGTGTCTCCGATAAAGGGTCGGAGTAGAGGTCGTAGAGCTGAACAGGCAACGGATCCGGGGCGGCGGCGGTGAGATCCCCAAGGGTGAGCCCCGATTCGCCGATCGCAGGTTCCGCTGGCCCCAGACTCAGGTCTAAATCCGACAAAATCGACGCCAAGGACAGGCTATCGGCCTCTGGCGCTAGGGGGTCACCACTGGGTTCAGCGGAGGAGAACTGGTCAGGGGCGGATACCTCAGCCACGGGCTCATCCCAGGCCGAGCTAATCAATCCATCAATCTCTTCAATTTCGTCAGGCTCTTCAGGATCAGGCACCGATGGATCAGCCACCGATTCCACCGATGCCAGCATCGGGTTACTCAACGAGTCAACCGGTTCAGGCTCTGACCATGGCGAAACGGGATCGCTCCACCCATCCAGGCCCCAGGCCCTAGCGACCGGTTCGTCCATCGCCGGAGCCGGATCGCTGAGCAGGCCAGACTCGAATGCGGGCGGCTCAGCTACGGATTCAGCCAGGGGAGATGGATCGCCCAGGTCGTCGGGTTCAAACCCCGGACTGGGGGACGGTTCCACCGCTGGGGTAGCTTCACGGCTAGACACCGAAGCCTTGGGCAAATCTGGCTCTGGCTCCCTTTCTGGCTCCGGTTCCAGCTCGTCTGGGGCGGCGGGTTCGACCTCGACTCGATCAAGGCCAAGGAAGGGGCGGAACAGACCAGCGGTCGAGGCCTCGGTGAGAGCGGTGGATTCAAGACCTCGGCTGCGGTCGGGTTCTATGTAGGAGAAGAGGTTGATACCGACCCTCGGCGGGGGAGTGACCGGCGGTTGGCTAGGCGGGGCTGAAACCGCCGGGAAGTCAGGCTCGACCCAGGGCAAAGGCCGATCCTCCAGGGCGATCGCCGTTTCAAGATTTTCTAAATCTTGCTTGAGCTGGGCGACCATGGCCTCATTCACCGTGAGATCGTAGGTGCCGACGGGGGGCAGGTCTTCCTGGGTGAGCAAATCTTCCTCAGGGGAGGCCGCCATGAACCCATCCAGCAGGTCTTCGTCGCCGGCCATCTCCAGGGCATTGACATCCCCAGGCAGGGCCGGCAGCAAATCGTCGAACGATGCGATCAGGGTGGGGATGGCGGCTCCGGTTTCGGCTTCAGTTTCTGGCCCAGTTTCTGGCCCAGTTTCTGGCCCAGTTTCTGGCCCAGTTTCGGCCTCAACAGCCCTGGCCTGGCTGGGGAACGGGGCGAGGTCGGCCCCCAACAGCCCAGCCAGGCTGCCCTCAAACAGGGCACCGGTGGCTGGGGCGCTGGGGCGATCGTCGCCGCCGGCCTGGATCAGTCGCGCCAGATCCTCTGGCCGGGGCAGAGCACCGGTGAGCAAGGATGCCTGGGCTTCGACATCGGGGGTTTCGGGGGCCTCGGAGGCAACCTCGGCGGGCTGATCAACCTCTAAAAACGCATCGATGGGGTCAGCGGCGTCGCTGTCGGTACTCACCAGGCTGTTATCAACCTCTGGCGCGGTCGGTTCAGCAAAGAACCCACCCCCACCAAAGATGCTCTCATAGAGATCGTCAAGCTCATCCAGAACTGAATCAGTAGCGGCTTCGGGCGTCGCCACCTCGGTGCCGATCGCTCGGGCGATCGTCCCTGGTAGCGATACCGCCGGGGTGGGGTCGGCATCAGCGGCCCCGAGGCTATCCAGAAGTTGCAGGTCTAAATAGGAGATGTCCTCCCCCTCCCCTGGGTCAACCATGGCATCGAGCACGTCACCTAGCTGTAGCTCGGTGATCTCGTCCTCAATTTGCAGGAGGGTAATATCGTCAGCTGTCAGCTCAAAGCCCAGATCGAGGGCTTCTAGGACCAGATCAGCCTCCAGATCGGGGGATAGTTCTGCCGCGATCGCCCCCAGGGGCCAGTTTTCGCCCATCGCCGCCGCCCCGTCTAGGTCAAAGGGGCCAGCCAGAGTTTCGGGAGCAGAGGTAGCCGGGCTGGGCTGGGGCAGTTCTCGCCGCGGGCTCGACTCCAGGTAGGCCAGGGTCTCCTGGTTAATTTGCTGGCCCAAATGATTGACCAATGCGCTCACCACCAGCTCGCCCTGCCGCCCCAGGGTATGCATCTGGTTCAAGCCCTGGTTGAGGGAATCTTGGTAGGTGTAGAGGCTCTGTTGCAGGGTGTCAAACACCATTCGTAGCGACTGATCAAGCCCTAGCATGAGCTGGTCAGACTGAACCTGCATCTGCTTGAGAAACTCGAGTCGCTGGGTCGGGGTCAACCCTAGGGTGTCGCCATCGGCCAGGGTTGAGGGCAGCTGGGTGAGCCCATAGGCATTGGCGGTGGCCAGCTCTAGCCGCTGCACCGACTGGCTCACCTGGGTGCTCAGCTGGGTCTCAAGCTGGTGGGCCATCTGGTGTAGGGCCGCCTCCCAGGTGGGGGGAAGCTGGTTCAGGACTGCCTGGTCAAGGGTGAGGCGCTGCTGCTGGAGCTGCTGCACCTCTTGCAGCAGCAGCTCTCGCTGCTGGCGCAGGGTCGCCACCTCGTGGCGCAGGGGGTCGAGAATTTCCATGGTTTGCCCGCGCAGGTACTGCATTTCTTGCAGCAGCGCCTTGAGCACCTGGCTAGAGGCTTCGCTAGTCTCTAGGCCAGCACCCAGGGAACCAGCGATCGCCCCCAAGTCAGATCCCGAGTCAGACCCCGTCTCGACCGCCGCCAGACAGTCCCGCACCCGGGCCAGCAACTGGCGCTGATTAGCATCATTCGACATGCCCCAGGGCAGCCGTGGGCCAGTTTCCCCTAGCATGGCGTCAATTTCGGCTACCAGAGCTTCCAGTTCGTCCTGCTGCACGGCTACCTCGTTTACTTACCATTCCCCAACAATTGACAAAGTGTATGTCAGGCCGCTCCAAAAATCATCCCGGCCAGGGCCCAGTCAGCTAAGCCGTCAACCTCTGCCCAACCGGTTCGAGGTTGACGCGTCGCTAGAGTCACTCAAACCATGCCAGGGGGCGATCGCCCCCCTCTACTACGCCCCTAGTTTGCGGTGGAGGGGGTGATATAGTGCTAAAACCCCATCGCGCATCTCTTATTAATCTTAGTAATTATTGCTTAATTATTACTATGGACAGGCTGCCGGCAAAGCAACCTACCCATCCCCTGGGATAGGATTAGCCAGGACGACCTTTAATATCACTAACTTAAACAAAAAAGATAATAGTTGGGGTAATGAATGAATGGACGCTCGCTACAACCCTCGGGATCCTAACGCTGATCTCAAATTAATTCGAGCAGCAGTCCTGTTTCAGGATCTGCCTGAGGAGGCTGTCGCTGAAGCCACCAGTCATGTGGTGTCCCGCCGTCACCCAGCCAACCAGGTGATCTTGCTAGAAAACGACTGGGGGTCTTCGGTCTACTTCATTTTGGAGGGGTGGGTTAAAATACGCACCTACAATCTCGACGGCAAAGAGGTCACCCTCAACATTTTGGGCAAAGGCGAGCTGTTTGGCGAAATGGCCCCCCTAGAAGAAGTGCCGCGCTCTACCGATGTCATTACCCTAGTGCCCACGGTGATTGGCAGCATGCCCGCCAGCGACTTCGTTAAGCTGCTCCATACCCAGCCCCTAGCGGGGATTCACCTCTCTCAGCTAATGGCGCGGCGGCTGCGCCAGGTCAACCGACGCCTGCGGCTGCGGGAGTCTGACAGCACCTCGCGGGTGGCCGATATCATTCTCTTTCTGGCCGACGGTCAGGGGCTTCGGGGGACGGGCGGCATCGAAATTCCAAACCTACCTCACCGGGAGTTGAGCAGCCTCAGCGGCCTGGCCCGCGAGACGGTCACCCGAGTCCTGAGTAAGCTAGAGAAGAAAGGGCTAATTGTGCGGGAAAAAGCCATGATGAGTATTCCCGACATCAACGCCCTAGAACGTCTGCTGGTTTAGCTATCCATGAGTCAATCTTCTGATCCAGCCCCAGGGGCTAAGTTTGTGCCCCCGGTTGAGACTACCGCCAGTGACTTTGATGGGTTAGACACCTACCTAGACTATCGCGCCTCAGAGCTAGAGGCTGACACTGCACCCGATCTGTCCCACCGCCTCAAGTCAGGCCCCCTGGCTATGGTAGAAACAGCGTTTCTAGCCAGTACGGCGGCGCTGATCTGGCTGGTGAATACCTACTTTCCGCCGGGACCGATTCTGCGGCTGCTGTTTCCCTTGCCCATGGCCCTGGTGTACCTGCGCTGGGGACCACGGGCGGCTTGGATGTCGGCCCTGGTGTCGGGGCTGCTGCTGTCGGTGCTGATGGGGCCACCCCGCAGCCTGCTGTTTCTCATGCCCTACGCTCTGCTGGGGGTACAGCTGGGCTTTCTCTGGGCGCGGCGGGCCAACTGGTACATTTCCATTGGCGCGGGCTCTCTCCTGGGGTCCCTGGGGTTTTTCTTTCGGCTGTGGCTGATGTCGCTGCTGATTGGCGAAGATCTGTGGGTGTATTTGACCACCCAGGTCACCCAAATGCTGAATTGGGGCCTCGAGCGCTTGGTGGGGCTAGGCATTTTGGAGGTGGGGGTACTCGGCCAGGCCAATGTGGAGGCCATTCAGCTGCTGGCGCTGGTGTCGGTGCTGGCCAGCAACGTGGTGTACCTGTTTTCGGTGCATCTGGCCGCCTGGCTACTGCTCGGGCGACTGGGCGCAAAAATTCCAGTGCCACCGGGCTGGGTGCAAGATCTGTTAAAAGATTGAACCCCCAAACCCCCAAACCCATCACGAAACCCCGTAGCGTGGGTCAAGCGCCCCAATCCCTGCCTAGAACCACCCCCTCCCCGCTCGCTTAACCCACGACTAAGCATGCCACTCCACCGATCATTCCCCACCCTCGATATCTCTCGGGACAATTCTGACCGCGAAAATACCCAAGATTTTTGATCCTCCCTACAGGGTTCAGGCCCTGCGCCCCTACATGGGATATCTTCTCTGGCCGCGAAAATACCCAAGATTTTTGATCCGCCCTCAGGGCGCAGGCCCTGCGCCCCTACATGGGATATCTTCTTGCCCAAAAATCGCCTTGGGTGAAGACCTACTCTGGCCCCACCCCCGCCAACGCATCCTATGGCCCTGATTAAAACCTACACCCAGCCCCAGCCAGGCCAAGCCTGGCTAGACCGCGTCCAGGGGCGGCAGCCAACCCTAGTGCTCACCCTGGGCTTTACCGAAACCGGTTTATTGCCGGGCATTTCAGCCGCAGGGGCCACTCCGCGCGATCGCACCGTTACCGCCCTAGCCGATGCCGAATTCATGGTCAACGGCCTGACGCCAGCGCCGACCTATCCCTTACCACCGCTCCAGGCCGGGGCCTCTCCGGCGCTGATTTCTAGGGCCGTCCTGGTGGGGCAGGCTATTCCCCTGGTTTTGCTCAATGCTGGATTGCCGCTGCCCCCTACGGTGCCCCACCTAGATCTGGGGGGTAAGCCAGCCCAATGCGTGAGCACGGGGGCCGCTCTGCCCCTGGATGTCGTTGATCAGCTGTGGCACCAGGGGTTAGCCCAAGGCGGATCCCTCGGGGCCGAGAGCGACTATCTATTGCTGGGGGAATGTGTGGTGGGGGGCACCACGACGGCCCTGGGGGTGCTGACCGGCCTGGGTTTCGATGCGGCGGAGCGGGTGAACAGCAGCCACCCCACCTGTAACCACCGGCAAAAGCAGGCGTTGGTAGCCCAGGGGTTAGCCCTGGCTCAATTGCCCCCCAAGCCCCATCCCCTGGCGGTGGTGGCGGCGGTGGGCGACCCGATGCAGCCGGTGGTGGCGGGGTTGGCCCTAGCGGCGAGTCGTACCCGACCGGTGCTACTGGCGGGGGGCACACAAATGCTGGCGGTCTATGCTCTGATGGTGGCCCTGGCCAAGGCAGAGGGCTACGACTGGAATCCGACCCAGGTGGTGGTGGGCACGACTCGCTGGGTGGCGGAGGATGCCACGGGGGATACCGTGGGGTTGGCGGAGTTGACGGGGGCCTGTCTGATGGCGACACAGCTTTCGTTTGCCAACTCCCGATTTGAAGCGCTGCGGGCCTACGAGCAGGGGTTTGTGAAGGAGGGCGTGGGGGCGGGGGGATGCGCGATCGCCGCCGCCCTCTACCAAAACTGGGGCCAGCCAGAGCTGCTCTCAGCGGTCGAGGCGCTGCTGGATCAAAAATCTCAGATCGAAAAGGCCTAGGGCACCAGTGCAGTATGGCTAAAAAACCCGGTTTCTTCGTCGCTGCGCTCACGATATGACTTGTATACTGGCCGAGAAACCGGGTTTCTGTACCGACGTTCTAGTACAGAAAAGCAGAAGGATGGAAAGGAATTCTTTGTGCCAGGAGGGCTGCCGCTCCATCAATAGATGAGCTATTTCCGCCATCGAGGCCTAGGGTGATTGCGGTTGACGAATCCACCGCCGCAGCGACTTCACGACGGCATTGTCGTCTTCCCCTGGCGCCCGCTGCAAAAATGTCATCAGCCGTTGCGATGACACCTGGGGAAAGGTGGGGCTCAGGTCACGCTCCACATACCGTCCAGCGACAAGCTCGTAGAAAACCAGTCCCCGGCGCTGGGTGTATTGCCAAACTTCAGGAATTTGCAGTTGCTGGTAGATCGTGAATCGCCGTTGCGAAGAGCTGGTGATATCGACCTCCACCGCCAAATCGGGGGGTGGATTGGTGCGCAAATCAAGCCGTAGGGTGCTGATCTGGTCAGCGTTTTGAATGTAGTAGCAGGAGTCGGGTTCGACACCTTTCTCTAAATCTTCTCGCTCTAGGGTGGTAGAGCCGTAGGCTTTGATTTTGAGGTCAAGTTCTTCGGTGAGGGCGGTGATGATGCGATCGAGCAGCCGATTCAGGACTTCGTGGAGGTCGGAGGGCATGATGATTTCTAAGATGCCGCGATCGTAGGTTAGCCGGGCGGCCCGGTGGTCACCCATATCCTGTAGCAGGGCCTGGTAGGTCTGCCACGATACGCCCTGAAGGGTGATGTGCTGGCTGGGGGGGGACAGCAGAGTGGCCATAGCGGGGCCTTGAGTTCGGATAGGTTAACTGTAGCGAAATTGTCTCGTTAGTCTGCTGCACTAGATGGCTAAATTTTGGTGTCCAGGGGCCGGGGTTCTCTGCTGGTAGCCCGGTTTGGGGAGACAGCAGGAACCCGACCCCTTTGCGGATCAGGCTTACTCGATGAGCACGGTTTTGGTCATGATCACCATCCACGTCGTCTCGACTCCGCTCGACGACCGTGGCTCTGTTTCGCGTAAGGATCGCAACTCGGCGGCGCTGGGCGGTACGGGGATGGGGTCGCGACCGTCGTTGGGGTCGGCGTAGCCGTAGGCGTGGAGGATTTTGATGGTGCGGTCTAGGGCGGCGAGGCTGCCATAGAGCATGTGGCGCACTTTCTCGGGGGTGAGGGGGCGCGCCCTACGGTCGTTGGCCCCAGGCGGCGGCAGCGGCAGGGCTTCGGTCTCTGGGTTATCGTTGGCATCTGGTTCTGGTTGTTGGAACATCGGTTCTGTTTCCTGGTTGTGGGGTGAACAAGCCCCGTGCCGCAAGCTCCCTACCCATAGAGAAGGGGTGTTCCCCTCTGGGGAGGGGCGAGGGGTGGGTAAAACTAGGCAACCAGCCACTTACTCGCAGTAAGCAACGAGCTCTGTTGCCGAGACAGACCCACCCCGCCCTGCGGGCACCCATCCAAGGGAGGGGAAGGGCGAGGAAGACAGAACGCGAAAACCCTAGCCACCCACGCTTGACGTGCAAACTGAGGGGGCTAGGGTACCA
>Ga0169931_10011183_pt1 | contig 12692 bp, 11 predicted proteins | sample Kivu_15m_20L_FD_129675 | JGI IMG/M metagenome (GOLD analysis project Ga0169931, IMG submission 129675) | Freshwater microbial communities from Lake Kivu, Western Province, Rwanda to study Microbial Dark Matter (Phase II) - Kivu_15m_20L... | ecosystem: Environmental > Aquatic > Freshwater > Lake...
ATCGGGCCGTCTCCTCCCTGAGCACAGGTTTGTTCTTGACAAACAACTTATGCCAAGGAGGGCGGCCTTTTTCAATCCACATGGTGAGAAATGCGGGCTAGGACTGGTTCGCTGGACTGGTCTTCTGTCGAACTGGAAAAATTCATCGCCAGTTTTATTGCGGTTGCTGTGTGGATGTCGAATCGCGGAACTTCAACTGCGAAGCGGACTACCGAACGATACTCTCCACACGCAGGAATTGCCAGCCGGCGGGTGGCAGGCCAGGTGGCCTGTTTCTGATGCGACAGAATCAATTCACAGTGCTACATTCCGTGGCGGTTTGCGGATGGTCGTCGGATCGAGAAAAGTGAGGTCACAAAATGGTCAGAGACGAGATACCCGAAGCGTTGCACGAATCACTTCCACCAGTGGACGAGAGGGACGCATCTGAGGACGGAGACGAGGCCGGTCCGCTTGACCAGGAATTTGATGCGCCCAGTGATGTGCAGCCTGTGATAGATGCGGGGGAGTTTCCGCAGCCACCTGCTGCCAATTCCTTAGAATCCGTTGTGGGTGAAGTGCCGACTGCCGAGGCAGTACCGCGCGGCATGACTGTCGGTGAAGCACTATCGGTAGGAATGGGACAGGTTCCCGCCCGTCTCCTGCCGGACAGATCGGCACCTGTGGCAATCCCGTCGATGTCATCCACTCCGGCATCGACAGAGCCGCTAGTGGTGTCGCCTCCTCTCTCTTCGTTGCCAGCTCCTACGCTGTCCGCGACGAACAGCGATGGCACGCCGGAGAAGTTTTACACCTACTACGAAATGCGCGAGCGTATTTTAAGCGGCGAGTCCCAGCCATCGACAGACCCACGATCGATTTTCTATGGGCTGTCCGCAGGCAAGCGCGGTGACCGACGGCGGCTCCGGGTGGAAGTGGAAGTAACGGTGGCCAATGCCGATCGAATCGCGATGATCGCCGTGGAAAAATCCAAGCTGGAGCTCAAGCAGCTGCTAAGTGCGCACATGCTAGAGATCAGCGACAAGTTCTACGCGATCCGGCAGATGATTCGCCAGCTTTCCAGGGGCTAGGCAGGTCCATCTCTTCGAGTGTCGCAATCAGAGAGGCAGCCATGGGCGTGAACTTCGAACTTGATCTACGTGCACAGGCGTTTTTCAAGCGATATCAGCATCATGTAAACGTTGAGCTTGGCCGGCAATATGACCAGCTGGCGCGTAGCCTGGATGATCTGATCGATAGTGTGGTGAATGGGTTGGCTGACGATGAATGGCGAACATCCGTCTCGAATTTCGCCGAGCACTGGGAAGCAAGGGGGTTGCGGCTGTCCGAGCGGACGGTTGGTGCGATTACCAGATTAATCGCGGATGAGCGTTCGTCGGTCGAGCAAATTCGAGACGCTGTCGCATCCCGCGAGTCAGAATCTGCACCGTCAACCATCATGCTTGCCGCGGCGCCTCGGAGGCCGAGTCGACCCAAGAAACACACAGCACCGGTGAGAAGGTTTCCACTAGGCAAATGGGTGAAGGGAGCCGAAGGGAATGGTCTGCTGAGATTGGCTGAGTCCGTCACTCTACCCGACGGCACAATTGTTCGAGAGATTCCATTTCGAAACGGAATGCCAGTCTTTGATCAGTGGGCCAAAGGTGGCGTGATGATTGCGATGACTGGAGATCAGGCATTCGATCAAGCCGAGGCTCGTCGGATGTGGGAAAAACGCAATCCCGGAAATCCGATCGGGGAAGAGTTTCTCTTTCATCATGACGGTCAAGTGGTTGAGTTAGGCAAGTATAAAGGCAAGCCGGTATTTGGCGGCCGAATGCAACTTGTTCCAGTCAAGGTGAACGAGATTCCGCATGTCGGTTCTGCCCGTATGGCGAGACTATTCGAGCTTGATTCGGACCTGGCACGAGAAGTCAACAGCATGTCGCTGAAGGGCAGAGGACCACTCGCGGGGCGACTCGGGAAGGCTCTCGCCCGCAAGGCACGCGCTGTGCGGAGACTGATTCCGATCGTGGGGGGCCTCCTCACCATTATCTATTTTGCTGAGGATGTTGAGGCACATGGAATTGGCGGAGCAGTTGCGCGCGCGACCCCCGTCTTGGGTGACATAATTGCCGCGTACGACTTGGGCAGCGAGTTGGCGGCTGATATTCGGGCGAGTGGAATTGAGGAGATCCGGCGCGCCGCTGCCAGTGCGAACGATCCGACTGAGTTAGCTCACGATGCCGCCGAACGAGCCACCGCAATTGCATTCAACGAGATTGCAAGCCAAATTCCATTTCAACTGCCGTACTCACCCGACGATGCGGATGATGCCGTCATAGAGAAACTCGTCGATGCAATCAAAGAGCCGTTGGCAGAGTTTCGTGGGGAAGCGTACACGATATACTTCCTGCACTTCCAGGACACCACGAACCCATCGTCGCCATCAGAAGCGGGTCCGAGGATGCAGGCCGCAAAAGCTTTGCTCAAATCAAGAGTTGAGCAGAATCTACGAAGTAGGTTTCCGACTGCCCCACAAACTCTGTACTAGTTGCTTCAAATGAACTCTCACACAAGGCTATTGGATTGTCTTCAGTCGAGTTGGGAAATGCTTGAGCAAATGAGCATTGAAAAGCTTGAAGAGAGTCTCAAATGGCGCCTTCCAATCGACTACCGAAGCTTTCTTCTTGAATTCAACGGGGGTGTTTGGCGGCACCAGGTGCAGATTGCTGTTTCGCATCCGTGGTTTGGCAACGTCGAACTGCATCCCAGCATATGCCTTGGGATCATCTCGGACCGGCTGTTTCAGCATGATGACATTCTCTATCGCAGGAAGCGGCTGCGCGAGTGGCAACTACCGGTGCTCGATACGCTGGTGCCGATCATGGACGCGGCGACCCTGCCGATCTTTTTGGAGTCGGTCGGTCCGAAACAAGGCGCCATCTATTACTTCGACAAGACCGACGTCGATACGGAGATCGAGCCGGTCCATCTCATCGCGGATAGCTTCACAGAATTTCTCGAAATGCTCAGGCCTGCCGACGAGAGCCAATACTGGCAGGAGACGCTGCCGGTGTTTCAGGCCGCGGAGCGAGGACAACTGGACGAGGTTGAGGCGTACCTGGCCGATGGGGGCAAGGTCGACATCCGCAATGAACGCGGTTGGACGCTGTTAATGTGCGCGGTGCGAAACAGCTGGCCTAAGATCGTGCGGCGGCTGGTCGATGCCGGCGCCGACTTGGCTGCCCGCGATCCCAGGGATTGGACTCCGCTGCACTTCGCAGTGAATGGAAATTCGCTCGATAGCGTTAAGATTCTGACGGCAGCGGGTGCGGACGTGAGATATCGCGACCGCCAGAATCGCAGTCTGGCGCAGATTGCTCGAGACGAGCTTCATTACCGGATTAGTTACCTTTTCGAGCCGCACGACTGAATCGTGCTAGCTGGATCACGCCATGGCATGCACGGGGCCGTCATTCTTCAACGGTTGCTTCGCTAGCACTTAAGCTGCTCGCCCCATGCAACCGATACGAGGAGTAGAACCGGTAGATTCGTCAGCGGCCGGGGGGCCGCGCTGCCGAAGCCGGATCAAGGTTTGGGGGGAGCAGACATGCGTCGAACTCTGTTGGCAATCGTGGCTCTGGCCGCGGCCTCGCAATTGGCGGGCTGCTGCGCCGGTCCCCAGCGGTTCTGGGAGAATGCCTACGGTTTCAACAATCCCGAACTCGAACACTACAAGCAAGGGCCTCCGCCGCCGGTGACGACGCCGCCGGGATTCTATGATCCGGCCCTGCACGAGCACACCGAGGAAGCGAAGACGTAAACGCTCGCAAAATAGAGTGTGGGGCGCACTACCTTGAAGGCGCGGAGGGATGAGGACCGTACCAAGCATCAAGAGCTTGGGGTTTCATCTCGCCAGTTCTCAAGTTCCAGCGGATACCCTAGGTCGGTGATTCGTCGGAAATGGTTCACGTTCGCCGTGACCAGAACCAAGCCATGATGCATGGCGATTCCAGCAATCATTGGATCGGCACGGCCGATCGGTTGGCCGGAGCGCTCCAGATCGGCGTAAACACGACCGGCATATTCTGCCGCCGGTCGGTCGAAACTAAGAATCTCCGAGGCGTCCGCTAGCTCCGTGAATCGCGGAATGCTGGCAGCTTGCCTTTTCTTGGATAGCCCTTGGACTATCTCCATGACGGTGATGGCAGAGAGGGTAAACCGCCCGAATGCAGCGAGATAATTCTTGGCGGAACTTGCGACCGCCAAGTTTCGCCCTTTGAGAACTTCAGAGAATATGTCCGTGTCAAGTATCGCCCGATTCATCCGGTCTTCAGCCGCAGTGGGTGGCGTTCACGGTTGTGATACGCCTCTTCGACAATCTCGTCCAACAGGTCGGCACTATCGGAAAACGCGCCGATAATGTTTTGATTTGCCGCAGGCGTGCTCGGTGCATCGCCAAGTCGTGCGACGGCTTCCGAGACGATCTCTTCGACGGAAACGTTTCGCTGCTCAGCCAGGCGTTTGGCTTGTGCATAGGTTCGTTCGTCAAGATGGAGCTCATTGGTCGGCATCGTAGCACCCTCTTTTCGACATGCAGCCATGCGCACTATCGCTGGTGTTCAGGAAATTATACCACGGGCTGAGCCTTCCTAAGAGTCGATTCCGCGCCAATCTTTAGCCATCACACGAGCCGGAAGTAACCGTCGTCTTCCGCTACGCGGCCATCGGTCGCGGACTTCTCGAGGTGCGATAGCACTTCGGAAATGCCGAGCATGATGTGAAAGCCGGGCAACTTGGACCAGAGCACCTGGGCGATTTGATAGATCGTCATCGGCTCGGCGCTTTCGGCCAGCACGCCCAGAATCTTTTCTTCGCGCTCGTGATGATGTCGGGCCAGCGTGGCGCAGCGCTCGGCGAGGTTCGAGAAGGCGGGGCCGTGGCCCGGCAACGCGACGAGTTCGTCGGTCTGATACTTGGCGATGCGTTCGAGCGCGTCGAGGTAGCGCTGCATCATCCCGGTGCGGCGGAGTTCGCCGGCGCCGATGTTGGGCGAGATGGTGGGGAGCACGTGATCGCCCGTGAACAGGTGATTCCCGTAGAGGAACGAAACCGAGCCCTGCGTGTGGCCCGGGGTGTGGATGACTTCGAGCGTCTGGCCGCTGATCTCGAAGCGGTCGCCGTCTTTGACTTTCTGAGCTTCGGTCTGCCGGGCGAAGCGCTTGCCGTGGCCGAGGAACTTCGCGAGCTTGTCGACCTCTTCCTGCGGGACGCGACAGCGCCGGAGCCGCTCGTGGACCAGCGGCAGATACTCGCCGTGACGGCGGTCGAGATCGCCGACGCCGGGCCAATCGTCTTCGTGAACGTAGACCGTGGCGCCGGAACGTTCGCGAATGTCGGCGGCCAGTCCGATGTGGTCGGCATGCTTGTGTGTGAGCAGCAGTTGGCGGACATCGGCGAGCGCCAGGCCGTGGGCAGCGAGGCCCGCCTCAAGCGACTCGAGGGCCTCAGGCGTACCGATGCCGGTGTCGATGAGCGTGAGGGGATCACCAGCGATGACGTAGACATTGAGATCGCCCTCGAAAATCGGGTTGGGAACGCCGATGTGCAGGACGGGGGCGTGGGAGTCGTGCTTCACGGGGTACTCGAAGTTGAACGAGGTGTGGGCGCGGGGTAACGTCCTGATTCTACGGCTGGCGGGCAGGGTTCCACCAAGCGTTGAGTTGTTCGATCAGCGAAGCGACACGCTGAGGTTCGTCGGCCGCCAGGTTTTTTTCTTCGTGCGGATCGGCCGCCAGATCGTACAGCTCGACCTTGGCAGCCGGCTCATTTGTCGGGTCAGGAACAATCAGCTTCCAGTGTTCGTCGATCAGCCACCGCCAGCGGAGGTTGGCTGCTGGCCGATCGAGATCGACGGCATTGTGGGTGAAGCATTCGCCATGGATCTCGCGGCGGTTGCGGACTGCCGCGGCGTCGAGAAGGTTGATTCCCTGCATCTGAGGCGTGGATTGTTCACCAACTGCCGCCAGCAGGGTGGGCGCGATATCGATCGAGATCGCCAGCTCGTCGGACATCGACGGCGCGACATGCCCAGGCCAGCGAATCATGAGCGGCGTGCGCAGACCGCCGTCGTACTGCGACTGCTTGGACTTGGGGGCATAGCGCGGCGCATCGACGTTCTGGATCCAGCCGTTGTCGGCCACATAGACGACGATCGTGTTGTCGGAGAGCTTGCGCTCGTCGAGATGCGTGAGCAGCGAGCCGACGGTTTCGTCGAACCAGTCGATCATGGCCCAGTATTTGGCGGCGTGTTCGCTGGGTGCCTGGTCGCGATATTTTGCAAGCAGGCGATCGGGCGGAGTGTGGGGATCGTGTGGCATTAGCGGCGCGTACCAGACGAAGAATGGCTCGCCGGCCGTTTGCGATGCGTCGATGAAGTCGACGATGGGCTGCATCGTCTTGCGGCCGATGTCCAGGCCTTCGTCGCCGTGTCGTTGTCCGCGGGTCATGCCGTGGGTAAAGCCGCCGCGGCGGAATTCGCCTTGCCACCACTTGCCGCTTTGAAAGCTGCGGTAGCCGAGCGGAGCAAGCATCCGCGGCAGCGTGGGGACGGCTTCCAGGTGGCGGTTCATCACTTCGCGGCCGGCGGCGAACGCTGCGGCTCCATCCTGACTGCGGCGATTTGCACCTGGCAAGGTCGGCGGATCGTTGCTGGTGACTTTGTGTTGATGCGGATAGAGGCCCGTGATGATCGAGGCCAGGCTGGGGCAGCAGAGGCTGGACGGCACGTAGCCGCGGCGGAACGTCAGGCTTTCGCTGGCGAGCCGATCGAGGTGCGGTGTTTTGATCTGTGGATGGCCCATGAAGCCATAGTCGGTCCAGGCGTGGTCATCCGAGATGATGAGCACGATGTTGGGACGTTCGGCCGCTCGAAGTGGGGCGGCGATCAACAACAGCAAACAGACGACCAGCGCGGATCGAAACATGCAGTCCTCAATTTTGACCTGACTACTTGGCAAGCAGGATCTCGGCCACGACGCCGTAGTGGTCGGCCAGGTCGATCTTTTTGCCTTCGTGTTCCTGGACGGCGCGTTGCACGGTTTGCCGCGTGATCGTGGTTTTGGTGCCTTGCGGATCGAGCAACACGTGATCGATGTGGCGGGCACGCTTACTCGACGGGTTCCAACTGTTCTCCCCATCGGTGGTGAACGGCTTGGGATCGTCGAGTGGGAAAGCCGTCATCTTGGTTGTTTCCAGCAACATCTCGAAGGCCGGTTCGCCCGCACCAATGTTCATGTCGCCGAGCAGGATGATCGGCACGCCGCTCGCGCGATGCTTGGCCAGGATGCCCTCCTCGATTTCGGGCACTTCGGCCTCGCGGGCTTTTTGATCTCCGGCCTGCAGGTGCGTGCCCGCAATCCGGAATCGCACGTCCTCATGTTCAGCTTCGACCAGGACGCAGCCCTTCTCGGCCATCGCATCTACGCCGCTGACGTTCTTGTAGATGATGTGGTCGACCAGTTTGAGCGGGATGCGGCTGACAAACAGGATCCCGCCGACGCAGCCCGTGACGTTGCGTTTCGAATCCACGGAGACCTGGTACGGATAAGACTCCTTGAGCCCATCCTTCAGGAGTTGTGTCATCTTCTTGTCGATGACTTCCTGAAGGACGACGATGTCGTAATCCTGCTTGTTCAGAAAGTCGATGATCCACGGAGCCCGCATCGCCTGGCCTTTGCTGAGCTTGGCGATTGTCGGGATAACTGGCAGCATCTGGATGTTCCAGGTGAGAACTTTGAGATTGGCCGTCTGCCGTTCGGGGGCTGGCGATTCGCTGTTCTCAGTTGTCTTGACGGTCCCCACGGTGAATGGCCGCGAGTGCGCGGTGAACTGGTGAACCTGGCCGTCCGCGGAAGACTTGTAAACTCCGTAGTGAGTGAGGCGATACGTGCCGGCTTCGACCGTGGCGGGAACTGCCCATTCGACGCGGCAGATAAAGGGCGCCGTGCGACTGCGATTCTCGGGCGGTTGCTTGAAGCGAAGCCGAAGATCCCACTCCCCGTCCGAGACGGCCCGTTCCCAAGCGTCACCGACCTGGCGTTCGACGGCGGCAAACTCGCGGTCCGGCCTGTAGCCGTTCTGCGGATGCCCGCTCCAGAAGGAAGCCGCGGCGATGTCGCCCGGCGCGCAGGCCGGTTTCGCATCTTCGACAACTTCGCCGAACTTGGCGCCGGTCGGCTCGTCGTCGCCGGGCGTGCCGAGCGGCGTGGGACGGGTGACGGCGCGCATATCGGCCGGCGGTTCGGAGGTGTCGTAAGGACGGCCGGCAGCAATATCGGACGCCAGGCGAGCGAATTCTTGCGAGTAGCCGGCCTGCGTCCAGGGTCCGTAGAGCGTGGAAGCGCCTTCGTAGTGCTGGATCTCGTACTCTTCGCGCGTGGCGACGTAGCCGAGGAAGTCATTCGCATAGCCTGCCACTGCAACCTCGCTGATGCCTGGCAGGTTGCTTTTCACGGCGTCGCGAAAGCGGCGGCCGCTCATCGTCGTATACTCGGCCGGTCCGACGGCAATTGCCAGCTGACCGATGCGGGCGACGCTCACGGGGAGCACGTTCGGAAGCAGCGGCGGATCGGCGGCGCCCGGCGCGAGTAGGATCGGCTTGGGATGGTGCAGCTTGCGCACGGCGTCGCTGGGGGGCGCAATCGGCAGGACTTGCTTGGCGAGCGTTTCGATGAAGGCCTGCGGTTTGAGCATGCCTTCGCGGAAGATCAGCTCTTGGCCGCCGCCGTCTTCGGTCGAGCCGGCCGCAAAGGAATAGCCGTAGGCCGCGGGTCCCGTGGTCTGGTCGCCGGCGCGGGTCCAGGCGTCTTTGACGACGAGATTGCCAAAGTTGACGAATGATTGGCGGTAGTCGATCGGCCCTGTGAGTTCTTCACCCGAGGTTTCGAAGAGCGTGATGGCGGCGTCGCACTGCCGCTGGCCCATGATTTTGGTGCTTTCGAATTCGTCTTTGCCCGGCCCGCGCTGCTTGAGTGTGAGGTTGGGGGTGACATCGCCGCAGTTGCTTTGAGCGAAGGCGGCGACGAACTCTGTATCCTGAGCCGCCGCGGGGTGCTTGTCGCGCCACCAGCGTTCAAAGGCGACCATCGCGTAGCCCTTGTTGTCGCTGGAGATGAGCTTGTTGTGAAAGCTCATCGAGGTGGGATGCACGGCGTGCCAGTTCAGGATGCCGATCGGCTTGCCGTCGCGTTCGAAGCGGAGCAGCAGCATCTGCGTATCGACGTTACTGGCAAAGCGACCGCGCTCGTCTGCGGGGTTTTGCTGATAGGCGTCGGCGGAGCGGTTGACGCCGCCTTCGATCACGTCGCCGCGGACCATGTGGATGGTGCCGGGATGCATGTCGCGATGGGCCGTGGCGACCGAGCTGGCAATCGCAGCGCACATTGCGTCATAGTGTTCCGGATTGAACGGCGCACCGAGCGGCGTGTCGGCGCCGTTGTGCCAATAGCCGCCTGGTACGGCATGCGTGTGCGTGGCAGCGAGAATCAGATTGTCGAGCGAGTAGACGTCGCCCAGTTCGGCTTTGAGCTTCTCGAGGATCGACAGGACCATCGCCTGCGTGATGCTTTGCAGATCAGTGGTGATGATCGCGAGCGGTTTCGAGCCATCGGCCTGAGCGATGACGAAGGTGCGAGCGTACTGCCGCAGGTGGAGTCCTTCGGTGATCTGATCGGGGCGGACATAGCCCAGCATCTTGATGCCGACGACAGGACCAGTGATGTCGGTCCTCGCGCGACCGATCTGATAGGGCTGTTCGGCGGCGGCCGACCTTGCGCAGACTGCCAAAAGCAGCCCCACGATCAGCACGCCCCATTGCTCTGACCTGGTCCGCAGCATCTGAACGTCCTCCGCCCCAACTCGACCTGAAAGATTTACCCTGCCAATCTCGCAGGAATGGCATAACTGGCAGTCTAAGCAACGGGCAGTCTGACGTATACTCTCAGGTGGTTAAACCGGCGCCTTTGGCCCGCCCCGAGAGATCGAGGGCAGGTGATCACTCCCCCAGACACTTGAGGAGATGACCCATGTTCGAGCGGATTTCGCGCGGAATCGAGCTTACGCGGCAAAGCTGGAATGTGCTGCGGGAAGAAAAAACGCTGCTGGTGTTTCCCTTTTTGAGCGGCATGGCCTGTTTGATGATCCTGGCCACATTCGCGGTGCCACTCTGGCTGACGGGATACGCTGAAGGAATTCTGGACGATGGCCAGGTGCGGCAGGATCCGGTGGCGTATGCCCTGCTGTTCCTGTTCTATTTCGTGAACTACTTCGTGGTGGTGTTCTTCAACGCGGCGATGATCAGTTGCGCGATCATTCGCTTCAAGGGGCAGGATGCCACGCTGGGCGATGGCGTGAGCGCCGCCATGCACCGGCTGCCGCAGATCGCGGCCTGGGCGGCAGTCAGCGCCACGGTAGGTCTGATTCTCAAGGCGATCGAATCGCGCAGCGAACGGCTTGGCCAGATTGCCGCGAATCTGCTCGGCGCCGGCTGGGCGATCGCCACGTACTTTGTCGTGCCCGTGCTGGTGGTCGAAGGCGTGGGACCGATTGACGCCGTGAAGCGTTCGTTCAGCATCCTGCGCAAGACCTGGGGCGAGGCGCTGACCGCGCGGTTCGGGATCGGGTTCGTGGTGATGTTGGCGATCTTCGCCTCGATGATTCCGGCGTTCCTGGGTTTTGTCAGCGGAAACGGGGCGGCAATCGTCGCGGGCATCGCGGTCAGCGCGGTGCTGGTGTTGACGGTCTCGCTGATTTCGTCGGCGTTGAACGCGATCGTGCTCGCGGCGATGTACCTGTATGCGGCGGAGGGACGGGCACCGGCCCAGTTCGACGAGGCGCTGCTGGCCTCGGCGTATGCGCCCAAGAAGGCTTAACACGATTCAGTTGGAGTGGCGAACATTCCCAAAAAAACGCCCGGGCGACGAGCTCCGGGCGTTTTATTTACCCGTGAACTTTGGCGGGCGCTTTTCGAGGAAGGCGTGCATCGCTTCGGCGACGTCGCTGGTGCTGATGAGCTGGCTCTGAGCCCAGCGTTCGATCGCCATCTGCGCGTGCTTGGGCAGGCCGTCGCCCTGATCGACGATCAGCTTGGCGAGGCCAACTGCGAGCGGGGCGTTGGCGGCGATCTCGCGCGCGAGAGTGAGCGCGGCGTGAAGCTGGTTGCCGTTGGGTACCACGCGATTGACGAGCCCCCAGCTAAGGGCCTCGTCGGCAGCGATGCTGCGCGCGGTGAGGAGCAAGTCCTTGGCACGGCTAGGGCCGACCGTGCGCGAGAGACGCGTCGTGCCGCCGACGTCGGCCACCAGACCCACGCGCGCCTCGGGTATTGAAAGCTGGCAGTCCTCGCTGGCCACGCGCAGGTCGAACGCGAGCGCGAGCTCCAGGCCGAGCCCCATCACGCCCCCTTGCAGCGCGCCAATCACGGGCACCTCGGTCGCTTCGATCACGTTGAGCGCGTCTTGTAGGCGATCGGCGAGTCGACGAAGGTGCCGTGCGGGATTGAGTCCGTCGGATGCGCCGAGCGACTCGGCGAGGGCGCCAATATCGATGCCGGCCGAGAACACGGGCCCTTCGGCGTGAACCACGACGGCCCGCACCTCGGGGTGGTCGTCTGCCTGGCGCACCGCCTTGGCCAGCGCGTCGATCATGTCGGGCGTGAGCGCGTTGCGCTTCTTGGGGCGATCGATGGCGACCAGCAGGATGCCGTCTTCGACGCGGCTGGTGATGTGCTCGGCGGTCATGGTGCTACGGTTCCTTGTAGAATGATGGAGGGGCTGATGCAGGGCGGGCGTCTCGTTCTGACGGCGCGTGGAACAAAACTACCGCTTCGACCGGCGACTCGCCGATGGGGTATTATTGTCCTGCCGGCGGGCGGCTCAAGACGACGAACGATTTTTCTGCGAGTGCGGGTTTGGTATGGCGGCATACGATGCGATCGTGATCGGTGGCGGCCACAACGGCCTGGTGACGGCGGCATATCTGGCCAAGGCCGGCAAACGTGTATGCGTGCTCGAGCGCCGGCACGTGCTGGGGGGCGCCGCGACGACCGAAAACCTGTGGCCAGGATTCAAGGTTTCGACCGCGGCGTATGTCGTGAGTCTGCTGCTGCCCGAGATCATCCGCGAGTTGAAGCTGGCCGAGTACGGCTTCAAAGTGCTACCCCGCCGGCCTTCGAGCTTTACGCCGCTGCCGGATGGGCGCAGCCTGCTGATGGGGCCCGAGCCGGGCCTGAACGAGCGTGAGATCGGTCGGTTCAGCGAGCGCGACGCGGCCCGCTATTCGGAGTACGAATCGCTGCTCGAGCGGGTGGCGAAGTGCCTGGAACCGGCACTGTCAACGACCGCCCCCGATTTGTTGCCGCTGCCCGCGAGTTGGCGGCAGCGCGGTTTCACGAAGCGCGTTCGCGACGGAAAGATTGCATGGAACCTGTACCGCGCGCTGGGAGAGCTCGGCGACGACATGCCCGAGGCGCTGGAGCTCTTAACAGGCGCCGCGCGGCCGATTCTCGATCGCTGGTTCGAAAGCGACGTGCTCAAGGCAACGCTGGCCACGGATGCGATCATCGGGGCGTTTGCGCCAATCTCGGCACCAGGCAGCGCCTATGTGCTGTTGCATCACGTGATGGGCGAAGCGGGCGGGGCGCGCGGCGTGTG
>Ga0169931_10011184_pt1 | contig 12692 bp, 18 predicted proteins | sample Kivu_15m_20L_FD_129675 | JGI IMG/M metagenome (GOLD analysis project Ga0169931, IMG submission 129675) | Freshwater microbial communities from Lake Kivu, Western Province, Rwanda to study Microbial Dark Matter (Phase II) - Kivu_15m_20L... | ecosystem: Environmental > Aquatic > Freshwater > Lake...
ACTGCTCAATTTTTATAAAAGTTAAATATTTTAAAGAGAGTTCTCTTGAAGTTTAGGAATTATATTACGTACTAGGCTTTTGAGGGCCTAGCTTATAGCAGCCAGGGAGAAATTTTTTTTCCGGCCTGGTTATAAGAGGCTCATTCGTCTGTCATGCAGAGGAGAGCCGCGCCACGTCTGACCCAATAGTCGCCTCCCTGCTCACTGGGAAGGTCGATGAACAAGACGAAGTTCGTTGAATGGCCAGTCGTGCTCAACTCACCGGCACGCACACTCGTCTTATAGAGAGGGCACTGATATTTCTTGTCCAAGTTGTAGTCCTTGTCCTCAATGGGTTCAACCCAGATCACCGGGAACTGAATAATTGCGACCTTGGGGTCGGAGTCTTCAACACACTTCTTTTTGTAGTCCCACTTCGCACCTTGCATGAACATGCCGTGAATATTTACACCGATTTCAGGTTTTTCCTGTATTTCCTCCACAGTTAGTGGCATCACATTTGTCCTGAACGCTAGAGTATCTATCGGAGTTTTCATCTATCGTGCGTAGGTCTGCATCGTTGCCGTCATGAAACCTTGTGGGAAAAAGAATGCTGGTAACCAGAAGCTGTTCGGGGTTCCCTTTTCGAGCCAGTCCTTCATAAACTGGAGCCTTTAAAGGAAATCGATGAACCATGAACCGACTGGCTTGAGGCATGGGTAGCCGAGCGTAGTGCTCAGCCAGTTTTCAGGCGTCTTCATGTTCGTGAAGCTAGTGAAGATATTCTCCAACTCCTGTGACATCACGACGGTACCTTGAATGGCCTTATCCAGCTGTTCAAGGTTGCCACGGATCACTGCCAAGAGGCGGTTGAATCGGTCGACTTCTTGTTCGCAGAAAACACCAAGAGAGTTCTGGATAATTCCTGCAGAGTCTTTCACGAATGTTTCTTTGTGGGCAGACTTCTTGTCCAGTTATGGGGGCAGTTTTTGGAACATCTCAATTACCTTGTTGCGGACAATATCCTCGGGCTTCAGGGTGTCTCCTTTGCCTTTGACTCTGGGTTAGACTGACAGGATGCAGTCGAGGAAACTGTTGATTAAGTTGTTCTCGTAAAGAATGTTGGCATTTGAATGCAAGCCAAATACTTCTGGGTCCTCATCAAGTGGCAGACTGTTTATGTATGCTACAGCCTAGTCATAGGTGCCATCAGCAGGTGCATAGTAGAATGAAAGCTTAGACAGCTTGTAAACGTCGCTCATAATCTCCGGGCAGAAGTATCTCTTGAGCATTGCTTCAATCAATCGAACATCTTTGTCGTCAGTAACACGACCACCGTAGTTGACCAGCGCCACGAGATAGTTAAGCGCTTGGTAGGGTACCTCGGGCTGTTCGTTCAAGTACATCATCAGCTGCTGCTCCGACGTATTGAAATCTGAGTTCATCCATTGATATGAGACATTCCAGCCAATTGCGCCATACTTTCGACGCTCGAGGATGGCTGAATGGAAGTAAGCAAGTGCGAACACGAGCTTACGGTATTCTCTGCCCTTATCGCATTCCTCTTCGTAGCGCTAACGACCGATGTCTTGGAATGTCCTTGCCATGTTGGCTTTGAGACCACGGGGTGGCTCTTGGGTCAGTTTGATTCCACTCTGGAGAACTGGCACTGGGAAGCTGGCTGTCGGGTCGGAAGTCAGCCAGAGTCGGTAATCTGCGTGGATCATAGAAGGATCGAGCTTCTGTTTTTCAAGGAGCTTTTCGAACTCGGGCATCCATGAAGTAAAGAGATGGCAATTCTGGAAGCAGATCCAAAGTCCGTTCTTTGAGCCCTCATCGATCAGCTTCGTGGCGATGAGATCCTGGCCTTGGCCGAGTGATATAGTCTTAAGCTTGTCCTTCATGTTCTTCTTTTCAGCAAGAGCAATCAAGTAAGCGATCGGGTCAGCGCCTGGAGAAAGCACGAAAATGATAGGTGTGCTGGGGGTAGAGTCAGCCAAGACTTCTTCGAGCTTCATAGGAGGACTCTCGATAAAGTATTTACCGAGGGTCTTTGAGATGAACTGCTTTATGCTGTAGATCATCTTAGTCTTGCGAAGGACCTTGATCAACATCAAATGCTAGAATTCGGTCAGTTTCTCAGCATAAACGGCAGGAAGAGGCACCTTTTCGGGGTTCTCTTCACGCATGATAGTTTTCCAGGTCATCTTGTCGCCTGCATCTTGGAAGCTCTTAGAGATATCCCGGAAGTTAGGGTGAGTCTCTTATAGGCCCAATAGTCCGTGCCACGTGACCTCATCAATGTAGTCTACATTATTCGGAATGCTGCGGAAATCAGTAACCGAGCCTCTAAGGAAGAAATTCCATTCGGCCACAGAAATCAAGCTGCCTCTGCGCAAGATGTTTGCTGTGTTCAAAAAAGAGAACATCAGTTTGTCTTGTTCAAAAAGACCTCGGCAAATGTTAGTGTAGACGCTGTTGGTAATGTCATCAATCAGGATAGCAAGACGCTCCTCCATGACATCCGACTTCTTTGAATTTTTGAGTCTCAAAACGAACAGATTTAGGAAGAATTCGAGAGAGTACTGATACATGAAGTTGATGTTGGCTAAGTCAGCAATCACAAAGTAAAGGACACTGCCTCTGATGGCCACACCTCTGTAGTTCTCACGATCGCGGGCAATGTCGTAAGAGATCCTTTCTGATTCCTCCATGCGTTCACTAATCGTAGTCGACATCACCTTTGAAGAATTGAGATCGTTTACCAGAGTATCATTTTCCAGAATTTCCTTTCCGGCCTCAGCGACGAACTTAAGGATTTTGTCTTCACTGTTCTTTAGCTGACGCTTGAAGTCAGACAGCTCAATAATTAGATTGTTGCGTGTTTCCTCTAGTTCTGGTTGTTCGCACTTCACGACCTCGACCAGGAGTTGGTCTTCAAGGCCCTCAAGGGTAACCGTGAAGTTGATCAGCGTTACTTTAATGCAGACATCTGGCAAGTAGTGGGGGTTTGCGAGCTTAGTTGTCATGTAAAACTTGAAATCTTTGCTGTAAGGAATGGTTTCACCACCCAGCTTTATTTATTCGATTCCGCCTGACTTAAAAACTTCCTGAGACAACACGGGATCGAGCTGTGGGTCAAGGACTTCTTCAATGTTTTCGAGCAGGACTGGAATGCCGCCGCGAATGCACGGCTCAAATTTGTTGATGAACTTTGCGTCGGTCAACTTGATCTCTTGCAGGTTGTTTTCGCGCTGCATATTCTTGATCCACTTGTTGCCCTGGGACTGAGGGTCAATCATTAGCGGCCAGCGTTTTGCCTTTGTCGCAATGATACCATTTTCAACTGAAAGCGCGTCTTGCGGTAGTCCTTTAATGTTCCATTCTCTAATTGTCATGGGATCGCCCAGTATTTTAGCGACTGAGAAATCACTTGAGAATTTGAGATTTTTCTCGTTGAGGAACTTCATCCAGCCGTTGAGAAGGAGCTAGCGATACTTTGAGGTGAAGCAGCCCACGTAGCTGATGTAACCTGCAGCGAGTACGATATTACCGACCATATTTTCTCTATCCTTTGAGAGCTAGACTATTGATTCCGCCCAGCGTTTGCTTTCATTCTCGAGGCCTTTGGTTAACTTGTCGGCTCTATCCAACTTAGTTTTGTTTTCTTCCTTCGTTGTGACCAACTTGTCCAGCGTTTTCTGCGTTTCCTTTTAGTTATCTTCAAGTAATCTGACATCTCTACGAATTTTGTCGAGAGCCATTCTCTTTTCATTAAGTGTTTTTTCGACAACTGCGAGCTTGGCCTTGGCATCAGCCAGATCTCTTTCCTTGGGTACAACAATTTTCCTGCACTCAGCGTAGGTGTCCATAGCGTGCACCCATTTTGCGATCGACTCACCAGCAGTCGACTTAGCTTTAATCGCTGATGGTTCTAGCCTGGGGTCTTAAATGAACTTTTTAAGGCCTTTTAGCGTCTTTTCCTTGATGTTGTCTTTGTCATAAGTCTTCAGTCTTTTGATGAATTCTGCTGGATCCTTCATGATCTGGACAGCTTCGGGCCACTCACCCTTTTCACCAAGCAAGAACATGACTGCTTGAAGTAACAGCTTAAGGTCAGCGGGTGGCTCCTTGTAGCCTCTCATCTCACCAATATCCGACGGCTTCAAGACTTCCAACGATGCCATTGCTGATTTAAGGGCTGGCAGCGCTTTGCCAAGCTCTCTGTCGCAGTCCTATTTAATTGCATTGGCATCGTTGTGGAACTTCTGTGCCTCTTTTGCCTCGACTTCAGTCTGCTTTTCTTAAACAATTGCAATTTCTCTCTGCTACTCAATTTCGATTCCTGCTTCTTCTGACTCTTTTTTCTTGCGATCGATTTCAGGAGCCATAATCCTTAGTTCATTTTCGAGCTCCGACACAATTATGTTCGTTTAAGCGAGTCTCGTAAGTCCTGCTTCATATGTATTGATCTAAGCTGGAATTACTGCTTAAATTTGTCGCAACAGCTCGATGAATGTCTTTACCAGATCGAGGTAAGAGGTAGGCGTCGTATAAGTACGGCGACGCAGTTCATCAAAGTACACATCCGAAATGCTCTTCACGGATTTATGCAAGTTGCATGATGCCAGGGCAAGCACAGGTACCAATTCCTTGATGTTTAGTTCATCTTAAACCTGCTGGAACTCGCGGCTTGCAACTGAGTACAGCGCATCCTCAGGCCATGGTAAATACCAATCAATTGTACAGCAATTGATAATCGATGGGAACTGACGTGCGCGCTCCCTGAACTTGTTGCCGACGGGGGAGAAGACCAGAACGAGGTGAAGCTTAGCGCGGCACTGCTTAACGAAGTAGGCGTAGTACTGGGTTTTCTCCTTGACGCCTGCCTTTTCAGCTTTATCGGCAATTTCGTCGATAATTGCATCCTTTTCTTCCTTGGGAAAGAGGTTTGGAATCTCACCGGTGTTAAGGAGGTTGTTGATGTCTTCGAGGAAGTTTTCACTGACGATCTGGTTGTCTGAAAACACGAACTGCTGCTCGTTTTCTCCTAAACCGGTAGAAGTTAGGAGTCGCTTGATGTCTTCTTGGAACTCCTTTTCTTTGTAGTTTTTCTTTAATTCAATCTGGAAGGTGTCCATCGGTTCGTTAATGTACGCTGCAAATTTGGCCATCGATCTTCTGCCGGAACCGCCCACACCAACCAGTAGAGCATTTCCACGAGGCTGCTTTAGAATTCTTGCGATACGCATCAAATGCTGGATGCAGTCTTCGAAGAAAACAAGACTCATCTCTGATCTGTTTTGTTCTTTGTCTCCACCACCTTCCGAGTTGTAAGAATGCAGCAACATATCAAGTTTAGGAATCAGTTCTTAAGCCGGGCTTAGTTTTTAGTAAGCTCTTGTCCTCTGATCTTCAATCGTTCCGAAAAGCACGTTATGGAGCTCCTTGATGTCCTCGTCAGCTGGGCTTAGGTTGTTATTCTCGAGGATGCTACTGGACAGATCATTAAAGAGGTTCTTGTCGATTTCATCGATAAGACGGTCTCTGAACACGCGGTAGGTCTCGTGCATGTACAGTTTGATCAGGTAATCTCTATCCTCAATGCTTTCGTTGCCGCACATTGTCATGCCTTGGATAACTTTGCTCATGTCGCGCAAGTTGAAAGTGTAGTGGCTCTTAGTCGGCGTTGGCAGGAAGTTCGACTTAGCCATACCGTAGATCTAAACGGCGTTGTTTACAATCTGGTCTGACAGATGAGCCAGATTTCCCTCTCCTTACTTTTGACTTAAGTAACCTTTAAGGATTTGGCTGAAGATTTGCTTCATTGAAGCCGAGCTAAGGTCTGGGATCCAAATCATGTTGAAATGGCGGAAAAGTCTTGGTGTCACTGGATTACGACCACCTCCTGGGGGTGCGCAAGCTGCGATGAATTGAACGTCTTTAACCTTCTTGAAGACCAATTGTTTAATATCGTAGAAACCTCCCGAGTCAATAGTCTAGCGCAAAAGTTCGCAAGGAGGCTGAGAGAAGTATTTGTCTAGCACAGGCATATTGACATCATCGATGAAGAAAATCATCTTTTTACCAGCCTGTTCTGGTGCCAGCAGAGTTTTGCGTTTTCTGGCAAGATTACCCTCGAATGCGTCTTGCAAGTTTTTTGTGCTGGTCTTTCCACTGAAATTGACAAAAGTGGTGACGAAGGTTTCAGGGTTGATATTGACAAGGAAGTCTTTTGTGATAACTGATTTACCGACACCTGTCTCACCGATCAGGAGACAGTTCTTGCCCTACTTCATGAGAGTTGACAAGAGATACTTGTACTTAACGGTGTCGTTTGTTGGAACAAGAATATCGAAGAATTCCTGTTAAGGGTTGTAGTCCCATTTAGGTGACTGCTCGCCCCATAATTATAGTGTATGTGCCTCTGTATCAATGCCAAAATCATATACATCTTGGGATTCGCTTGGGAAATCGAAACCGCATTTGGTCAACTCACCCTTCAGGTTGCTTCCGAAAGCGATCCTGCTTGATTCATGCAGGTTAGCGCCAAGAGACCAGATTACAGAGAAGGCGATATAAGTTAGCACAGCCTTAGAGGGAGATGAAACTTTCTCTGGGTCGTCAAGCTTGATGTTCTCTTAATTCAGGAAGATCTGAATAAGCTTGAGGCAGCTTGAGACCAAGTTTGTGTCCACACTTGCCACCATTTCTTTGCAGCTGTTACGAATGATGTTCAGCATTCGAGTGAAGACATCTTTTAGGATCTTATGAACTTCAGCGAGATGTGGCTCAATGATAATCGGAGGAATCGGTGGTTCGGCAGATGGATCGCCTTTCATCTCGTCGTACCAAGTCTCGAGCAAGGGTAACCAGCCGAGGTGCACTGGTTCGATGTAGACCATGCCGCATCTGCTGACCGTAGCTGGTGACGCTACCTTGAGGTCGTTTACTTCGAAAAGCATAGTAGCCGTCTCAGGCATTTTAATGCGCTGGCCGTTATTCAGACAAAGCATTTTGTTGTCGTCAAGTACGGTGTTCATGTTCTCGATCCAAAGCGCATCGACTGGTCCATCAAACATGATCCACTTCTTTTTAAAGTTCTCGTGTTCGTTTTCCATATCCTCAACTGCCTTCTTGACGATGGCAGAGACAATGCCCTCGGTCCATTCAAGAGTGAACTTGTTTACCTCACCGAATAGCTCTCCCATAGTGACGGCCTTTGGATTTAGCGTGTCCACGACAACCGGTTTGTACCAGTAATCCTTATGGCCCTCCTTATAAAGTGAAGTTAGCGCGCTCTTAAGTGTGTTTGTAAGCGTGGTCTTTCCTGTTCCGGTGGAGCCAACAACCATGTTACCATGGCGGACCTGCATCGTTTCGAGCAACTGAATAATCTTCTTTATAAATTCTTCCTTGCATTACTTCTTCTCATTACGCAGACAATTGCGGATTGCCTTGTCAACGAGACCGTAGTCAATCACTGGAACAACGATGCCCGGGAACAAGTCCTAGATAATGCCTGAGAAGAGGGGAAGATCTTGTGAGAGGAACTTGGGCACATTGGAGTCACGCATAGCTCTGATGAGCAAGATTGATTCATCTTCTTTGTTTTCTTTGTCTTTACGTTTAAGTTGGCCTGCCATGACGAGCACAGACTTTACTGCACGCATGCCGAAGTCGTAGTGATCCTGCTTGGAAAGCTGTTCTGATGAGAGCGAATACAGCTTGACCATCTTCTTGGCAAGACTCGGGGCTCCTTCGAAACCCTCAGAGTAGAGCATGATCTCTGCAATCAACCTGTAGTCAGGAATCATCATTGATATTGGTCTGAACAAAGCCTTAAGGTTATCGGGCAGCTCAGTTCTGCCGGCATAACCGGGATTCATGGTGATAAACACTCCAAACCTCAGATTAAGCGGCACGATCTAGCTTTCAAAGTCGAACTTCTCCTTTCGTTCTCTGACTGCAGTTTGGATCGTTAAGATCTGAGTACCAATAACAGACAAGACCTCAATGTTAATACGATTGAACTCGTCGAAGCACGACCAAGCACCACCAGATGCCAATCCAATAAAGAATCGCGCCATCTACTTGGCGTCCAGACCGTCCGAGCAGTTGAAGACGATACACATGTTAGCTATGGCTTTCGCTAGATCTTTGGTTGTCTCAGTCTTGCCTGTTCCTGCTGGGCCTTGAGGATTGCCACCAAAGTTAAGATGGAGCGCTCCTGTGAGTGTCATGTAGCACTTATCTGTCAACGGGGTGATGACAAGTCTCGGGCCATTACCAAGGTATTCGTAACCATAACGGAACCTGGTATTCGTCTGCTTGCAGAAGCAGTCGAGGCTAGTGTCATCACCTTTGAATGGAGCACCATCAAATTCTCTAATTTCTTCCCAGTAGTACCGAAGTTGCTTTGTCCAGTCGAAACTTTCGATATTATCGACTTTCGTTCTGATCATGTTATCTACGACTGTTCGGTTATGGACATCAAGCACGATCAGTGCACCCATCATCTGCCTTTACAAAGCGTCTAGGTTGCCTCGGACTAGACTAATCATAGCTTTAAGCTGTCTTTCAGAGAAATTACGGTAAGTTTTTAGGGCGTCATTCTCGCGGCCTGATTGAATCTCCATAATTGCATGACTGACGCCGGCAGTCCAGTAAACCATATCGATAGTCAAGATTGGTTGAGCAGCATAGTTGAAAAGCCATTCATCTCTCTGGGTGCCATCGGACGGATACTGCTGGAAAGCACGTTTGGTGACGTCATAAATAGATTGCTTCATCATCGCCTCAATCTTGCCGAGCCAGTCTTCAACCGCACCGATCGCGTATACGCTCTCTGAAAATGCGACGTATTCACCTTCTTGCGACCACATACCAAGAATCTCGACTGAGTTTTTCTCCGCCGAGAATTCGATTCTCTTGATGCTGTCGAAGCACTTGCTAAGATGGGGCTATACAGCTTGCGGGTTGCGGGTCTGCGAGAGGATTTCAAGAAGCTCATCGTTCGTCAGGAAGTAGAATCTCGGGAATGCACTTCGCTTTTTCTCAAGGTAATCCTCTAAGGCTTTTGTGACTTAGTCCATCTGTGCATTGTTTTCTTAGAATTTCTTAAGGTACGGGCCTTTGTCATAGTACATGAGGACTTTAGGCTCTTTCTTGACCTTGAGCATGTGGTCCTTCCAGAACTTGTCAACATTCTTAAATTTTACGGTTTCAGCTTTTAGCTGGGCCTAAATATCAGCGGCGTTGAAGATGTTTTCTAGGTACATCCATTGACGCTGGAACTTGATCCAGTCATCAATCAGAAAACCCAAGTATCCCAGTTTGACTTCCCAGTCTTAGACATTCTTGAGAATTTCAGTTACGTACTTATTGCCCATGCATGTGCCCACGATCATGGAGTCGTCTTCGAGCTGGGTGATTACGTCCTCGACTTGTTTGATAATAAAGCGGTCCTTGGAGTCGCGGTACTAGAAGACACTGAATGTGATGTTCTCCCAGTTGTTGATGACTTTTTACAAGGTGTCTTCGATGTTCTTCTCGCCACTGGCTCGGGCAGAAACGGATTCGATGTACTCAATGTGTAAATCAGCACGGTAGGGCTCTCCGATCAAGAAGTTAAGGCAAACGCTCTTAAACATATCACTGTGAACTTGTGTCACTTGAATCTTCTTGAAAATTTCATCCCAGTGCTTCTTTGAAAGCGCCTTATTTCCGATCGCCTAAATAAGCCTAGACTGCTCTTTGACTTTCAAGACTTCTGCAGTGAGCGCCTCTAAAACTTCGTCTTTCTCATCGACTCCGAACTCAGTTCTTCGTATCCTTGCGTTCTGGGCGTTGTACTTGCGTACAGTTTCGATGATCTCATCGGCATCCTAATCTTTAAACGGATCTGAAAACCACTTCTTTTGCAGTTTGTCGAACTCATTGCGGTTGTTCCAGAGGGTAAACCGGAGCTGGAACTTCTTTTCGAATTCTGAAACGATTGTGATCTCGGTCGGCTCGTTGCCAAGGATGGACTCGAAAGTGTGGAATTCGTCGATCTAGCGTTTGGTACGCTCGAATTTCTTCTTGATTTTCTCAAGCTCTGCGAGAGCGATCGCTTTTTCGGTGCTTGATTCGAGGAGCTCTTCCTTTTAAAGGTCTTCAACTTGTCTCTCGACCTCGCCAGCTTGTTGGAGCATCTTTTAGGTGAGTTCTTCACTAAAGACGCCCTTTTCGCCCTCGGCGCGCATTTGAGCGGTGGTTATGGCCATCACGAGCTCATTTTTTTTGTTTTCGAGTAACTCTAGCTTCGAGCCGAGAAACGAAACATGACCCTGCTACTGGGCGGTAAAACTAGTGCCAGAGTCTTCTCTGACCTTGAACTTCGAGCTCGCTAGCAGAATTTTGAATTCATCGAGGAATTTCTGGTTCTGCGTAAGTTCGTTGAGCTTTTCCTTAGCTTCGGTCAACTAGCGCATGAAGTCGACGTATTGGCCAAGTTCTTGGTATTCACCAGATAGTTAAGTGATCAGTTTGTTATAAAGCTTTTCCATGTTGTCTCCGAGGTCCTTGCCGATCTCATAGGCGTGCTTTCGAAGTTCGATCTAGGAATTCCTAACGAAATTTTCCAATCCTTGCTTGAGGAGTCTGGCGTCCATTTAAATCACACCACGGTTCTCTTGCTGGTGTTGGTTGAACATCTTGTTATTCCAGTCCACGATCTTTGTCAGCTGCTCTCTGATTGGAGGCACAGTCCTATTTTCAGCCAAGAACTGCTCTTGATTGTAGTTGTTCTTGAACTCAAAAATGTCACGCACGCGTTCCCAGTCCTCAGCCTTTTGCTCAATCACGTCGAAGTCGTTCTCCAGCTAGGTAATTATCCTGTGAGCCAGCGTGTTGTAAGTGAAGCTCTCATCCACAATCGTGTTGAACTTCGGCCCACTATCCGTAATCAGGCCGGTAACGAGGGGAAGCAAATCGTTGTGAGTAATCACACGCTGTACTTCATTCTTTTGATCATCAAAGACCATCTTCATCTCGTTTAGAATTTTGCTGAAATCCTGAGTGAATTGGCCCTTATCAGGTACGAAGCTAATGCCTCCCTCGGTCTGGCCCTCCTCCTTTTGGACGAAGTCAATCTAAGTGATGATCTGGGTCTTTTTGCTTTAAGGACCTTCTTTGTTCATCTCTTCGAGGATGTTCTCCGCGCTCTCTTGATTGATTCGGACCTGGGACTCTACGACCATGTAGTCAATCAGTCTGATAAAAGTGCCGAGACTGCGATAGTTGCGGCGAGCGAGCTTCAAAACTTAATTTTTGAGCAGTTTTTCCTCCTTAACGAGGACCATTGACTTGTGCTTAGCAGCCTGGCCCATCTTGGTTGACTCAAGATCTTCTTCCTCTTTAAGAGATCGGCTTTGGTCTATTTCTTTGACCAGCGGGACCAAATTTTTGTTGATAATCTCCTCAACTTTCTCGTTGTAATGGATTTTCTGCGCGTTTCGGTGGACGTTCTGGGTCTCAATGAAGTCACCGAGCTCTACTGAATTGCGATTGCTCATGTTTGATGTAAACGTGAGCTTGCTCTGCATCTCGAAGAGGATCTTGTTGATCTCCATGAACTTAGGGCAAAAGTCTGGCCTCAGCTATATCAACTAGCGGCTTAAATTCAGGCGCGTTCGGTTGTAAGTCCTGAATCGAACATTACCTTTCCAAAGGCGGAAAACCTTGCCAATTAGGTAGTGTTTGAAGAACTTCATACTCGTCAATACATTGAACATTGTGCTCTGGCTCATCCATTCAGAAAGGGAAAGGAACTCAGTGGGGGTGCGCTTGCTCAGGTCATGGCGCTCACTGTCCTTTTGTTAAAAGACTTGAGTCACGCCCTAGGCACTGATTGTGTAGAACTCCTCGTCCAAAAGTTTGTCGTTGTGCTCTGTAACGAGGTCGTACGGTTTGAATTCGGACTGCTTGACCGGGCGGCGATTGCAGTTGACGAACTTGATCGGCATGTTGTTGCCATGTTTGGCAAAGAAACTGATAGCAGCTTCACCAGTTTTTATCCCCTGGTGGATGTGCCAGATGGCGGTGCCCTTCTTAATGAAGTTGGCACGGCGTTGCTCAGCAAGGTCGTTCTTGGTGCCTTCCTCCTGCTGCTCGATCATCTGCTTGAATTCGTCGTACGTGAAGTCGTCCTCTGTCGCGTTTACGTCCTGCTCTTCGACTTCTTCGTCGCCATATTCTTCGTTCTGTTCCATGTCAACAATTTCATCAGGCTCCTCCATGATGCGGTTGCCGTCCATGTCGTACAGCTCCTCCTCTTACATGTCTTGGAGGCCTGGGATCGGCTAAAGTTTGGACTGAGTGCTGGTTTTGGCGGCGGCCTTTTTGCCAACGATTTTCTTGGGGTCTTGCACCACGGGAAGGGCGTACTCGGCTAAGTCGTTGGGGTTGTAGGTGTACAGACTCTTGTAGTGCTTGTGGTCCTGCCTCTAGGTGTGGGATTAATTGACCGCGAAAATGTTCGAAGTCGCTCCGATAGGTCGTTTCTTCTGTTGAAAATTAGGTTGATTTTGGCTTACCCTGTCTTTGTTTGGTAACATCCGTTACAAATTCAAATTTTAAGGAATTAATTAATTATTATTAGCGCCTTTTCCAGCCTTAAATACACCAACAAACAAATCAAATCAGTAAGCTGGGGTTTTGGGGTTTTGGGG
>Ga0169931_10011185_pt1 | contig 12691 bp, 13 predicted proteins | sample Kivu_15m_20L_FD_129675 | JGI IMG/M metagenome (GOLD analysis project Ga0169931, IMG submission 129675) | Freshwater microbial communities from Lake Kivu, Western Province, Rwanda to study Microbial Dark Matter (Phase II) - Kivu_15m_20L... | ecosystem: Environmental > Aquatic > Freshwater > Lake...
AGTCCGCGCCGGACGTGGCACCCGAGCCGTCGTCGATCACCGCGCCGCCGTACTGACCGATCGCGATCTGAGACGCCTCGCCGTCCTTCAACCCGACCTTCTTGACCTCCCAGAAGTCCGTTGCGTTTACCCGATAGCGCGGCGTGACCACCGGCTGTGTTACGGAACAGGCAGAGGCCCCCACCGCGATGAGAAAAACAAACACCACGCCGGAAACGATGCGGCGCACGACGCTCGGAGAACCCATTCCGAGGTTTTACAACGGTCACATGCCGCTGACAAAGCGCCAGTCGGACTCGACCTTTTCACGGGCCATCACGAAACGATGGTTGTCGTTCACCCTGCGGTAACGCTCGCCGACCTCGGTCGACCCGATCTCGAAGGAGCCGTCGATATAAACATCCACCTCGGCCCGGGTCGCGGTCAGCATCCGAACCGTGTGATAGCGAATCTGGTAGCGAAGGTTCTTGAGGCGCGCCAGGCGGCCCGCCAGGACCTGCTTGAGGCCGTCGTAGCCGTAGTCGTCGTCGGCGCGGGGGGTCCCCGAGTCCTCGAAATACTCCTTCGATGCCAGCACCAGCAAGCCCTCGATGTTGCGGGCCATCAGGCGCTCTCGGTATTTCTCGATCGTGTCGAGAATGGCCCGGTTCTCGGGCGTGTCAGGCACCGTGGTCCCGGGCAGGTTCTGCTTGTGGGAACATCCGGCGGCACCCGCGCCGAGGGAGAGCAACAGCGCCAAACCCAAAAGATAGCTTCGGTTCTTCATCGTTCGGAGATGACCTTCTAGCATCAAACGATCCATCTCAGGCGGCATTGCCGGGCCAGGCTAAACCCTTGAAATCCCGTGGTCTCGCCGACGGGATTGCGCCATCGAGACACGACCACACCCGGTTCGCTGACAAATTGGCAACGCCAGCGGCGGCTCAGCTTTCGGCGAGCAAGCGGTGCATATGAGCGTCTTCCCAGGCCTGCGCCTTCTCGAAGTGCTCGTACGAGCGCTCCTCGGCGACAAAGGCAGCCGTGTGATAGCAACGTCGGGAGCCCTGTTGTTCGGCGCCGTGTTTGCCGTGCAGCATTTCGTGAAAGACGATCCAGCCCACGAAATACTCCGGAACGCCCTTACGGTCGAGAATCGGGTTGATTCGGATGGTTCGGTCGTCGATCGCGAAACTGCCGAGCTTGACCGAACGAGGAACGGTCTTGCCGCGAGCCCCCCTCGCCCCCCAGGTGATGCGCGCCTGAAGCTGACCGGCAAATCGCTCCTGATTGAGGCGATCGAAGATCTTCTGCAGATCGTGGACCTCGCCCACCGGTCGCAAAACAACCTGCCGACGCCGTCGGGGCTGCTGTCGAATCACACTTTCATTCTTGCGAATGAACTCGCCCAGAACCCGTGAGGCGCGCGGATCATTGTGAACCACGTAGCGGCAGAGCGATCGCACGACCCTTGGCTCGGCACCCAGGAACATCCTGTGAACACGAACCGAATACGTCTCGGGATGGCGACGCACGGTGACCATCGAAAAGCGATTGTTGGTCAACGTCAGGTGAAGTCGACGCCCGGGCGGCATGTGTACTGCCATTGCATGTTGCAACCGCAATTCCTCGCTGGCCGGTGACGTCACGTCCATCGAGGCCCGTCTTGCGGCCATCGCGGGTGCTCGTCGTCTCGCGCTGGTCTCGGGCAACGCCTTGTTGGCGTGAGCGCGAGCAAAGCCGAACGGGAGCTGCTCCGGTTCGCGCGTCGCCACGGCTTGTGGCGGCTTGCGTGCCTGAAAGGCAGCCAGCAAAGCGGCAAGCGGCCCATTTCGCCGCGGGCTCTTCGCTTGATTGCTCACACCTTGATTATCCACGATCCCGGACGCGTGCGGCGTTTTCCTGGAAAGCGGGCTCAAATCCGTGTGGTTGATGGTAGGTCGTTTCGGCATCACGTGAGTTGATGTGGTCATATGTAGGTTGACGCGGTGAACGACAGCCATAGTAACCAGCCACGTACCTGTGGGCAAAATTTCTATCACCCTGTCTTTGTTTGTTTTTTCCTGTGGATAAATTTGACGAACCGGGTGGCCACAGGACGACTCGTCGCGTTGTTTCTCGAAGCTTGGCGCTGGATTCTCCCGTTCACCCTGATAAAACTGGCGTCGTGAACATCGAATTTCTCTATTTCGCCGCGGTGCGTGACCGACTGGGTCGTGAAGCAGAAACGCTGGCCCTGCCTGAGGAATTCACGGTGGCTGCGGCGCTCGCGGCCCTGGTCGAGCGATATTCCGAAAGGGATCTGGCCCGCATCGTCGGTCGACTTCAAGTTGCGGTGAACCGAACCGTCGTTGGTCTGGATCATCGCCTCAAGGATGGTGATGAAGTGGCGCTCATGCCCCCGGTCGCCGGCGGGACCGAGGCTCCGGGGCGCATCGCGATTCTGGATCGAACCCTGTCGCTCGATGCGGTGGTTCAGTCCGTCTCGGGACCATCCCAGGGTGGAATCGTCACCTTCACGGGCGTCGTCAGGCGCAACGGCCAGCTCGAGGAAGTTGATCGTCTGGAATATGAGGCGTTCGTGCCGATGGCGGTCTCGGTCCTCTCAGAGATTGCGCGGGAGATCGAGGCAGAACACCCGGGCACGGTCGTCGCAATTCACCACCGAATCGGCAAGCTGGGCGTCGGTGAGCCCGCCGTGATGATCGCGGTTGGATCGCCCCATCGCGCCGAGGCGTTTGCCGGCTGCCGAGCGGCGATCGAGGCGCTCAAGCAGCGGGTGCCGATCTGGAAAAAAGAGATCGGACCGGAAGGCAACGTCTGGATCGGGATGGGTCCCTGATCTGTACTACGGAACAACCGGAATCGTACGACTCGGGCGGCCAAGCACGCGATCAATGAGGGCCCTCCCCGACTCGGAGAGCTCGACAAACTCGACCCCCATGCCGCGCGGGTTGTCGCTCACGCGAACCACACAGGCGGTGCCCTCCAGGATCTCGGGATCGGCGGCGAGGATCGTGAACTTCATGCGGATGCGGCTGCCGACCGGCCACGGATCCCGCGTTCGAATAAACGCGCCGGTGTGCGAGATATTCGAGACGTATTCGGTCACGAAGGCCTCGATCTCGGAGAACTCCCCGTTGATGTCGACGCGTCGCTCGCGCAGTCCCGCCACCAGGTCCGTTTCACCATCCCCCCCGCGCGGTTTCAAGGCAGCCATGCGGATATTGTATCACGAATCCGTCAGAAGTTCGGAGCCGGATCACAGGCGGCGATGCCAACGACCGCGACATCGGGGCCCGTTTGCTGCAAAATCCATCCCACATCCCACATCCCACCATGACCACTTACTCCGGCCATCTGCGCATCATTACACCATGTCTTATCGCGGCTTCTCTTGTCCTCGCCTGTGCCTCACCGGAGCACAGGCCAACGGCGGTGGTCGACCTTGCCCTCAAGCACCCACCTCAACCAACACAGGCCGAGGATCCCGACAATGGGGTTCACGCGCAAGTACCACCGTACGATCGCCCGTCCGACACCCTTGTCAAACCCGACGTTCCGCGCGGCCGCCTGCTTGAGGGACGGTACTTCAGCAGAATCTATGGTTACGCCTTCGATTACTGGCTGTATGTGCCCGCGCAATACGACGCCGCCAAGCCGGCTGGCCTCATGGTGTTTCAGGACGGTGGCAAACACTACCTCGGCTTTGACTTGAAGACCCACTTCGAGACCGCGATCGTATTCGACAACCTCATCGCCCGCGGCGACATGCCAGTGACGTTTGGCCTCTTCATCAATCCAACCGAGCACCGCGCGCACGAATACGACTCGATGACCGACAAATACGGGCGCTTTGTGACGGACGAGATCGCACGCGACGTCGTCGTTCGACACTACAACATCAGCGCCGATCCCGATGACTGGGCGATTGCTGGCTTCAGCTCGGGTGGCATCGCGGCCTTCACCGTCGCCTGGCATTTTCCGGATCGGTTCCACCGCGTCCTGACACACAACGGCTCATTCACGCCCATCGCCCGCGTGCGACTCGGCGAGGCGACGGGGGGTGACGTCTACCCCGAGCTCATTCGCAATACGGATAAGAAGCCGTTGCGGGTCTACTTGCTGTCGGGCACCAGGGACATCGACAGTCCCGATGTCGGCAACTGGTACAACGCCAATCAAAAAATGGCGGAGGCGCTCGCCGAGAAACACTACGCGTATCGCCTGCGACAGGGAGAGGGCGGTCACTATCCGCCCGAGCAGGCCGTGGCTGATTTTCCAGACGCCCTGCGCTGGCTCTGGAAGCGGGACCGGCCGCAACGCCAGGGCGTCGTCACCACGGCGCTGGCACGCAGCCCGGCACAGGCGGGATGCACCTCGATGAGGATCGCGCGAATACTGTCGTACAGATCGACGGGATTCATGTTGGCCTGTTTGCCCAGCTGTTCGGCGATTTCGGAAATGCTCGTCTCACCGTTGAGCAACTCGAGCACCCTTCGATACACCGAATGCGGGTGACTCTTGAGGGCGCTGCCAGGAAAAGTCGCCACCGGAAGATGGGGCAGCACCAGCCAGGCCGGGGAGCCATCGGTCGTCACGCGCGCTTCCCGACGCAGCGCTTTCGTCGCACAAAATGCGAACGACACCTCGTGACGACCGCGCAGCTTGAGAGGTGAGCAAAGATACGGCCATTCGCCCTGCACGACGCCGCCCACCTCGAGACCACCGAGATTCGCGAGCGCCGTGACCTCCTCGATCGTGTAGTGCCGAGACAGCGGGACATGCTTTCGAAAAATGACGGGACCGTAGTTGATCCAGCGCCCCCCCGGCTTCAAGACGCGATCGATGACGCCGACCAGATCTCGCAAATCGTCGGGGACCTGATCGATGAACCAGGGTGTCAGTACCGTATCGAAGCTGTCTCGGGCAAAGGGCGGATTGAGTCCATCGCCAAGCAACACCTGAAAATCGGCGAGCGCGCCGTGCGGCGCCCTTAATGTGCGCTCGGCCCGAACGCTTCCGGAACGATTGGCGTCCGAGGGCGCCTCGGTCAGGTGCAAGGTGTCGCCACGCACCATGCGCGCGGCCACCCCTGACAGCACAATATCAACGTCGATGGTCGTCGTGCTCGCGGGCCGATGCTTGTGGTGCAGCTCGTAGGCGAGTCGACTTGCCCCCGAACCTAGCACGAGCACGTGGCCGAGCGGCGCAGTCGCGCGACCTGAAGCGGCGATGGCCTCCTCGATGAGCGCCAGCGCTCGCGCATTTTCTTGATTCTCTGTCTCCGACCAACCCCAGTCCCGCAGCAACAACTCGAAATACACGAGGAAGCGCTCAACTTCGCCGGGCTCAGGTGCGGGCCCACTCTCGGGAACGCCGGTGGCTTCTTCCGACAGCAGTGGATCAACAACGGCATTGAGCTCCGCAATGTTGGAGCGAACCGCCGCGAGCTGTGCCTCGAGCCGCGCTCGTGTTTCTGGCAACAATGCGGGTTTGCGCAGCTCGGCCTCGTAGACCGAATCCGACTCCTGTCCCTGCAGATTGAAGACGGCCTGCTGAACGCGAAATCGCTGTATGTGATACGTCGGATCCGCGAAAAAACACAGGAGGTCACCCATGCGCGGAAAGCGCTGGCGGCAAACCGAACACGAGAAGGCCGAATCCCCACGATCCAGCTTGCCGGAGCAGCGCGGACAGATTACCTGCGGCATATCGGCAAGGGTGTTCATGCGCGGGTTGTGGTGTTATATATAACACGCATGTCTCGCTCGGGGGAACGGAGAAAGCTGACACTCGAAGCAAGGGGATCGCGCGCGCCGCAGGTCGACCTCCCCGAAAAGCCCGTCGTGGACGAGAACACGAACCGTGTCACATTGACCGACCAGGTTCACGAGATCCTGAAGCGTCAGATCGTTCAACGCCACCTGGTCCCCGGTTCCAAGCTCGATGTCGGCGACCTGGCCAACCGACTGGGGACCAGTCGCATGCCGGTGGTGGACGCATTGAATCGACTGGAGATGGAGGGCCTCGTCGAACGTCGCGACCGCGTGGGAACGTTTGTGACCCCGTTTTCGCCCGTCGACTTTGACGATCTGTATGCCGCCCGACTGATGGTCGAACAGTGGGCAATGGAGCCGATCATCGCCTCGATCACGCCTGCCGACATCGATAAGCTTCGCGGCATCTTGAACGCGAGCAAGGCGTTGCTGAAGGACGTGAACGACCAGACCTTCGACTACCGCCGATTCCTCGAGCTGGATCAGGACTTTCACGTCAACCTGATGAGCCTGTGCAGCAATCGCCGGATACTCGATTGGTATCGGTCACTCAACGCGCACATTCAGGTTGGGCGCGTCTATTCATTGCGCGCACTCAAGCGATGCAAGGGCGCACAGAAAGAGCACGAGGCGATTCTCGCCGCCCTTGAGGCGCGCGACGCGCAGGGCGCACGAGACGCCGTCAAGGATCACCTGACGTTGAGCCAAAACGGCATTCTCGGAATTATCAACGCGCGCGGCGATCTCTAGATCGCAGCCCGGCTACGAACCGTCGGTCGGCGGCTCTTCACCAACGACGGCCACGGCAGCAGCCATCGGCGCCTCGACCACCACCGGCACCGGCGCCTCGGCCATCACCGGGGCCGACGCCGCCGTCGAGACAGGCTCGTCTTCGCCATCGAAGCTGACGTCGACATCGAAGCTGTCCTCACCGGCATGGTGATGATCACGCGTCAACTCCGCGCGTTCGCGCGAGGCAACGCGCGCCGCCTGAGCTTCCGCTTCTGCTATGGCCTCGTCTGCCATGGACTCGGCATTCACCACCGCCGCGGCCTCCTCGGCCTCGATCTGCGCCATCACCTCGTCGGGCGATCCGCGCCGCTTGCGCTTGCTCTTGCGAACCTCGTTCTTGTCGACGACATGCGCGACTTCCGAACGACCGATCACCTGGTTGTCCTTGGCCGAACGAATCTCGAATTCATCCACCGCGAAGGAGCCACGAATCTTCACCACGACCTGCTTCTGCAGTCGCTTCTCGACATCATCAAGGAAGTCGCGATCCGGGCCCTGCAGGCGCTTGGCGACATCCGCGTGAACCTCGATCACGATGGTATTGCCGTCAACAATGCTGCCCTGACGGCGCAGCTCGCGCAGAACCTCAAACGATACGGTCTGCCGCGACTTCGTGTACCCCTTGCCCTCGCAGTGAACGCAGGGCTCGGTCAGCGTATGAAGCAGCGACTCACGGGTTCGCTTGCGCGACATCTCGACGAGGCCGAGCTCGGAGATTCGCGTCACCTGCGCACGATTGCGGTCACCCTTCAGCGCCTCGTTGAAGGTCCGCATGACGCGCTCCCGGTTAGAGGAGCGATCCATGTCGATGAAGTCGACGACGATCATGCCGCCAAGCGAACGGATCTTCAGCTGGTCGGCGATTTCGTGACACGCTTCGAGGTTGGTCTGCGTGATCGTGTCCTCGAGGCTCTTCTTGCCAACGAATCGGCCGGTGTTGATGTCGATGGCGGTGAGCGCCTCGGTCTCATCGATGATGAGATAACCGCCGGACTTCAACCACACCTTGCGCTCAAGCGCCCGGTCGATCTCCATCTCGATGCCCATGCCATCAAAGATGGGATCGGGCGTGTCGGACAGCTCGATGTGCCCGTGGAAATCCGGCATGAAGGCGGCGATGAACTTCTTGACGCGCTCGTATTCAGGGCGCGAATCGATGATCATCCGCTCGACATCGGCGGTGAAGAGATCGCGGACCGTGCGCAGCAAAAGGTCCAGATCGCTGTAGATGAGCGACGGGCAGCGGCTCTTTTCGGAGCGCTCGACGATTTGATTCCACAGCTTGATGAGGAATCCCATGTCGGCGCGAAGATCTTTTTCCGGCACGCCGGCGGCGACCGTGCGAACGATGAATCCCGAGCCCGGGGGACGCATGTCGTCGATGATGCTGCGCAAACGGCGGCGCTCTTTTTCAGAGGCGATCCTGCGCGAGATGCCGACGCTGTCGACGGTCGGCATGAACACGAGATGTCGGCCCGGCAGCGAAACGTAGCGCGTGGTGCGTGCGCCCTTCGTGCTGATCGGCTCCTTGGTTACCTGAACGACGATCTCCTGACCCTCTTTCAGGAGGTCCTCGATGCGACGGCCGCCCTGTGGCGGACGCGGCTGGGATGATCGGTGCTGACGTTCACCAGGTTCATCGTCTCCAGATGCTGAGCCTGCGGCACGCTCAATGGCATCGACCTGCGATTCATCCGGCACCTCGTTGCCGCCGTCACCAGAGTCACCCGCGAGCAGGCTGCGCAGATCATCCGGCGTTCCACGCACGTCCGAGACGTGCAAGTAGGCAGACTTTTCGAGGCCAAGGTTAACGAAAGCCGCTTGCATACCCGGAAGGATGCGTTCGACTTTTCCCTTGTAGATGTTTCCGGCGATCCCGCGATCCCGCTTGCGCTCAATGTAGAGCTCGCCAAGCAGGCCGTCCTCGATGACGGCTACGCGTATTTCAGGTCCGTCGGCATTTACGATCAGCGTTGATTTGGGCATTCACGAAGTACGTCGAGCAAAAAGGTGGGGCCAACCGCCCAGATCCGATGGCGGGCGCCGCCGAAATCCACGACGAACTCGTCGTTACTGAAATCGGCTGTGACATGAAAGTCAGGGTTTCTTGAACCCGCGGGAGGGCGGCCAACATGAAGTAAGAGGGTTCTTAACACGGAACCCTTTGTTTTCCAAAAGGATCTTGGTCGCAAAAATTTTCCGACCGAAACTCGGCACGGTCGTTGCATGAGTGACAAAGTGGCGACGACAAACGGGCAACCGGGCGACGTTGTTCCTCCTCCCACCCTAAGTTTCCGGGTCGCAAGGCCCACCTAGTCCAGCTTAATTTTTTCTTAGCTTTGGACCTCGGTCCGAAACCTCGCTTGGCTTAAACACCTATAATTGCTTACCTTTTCGGGCTTGACCTGAAATTACTCTTCGTCCCCGCCCCGCTCTTTGGGTAGTTAACCGACGAAAGCCCCCGTGGATTCCCCCGGGGGCTTCTTATTTTTCGAATTCGTCACCGCCTGACCGCCAGGACGCGGTCCAGAGGTCCATGACACGAATGTCAGGGTTCTCCGAGACCCCCGACGAGGCCTGCTGGCTCAGCGCAGATGGCCGGCGTACAGAAAGACGAAGGCGCCGACAAACAGCAGGGCGTCCACTCGGTCAAGCATGCCACCGTGGCCCGGAATCAACTGTCCGCTGTCCTTCACTCCGGCAGAACGCTTCAGCAACGACTCGACCAGATCGCCAATCGGTCCAAGCACGCTCGCACCAATGCCGACGACAACGACATCCCGAATATCGAGGGCCGGGAAGAAGGTCATCCGGGCGATAACACAAAGGAACAACGCGCCGAGGACACCGCCGACGACACCTTCCCAGGTCTTCCCCGGTGAGATCTTGGGCGCGAGCTTGCGCCGCCCGAAAGCGCGACCGACAAAATAAGCGCCGGTATCGCAGGAGAAGGTCGCTCCCATCGCAAGCAACACCCAGAGCGATCCGTGTTCGACATCCCGATGCAGAATGGGCAAGGCAACCATCGTCGGTGCGAGATAGATAATCCCAGCGAGAGACGCACCTGCCCGCTGTCCCGCACCGTTGATTTCGTCGGCAAAAAACACCTGTCCCGCCATGATCAACACGGTCGCTGCGACAACCGCAGGCAGCCCGAGCGATGGCCATTGATACAGGGCCACTGCGAGAACTGTCCCAACGCCGACCACAAAGGCCCGCTCAGCTGCGGACCGTCCACGCAGCATCATGTTCGCGAATTCTTTGAGGGCGATCGCGGTGGCAACGAGGCTCAACGCTGCGAAACCCAGGGGCTCTCGCCATAGAACGAGTCCAACGACCACGGGCAACAACACCACTGCCGATGCGACCCGCAAAACCAGGTTGGAGGCCTTCGTCAACGCAACAACTCCCCTCGCCTATCCAGCGAGTTTTCTGACCTGTTCTCTGATCTGCTCATCGGTACGCCCGAAACGACGGTTGCGCTGGGCGTAGGCTGCAAGCGCCTCGAGCAGCGCCGCCTTGCCGAACTCGGGCCAGAGAACGCCTGCAAAATAAAGCTCGGCGTACGAGGCCTCCCACAACATGAAATTGGAGAGTCGCTGCTCGCCCGACGTTCGGATGAGCAGATCCAGCTGAGGCAGACCACCCGTTGGCATCTCGCGGGTGAACAGGTCCTCGGTGATGTCGCTCGCGCGGAGCGTTCCGTTGGCAACCGATTCGGCCAGGGCCTTGGCGGTCGAGACGATTGACTCCTGACCGCCATAAGAGAGGGCCAGGCAAAGTGTCATGCCACGATTTCCCGCCGAATCCCGGATCAGGGCGTCGAGCGGCTCGCGGACGAATCCGGGCAGCCGTTCGACATTGCCGATGGCGAGCAGGCGAATGCCGTTCTCCATGATTTCGGAGCGCTCCCCGATCACGTAGTCCCGCAACAGCTGCATCAAGGCGCCAACTTCCTCGGTCGGGCGCTGCCAGTTCTGGGAGGAAAACGCATAGAGCGTCAACGCCCTCAACCCCGCTTCCCGGGCGGCGCGGACGACCTCGCGGACCGATTTCGCGCCCTGACGGTGGCCTTCGACCCTCGGCAAGCCGCGCGATTCCGCCCAACGGCCGTTTCCGTCCATGATAATCGCGACGTGCCGAGGCAAACCGGTTAGCTCAGGCGCGCTTCCGGAGGCGGGGTCGGGTGCGGAAAAGTTGGGTAATTCGGCGGCCATTGCGGGCGATCTCCGGGTACCACAGCACGGGCCCCTCGGCAATACAAACGACCCCGGGGCCCGTCCTATTCCCGTCGATTTGTGGGAATCGACAGGATCGATTACGCTGTTACCGGATATAGCACCGTGAATTTCCAGGGAAAAATTGGATGAAGGGCCGCGAGGACATCGAATCGTACATGGGCCACATGGGCCTGCAGTGGGAAACCATCGCGGAGGACATGTGGCGCGTCGACGTGACCGAAGGGGAAAACCTCGTGGTTTCGTTGAGCGGCCCGGTCGTGGTGCTCCGAATCAAGGTGATGGAAGCACCGGGCAGGAACCGTGAGGCTTTCTTTGAGCGGCTGCTGTCCCTCAACACCACCGAGCTGATGCACGGGGCGTTCGGTCTTGAAGGAAAGAATGTCGTCATCGTCGCCGCGCTCGCACTTGAGAATCTCGACTTCAATGAATTCCAAAGTGCCGTCGATGACATCTTGCTTGCGATTGGCAAGCTGTACCCCGAACTGGCGAAGTTTCGGGAAGCAGCTTGATGTTGTGCACCGTCGGGCTCAATTCGGATTAAACTGGAGTCGATCGTCATGGGATTCTTCGCGCGGCTTGGAACGCTTATCAAATCAAACCTGAACGACCTCATCTCGCGGGCAGAGGACCCGCAGAAGATGTTGAATCAGCTCGTCACCGACATGCAGAACCAGCTTGTCGATGCGAAAAAGCAAGTGGCGATGTCCATCGCCGACGAGAAACGCCTCAAGAAGCACCTCGAAGAACAGCTCGAGCTGAGCGCCGAATGGGAGCGCAAGGCGATGCTCGCTATCAAGGCCGGCGACGACGCACTCGCGCGCGAGGCCTTGAAGCGCAAGGGCGAACACGATGCCCAGGCCGTTGAGTTCACCAAGCAGTGGGAGGCGCAAAAAGCTGCTGTCGAAAGCCTGAAAGGCCAGCTGCGCTCGCTCAACGACCGGATCGAGGAGGCCAAGCGCAAGAAGAACGTGCTCATCGCGCGGCAAAAGCGCGCCGAGGCACAAAAGGCAATTCAGGACACGATGCGCGGCATGTCCGATGGCAGCGCCTTCGATGCCTTCGATCGCATGGCAAACAAGGTGGATCAGATCGAGGCGGAAGCCGAGGCGACCACCGAGCTCGCAGGCGAGATGACTGGCGACACGCTGGCACAGAAATTCAAGGCGCTCGAGTCATCCTCGGCCGGCACCGACGATGCACTGTCGGCGCTGAAGGCGAAGATGGGCCTCGCAGCAGCCCCCGCGCGGGCAGCGCTTCCGGAGGCGAACCGAGTTGCGCTTTCGGAAGATGAACTGGAAGACCGCGTGGCGGCGCCGGTGGCTGCAGGACGCAAGAGCGAGTAATCGGGCCAGCCCTTTATGCCGGACGTTCCCGAGCAACGAATCAACGTTCTCCTGGTCGACGACGATCCTGTCGTACGTCAGGTGATCGAGCGCGGACTGCTCAACGATCCGCGCCTGCAATCGATGGGCGTTCGAACGACCCGTGCAGGCGACGGAAAGCGCGCGCTCGCCCAGGCCAAGAAAGAACCACCCGAGGTCGCTGTCATCGATCTCTTCATGCCTCGCATGGATGGGTTCGAGCTTTGTCGTACGATTCGTGCATCGGATGATCTCGGGGATACACCGCTCATCGTCATCTCGGGTGTCTTCGCCGAAGACGCCCAGGTCAAGGCGCTGTGTGCAGAGGTTGGTGCTCGCTTTCTCGCGAAGCCCTTTGAGCCCGAAGAGCTTGCGAGCTTGATCATTGAGGTCCTCGATTCCGGGGCAGCCGCTTCCAGGGCGGCGCCTTCCCGCCCGGCGGCAGCGCCCGCCCTTGCCCGAAACCTGGCGACAGTTCAGCGCGGCCCGTTGGACCGCGGACCACCACCCGGTCAAGCCGGCACGGCTCCGGGACTCGGAC
>Ga0169931_10011186_pt1 | contig 12691 bp, 9 predicted proteins | sample Kivu_15m_20L_FD_129675 | JGI IMG/M metagenome (GOLD analysis project Ga0169931, IMG submission 129675) | Freshwater microbial communities from Lake Kivu, Western Province, Rwanda to study Microbial Dark Matter (Phase II) - Kivu_15m_20L... | ecosystem: Environmental > Aquatic > Freshwater > Lake ...
GTGCGGCCGTGGAAGGAGCGCTCTGCCACGACGACGCGCGTGCGCCCTGTCCGACGCGTCAGCTTGAAGGCAGCCTCGTTGGCCTCCGCGCCGGAGTTGCAGAAGAACACGCGCCCTTCGCGCTCCCCCGACGGGTCAAGGAGCGCGACGAGCCGCTCGGCGAGGGCAATGGCCGGCAGCGTCATCGCGAGGTTGCTCGTGTGGCCGAGCGTGCCTGCCTGCTCTGCGACGGCGGTCACGACATCGGGATGCGCATGGCCGAGCGCGTTGACGGCGATGCCGGCGAGCAGGTCGACGTACTCCCTGCCCTCGACATCCCAGACGCGTGCGCCACGACCGCGCACCAGGGCGATCGGCGGCGTGCCGTAGTTGTCCATGAGCGATCCGCGCCAGCGCTCCTGGACACTCGCCGTGGTGAGGCCGTCCTGTGCCGCCACCGCGGTCGTGCGCGTGGTCATGCTGGCTCCCCGTCGGGAAGGACCATCGTCCCTACGCCGGTGTCGGTGAAGACCTCGACGAGGAGCCCGTGCGGGACGCGGCCATCGATGACGTGCGCCCGCGGCACCCCGCCTTCGACGGCGCGCAGGCAGGCCTCCATCTTGGGCGCCATGCCCGATTCCAGGGCGGGGAGCAGGTCGCGCAGTGCGCTCGCGCGAATCTCAGCGATGACCTCCGTGCTCGCCGGCCAGTCGGCGTAGAGACCAGGGACGTCCGTGAGCACGACGAGCTTCTCCGCACCGAGCGCCACGGCTAGTGCGGCAGCGGCCGTGTCGGCGTTGACGTTGTGCGCGGTGCCGGCGGCATCGGGTGCCACCGTCGAGACCACCGGGATGCGCCCGTCATCCAGCAGGGCGGTGACGAACTCCGGACGCACTTCGACGACGTCACCCACGAGGCCGAGGTCCACCTCGGCTCCATCGACCACGGTGCCGCGGCGCTTAGCCAGGAAGAGATGCGCATCCTCGCCGGAGAGACCGACGGCAAAGGGCCCGTGCGCGTTGATGAGCGTGACGATCTCCCGCTGCACCTGTCCCGTGAGGACCATCCGGACGACATCCATTGCTTCGGGCGTGGTGACGCGCAGGCCGCCGCGGAACTCACTGGCGATGCCCACGCGATCGAGCATCGCGGAGATCTGCGGGCCGCCGCCGTGGACGACGACGGGGCGCAGCCCCGCGAGGCGGAGGAAGACGATGTCTTCAGCGAATGCCCGCTTGAGAGCGTCGTCAGTCATGGCGTTGCCGCCGTACTTGACGACGACGGTGGCGCCGCGGAAGCGCTCGAGCCACGGCAGCGCCTCGGCGAGGACGGAGGCCTTGTCCTGCGCGCTCATGTGGAGTACGCCGAGTTCTCGTGGACGTAGTCGGCCGTGAGGTCGTTGGTCCACACGGTTGCCTCCGCCTCCCCCGCGGCGAGGTCGATCGCGATGCGTATGGTGCGACCCGTCATGTCGACGAGGTCGCGCGCATCCCCCGCGGCCCCGTCTCGACACACCCACACGTCGTTGATGGCCACATCGACCTGGTCAGCGGCGAAGGTGGCCGACGTGGTGCCAATGGCGGAGAGCACTCGACCCCAGTTGGGATCTTCGCCATGGATCGCGCACTTGAGCAGATTGCTCCGCGCGACAACCCGCGCGACCTCGACCGCATCGTCCTCCGTGCGTGCTCGTGCCACAGTGATGGCGATGTCCTTGCTCGCTCCCTCAGCGTCGCCGATCAACTGCAGCGCGAGCTCGGCGCACGCTGCGGAGATCGCCTCGGCGAGAGCTGCGGGCGTGGGCTGGACCATGGCCGCGCCGCTCGCCATGGCGATGACCGTGTCGTTGGTGGACATGCACCCGTCGGAGTCGATGCGATCGAAGGTGACACGGGTGGCTGCCGCGAGTGCCTGAGCGAGCGTGTCCGGGTGGGCCACGGCATCGGTCGTGATCACGACGAGCATGGTGGCTAGGCCGGGCGCGAGCATTCCCGCGCCCTTGGCCATGCCGCCCACGGTGAAGCCGTCGCCACGCACGGTGACGACCTTGGGCACCGTGTCCGTCGTCATGATGGAGACGGCCGCATCCATCCCGCCATCCGCACTGAGCGCTGCTGCCGCAGCGTTGACGCCGGGAAGCAGGAGGTCCATGGGCAGGCGCTCGCCAATGAGTCCGGTGGAGCAGACGCCGACTTCTCCCGCGCCGGTCGCCACACCCGCCGCGCTCAACATCTCGGCCACGTGCTCCGCCGTGCGGTGCGTGTCAGCGAATCCCTCCGGACCCGTGCAGGCATTGGCACCGCCGGAATTGAGCACGACCGCGTGCAACTCACCGTCGGCAACCGCCTGGCGCGTCCAGAGCACGGGCGCAGCGGGAAACCGGTTCGAGGTGAAGACCGCCGCGGCCGACTGGAGGGGGCCGTCGTTCACGACCAGGGCCAGGTCGGGACGCCCGCTTGCCTTGAGCCCCGCCGTGACTCCGGCAGCACGGAATCCCTGGGGCGCGGTCACGGTCACGGGGCAACTCCTACATCGGTGAGGCCGGCGCTCTCGGCGAGTCCCAGCATGAGGTTGGCATTTTGGAGGGCCTGGCCCGCCGCACCCTTGATGAGGTTGTCGAGCGCTGCCACCACCACCGCGCGACCCACACGGGGATCGGCAGCCGCTTGCAGGTGCACGGCGTTGCCGCCGAGCGTCGACGATGTCTGCGGCCACTGGCCGGCGGGGAGGAGGTGCACGAATCGCTCCCCGGCGTACGCCGCATGCAGGCATTCGCGCAGGTCGTCGGTCGTCACTCCCTCGGCGAGATCCGCCGAGCACGCGGCCAGGATGCCGCGCGGCATGGGAGCGAGAAGCGGGGTGAAGGACACGCGCACCGATGCACCGGATGCATGGCCGAGCGCCTCCTCCATCTCGGGCGTGTGCTGGTGCACTCCCCCGACCTTGTAGGCAGACATGGATCCCATCACCTGCGAGGCGAGCAGTGTCTCCGAGGGAGAGCGGCCGGCACCCGATGTGCCCGATGCCGCAACCACGCTGATGACCGAGTCGATGAGTCCCTCGGCGAGGAGGGGTGCCAGCGCGAGGGACACGGCCGTCGGGTAGCACCCGGGGTTGGCGACGCGCGTTGCTTCGGCCACCTGCGCACGCACCCCGGGCAACTCGGGCATGCCGTAGACCCAGTGGCCGGCGTAGGAATCGTTGTAGAACGCCTTCCAGGCGGACTCATCCTCAAGCCGGAAATCGGCGCCGAGGTCCACGATGCGCTGGTCGGCAGGCAGGGCACGCACGAGACCGGCTGACTCACCATGGGGCAGCGCGAGGAAGACGACGTCGGCATCGCGCAGGGCGTCGGGCTCTGCGGCCACCAGGGCGCGGTCGGCCAGTGCGGGGAGTTGGGGGTGCACCTCGCCGAGGCGGCGGCCGGCCTTGGAGCCCGCGGCGACGGCCCCCACCTCGAAGTCGGGGTGCCCCAGAAGCAGCCGCAGGAGCTCGCCCCCGGCATAGCCGGAGGCGCCGGCGACGGAGGCAGTCAGGGGCATGCGGGAAAGTATACGCATACTCGCATAGTTCCTCAGCCCCCGCGTAGGACCGCCCCATGGCGCCGGGCGGCCTCAGCGATCCCGCCCTCGCGGGCTGCGGCGATCTCCTCAGCCGACAGGGTGCGATCGCTCGCCCGGAACCTCAGCGCGAAGGCCAGGGACCGATGCCCCTCGGGCACCTGCGGACCGGCGTACACATCGAACAGGCGGACGTCCTCGCACAACTCCCCCGCGCCGTCGCGCACGGCGTCGGCGACGTCAGCCGCCGGCACCGAGTCGGCGACGACGAGCGCGATGTCCTCCTTGGCCACGGGCGGTGTCCGGACGTCAGGCGCAGGGGCCACATCGTGCGCAGCCGCCACGAGGGCGTCGAGATCCAGCTCGAGGGCGCATGCGCGGGGCGGGAGGGAGTAGGCAGCGACGACGCGCGGATGGAGCTCTCCGGCAAAGCCGATGATGCGACCGCCAGCAACGAGGGCTGCTGTGCGTCCCGGATGGAAAGGGCCGTCCGTCGCCGCGCGTATTGCCAACTCGACACCGAGCGTGCTCGCGACTGCCGATGCAATGTCGATGGCATCCGCCCACGTGGCCTCGCGACCGGCACCCCACCATCCGCGGGGCTCGCGCGCACCCACGAGCACTGCGGCGAGGTGGTGCGGCTGCACGGGGAGGAGTGCCTCAATGGCGCTGAGTTCGGCGTCTGTCGGACGACCCTCGACACCTGGTCGCGGAGGGTCGGCGACCCCGCCCGGATCCGGGCCGTCGTTCAGAAAGAAGACGCGGCCGATCTCGCCCAGGGCGACGTCATCCATGCCCCGGGAGAGGTTGCGTCGCGCAGCCTGGAGGAGTCCGGGCAGCAGTGACGTGCGCAGGAAGGGCTGCTCCTCGGACAGGGGGTTGGCCAGTCGCGGCGCGCGGCGCCGAGGGTCCTGCGCGGGCAGCAGCAGGCCATCGAGGTCGGCCGCGCCCATGAAGGGATAGGTGAGCACGTCGACAACCCCGGCCCCGGCGAGCGCGAGGCCGGCCCGACGGCGCAGGCGCTGGTCGCGCGTGAGCCCGTAGCCCGCGGGCGCCAGCGGAAGCCGAGCAGGGATGCGGTCGTAGCCCACGAGGCGCACGACCTCCTCCACCAGGTCCGCGGGATCGGTCAAGTCGGGGCGCCACGGCGGCGAGGTGACCTCGAGGTGAGCCTCCCCCGCGACGGTGCATCCGACCTGCTCGAGGTGACGGAGGGTCACATCGCGGTCGATCGGCATGCCCGCCGTGCGCTGCGGGAGATCGGCATCCATAGCGATGATGGTCGGCGAGTACGGCGCCTCCCATGCGGTCATACCGGCATAGATGCCGCCTCCGTACTCGAGAAGGAGTTGAGTCGCGCGCGCAGAGGCATAGGGAGCCAGGACGCGGTCGACGCCGCGCTCGAAACGACGCGAGGCCTCCGATGAGAGGCGATGACGCCGGGCCGTGCGCGCGACAGGCTCAGGCACGAAGCGGGCGGCCTCCAGGACGAGGTCCGTCGAGTCGTCATCGATCTCGGTGTGGAGCCCGCCCATGGTGCCCGCGAGGCCGATCACGCCGGAATCGTCACGGATAACGACGTCCGTGGCGTCGAGCACGCGTACCACGTGATCGAGGGTCTCCAGCGACGGCGCCGGCTCACCGGCGCGCGAGGCGCGCACGGCGCCGTGCAACTTTGCGCCATCGAATGCGTGGAGTGGCTGTCCGAGCTCGAGCATCACGTAGTTGGTGACGTCGACGGCGAGCGACACAGGTCGCATGCCGCACGCCACCAGCCTGCGACTCATCCACTCGGGGGTCGGCGCCTGGGGGTCAAAGCCGACGATCCGCCGGAGGGTGAAGAGGTCGCACATCTGCGGGTCGTTGACGCCGCACGGCCAGGGCGCGACGTCCGATGCCGGTGCGGGGAGGTCAACCAGCAGTTGACCTGGATCGTCGAAGGGCACTTCGAAGGCCGTCGCCACCTCGCGCGCGATGCCGCGCACGGAGAGCGCGTAACCCCGGTCGGGCGTGACGGCGATGTCGAGGATCTCCTCGCCTAGGCCGAGCATGGCGCCCGCGTCGTCGCCCACGGTGCCAGAGCCGAGCACCATGATGCCGTCATGGTCCTCGCCGAGCCCGAGCTCGCGCTGGGAGCAGATCATGCCGTCGGACACATGGCCGTAGGTCTCGCGCGCCGTGATGCGGAAGTCCCCGGGGAGCACTGCTCCGGGCAGCGCCACGACCACGTGGTCACCCACGACGAAATTGCGCGCTCCGCAGACGATCCCGCGCACTCCACCGTGCGCATCGCCCACGTCAACCTGACACCAGCGGATCGGCTTCTTGAAGTCCGTGAGCTCCTCGATGGCCTCGACTCTGCCCACAACGAGAGGGCCGGACACATCGGCGCCCGACGTCTCGACGGATTCGACCTCGAGTCCCGCCGCGATCAGTCGCTCGGCAACGGCACGGCCGTCTATCTCGGCTGGGAGGTCGACCATCTCACGCAGCCACTCCATGGGGACGCGCATCAGACCTCCACCCCGAAGGCCCTGCTGAAGCGCACGTCTGCCTCGACCATGTCGCGCATGTCGGTCACGCCGTGACGGAACATCAGCGTCCGCTCGACTCCCATGCCGAAGGCGAATCCCGAGTAGCGGTCGGTGTCGATGCCTGCGGCGCGCAGCACCCGCGGGTTGACCATGCCGCAGCCACCCCATTCGATCCAGCCTTCGCTGGAGCACGTGCGGCATGGGGCCTCAGGATTGCCCACTGATGCGCCGCGGCAGACGAAGCACTGAAGGTCGAGCTCGGCGCTGGGCTCGGTAAAGGGGAAGTACGACGGCCGGAGGCGGATCTGCACGCCTTCGCCGAACATCGACGCCGCGAGGTGCTCAAGGGTGCCCTTGAGGTGCGCCATGGTGATGCCCTCGTCGATGGCGAGGCCCTCGATCTGGTGGAAGACGGGGGTGTGGGTGGCATCCAGCTCGTCAGTGCGGAAGACACGGCCTGGCGCGACGACGTAGATGGGCAGATCGCGCTCGAGCATGGCACGCAGCTGAATGGGGGACGTCTGTGTTCTCAAGACAACGCCGCTGCTCTCGCTACCGACGAAGAATGTGTCCTGCATGGTCCGGGCCGGATGGTCGGGTGGGACGTTGAGCGCGTCAAAGTTGAACCACTCAGCTTCAGCCTCGGGACCCTCCGCTACCTCGTAGCCCATGGCGATGAAGACCTCGGACATGCGCTCCATGAGTGTCGTCAGCGGATGCCGGGCTCCACGTAGCGTGCGGCTGGCGGGCAAAGTGACATCAACCGATTCTTCGACGAGCACGCGGGCATCCCGCTCTGCCTCGAGTTCGGCGAGGCGCACATCAAGAGCCTCACGGACCGCCTGACGGGCAGCGCCCACACGCTTACCCGCCTCGGCCTTGGCGGCTGGTGGCAGTGCCCCGATTTCGCGATTCGCCAGCGAGAGAGGAGACCGATCCCCGGCATGAGTCAGCCGCGCAGACTTGAGTGAATCGAGATCGCCAGCACCTGCGATCGCCGCGAGGGCCGCGGTGACCATCGCATCGACGGCCTCGGGCTCAAGCGTGGAGACGGAGACCGGGTCGTAGGGGTTGTTGGGGGCGGACATCTACTCGCCCACGAGGCGGCGTACAAGCAATTCGACGTTGTCGTCGACGGCGAGCGTGCCGTCAAGGCGCACCTCAGGGTGCTCGGGCGGCTCGTACTCCTGGCCGATTCCGGTCATATTCGGCAACGTGCCCGACTGGGCCTTGGCGTAGAGGCCCTTGGGGTCACGGCTCGCACACATCTCCACGGGGGTGTCGACAAAGACCTCGAGGAATTCGCCGTCGTCGAAGATCTCGCGGGCCGCGCGCCGATCTGCGCGGAACGGCGAGATCAGGGCCACGATGACGACGAGACCCGCCTCGAGCATGAGCATTGCGGCCTCGGCCACGCGCCGAACATTCTCTGCTCGATCCTCCGGAGTGAAGCCAAGGTCCTTGTTGATGCCCGTGCGGACGTTGTCGCCGTCGAGTACGAAGGTGTGCATGCCCAGCGCGAAGAGACGGCGCTCGAGAGCGTCGGCGACCGTGGACTTGCCCGACCCGGACAGACCCGTCAGCCAGACCACGCGCGGTGTCTGATGCTTGAGGCGAGCGCGTGCCGCACGATCCACTTCATAGGAATGGGGAACGACGTTGAGCGAGCGACGCAGCGCGTGGGTCACCATCCCCGCTGCCACCGTGTCCGCAGTAACGCGATCGATGAGCAGGAATCCCCCGGTATCCCGGCACTGGGAGTAGGTGTCCATCGGGATGGGGGTATCAGTCGCGATCTCCACCCGGCCGATGTCGTTCATATCCAACACGCGCGCCGCGAGCTTCTGCCCGGAGACGACGTCGAGCCGGTGACGGACGACCGTCACGGTCGCCGGGACCACCTGCGGGCCCGCCGCGAGCAGGTACGAGCGTCCGTGCATGAGAGGCTCCTCACCCACCCAGACGACATCCGCCGCGAATCGATCGGCGGGCTGGGGCCAGGCCGTGTCGCCCGCGTCGGTGACACCGTCCGCGGCCAGAAGGTCTCCGCGCGTGACGTCAACCTCACGATCCAGGGTGATCGTGACGGCATCGCCGGACCGTGCCTCGGCGAGATCGCCGTGGAATCCGACGATCCGATCGATGACGGCACCCTGGCCAGAGTCAGCGACGACAACCTTGTCGCCCGGGCGCACTGTGCCGGCTGCCACCGTGCCCGCATACCCGCGGAAATTGCCCTCGGCGCGAGCGATGAATTGCACGGGAAGGCGGAAGGGCGTGGCGTGATCTGTCGGCGGCGGAGTCCACTCCTGCAGCGCTAGGAGGAGCGAGGGGCCATGCCACCAGGGCATGTGCGTCGTAGGGGCGGTGACGTTGTCACCGGCTACTGCGCTCACCGGGATCGTCATGACCTCGTCGATGCCCAGACGCGCAGCCGCAGCCTTAACCTGGCCGGAGATCTCCTCGAATGTCGCATGATCGTAGCCGATGAGATCCATCTTGTTGACGGCGATCACGATGCTGGACACGCCCATCAGCGCGCACACGGTGAGGTGACGGAAGGTCTGCGGACGGACGCCGCGAGCGGCATCCACCAGGAGGACGGCGACATCGGCGTTGGAAGCTGCCACCGCCATGTTGCGGGTGTACTGCTCGTGACCGGGTGCGTCAGCGATGATCACGCGTCGACCGCTCGGGAGGTACATGTGGCGGTACGCGACATCGATGGTGATGCCCTGCTCGCGCTCGGCCTCCAGGCCGTCGGTGAGAAGCGAAAAGTCGATCTCACCGACGGGAATAGTCGAGCCGCCCCGTCTGGTCTGGCGAGCGTATTCGAGTTGGTCCTCGGGGATTGAACCCGTCTCGGCGAGAAGTCGTCCGATAAGCGTGGACTTGCCATCATCCACGGAGCCACACGTCACTAGTCGCACCACGGGCGTGACGTCGATCCCTGACGAGCGTTCGAGTAGTGCGGTCATCAGAAGTAGCCCTCCGCCTTCTTCGCCTCCATCGAGCCGCTGCCCTCACCGTCGATGAGTCGCCCCGCACGCTCCGACACATTGCTGTCGAGCATCTCCGCGATCAGGGTGTCGAGGTCAGCGGCCGTGGACTCGACGGCGCCGGACAGCGGGTAGCAGCCCAGCGTGCGAAAGCGCACACTGCGCATCTGTGGCTCCTCGCCGTCGCGCAGAGGGAAACGGTCGTCATCGACCATGATCCACGTGCCCTCACGCTGGACCACGGGTCGAGGCCGCGCGTAGTAGAGGTCGGGGATGGGGATGTTCTCGCGGCGGATGTAGCGCCAGATATCGAACTCGGTCCAATTGCTGATGGGGAATGCACGCATCGTCTGGCCCTCGGCCAGCATCGTGTTGGCCGTGCGCCAGAACTCCGGGCGCTGCTTGCGCGGGTCCCAACGGTGGCCGGGCTCGCGCAGGGAGAAGATCCGCTCCTTGGCGCGGGACTTCTCCTCGTCTCGGCGTGCGCCTCCAATGGCGCAATCCGCCTGGAGATCGTCGAGTCCCTGGCGCAATGCGACCGTCTTCATGATCCGGGTGTACTCGTGAGTGCCGTGCGTGAAGGGCGTCACGCCCTGCGCGACAGCCTCGAGGTTGGTTTGCACCCTGAGGTCAAGTTGGAGTTCGTCGCGCATGCGCTCGCGGAACTCGATCATCTCCCGGAACTTCCAGGTGGTGTCGATGTGCATCACCTTGAAGGGAATCGGCGCGGGGGCAAACGCCTTGCGAGCGAGGTGCAGGAGCACCGAGGAGTCCTTGCCGATGGAGTAGAGCAGGACCGGTCGTCGAAAGGCCCCCGCCACTTCGCGGTAGACGTGGATGGCTTCGGCCTCGAGGGCATCGAGCACGTCGTCCTCGGACACCGTCGCGGGGGCAGCGGAGGTCACGATCACCTTCCTGGGTCGCCCGCGGTCCACGCGGGTCGTCGAGCCCTCCACGCTACCCGCGGAGGGCAGGATCGGCGAAACCGCCTCAGGCCTCGCTCATCACGTCGACCATGGCCCCCGAAGCGGCCTCCTTCTCGGCCCGACGGCGTGCTACGAGCGCCTGGGCCGCCGCGATCACTGCGGGATCGAGAGGGGCGTTGTCCACGCGCGAGCGTGGATTGCACGCGCGGATGTACGCACCCAGCTCGGGTCCGGATTCCCAGGAGGTGATGAGGCAGTAGCGCGGCTCATCGCCGGTGTGCCACACAGCGTGCCAGAGACGCTGGGTGTCGATGATGACCTGCGCTCCCGCAGGCAGCGGGATGCGGGTCTCCGTCGACGGGTCATCCTTGTCCTCGCGCAGGATCATGTAGGAGTCGGGATTGTCCGTGAGGTTGAAAAAGCCCCGGACGATCCAGCCCGTGCCTTCAGGGTTGAGGCGGTTGTTGTCGTCCTGATGAAGATTCCAGATGGAGTCGGCGTACTCATTCGGCTTCAACTCGATCACGCGGCATCGGCCGATGTTGGCACCCGGCTCCTCCGCCCGAGCTTTCAGGCGCGGGGCGCGCTCGACATTGGCCTCGACCCAGACGCCATCCTTGTCGGTCTTGGGCGGGTTGTGGTGCCAGAAGCCATTGCACTCCAGGTCGCCATAGGCCGATGCCAGCGGAGCGAAGCGGGTGTCCCCCGAGGACTTCCAATCGACGAACTCGATGTCGAACCACTCCTGAGGGTCCTGTGACTGGTCGTAGGACTCGAGGACGACGTAGCCGGTCTCCTCCAGCTCCGGCAGCTTGACGTAGTTCATGCGACACCTCTCCATGCGAATCGGTCCGAAGCGACTCGGACCGGGTGACCCCGGTCCGGAGCCTCCTCATTCTCCCCCAGGGCAGACGGGATCGCTGTCAGGGCACGCGGATGTCACGTGCGTCACTCCCCCGCACCGGGGGCCCGGACCTGGATCAGGCTTCGGACATCACCGTGGTCGGGTCGTAGCCGTAGTGGGCTGTACGGGCGTCGCGCCGGGCCTGCGCCTGCGCCTCCTGCTCGGCCGCACATGTGGGATCGAGTTCAGGGACTTCCACGTCATCGATCGGGTCATTCTCGAAGATCCACTTCTCGAGCTCCGGTCCCGACTCGTAGGAGGTGATGAGGCAGTAGCGCGGCTCGTCACCGGTATGCCACACCGAGTGCCACATCCGCTCCGAGTCGACGATGACGCGCGCCCCTGCCGGGAGCGCGATGCGCGTCTCCGTCGAGGGATCCTTCACGTCCTCGCGCAGCACCATGTAGGACTCGCCGTCGTCCGTGAGGTTGCGGAAGGATCTGACGACCCACCCACCCTCGTCATTGAGGCGGTTGTTGTCGTCGAGGTGGCTGTTGTAGAGAGCATCCGCGTAGGAGTTGGGCTGCAACTCGATGATGCGCACGCGGCCAACGTTGGCACCGGGCACTTTCGCCGCAGCGGCAATCGTCGGTGCGACATCGACCTGCGAGTCGATCCAGATGCCGTCCTTATCGGGCTTAGGCGGATCGAAGTGCCAGAACGCATTGCATTCGATGTCGCCGTAGGCAGAGGCCAACGGCGCAAAGCGCGTGTCTCCCGAGGACTTCCAATCGACGTACTCGAGGCTCCTCCACTCCTCGGGCTCGATCACGACGTTGTCGCGCGAGAGCACGACAAAGCCCTTCTTCTCGAGAATGGGCATCCGATAGTGGGACATACGCCGATGGGACATGGAGGTCTCCTCTCGTCACGCGACATCCCCAGTGTCGCGTGCGCGAGGTCCCGGGCTAGAGCCTGGAAAGGCCCGAGGAGCCGGGACTTTGGTCCCTTCCCGCGGCCCGCGCCTGGTCCGTCGCGTAGAGGCAGATCGCGGCAGCGGCGGCGAGGTTGAGACTCTCCGCCTCGCCGGACATGGGGATACGCAGGACCCCGGTCGCCTCCTTCTGCCATACGGCGTCGACCCCCTGGGCCTCGCTGCCGAACACCCACGCGATCGGTCCGCGCAAGAGGTCCTGGCGGTCACCAAGGCCATCTCGGGCATGGGCATCGGCCAGGACGATCCCGATGCCTGCGGCACGGCAGGCCGCGACGATCTCGCCTGGCTGGGCTCCCGTGGCGATGGGTAGATGGAAGAGCGAGCCTGCCGTCGAGCGCACGCACTTGCCGTTGTGCGGATCCACCGACCCGGACGTGAGAATGACTGCTCCGGCACCCATGGCATCGGCGGAGCGGATGATCGTGCCGGCATTGCCGGGATCACCGACTCGATCGAGCACGACGAGCAGAGGGATCCGCGCGCCGTCGCAGCCCGACAGGGGCGGCTTGGCCGGCCCGCCGGGCCCGATCGCTGCTGCCACGACCTCGGCAAGGTCACGGCCCACGAGTGGGCATACGCCGATGAGCCCCTGGGGCTGCCGGGTCTCCGACATCGCGGCGATGACGTCGTCCGTGGCCGTGACGACGCGGGCCCCTCGCTCCCGAGCGACGTCGACGATGTCCCCATGGCGCGCGAGGGCGGCCTCGGAGACGAAGAGTTCCTCGATGCCTGCGTTCAAAGCCTCGCGCACGGCTTGGGGCCCTTCCACGACGAAGGCACCGCGCTCGGCGCGGTGCCTTCGGTCGTGCAGATGCCTGATCTCGGTGACGCGCGCGGAGCGCGTCGACGTCA
>Ga0169931_10011187_pt1 | contig 12688 bp, 8 predicted proteins | sample Kivu_15m_20L_FD_129675 | JGI IMG/M metagenome (GOLD analysis project Ga0169931, IMG submission 129675) | Freshwater microbial communities from Lake Kivu, Western Province, Rwanda to study Microbial Dark Matter (Phase II) - Kivu_15m_20L... | ecosystem: Environmental > Aquatic > Freshwater > Lake ...
CGCAATGTCCGCGACGAAGGACCGAAGGATCCCGCCACCAGCCGCGAGGCGCTGCGCGCGGCGATGGCCGCGGCGAACCGCTTCTACCGCAAGTGCCTGGCCGATGAACGACTGGGCGCGATGGCGCGCGCGCACGTCGAGCGCCGGGAACTGGCCGCCGCCGCGGTGGAGCAGTTCGAACTCGGCGCGAGCCCAGACGGATGGGACCACCTGGTCAAGCATGTCGACCGACTGGTCGCGCACGCGGCAGCTGGCGGCGACGCGCTGCACCGCGAGAGCTTCGAGGCGCTCGGCCTGATTCGCCCGGGACAGCGCGGCCCGATCGACGGATTCCGCGGCCGTCTGATGTTCCCGATCCATGACGAGTTGGGCAACTGCATCGCGTTCGGCGCGCGCGCCCTGAAGGACGGCGACGAGCCGAAGTACCTGAACAGCCCGGATTCCCCGCTGTTTTCGAAGGGTCGCACGCTCTACGCGCTGCATCACGCGCGCCGCGCGATCATCGAGACCAAGCACGTGCTGATCGTGGAGGGCTACGTGGACGCGCTGGCCCTGCACGCCGCCGGCGTGCGCAACGTGGTCGCCACGCTAGGCACCGCGCTCACCAAGGAGCATGCTCGCACGCTCCAGCGCATGGCCGAGCGCATCACGCTGGTCTTCGACCCCGACGCCGCGGGCGAGCGCGCCGCCGACCGCGCCGTGGAGACTTTCCTGGCGGTGCCGATCGACGTGCGCATCGCGAAGCTGCCCGATGGGCTGGATGCAGACGAACTGCTGAATCGCCAAGGCGGTCGCGCGGAGTTCGACGCGGCGATCGACGCGGGCGAGGATGCGCTCGCCTGGATGGTGCGCCGCTTCCGCGCGGATCTGCGAAGCGCCGACAGCATGAGCGGCCGTCAGCAGCGCCTGCAGGGTCTGCTGCAGAAGCTCGGCGAACTTGGATTCCGCTCGATCGATGCCCTGCGTCGCCGCTTCGTGCTGAACGCGCTGAGCGAGATGGTGCAGGTTCCTGTGGAAACGCTCGAACGAAGCATGCCCGCCGCGCGAACGGGCGCGCCCATGACCGTGGCCGAACCCGCCGTCGAAGCGCCCGCCGAACCCGAGATCGACACCTCGGCGCCGAGGTTCCGTGCGCGCTTCGCCGCGGAGCGCAACTTCCTGGCCGCGGTGCTGGGGCTGGAAGAGCGCGCGAACGCCCGAGTGCAGCTGCCCGACGCGGAGTCGCTGCCGCTGGCCGAGGCCTTCGGCGAGAGTCACTTCATGCTGCCGGATCACCGCAGTTTGTGGACCGTGCTGAGCGCCCGACTTGAGTCCGGAAAGCCTTTCCGACTCCAGGACGTCGTGGCGGACGCCAGCGTGCCTACGCTCAAACTTTTGGCCGGCGAGCTGTACGAAACCGGAAGCCGCCGCGCCGAATCGGCCGATGCCCTGCAGTTGGTGCAGACCGCAGCCGCCGATCTGGACCGACAGATCCGCCTCACCGCGGAACCCCCCCTTCCTCCCGGAAAGGCACTTGACGCCACGACCCTCCAGGAAATGGTCGAGCGCCGACGCCGGGAGGGTCACAGACCCGGGGCGATCGCCCGAGCCGCTCGAGGCGCCGCCCGCAACGCAACCGCAGGCCCTGGTCCTGCGTATTCACCCCGAATGGAGCACCCCCATTGAGCCTGGTCCTGACCGATCTTGACAAGGTCCTGAAGCGCCTCGTGGAAGTTGGCAGCCGCCGCACGTGGATCTGCTACGAGGAACTGAACACCTGCCTGCCCGACGAGTTCGTCGATCCCGAGAAGATCGACGAGCTGTTCGTGCTCATCGGCGAGCTCGGCATCGAGATGGTCGACGAGCCCGAGATGCGTCGCAACCAGTGGATCAAGTTCTACGCGCCGCTCCAGACCAATCTGAAGTTTCAGCGCGACGAGCCCAAGAGCCGTCAGCGCGAGAAGCACGTGCCCGCCGCGATCGCGCCGGTGCCCGTGCCCAAGCCGATCAAGCCGACCAAGCCCGCCAAGGCCAAGAAGGAGGGCGAGGAGGGTCCGGAGGAGGACGATCTGGACGAGGACATCCTCGACGACGCGGAGGCGCAGGCGGTGGTCGAGCAGGCCCTCGCCGAGCAGGGCTCCAAGCGCATCGACGATCCCATCCGGATGTACCTGACGCAGATGGGCACGATCCCCCTGCTCACCCGCGAGCAGGAGATCCGTCTGGCGAAGAAGATCGAGACCACGCGCATGATCTTCCGTCGCAAGACGCTGGAGAGCGACTACGTCGCCCGCCAGGCCGTCGAGACGCTGCGTCTGGTGCACGCCGGTCAGCTGCCGTTCGACCGCACCATGCGCATCAGCACCGCCGAGTTGAACGCGAAGGACAAGATCGCGGCGCGCATTCCGGTGAACGTGGAGACCGCGTCGCGTCTGCTCGAGATCAACGACAAGCAGTGGGCGCAGCTCGACAATCCGGCCGTGAGCGACGAGCGCAAGGCCGAGATCAAGACCGAGCTCTCGCTGCGCCGACGCCGCGTCGCCACGCTGCTGGAGGAGTGCTGCCTGCGCACCGGCCGCATCCAGCCGCTGATGCGCAAGCTGCAGGCGATCCATCGCAAGCTGGGCGACCTGCAGAAGATGGTGGCCAAGGCCAACCGCAACCCGGACCGCTACGACCCCGAGGACGTGGCGGCCATGCGCGAGGAAGTCAGCGGCCTTCGCTCGCTGATCTACGAGGAACCCGCGGAGCTTGAGGCCCGCATGAAGGCGATCCTGCGCGTGTTCGGCGAGTACGAGCAGGCCAAGCGCGACCTGTCGGGCGGCAACCTGCGTCTGGTGGTCAGCATCGCGAAGAAGTACCGCAACCGCGGGCTGCCTTTCCTGGACATCATCCAGGAGGGCAACACCGGACTGATGCGCGCGGTGGACAAGTACGAGTACAAGCGTGGCTACAAGTTCAGCACCTACGCGACGTGGTGGATCCGTCAGGCGATCACCCGCGCCATCGCCGACCATGCCCGCACGATCCGCGTGCCGGTCCACATGATCGAGACGATGAGCAAGCTGCGCAACATCCAGAAGCACCTGCTTCAGGACCTCGGCCGCGAGCCGACCGTCGAGGAGATCGCCGTGAAGGCGAAGATGCCGATGGAGGAAGTGCGCCGCGTGATGAAGATCAGCCGTCATCCGATCTCGCTCGACCGTCCGGTCGGCGAGAGCGAGGACAGCCACTTCGGCGACTTCATCGAGGACGAGTCGCAGGAGAGTCCGCACGAGAGCGCGAGCAACGAGCTGCTGCGCGGCCGCATCAACGACCTGCTGAAGACGCTCACGTACCGCGAGCGCGAGATCCTGAAGCTGCGCTACGGCATCGCCGACGGCGTGGGCGACGGCCACACCTACACGCTGGAAGAGGTGGGCCGCATCTTCAAGGTGACCCGTGAGCGCGTGCGTCAGGTCGAGAGCAAGGCCATCCGCAAGCTGCAGCACCCGGTGCGGCGGCAGCGTCTGGCCGCGTTCCTGCCCGGCACCGAGAATCTGGAACTGCCCGAGGGCGCGCCCCTGAACGAGCCGCTGCTCGACGAGGAGGGTGATCTCGGCGAGACCTGAGCCCGCTGGCGGGTTCCGCTCGGGGGCCGTATCATTCCCGACCCCGCGGATGTGGCGGAACTGGCAGACGCGCAAGATTCAGGTTCTTGTGGGGTAACTCCCGTGGAGGTTCGATTCCTCTCATCCGCATGACGGCGGGCTCGGTCGAAAGGCCGAGCCCGCTTCGCTTTTGCTCCTGCGATACCAAGGCTTCTAGACTGCGTGCGTGATCTATCTGGACGCCAACGCGACCACACCCCCGCTGCCCGAGGTGGTGGATGCGATGCGACGGTGCCTGGAGGACACGTGGGCCAACCCAAGTTCGATCCATCGGGCTGGGCAGGCCGCGCGTCATGCGGCGGAGCTTGCGCGCGCCGAGGTGGCCGCGCTGGTCGGCTGTTCCGAGCGCGAACTGGTGTTCACGAGCGGCGGCACCGAGGCCGCGGATCTGGCGATCCGAGGCACGCTGGAGGCGAATGACCGCCGGACCATCGTGACGAGCCTGCTGGAACATTCGGCGGTGCGCGACCTCGCGAAGCGCCTGCACGAGGCGGGTCAGGTCCGCGTGCTCTGGCTTCGCCATGACAGCCACGGCCGCGTGCAACCCGACTCGCTGGAGCACCTGCTGCGCGAGCACCGGAACGAGATCGGTCTGGTCAGCGTGATGGCCGCCAACAACGAGACCGGCGTGATCCAGCCCATCGCCCAGCTCGCCGCGATCGCCCGGAGCGCGGGTGTGCCCTTCCACACCGACGCCACCCAGGTGGTCGGCCGCATGCAGGTGCGCATGGCGGATCTTGGTGTGGACCTGCTGAGTTGCTCGGCGCACAAGCTGCATGGGCCCAAGGGCATCGGCGCGCTGGCGATCCGGCGTGGCGTGCATGTGCGCGCCACGCTGACCGGCGGCCCGCAGGAACGCGAGCGCCGCGCGGGCACCGAGAACGTGCCGGGCATCGCGGGGTTCGGTGCGGCGGCCGCGGCTGCGCGAGCGTGGCTCGCCGAGGACGGACCACGGCGCGGCGCCGAGTTGCGTGACCTGCTGGAGCGGCTCGTGCTGGAACAGGAGCCCGAGGCGGTCGTGCACGGCGCGGGCGTGGAGCGCCTGTGGAACACCGCGAACATCGCCTTCCCAAGGCTGGAGGCCGAGGCGATCTTGCTGGCCCTGTCCGAGCGCGGCGTGGCCGCGAGCGCCGGCGCGGCGTGCAGCAGCGGATCGCTGGAGCCGAGTCCCGTGCTTCTGGAGATGGGCATCCCGCCCGAACTCGCCCACGGCAGCGTGCGGTTCAGCATCTCGCGACGCACCACCGAACCCGAGATCCGGCAGGCCGCCGCGCAGATCCTGGATGCGGTGCGCAGCGTACGTGGCACCACGCGCAACGCCCTTGGAAACGAGGTGGCTCCCGCATGCGGATCGAGTTCGCAGCCGAGCTCTACGACGCAATCGCGGAGGTGACCGGACGCGATCTGGACGGCGAGGCCGTGCGGGTCCGACAGGCGTGGGAGACCACCCTGGGGGCCGGCAGACACCGCGTGCTTGATGTGGCGTGCGGCACAGGTCTGCATCTGGAGCGCTTCCGCGCGCACGCGGAAGTCGCTGGCGCGGACCACAGCGCCGCGATGCTGCGCGTGGCCGCCCGGCGTCTCCCGGGCGTCACGCTCCATGAGCAACCCATGGAGCGTCTGGATGTCCCGGAGACCTTCGACGTGATCACCTGTCTGCTGGCCGGCATCGCGTATCCGCTGGGCGAGATCCGGCTGCATCAGGCGCTTCGGCGCATGCGGCGGCATCTTCGCGACGGCGGCGTGCTGGTGGTGGATCCCGGACCATCTCTCCATTCGCTGGCAGGCCTGCGACCGGAACCGCTGCTGTTCGAGATGGCGGGCATGCTGATCGAGCGGCGCACCCGATGGAGCGTGCTTCAGAGCGAGTTCGTGCTTCATCACGAGTTCCGCATCTCGACCGCCGGGCGCCGCTGGACCCTGCATGACCTGCATGAGATCACGCTTCGCGACCTTCACGAACATCGTGTCGCGATGGAACGTGCTGGATTCGAGGTTCGACTGCACCAGCCGCGCGACGACAAGGGACCGCTTCTGGTGGGGCGACGCGTGGGATCCGCCGAGCCGCTTCCGCCCGTGCCTGCGTCGGTCGACCGGGACTGAAACGATCAGCGCGCGACGACCGCGGCCAGTGCATCCGCTTCGACCGGCTCGAAGGGCCGGAATCGCTCGATCGTGCCGCGCTCCTCGCTGAACAGCAACGCGCGCTCGGCGCCCAGCCGGCTGGCGACCGGTGCATCGATGAGCGTCGAGGAGTCGTTGGCGCCCATCTGCATGAGCACGCGCATGTCGAACTCGCGCATGGAACCTCGGTCCACGCTGCGCTGCAGGCTCGCCGCCGTGTCCGCCCACACCACCACGTGGACGCCCACCGCCGGACCATCACGAAGGATCGACGCGAAGATGCGGTCGGGCTTCGGTGGCCCATCGCTCGAGGAGAACGAGTAGTCGTCCTCGTCCTTCCGCAGCGACCGGAATCGCTGCAGGCCGTGCACCAGCAGCAGCATCGGCGGCTCGTCGGTGCGCCCGGATTCGGTTCGACGCGCGACCTCCGCGCCGAGCGCACGAATCGCGTCGTCGACTTCGCGGTAACCAGGGAGCACGACCGAAAGGCCGAGTGCGGCAGCGGTCTCCGGGAGTTTGCCCGCCTCCGGACTGTCGGCCGGGGCTCCATCCAGCAGGGTGACGTGCGCGCCGGCACCGGCCGCCACGCGCATGCTGGCCAGCACGGCCACGCAGAGACCGAGTGCCATGCGCTCGGTCTGGCCCACCATGAGAAGGTTCGCGCCCGATTGTCGGCGCAGGGACGCGACGGTGGCTTCGCGGATCGCGACCGGCTCGCCCAAGTGCAGCGGCAGCGTCAGCGCGGGCGCGATCGACTTCGGAGGATCCCGGAAAGCCCTGCACGCGAGCATGTCGGCCTTGCTGGTGCCGTCGAAGACCACCATGGGAGGCCGTGTGGACGCGGACGCGCCGGCACGCTGCGCCAATCGCTTGATGCGCGACTCTCGCTCGACATCGTTGAGCCACACGACCTGGAATGGACTGTTGCCCTCGATCAGGCCGCCCGCGTCGTTGTAGATCGCCTCGCCCGGGCGCGACAGCAGTCGGGCCGCGGTGTTGTCGTCGGAGAGGATCAGCGCAGCGTCCGCCTCGTTGCACTGCAGGGCGATGCGGACACCCATCTGGCCCATCGTGGTGCGAGGCAGCGCATACGAGCCGCCCAAGGTCTGCGATCCGAGGATCACATGCATGCCGAACGCGCGGCCCTGCCGGACCAGGCGATCCAGCAGCAACGCGGCCTCCTGCGAGACCTTGTCCTCCTCGACGAAGAGTTCCTGGAACTCGTCGACGATCAGCAAGGCGCGGGGCATCGGTTCGGCGCGACCCAGCTTTCGCCATGCCGAAAGATCCTGCACGCCTGCGGCACGGAACAGGTCGCCGCGCCGCTTGAGCTCGGCATCCAGCCCCTGCAGCACGCTCAACCCGAACTCGCGATCGCTCTCCACCGCCACGGCCCGCGCATGCGGCAGTCGGTGCTGCGCGTAGGCCTTGAATTCGACGCCCTTCTTGAAGTCGATCAGCCAAAGCGCCAACTCGTCCGGACTGAACCAACTGGCGAGGTTCACGATCATCGCGTTCAGCAGCGTGCTCTTGCCGGAGCCCGTCTTGCCGGCCAGCAGCACGTGCTGTCGCGTTCCCTCGCCCAGCACCATGTGCTGCAATTGCGTGGCACCGGTGCGTCCGATCGGCACACGCAGATTCGCGGCGGTGCTGCCGCTCCACAGGCGGTCCTCGGCGGGCTCGATCGCGCTGAATGGAACCTGCACCACCGACGCGGCACGCGCCGCCTGACCGATGGCCCGAAGCGTCTCCTGAAGCCGCGACCCGGCCGGAGGCGACTCCAGCGTGACCGTGACCTGCTCAAGACCCGGCTCGTCGACTCGGAACGCGCCGTCTCGCCAGACGATCCGTCGGCATGCGCGGTGCAGGTCCTCGACCTTGAGGGACTCGGGCAGCGGTCGAGCCGGATCCCGCAGCAGCAGAAGGTGCACACCGCATCGCGCGCCCGACTGCAGGATGCTGGCGAGCCGCCGGGTGGCCTCCTCGTTCAGTCCCGCAGGAAAGTCCGCCATCACCACCACACGAAGCGGCTCCGCAAGCTGGCCCGCCTGCGCGTTGTAGTCGGCGATCGTGGCGAACTCGTCGCGCAGGTACTTCTGGATGACCGTCTCCATGTGCTCGGTCAGGTCGGTCAGCTTCTGCTCGATCTGACGGGCCTCGGTCCAGATGCGCTCGCCAACCAATTGCTCCATCTCGTCCGCGAGGTGCATGAATCCCGCGAAGCTCTGGCCCAGTCCCACCGGGTCCATCAGGGTCAGGCGCACCTTGCCGGGAGGACACTCGAGCAGCAGACGTGCCACGATGGACTGAACCCCAGCCAACGCCTGCGCCCGTGACTCGCCGGGTCCCTCAAGGATGTTGGAGATCGCCCCAGGCATCGGTCGCATGAGGGGAACCTGCCAGCGGGTCGGTCCGGCCCACGCAAGATGCGGCTCGGACGGGAACGCGTCCGCAACGCTCGCCAGATCCAGTCCGACCGAACCGATGTGGAGTCCGTCGCCAAACGCGGTGCGCGACGCGCCATCCTCCGCCCAGATGCGCAGCGCCTGCGCCCCCAGCGCGGCACGCGATTCGGCCCAGGCCTGGAATCCGTCGCGCGCCGCGATCCAAGCCTGCTCACGCTCGGCGCACGCGGCCTGCTCGACCTTGCGCTGCGCGGATTCGTGGGTGGCATGCAACGCCTCCTCCGCCGCGATCGTTTCGGCGTGCAGGGCGACGCATCGGGCAAGCCCCTGCGCATGCTGCGCCTGCGCCTCACGCTCGGCGGCGCTGGCCTCGGACTGGATCTGGGTGCGGCGCTCCTCGGACACGCGGCTCAATTCCTCAAGACGCTCCTGCCGCTGCCGCTCCGCCGCCTGCACGACCGGACCGAACCGCTTCTGAGCAGTCAGGCGCTCGCGCTTCAATCGATCCTTCGCAGCCTTCTCGGAGTCGTCGCACTCCTGCTGCGCCGCCCGTACCGCCGCTTCCGCGGCGTCCCGCGCGATCTGCGCAGCCTGATGAAGCGGCTCCCACGCGCGGACCACCTGCGCGCGTGCACGGAACCAGAGTGCGACTGCCGCCACGACGACCGCAAGCGTGCCGACGCCGGCGGACACGCCCAGCCACACGCCGCGCGCACCCAGCGGCCATGCCACGAGTGCGCCAAGCAAGGCGGCGAAGATGGCCGGCACGAGCAGGATCGGACCGCGATAGAGGCCGGGCAGGCGAAGTCGTCGGAGCCGCTCGGCAGCGTCCGCGGCGAGCGCAACCTTGGTCGCGATCACCATGAGCGGATCCATCCGACCCAACGGCGACGAAGCGGCCGACGCGGCGGGAATCGACTGCCGATAGCGGCGCGTCTGCCGTTCCGCCTCGGACAGGATCGCCTCCAGCGCGCTCAGGCGCTCCGCGGCGGTCTGCCGGATCTCCTCCAGCACGGCCTTCGGCCGGCGCTCACCGCTTTCATGCACGCTGTCCGCGAGCCAGAGCGCGTGCTGCAGACCCTCCTTGGCGTCACGACCCGCCTCGTCGGCACGACGCTCGATTTCCTCGGTCGTGGCGCGAACCTTCGCCTCCAGCTTCGACAGATCCGCTTGCCGGCGCGCGGCGGCCTCCGCTTGGAGCCGCTCCAGCCGCTCCCGAAGGTTCCGTTCCGTGCTCTCGCGCTTGGCGTCGATGGCCGCACGCTCCGCGACATGGCGCGCCTGCTCGGTTTCCTGGGCCGTTTCGTGCGCAGCCCGCTCCGTCTGGGTCCGCTCGCGCAACTTCCGCGAGGCGTCCGCGATCGCGGCCCAGCGTTCGGCGATGTCGGTGATCGGATCCAGGGCCATCGGCGGGTCGGATGGTACGCGAGTCGGCCCGTGGATCGGCCCCGTTTGACCTACATCGGATCGCCGCACTCGCGACGGACACGCACCAAGGTCTCCGCCATCTTCTCCATCGCGGGCATGGCGGTGCGAACCGCCTGCTCCAGTTCCTCGATGTAACGATCACCGAAGGTCTCGGCCGTCGCGTCCTGCCATGCGCTTCGTGCGACCTCCCACTGCGACTTCAGGTCACGCAGCGAGGCCTGCAGACGCTGGCGCGCGCCTTCGACGCTCACGACTCGCCCCCCGGTCCGGAATCGGCGGATGGACCGCGGCGCGTGGAGTCGGAGGGGTCGGGCTTCTCACGGTCGGGAAGCAGCGTCCGAAGGTCGATCGGCTCCTCGCGACGATATCGCTCGAGCGCGATGGTCATGCGGCGCAGCGCCGCGATCGCGGCAGGCAACTCGCGGTCCACCATGGCCGCCAGAAGATTGGTGCCACGCTTGTATTCCGCGTTGTGTCGAGGCAGTTCCTGACTCCATCGCTGGCTCGCCTTCCATCGACGATCAGCGTCTTCCAGAGCGGCCTGCGCCTTCGCGAGCGCCTTGCGTTCGTCGACCGTGCTGGGTTTCGAATCGCGGCTGACGCGGTGATTCTCCTTGCGGAAGAGCGCGCTGCGTGCCTCGAGCACGTCATGATCCAGCCGCTGCATGCGCTTGCGCCAGTGCGGAACCCGATCCCGCTCCACCCAGACGATCGTGCGTTCGACCTCGGAGTCTCCCTCCAGCAGCGCGGCCGCGAGATCCTCCTTGCAGCGCACCATGGCCGCCGCCAGGGACTCCAGCACGTCGACCGACAGAACTCGGACCTGCTCGCGTTCCACGGTTCAGCGCTGGTTCAGGTAGTCCTCGATGCGCTCGGCCTTCCGGATGAGGAACGGCACGAACACCTCGCTGGCCTTCAGGAAGCGCTGCAGCGAGCGCATGGTCTGCTCGAACTCCTCGGCGAACTTGGCCTGCTCCTGGTCGCGCCAGGTCTGCTGCAGCGATCCCAGCGCCGATCCCAGCCGGGCGGTCTGACCCTGCACGTCATTGTTGAACTTCTTCAGATCGGCGGCGAAGCGGCGCAGTTCATTCGGATCGACGACGGCCTTGCTCATGCGGTTTTCTCCTGTCGAAGTGTACGCTGACGTCATGCCCGAACCGCAGCCGATCGGCGCGAATGCACGCCCAAACGCGGTTGGAGCCATGCTCGTGGTGCGGGATCCCGCCAGCGACGAGACGATCGCGTCGCTTCCGATGGCGAAAGCGGCCGACGCGTCCGCCGCCGTCGATGCGGCGTCGCAGGCGCTCGGCTTCTGGCGCGAGACCCCTCCTGCCGAACGCGCCGCCGTCCTGGAGCGTTGCGCCGAGGCCCTGCTGCGCGATGTCGAGGCGCTTGCGCGAACCATCACGCTGGAGTCCGGCAAGCCGCTGGTCGAGGCGCGTGGAGAGATTCGCTACGCCGCCGACTACCTGTGCAGCGCGGCGGAGGAAGCTCGCAACCTGATGGACGAGCCGTTCGACGGCCGACGGGCCGGGTTGCGCGCGGTGGCGGTGCGCGAACCGATCGGGGTGTGCGCCGCCGTGACCCCCTGGAACTTTCCACTGGCGATGCTGGCGCGCAAGGCGGCGCCCGCGCTCGCCGCCGGTTGCACGATGATCGCCAAGCCTGCCGAGGAGACGCCGCTCTCCGCGATCGCGTTCGAGCGCGTGTTGACCGCCGGCGGTCTGCCGCCCGGAACGTTCCGCGTGCTGACCGGCGATCCGGGCACCATCGTTTCAACGTGGCTTGCGGACCCGCGCGTGCGGAAGCTCACCTTCACCGGAAGCACCGAGACGGGTCGCCTGCTGCTGCGACAGGCCGCGGAGCAGATCGTGCGCTGCTCGATGGAACTTGGTGGGCACGCGGCGTTCATCGTGCTGGAAGGCGCGGACCTTGACGCGGCGGTGGCCGGCGCCGTGACCGCCAAGTTCCGAAACGCAGGCCAGACATGCATCTGTCCGAACCGCTTCCTGGTGCATCACTCGCTCGCTCCGGCCTTCGCGGCGCGTCTGGCGCTGGCGGCATCGAGCCTGATCGTCGGTCCGGGCCTGGAGGCGGCCACGCAGGTCGGTCCGCTCATCAACGATGCGGCGGTGGCGAAGGTGCGCCGACATGTCGCGGACGCGCTCGCGAATGGCGCTCGTCTGGTCTGCGGCGGCGAGACGCGACGACTGCCGAATCGTCCCGACCGTTTCTTCGAGCCGACGGTTCTGGCCGATTGCCATCCCGAGTTGCTGTGCTTCCACGAGGAGACCTTCGGCCCCGTCGCACCCATCGCGGCCGTGCGCAGCGCTGACGAGGCCGTGGAAATCGCCAACGCGAGCCCCTGGGGACTGGCGGGCTACGTGTTCGGGCCCTCGCAACAGGCGGAGACGGTCGCGCGACAACTCGCCTGCGGCGTGGCCGGCGTGAACGAGGCCGCCCCAAGCAACGCCTACGCGCCGTTCGGCGGCGTGAAGTGGAGCGGCTTCGGACGCGAGGGCGGCCGCTGGGGCATCGACGAGTACCTGGCGGTCAAGTACCTCGCGATTCGCGCCTGAGCCCTTGAAGCAAACCGCCCCGGCGTCTCCGTCGGGAGGCCGGGGCGGACTTGGCTGTGTGATGTCGGGGCCGAAGCCCCTGTGGCTCAAACGCGGCTCACTCGTCGTCGCTGTCCGAGTCGTCCTTGGCGGACGCCACCGGCCCGTTCGGATTCGCGAGTCGCTTGGCCAGCACCGCGGCGCGGATCTCCTCCAGCAGGTCGGGGCTCTGGCGCAGGAAGGACTTGCTCGCCTCACGGCCCTGACCCAGCCGGGTGTCCTTGTAGCTGAACCACGCACCCGCCTTGTCCACCACGCCGTCGGCCACCGCCATGTCGAGCACGTCGCCGGTCACGGAGATGCCCTCGTCGAACATGATGTCGAACTCGGCTTCCCGGAACGGCGGCGCGATCTTGTTCTTCACCACCTTGGCGCGCGTGCGGTTGCCCACGGCGCGCTCACCCTCCTTGATCTGGCCGATGCGGCGGATGTCCACACGCACCGAGGCGTAGAACTTCAGCGCGCGACCACCGGTGGTGGTCTC